>Ga0307412_10000419_pt1 | contig 25928 bp, 21 predicted proteins | sample DK1Cmetagenome_3_FD_203823 | JGI IMG/M metagenome (GOLD analysis project Ga0307412, IMG submission 203823) | Maize rhizosphere microbial communities from greenhouse at UC Davis, California, United States - DK15-C-1 | ecosystem: Host-associated > Plants > Roots > Rhizosphere > Soil | place: USA...
TTTTTCATCTAAACATTCCAAAATTCCCTATCCAAACTCCTATACTGTATCGCTTCCGAAATATGCTGGGACAAGATATTCTCAGACTCTTCAAGATCGGCTATGGTTCTTGAAACCTTTAGGATTCTGTCGTAAGCCCGTGCAGAAAGCCCGAGTTTTTCCATGGCCAGTTTGATGAGGTTGAACGAAGTTTCGTCTAATTCACAGAACTTTTCAATCTCCTTTGGTCCAATCTGAGCATTATAACTTATTTTTAAATCCTTGTATCTTTCTCTTTGAATATCACGGGCAGTGAGAACGCGTTTTCTAATCTCTTCACTTTTTTCCCCCTTCCTCTTTTCGGCCAATTGCTCAAATTCAACTTTCTGAACCTCAATATGAATATCAATCCGGTCTAAAAGCGGGCCCGAAAGCTTATTCATATACCTTTGCATTTCGTAAGTGCTGGAAGTGTTATTCGGGTCATCCGGGAAAAATCCGCTTGGGCTGGGATTCATGGAGGCTACCAGCATAAAGCTTGCCGGATAATTAACTGTAAATCTCGCCCTTGAAATCGTCACTTCACGATCTTCCAAGGGTTGTCGCATCACTTCTAAAACTGTTCTTTTGAATTCAGGCATTTCATCCAGAAATAAAACACCATTATGGGCCAGAGAAATTTCTCCGGGTTGTGGATAACTCCCGCCTCCAACAAGCGCGACATCAGAAATCGTGTGATGGGGAGCCCTGAATGGGCGAACAGTCATCAATGAAGTCACCCTTCCCATCTTTCCCGCCACAGAATGAATTTTTGTTGTTTCCAAAGCTTCTTTTAAACTTAATGGAGGTAAAATACTGGGAACCCTTTTGGCAAGCATTGTTTTACCACTTCCGGGTGGGCCTATCAAAATAATATTGTGACCTCCGGCTGCTGCAACTTCCATTGCTCTTTTTGCTGTCTCCTGTCCTTTAACCTCTGAAAAATCGAATGGAAAATCGTTAATTTTTTCCTGAAACTCTTTCCTGGTATCAATTTCAACTTTTTGAAGTGGCTTTCCTTCATTAAAAAAGTCGATAACTTCTTTAATATTTTCGACACCATATACATCAAGATTATTGACAATCGCAGCCTCCCGTGTGTTTTGTTTAGGCAGGATAATTCCTTTGAAACCCTCTTCCCTGGCTTGAATTGCAATGGGAAGAACCCCGCGGATTGGTTGTAAAGATCCGTCCAGAGAGAGTTCGCCCATGATGATATATTCATGTACATTTTCTGCAAGAATCTGATCTGAGGCGGCCAAAATCCCAATAGCAATACTTAAATCATACGCAGCTCCTTCTTTCCGGAGATCGGCGGGAGCCATATTAATCGTAATTTTTTTTCCGGGAATTTTGTAGCCAACGTTTTTCAGAGCGGCAGAGATTCTGTAACTGCTTTCTTTAATAGCATTATCTGCAAGCCCTACGAGATGGTATCCTACTCCGCCTGTATCTATATTGACTTCTATAGTAATTGTCTGCGCTGCAACACCGTGAATTGCGCTTCCAAAAATTTTAATCAGCATTTATCGTGTTTTGCTGTAAATTTAATTTATTTTTCGGATTTCGATCTTTTTGTAAAAAAAATAATTTCCGCTTTTTATTGATTTAAAATGAAATATTTTTGACATTACATGATAAATGTTTAAAAATATAAATCACATTAAATCATCAAGCTTTTTTTTATTTGCCTTTTATTTAAAAACTACATTTGTTTTATTGATTTTTAATTGTTTTAAATTTTGGCATTATTCTTGATAGTTTTGTAAAAATTTACACTCAAAATTTCGAGAACAGTAAATATTATAATTAAAAAAACACAATAATGACAAAAAAAAATTACTTTAAGTTTATTGCTTACTGGTGCTGTAAGCTTTTATTTTCAATCCAATCTCTTAATAGCACAGGAAAGGAATCCTTTCGAACAAACATCTCAAAACAATTTACCTCCATTTAAAGTAAATCCTTCAACAGGAAGTTTCCAATATGATATGGACGGGAAAAATGTAACTTCAAAACACTTGATTAATCGTTTAAACGAATGGATGGGTGCCGGAAGTGATCACACATTTAAAATGATTAATGAGGAAACTGATGATTTAGGATTTAAGCACAGTACTTTTCAACATTATTATAAAAATGTAAAAGTAGCTGACGAAATAGTATCTCTTCACGAAAAGGATGGTTTTTTAACCTACATAAATGGTGAAATTACTTCAAAAATTGATCTCTCGACGGGAAATTCTTTATCAGAAGCCGAAGTACAATCTATTGTAAAAGCAGATCTTAAGAAAGATACTGATATTTCTTTTTCTAATCTTGAGCAGGTTGTTAACAAGCTAGATAACGGACGTGGAATCCAAACATTTTCTGTATCAAAAATTGATGTCCTCGCAGTAAATCCTTTACAGGCTTTTACTTATTATATTGATAATTCTACTCATAAAATTATTAATAAGCTTTCCAAAATTCACCATACAGATACTCCCTCAACAAGCGCAACGTTGAATAAAGGTAATCAGCAGATCACTGTGGATTCTAATAACGGAAGTTTTCGTCTAAGAGATAATGCAAGAAAAATTTATACATTAAACGGAACCAATCTTACGATCAACCCTTCAACAGGAGCAATTACAGGAGCTGCCAATGTAGAATATACGAACAGCTCTCCCAATTTCACTTCTAATGCTACAAAACCAGCTGTAGAAGTACATTGGGGAATGGAGAAAACGTATGATTACTATCTGACAAGACACAATAGAAACAGCTATGACGGTGTTGGTTCTGCTATAAAGAACTACTACAATTTCAGCAATTCCGGTGATGGAGCTAATGCTGCCGCGGTAGATATTAACGGACAGGTTTTAATGGTCTTTGGAAATGGAACATATTCAAATCAAACGATTTTAAAGCCTGTGGTAAACCTGGACGTTGCAGGTCATGAATATACCCACTTGGTAACTGGTAGAAACGGACACGGAGGATTAAATTATGAAAAAGAATCAGGAGCTCTGAACGAATCTATTTCAGATATGATAGGCACCGCAATTGAGTTTTATTCCGGAATTACCCCAAACTGGACAATAGGAGAAGGAATACCAATTCCTATGCCTGGTTATCCGGGAACCTATTTTAGAAACATGGCCAATCCTAATGTAGCACAGTCAATCGCAGGCTCTTCCCAACCGGATACTTATCTTGGAACCTACTGGCAAAATACCAATGTGGTGCCTAGTGATAGTAATGACCAGGGAGGTGTTCACACAAACAGTGGAGTTGGAAATTACTGGTTTTATTTATTATCTGCAGGAGGATCCGGAACCAACGATATCGGAAATACATTTGCTGTGACAGGAATTACCATTCAAAAGGCTGAAAAGATTGTTTACAGGGCGTTAATGAATTACCTTACCCCCAACAGCGGTTATATGGATTTTTATAATGCAACAAAAAAAGCAACAATTGACCTGTACGGAATTACCAGCAATGAAATTCTGCAGGTCGCAAAAGCATGGTATGCCGTAGGAATTGGTAATGGAGTATTTTTGGCAACTTCAGAAGTAAAACCATTAGAAAACAATCTTAAAATATATCCAAATCCTGTAACTCAGGGAGCTTTTACTATCGAAACAAAAGAAAGCAAGGATGCAAAATATGAGCTGTATGATCTTTCAGGAAAGGTGTTAATCCCTTCTCAGAAGCTGAATTCGGGAGCAAATAGAATTTCTGTAAACGGAATACAATCAGGAGTTTATTTATTAAAATTAATTTCAGATGGAAATACAGTTTCCAAAAAAATTATCATAAAGTAAACCATATATTTAGAAAAAATAAAAAGGAGCCCGTTTATTCATTGGCTCCTTTTTTATTTTAGATTTAAATTAAAAAAAACGGCGCAAAGTAAAAACCTTACGCCGAAAGAGAATTATTGAAAAAACTAAAATCCGCTGTTGGACTTTATAACTTATTTCTTGATAAATTTATTTTTATAAATCTTTCCGTCTACACTTTTAGAAACAACCATATATGTTCCCGGAACCAAGCTGCTTACATCAATCGGTTCAGAATATTTATGGTCTCTTTTCTGCTGTACCAGTTTTCCGGACATATCGATAATGGAGATTTCCGTGTATTTTTTGTCAGATCCTTTCCCGATGTATAAGAATTGTGAAGTCGGATTAGGGTAAATGCTCAGATTGTTTTCTTTAGGTTTTGTCTCCCCTGTTGCCAGGTTACAGAAGTTCCAGTTTCCGAAGTTTAATTGGATGTATGCCGCGTCACTTAACATTTCGCATTGATCCGGGCAATATTCCGTACATGCATAAAATCCGTAAAATCCTGAATCCGTTGCAGTATAAGAATCTCCCGTTGCACCAGGAATAATACAAGGATCCGTAGACGATGGCGGATTGCTGCCCGGAAGACATTTAAACCAAGTATGATGTCCATAAACACCCGGGAATCCGTTATTAAGCTGTACACTTGCTCCCTGGCAAACATTATATTCCCCAGGCGCAACTTCTTCATAAGTTCCAGGCTGAAGATCAACCATCATGAACGGAAGCCCGTAAGCATAGCCGTCCGCAAGAATCGATGGGCTTTCTGCGGTACAGTCTCCATCAGTAACTTCCACTTTGAAGTTGTAAAGCATATCATCTGTCCCATTAATTGTTAAGGTCTGGGAAGTTGCTCCCGGAATTGCCACCCATGGATTCGGATTGGGTGATTGCCAGTACCATTCTTGTCTGTACCATTGATAGCTGCCATACGTTTGTGTAGTAGAAAGTATTTCGCTTTCAGAATTACAAAAAACTACGCTGCCGGCAAACATCGTTCCCAATCTTGGGCTTGTAATAGTGGGCGTACACTGCTGTGCCTTTATATTTAAAAAACTTAAAAACAAAAGGCTTAAAAAAATTAGTTTTGATTTCATATACTCAATTTTATTGTGTTGGTTTAATTAATCAAGCAATACCCTGATTCCGAATTTCAGATTGAAATTCAGTGGTTTCTCTTTGTATACCGTGTTTAATGAACTGTTGTCGTTAAAATGATAGCTCACTCCCGGCTCTGCATAAATCCCGATATTTTTGATTACTTTCAACTGTAATCCGACAGCTCCGTTTACAGAAACCTGAACAGGCTTTTCGCTGATCTCTTCTTTAGTTTCTTCTTTTATCACTCCATCAACGGTATATTTTGTTTTAATATCACCGGAAACAGCTTTTTCTATCACGGTTCCTCCTGTTACATACCCTGTAAATGCGCCTTTCTCGATCACATTATAATTAACCTGAACCGGAATTCCCACATAATGAATATTCTGTTCACTGCTGATAAAATCGGAATTGCTTCCTGTGGTGAGTTCTGCAGAAAGTCTGGTGTAATTAATTCCCGTTCCTATACCCCATCTTCTACTCAAACTATAATAAACAGAAGCCCCGAAGGTAATTGGTGTTTTATGTTTAATTTTTGCATCCACTTTTTTATCCTGATTCGCTATAAGAATCGCCATCAAAGGATCTTCTCCATAATTCATTCCCCATATTTCCGGAAGGCTGAGTGTAGTTCCGTTCAAAGTGGCATACCCCGGATATTGTTCACTAGAATTTGAGGAAGCATTTCCTGTAACCACGCCTAACATCCATTTTTTAGGTTGATTTTTGGCCAGTTTTGTTTTTTCTGCTTCTTTAAATTTCTCTTTCCATTCCCTTTCTTCCTTGGTCAACAGCTCATAATTTTCTATTTCTTCGGTACCTTCTTTTTCTTCGATTGTATTTCCGTTTTGTCCCTGAGCCAGATTTTGATTTTGATTAAATAAGTTCCCTTCCTGATTTGCTTTTTCACCTTCTAGAACTGGGTTACGCCAAAGATTTGTTTCGGAATTCTTTGTTTTATTTAAAGGATTTACAAAAATATTTTTATTGAAAACATGACTTATGTTGGAATTAATTATACTTAAATCATTTCTTTCATTAAAATAATTTTCAACAGCTTCTTTCTCTTTTTCAACTGGTGATTCCTGATGAGAAACCTTTTTTCCAGATCCTGTTTTGGCTTGATGAGATGAATATTTTGGTTGTTCTGACGGTTCTTTTTTTCCATTAAAATCTAATAATTTGCCTCCGATAAAAAACATTGCAATAGCTGCCGCAACTCCGCCAATACGATACAGCAGAGTTTTATAATTCATTTTTACAGCATTTTCCTGAGCTTTAAGATCACTAAACCCAACAACATTTTTCGCATTATCTTCCCCGAACAACTCGTTGCTGATGTCATTCCATAATCCATCCGGAACATCTTCTGTATGATCTTCCATTTTATTGCGCAGATCATTTAACCATTCATTATTCATATTGCGCGGCTTTTGACATTTTATATTCTTTTATTTTCTGGGCAAGCAATGCTTTGCCTCTGTGCAGCTGGGAAGCAGAAGAATTTTCTGCAATTCCCATTATTTCTGCAATTTCTTTATGGCTTTTCTGTTCGAAAACATACAGGTTGAAAACCGTCCTGTAGCCTTCCGGAAGTGAGCGTATCATCTTCATGATTGTATGCTGTGAAATTTCTTCTAAATTGGGCCCCTCTTCTTCATTTTGCTCATCCGGAATTTCAAAATCTCCTGAAACTGTTTTTAAATCAGGGTTTTGTTTAATATGTTTTAAAGATTCATTCACTACGATTTTTGTAATCCAAGCTCTCAAAGAACCACTTCCTCTGTATTCAAAAGACTCAATCGAGCGAAACATTTGTACAAAACTGTTTTGCAAAACATCGTGAACATCCTCTTTATCAATAATATATCGTGAACAGACATAGGTAAGACTGCCTGAATAAGCTCCAAAAAGCTCCTTCCAAGCCGCTTCTTCCTTTTTTAAAAGGCGGTTTACCAGAATCTGTTCGTTATTTTCTTTCATTGATTCAATACAACATCATCATTGATTATTGATTTTACATAATGCAAAGATAGGCAAGCCTCAGAAGAGGCTCCACCTATTTGACAAATAACCATTACTTAATTTTTAACACTAATTGGGACATCATACTTTATTGTCTGATAAGGGGTTAGTTCCAGTCCATCAACAGTTATTTTCTCAGCTTCCAATCCAAATCTCAAAGACCAGTCATATCCTATGAAAAATCCTTTTTGCTTAGCTGCCAACTTTACTACCGCATTTTTTATGACTCCGTCCACAGGAATCTGAAGGATTAAAGTTTTAGGCTCAAACGATAATTCCACAACGTTCTGACCGGTATTTATTTTTGATTTATAATCTAATTTGTATTCAACTTTTCCCATATGCGCCAGTGCTGTATCTGCTTTTGCCGGGTTTGTTACAATCGTTTTTACAATTTCTCTTATCGGAAAATCCTTAAAAGTGATAATTGTATCTTTTGCTTTAAACTCTATAATTTTTTCATTGAATTTACTTCCCTGTGAGGTTATTAGTCTCGCTTTATAGTTTCCGTTCACATCTCCCAGCTTTACCGGAACCGGTTCATATCCGTCATTATTACAAGACGTTAAGGTAAAACCTAAAAAGGCAATCAATACTACTATTAAAGATTTAAGTACTGTTAATTTCTTCATATTCTGATTTTTTAGCATTAAACATTATTTCTTTGAGTACTCAATTATATAAATCCGATTTTCCAGAAATCTTGCATGAGAATTAACAAAAACGTTTTAAAAAATTCATAACTAATTGATATTTAATAGTAAATTTTTTATATTTTAAAATATTTTTAAGTTTTATTATTTTAATACATTTGTTAAAACATATTTTGAAATGAATTTTGAACAGGTCAATTTGCATCTTGATGCTTACAAAAAACATGAACAGATCCTTGATGCAGCAGAATATCTGATACATTCCTTTAATCTGGAACATGAAAATTTTGCAGGATTCGGATTCAGGCCGGAACTTTCTCCGAACTCAATGCTGCTAACGGCTGAAGGAGAATTAGGAGGCCCTCAAAAAGTGATGATTCCTAAGAATTTATTTGATTTTGATCTGAATTTGGTTTTAAATATGGTCGCTCACGAAATGCTTCACGTACGCCAGAAAGCACCGGGACAAGTGGTTGAGGATAAAAATGAAAGAGAATTCCAAGCCTATTACGAAATGCTTTTTCATAAATTTTTCCCACAAATTCCGGAAGTTTCAGATTTTCATAAAAAAGCATTTGGAAACAAAGCGCTGGAATATTACAGAAGGATGGGTGAAGGCTCTGAGCTTCAACAAAAATATGCGGAACAGAAAACAGAAGTAGAACATTTAATCAATTCATTATCATGACAATAAAACCCGAAATCTCTTGGACAGATTTTGAGAAAATAGACATCAGAACAGGAACCATTATTTCAGTAAATGACTTTGAAAAAGCAAGAAATCCTTCTTATCAATTAGAAATAGATTTTGGAGATTTAGGAGTAAAAAAATCTTCGGCACAGATCACGTCACTATATAAAAAGGAAGAATTAATAGGGCAGCAGATTCTCGCAGTCGTTAATTTTCCTAAAAAACAAATTGCAAATTTTTTCAGCGAATGCCTTGTTTTGGGAGTTTATGGTGAAAATAAAGCTGATATTACTCTTTTAACACCTTCCTTGCCAACAAAAAACGGGATGCAGGTTGGGTAAACTTAAAGTTGAAATCTTTTAAGGCTTAGGCTTGATAATAAAGTAGAAACAAATGATACAAAATATTCCTTTAGAAAAGATCTTATTTATTGATATTGAGACCGTTCCCGGCGCAGCATTGTGGGAAGACTTATCCGAAACCGAACGTTTGCTCTGGGATAAAAAAACAAGATATCAAAGAAAAGATGAAATTTCCGCTGAAGCATTTTATCCTGAAAGAGCCGGAATAATGGCCGAATTTGGGAAAATTGTCTGTATTACCATCGGAATGCTCGAAAAAAACGATACCTTAAAAATAAAAAGTTTTGCAGATCACGATGAAAAGAAAATGCTTCAGGAATTTGGAGAAATTTTTAACAGTCCCAGGCTTCGGGATGTCATTCTTTGTGCCCACAACGGAAAAGAATTTGATTTTCCCTGGATAGCCAGAAGGTTCTTAATCAATGGAATGCAGCCTCCTACTCCATTCCAGATGTTTGGAAAAAAACCGTGGGAAATTCCGCATATTGATACGATGGAACTTTGGAAATTCGGGGATTACAAAAGTTTTATTTCTTTGGAATTATTAGCCCATCTTTTCGGAATCCCAACTCCGAAGGATGATATCGACGGATCAATGGTTTCATCAATCTATTACATAGAGAAAGACTTGCAAAGAATAGTTGACTATTGTGAAAAAGATGTCTTAACTTTGGCAAATATTTTCCGGCGGATGCGTCAGGAAGATTTGTTGAAAAGGTATATCAATTTAGATTAAAAAATGAAATTTACAGACGATCAGATTGCTGACATTGGTGAAGAGATCATCAAAGTCTTAAAAACCGTGTATGACCCTGAAATTCCGGTAGATATCTATGAATTAGGGCTTGTTTATGATGTTCAGATTTCCGATGATGCGGATGTTAAAATCATTATGACCCTTACTACTCCGAACTGCCCCGTTGCGGAAACGCTTCCACAAGAGGTGAAAGACAAGGTTGCAGAGGTGGAAAATGTAAAAAGTGTTGATTTAGAGCTTACTTTCGAACCTAGCTGGCATAAAGATATGATGAGTGAAGAAGCGAAGTTTGAGCTGGGAATGCTTTAATTCTCATTAAAATAAAATAGGCTGTCAGTTTTTGACAGCCTTAATTTTTTTTAAATTACACCATTAAGATAATTTAAGTTGTTAAGAATATTAAGACTTGCTTAATTAAACTTAACTTCTTTAGTTTTCCTTAATGGTTCAAAAATATTTTTTATTAAATCTCTTTTGCAATTTCTTTTCCTTCCCTTCTGCTCCATTCGCTCCAGGATCCAACATATAAGTTAGGGACCTGAAAACCAGCATAGTCCAAAGCTAAAATCGTGTGACAAGCTGTTACTCCGGAACCACAATGAATAATTAAATTTTTAGGTTTATTTTCCAATAATCTTGAATATTTTTCCTTTAAAATTTCAGGTGAAAGGAAATTTCCGTTTTCATCAAGATTTTCGGAAAAAGGAATATTGATTGCTCCGGGAATGTGTCCTGCAATTAAATCAATTGGTTCTGATTCTCCTTTATAGCGATAAGCATCTCTTACATCAATTACAGTTGAAACAACGCTTGTTAGTTCATTATCAACATCTTCCATCGTCGAAGTAGGAAGAAGCCAATTGGCTTTTTTAATGAGTTCTGCCTTTTCAAAAGTTTCTTCACCTGATGAAAATTTCAATTCTTCTTTTTCAGCATTTTGAAATCCTCCATCTAAAACCTGTACATTATTAATTCCAAAAGATCTTAACATCCACCAAGCTCTTGCAGCTGCATTTGCCCCGTTTTTATCGTCATAAACAACAATATGAGAATCTTCTGAAACCCCTAAATTTGAAAGTGTTTCTGCAAATTTTCCAACACTTGGAAGCGGGTGTCGTCCTCCAAAGGCAGCATCTTCGCCGATTTCCGCCAGATCTTTATCCAAATCAATGAACCTTGCTCCTTTAATATGTTTATTAAGGTAATTTTGATAAACATCTTTTCCGACTCTTGCATCAAGGATGATGAGTTTTTCGGTTGGGTTATTTTTTAATTCGGAAGGTGAGATTATTGGTGACATTTTGTTGATTTTTGGTTTGGTTAATTTTGGCTAAAGCCAAGTGAATTTCTAAATATAGTAAAGCGGGTTAAAACCCGCTCCTATTGAATTCTTTTATTCAGATCCTTCGACAACTTCTGACATTGCTGAAACTAACTGAAAATTATATGCTTTTTATTAAAAATGAAAAATATCTTTTGCTTTATTATAAGAACTTTCGAAGTTCAGTAAATTCAGTTTATGATCCACTTTTTCCACACTCATAAAGTTGATAAGCTGTTCTGTAGGCATATTTCCTACCAGATCATCTTTTGCCATCGGACAGCCCCCGATTCCTTTGATAGCAGTATCAAATCTTGTACAACCATTATCATATGCCGCCTTTAATTTCGAATAGGAATCTTCATAACGGTTATGAAAATGGCCACCAAAATTAATATCCGGATATTTTGAAGGTATTTTTTCGAATAAAAGAGCGATTGTTTCCAGTGTTGCAACTCCCGTTGTATCAGAAAGTAAAATATCTTTAACTCCAATTTCTGAAAACCTCTGTGCCCAGAAATCCACATCTTCCCATTTCCACATTTCACCGTACGGATTACCAAAAGCCATTGAAAAATAGATGTTTAATTGTCTATTTTCACTTTTTACAAGCTCGAGCATTTTAACAATTTCATTGAAGGCTTCTTCCTGGTTTTTGTTGGTATTTCTATATTGGAAAGTTTCAGAAATAGAAAAAGGAAACCCGATAATATCCACCGATTGATGTTTTAATGCTTTTTCAGCACCTCTGTAGTTTGCTATAATTGCAGAAACTTTTGTATTGGAACGGGATTTATCGATATTTTCGGCAACCTCATCAGAGTCGGCCATTTGGGGAATTGCTTTCGGGGAAACAAAACTCAGGCAATCCAATACATCAAAACCAACATCCATGAGAGAGTTGATGTAATCTATTTTTTTATCAGTCGGGATAAATTCTCCCCAACCCTGCATTGCATCACGCGGACATTCAGTAAGAAACATTGGTACTTTTGATTTTCTCAAATATAATAAAACTTATCTATTTCGATTCCGAAACATACAAAGCTAACATTAATTTGATTCTCAAAGGCTTATATCTGATTTAAAATTTCAATAATTCATATTCAGAAACCCATAATTAATCTAAACTCAGAATTACCGTTTGGAAAAATAAATATGATCAGTAAGTTTACTCACAAACAGTTTGAAGCAATTCTATAAAAACTCATTAATTCAGGATTAAATTAAAGAAGTTAAAAATGTGGTATATTTTGTTTACAAATTGGTAAACAAATTGCATATATAACCACAGAATAATTAAAACTATAAATTAACAGCTATGAATATTTCTTATTACGACTTCAAAAATTTACCGGATCAGGCGCAATGCAATATTGTTATGAATCAAGGGCGTGTGATGAACGAGACTACAATAGACAAATTAAAATACGTATTATACGAGATTTCATATTTTACTGTTGAGATCATTTACAACACGGCAAATAATACAATCGCAGGGATGAACGTATTTCAAAATAAGGCGGTATATTCAAATTAGGTTAAAATTTTTATCTATTTATTTAATTCTATCCAGACGGGAGCATGATCACTGCTCTTTTCCCAGCCACGCACATGGCTATCTACCCCGCCCGTCTTTAAAGCAGAGCTTAAATAGGGACTTAACAGGATGTGATCTAGCCTGATTCCCGCATTTCGTTGATAAGCTTTGTACAAATAATCCCAGAAAGTATAGATTTTTTCTTCCGGATAAAGAGTTCGGATAGAGTCCAGCCAGCCTTTCTTCATTAGATCCTGATATACCTTCCTTACTTCTGTTCTGAAAAGAGCATCATTTTCCCAACGTTCCGGCTTATGAACATCAAGCGGAGTTGGAATAATATTAAAATCCCCGATAAGAATAGCGGGAAGCTCCATTTTTATTAATTCATTTGTGCGTTTTTTAAAGCGTTTAAGCCAAGCTAATTTATAATCAAACTTAGGCCCCGGATAAGGATTCCCGTTCGGAAGATAAAGACAGCAAATTACGATCTGATCAACAATCGCTTCAATATACCGGCTCTGGAAGTCATCAGGATCTCCAGGTAATGAGTCCTGCACTTCTACAATATCAAGGCCTTTGGTAAGAATGGCAACCCCGTTCCAGCTTTTCTGTCCCTTCCAAATCGCATTATAACCGGCCTCATTGATGGCATTTACAGGAAACCGTTCCTGTGGGGCTTTTAATTCCTGAAGGCAAACAATATCCGGCTGGGCATCTTTCAGCCATTGAAGTAAAACCGGCAGACGACCGTTGACACCATTGACATTATATGTTGCTATTTTCATTTTTCTAAGTATTAAATTAACCTTAAATAAAATCCGACAATAATTATTCCATCATTTTGTGGTCAAAACTTAGTTTAAAGTTATGAAAGAATTACATTGTATATTTGTAAAAATTTTATACCAATAATGAGCGCAATAGAATTCAACCAATTGTGGAAAGAAAAGTTACTGAACCGTTTTCTTAGTTATGTAAAAATTTATTCAACAAGCGATGCAGAAAGTGAAGCAACACCTTCTACTCCTCAGCAGTGGGACGTTGCAAAATATATTGTTGAAGAACTGAGAACGATCGGTCTTGAAGATGTTTCAATTGATGACAATGGCTATATCATGGGATATGTGCCTTCAAATCTTGAAAATAATGATAAGCCTACCATTGGATTTATTTCACATTATGATACGTCGCCGGATTTCAGCGGTGAGAATGTAAAACCACAAGTTTGGGAAAATTATGACGGAAGTGATTTGATTTTAAATCAAACAACAGGATTTACTTTATCCCCTTCAAAATTTGAAAGTTTAAAGCAATATATCGGTCAGACTTTAATTACAACCGACGGAAATACGCTTTTGGGAGCAGACGATAAGGCCGGTTGCGCAGAAATCGTAACGGCTGCGGAATATCTGATCGCTCATCCTGAAATTAAGCACGGAAGAATTGCTGTAGGATTTACTCCTGATGAAGAAATAGGAAGAGGTGCGCATAAGTTTGATGTGGCAAAATTCGGTGCAGAATGGGCTTATACAATGGACGGAAGTGAGGTTGGAGAATTGGAATATGAAAACTTCAACGCTGCAGGAGCTGTCGTAAAGATCCATGGCTTGAGCGTACATCCGGGCTATGCTTTCGGAAAAATGGTGAATGCAGCTTTATTAGCTTCAGAATTTGCCCAAATGCTTCCTGTAAATGAAACTCCGGCTACGACAAAAGGTTTTGACGGATTTTATCATTTAATGGATATTACCGCTGATATTTCCGAAGCAAAACTTCAATATATCATCCGTGATCATGATGCTGATAAATTTGAGGCAAGAAAGAAATTCATGGAGGAAAAAGTTGCTGAATTTAATCAAAAACATGGTGCAGGAACTGCTGAAGTTGAAATTAAAGAGCAATACCGCAATATGAAACAACAATTTGAAGGTAAAATGCACATCATCGATCTTGCTGCAAAAGCCATGAAAGAAGCAGATATTGAACCTAAAATCAAAGCAATCAGAGGTGGAACAGACGGAGCGCAACTATCATACATGGGGCTTCCTTGCCCGAATATTTTTGCCGGTGGAATGAATTTCCACGGACCTTATGAGTATGTGGCTTTGGAGAGTATGGAGAAGGCGGTTGAAGTGATTATTAATATTGTGAAAGCGTAATCTTTTTTACATAAAATTGAAAGCCAGCTGATTGAGCTGGCTTTTTCTAGGATATATAATATTGCTGTATAATTGTTAATACAGCTCCCTATATTCTCCATCTTCTGTTTAGAGTTAAAGACTTTGGATGATGGACTTTATTCTTCTAAACTTTTATTACTAGAACAGTCAGGATGAGTTGTTTTAAACACTTTTCCATTTTTATCTGTCCATACTCTTATTTTAAAATTGACATTTCCTTTTCCGTACTCTTCTATGGTATAGCTACAGTTAGGCCTAAGTATTAATTTACTAATTGGGATTTTGTTTTTATATCCAAATAGTGAATATCCTTTCGGTATATTTTCAAAAGAAATTTCAAATGGTGCAGAATCCTCTTTATTATCCCAAACTATAGTTCTTCCCATTTCATAAACACCCCCTGTTTTTGTCACAGAATCATTCTCAATTGACAAAGAGTATATTTGTTTATTGTTACAATCTATCAATTTTTGCTTATCTATCTCAAAAGATAACTTATACTTAGGAGGGTGGGATAACAGATAATATCCAAAAATTAGGATTACTAAAATCACAACTATGAAACCAAACAGAATAACCAATATCCTTTTTAACCAATGATTTAAATTATTTTTCTTTCCCATTAGTATTGTGACTATTATATTTATTTGTTGTATAAGCTTTCCACATTTGATCAATCCTCTTTATAATATTATCTTGTGTATTATTTTTATCCTGAAATAAACTCTTTAACCCATTTTTTCCCATAAGTTTTATCGACCCATTTATTAAAATGATCAAATACATTCTCCCCAACATCAGCTTGGGGTTCTTTTATCCATCTTGCCTTTTTCCTGGTTTGTCAGAGTACATACCAGCAGGTACTGTAACATAATTAGCTGTTAATAAAATACTATTATTAGCCTGTTTCCCATTTGGATCTATTAGAATTAGAGGCTTTTGATAACAATAAATATAAGTATTCAAATTGCCAGAGTTATAAACTCCTCCATTATGTTCTCCATCAATGTAGTGCTCATCATTATAGAAAGGATTATAATCCGCCAACGGATCGACATTCAACCAAAGAGAAACCCTTGGATTATAATACCTCGCACCATAATACATATATCCCGTTTCAGCATCCAATTCCTTGCCATTAAATTTATATGGGCTGTGGTTCTCTACAAAGGTTTCACCACTTGAGAAATATTCAATATTCTGAGTTACTTCACCGTCTAAGCCTGTAATATATCTGCTTGATCCTAAATGATCCGGATGGAACCAATAGATCTCCTGTTCTTTAACTCCTGGATAATTCTGAACTTTATAATGTGAAAATTATTGTTTTGTTAAAGAAACCGCTACAGTGTTGTAACGGTTCTTTTTTTATCACAGCATGTGTCACAGGCTTTGTGTAGAGAAATTATTTTCTAATCTCAACTCTTTCAACCCTATTGCTGTTATCCTCTTTAGGCTTAGTTAAATCATCATATAACATATAAAAGGACATCAATATAACAAATATACCCAAACACATTCCAACTATAGAGCGCCAATATATCATTCTACTATATGTATTCTCTTTTGTTGGGGTCAATTGTTCTTTTTTATATGATTTAAATATTGTATATGCATATATAAAAATCACTCCTCCTAAGGAGAAAAACAAAAGAAAGTTAATTATAAAGTGCTCTTTAAATATTCATCCACAATAAATTTATTTAAATTGTTTAGTTTTTTATTGTTCTTTAATCACAGACTTTGCGCAGTAGGTGTGATATTATTGAATTAACATACTTGGCTCCACAATGCATATCCCGTCAGCATCAAGTTTAACATTAAGGCTGTAGCTATTGTTCTGCATTTAACTGTAGTAGCCCTCCAAACTTTGTATTTGTTAATTTATAAACACCCTCTTTTTTTCAAGATTGCTACAATTGCAGAATATTCTTTAGATGATTTCAAATCCTCTTCCTGTAACAAATCTTTTAAATAGACAGGAGTTCCGGTATCGCTTTGATCATATTTTTTATATAAAATTTGGTGACAATTTGCATTGTGCTCTAACAAATATAAAATTATGGTATAATTATCAGATAATGATGCTACACCTAACGCAGATCCTCCATGAGGATTTACATAATCAACTTTTGCATCATGCTTTATGAGCAATTTCACCAAGTTTAAATTATCTCTATCCGCCGCACAAATTAAAGGGGTCCGATTTGTTTTTTGTTCTTTCCCCCCACTGCATTCCACATAATTAACATTTGCTTTATACTTAATTAGTTCTTCAGCATACTTTGTTTTATCTTCAAAACTTTCACAAGCCTCAATTAGCGGAGTACTGCAATGAAAAAAATCAGCAATGTTAGGGTTTGCCCCCAATTTCAACAATTCCTTAAACCCTTTATAATCATCATTATAAATACTTATATGTAACAAAGTATTTCCATATTTAGGGTCCTGATAATTTAGAATCTGAGGTTTTTTTCTCACTTCTTCATCTATTTTATCTACATCATTATCCCAGACCGCTTTTGCTAATTCCCACGCAGGAGTATTTTGGAATAATCTGTAATCAGCTCCCAACAATTTATTCTTGTCAACTACTTTATCACGGGTAATCTTATCACAAGAAATTGTTAATAGTAAGCAAAGCATTAATATAATATTTTTCATATTCAGATTAACCATGATATGTTTTTCAACATTCCTATGATTTATTTTTTTTCAAAAATATATCTAAGTCATCTTTAACATCTTGTAAAACATGGTTTAACTTTTCATCTTTAATTTTTACAAATTGCTTTTCAATCAAACCTTTGTTAAGTAATGTTCCATACATTCTTGCAATATGACCTATCCCATACAAAGCAGTTCTAGCTATTTCAAAATCTTCATTAAATAGATATTTAATACAAAGTTCTTCTAACCATTTTTGATCATCAATTCCATTTATAGCTCCTATAATAACCTCTACTACATTCTGATTCTTGTTCAACAATTCTATTATCTCATCCTTATTTGTAAAAATATATTCTCTATATTCCATGTTTTAATTATTTTTAGGTTTACCTTTTGAGTTAACAACTTTATTTTTTTGAAGTGTATTTTTCATGTCCTGTGACAATTCGTTCCATTCTCTAGAATGTCCATGATATACATTTTTACCAGGATGAGTTTCATCAAAAACATTAAATTCATTCGCTTCTGGATCATATCCAACTCTTCGAGATGTATTTGGTGATACTTGATAAGAATTATCTAAAGATTCTTGTGGGTTAGTTGGAGCTTTATTTGCTTTTCCTTTATTAGTTGTTCCATGCTTAGGACTTGGTTCATAAGTCCTCTCCGTGTCAGCATTTAAAATAGTAATTTTCTGTTTATTTGCTGCTGGAATACCCCTTACAATTAAATTATCTTTCTCTGCTGATGGATAGCTTTCACGCAATAAGGCTGCTCTTTCATCTTTTAAAGTAACATTGTTTTCTTGTCTTGCTCTATTTGCATTGAAGTTGTTAGCCAACTGCTTACTCTTATACAAAATCATTACTCCTGCTAATGGCAAAGCAGTAAACCCTCCAGCCATCATGCCTCCACCCATAGAGCCTCCAGCTGTAGCAGTAGTACTAAATTCCCAAGCCAACGACCATTCTACCTGCTTTCCATTTGGGTCAATGTATCTAATTGGATTTTGGTAAGTGTAGATATAAGGATTTAGATTTCCAGAGTTATATACCCCTCCATTATGTTCCCCATCTATGTAATGTTCACTGTTGTAGAACGGATTGTAGTCCGCCAGCGGATCTACATTCAACCAAAGAGAAACTCTAGGATTGTAGTATCTCGCTCCATAATACATATACCCAGTTTCAGCATCCAATTCCTTGCCATTAAATTTATATGGGCTATGGTTACTGTTTCTGTGGTTTTCTACAAAAACCTCTCCACTTGGGAAATATTCAATATTTTGAGTTACTTCTCCATCTAAACCTGTAATATAGCTGCTTGATCCTAAATGATCCGGATGGAACCAATAGATCTCCTGTTCTTTAGCTCCTGCATACGAAGATACACAATTTCCATTATATCCCGCATTTTGCCCGTAATTCGGTGGAGGAGTTATTGAATTTTGCTGCATTACAGTTAAACTACTTTGTGTAGATGCCTGTAAAATAGTATTTGAAACGGTGACAGGATTTATAGGTGGTGTACTTCCTGCAAATGGTATGATCAACCAATCACAATTGAAGATTCCTATATTTTCACTTGTTCCGTTTTTGGTCACTATCCTCTGGCTTCCTGCATAATAATGTTTGGTGTATTTTGGTTTTAAGGCTCCTGTATTATCAAACGAGAAGTTTAAGGTTAATAATCCGTTTGGATACATTGTTACGGCATGAGAAGTTACAATCGGTTGTGGCCAAGTGCTCGTTTGTTCTCCTGCTGTTCTGAATAAATAGCTGGAATATAATACATCTTTTATAATTCTCTCTCCACCAGCATCGTATGTATAAATCGCTGCTCCGTCAATTTCTGGAGTAGATGGGTTGGTGTCTACAAAACGTAATCGGTTTTCTTCATCCCATTTATAAACTGCTTTCTGTTCATCCAATCCACATGTTTCCTGTACTGTTTGCAGAGGGTTTCCTTTCTGGTCGTACTCATATCTATGGAATTTCACTCCCGGATCGTTCGGGTTACAACATGTAGAAGTCGGAACCAGGTTCTGCTCATCTATAATGGTAGACGGAGCATGTGGGTGTGACGAATCTTCATATTTGTAGTTTAATCTATAAGAAGTTGGTTCTAAGGCTGTCCAGTTATTGTTGGTTGCTCCGGTTGTCCATTCATGCTTTTGTGTTTTGCTCATGATATTGTGCATATTATCATAAGACATGGCAACGGTGTAACGGTGTCGTTCTTCCTGAGACTGTGTATTGATTCCTCTCCAGTTTCCTGAAGCTGAAGTAAGACGATAAAGATCATCATATCCGAAGGCATAGTTTGTTCCTCCGCCTAAAAGTCCGCTTACAACAGGTGCGTTGTTATGAATCTGCATTACATTCGAAACAACATCATACTGATAGGTATTCTGCATGAATGATCTGGTTGCATTTTTAGCATACATCTTCAACAGTCTTCTACGGTTGGTTTCGTATTCGTAAGTGGTTTCTGTTCCGTTTCCGTTTTTCAGATAAACTCTTTGCTCAAATTTGTCATACCCGATAAGATTTATCATTGGATATGAGTTTCCGTCTTTTAAAGAGGCAACATTATTTAGATTACCTGCTTTATCGTATTTGTAAGTTAATTTTTCTCCATCAGGATAAGTGATTGCCTTTACACGATTCCAGGTGTCATACTGCCATTCTGTTCCGAACCAATATACCCCTGCTCCCGGTACTGCCACGGAACGTCTTTGGTAAGTAAGCTCACCCAATCTTCCGTATTTCAGATATTGTGTTCCTGTAGCATCAGTCTGATACCACAATCTGCCAACCGCATTATTATCCATTGCTGAAGCATCTAATGCGTTTCCATAATAGTATTTTACGTTGTTTTCAGGATATAAAGGATATTTAACTTCCTTAAGTCTTGAATAGTCATATTTATATTCTACTGTTTCATTAGCCGCATTGGTTTTTGCAGTCATGTTGCTTGCAGAGTCATATGTGTATTTGGTAGTTCCACTGTCCGGATGGGTGTAGAAAGTCCTTCTTCCCAAATCATCATAAACAGAGGTCGTAATATTTCCGTTTACATCTTTTACCTGAAGAATTTCTCCAATCGCATCGTGGGTAAACTGAGTTTTGATATCCCCCGTATTTGAACCTTCATGAACAGAAGTTGTTCTTCCTTTAATATCGGCATATGTTTTCTTAACACTTCCCAATTCATCTTTAAAGACAGTTTCAAACATATTTCTTCCCTGAACATCTGTCCCAAAACCATAAGTAATAGTTGAGAACAGGTTTTCTCCCGGAAGTTTTGTATAAACAACCCTATCCAAGACATCGTACTGATTAATTGTTGGTTCGATATTATCTACTGCAGCATTATACTGGGTATTAGAAGAACTGATATCTTCCACCGTTGGATAATATGTTTTTAAAGCTCTTCCGAATGCATCTTCTTCTACTTTACCTGCTATAATATATTTTAATCCTTGATTATAAATATCTCCGGTTTTCTTCACCTGAACTGCTCCCCCGAAACCATCTGCAACGGTAATGGTATTGATCGTATTGTCTGTATATTCCGGATCATAATGCTTAGTTATCGCATAAGATTGTGCATTGGTAGCATTTTGCGGAGCATTCGTAATTGGATTGTATTCAAACTTAATGGTCCAAGGAATATTGTTGAACATTTCATATGGGCCTGTGATTTCTGTAGTTCTTGCTTTAGCATCATAAACGTATCTCATTGGTTGAAGATTCATATCTTCAGTAAGAGTCGGCAATCCGAATCTAAAATCATATTTCGTTTTGCTGCTGTATCCAAAAGCATCCTGAACTTTTACCGGATATGTTTTTACATTGTCATCATAAGTGTACTGATGGAAAAATCTTTGACTTTGTGCATTTGCTGGTCCTGTAGATTTTGTAATATTTCCATATACATCATATTCAAAATCATAAACAGAGTAATTGGCTCCCTGGTTAAGAATGGTCATTTTCGAAAGATCTCCGTTAGAATTATATTCTGCTTTTTTCTCTCTTGTTATGCCATTTGCAGTATTTTTTACTGATATAGGCATTACGACGTAAGCAGATGGATTAACTAATGAGTAATTTACTGTGCTGTTTAAAATTTCTGAGATTCCAATATCAGTATCTCCCGAGTCTTCTACTTCCGTGGCATTACCCCATTCATCATACTTTTTTATTTTTGTGATTGTCGTTTTTGAACCTGTATCACCTTCTGTAAAATGAGAGTTTGTATTATCTAAAGCTACAAAACAAGCATAGTTTTCATATGTTTTTTCGTTTTCTTTTTCTTTATATAAAAATTGATCGTTCGGGCTTTTTATTTTTCTTAATGAATAATTACTAACCTTTATTGTCCATGACTTATCATTTGTATCTATAAGTTTTTCAGTAAGCAATGCTCCTTTCAGATAATAATTACTATTATTAAACCTTTGTATTGTTTTTCTATAAACCACATTAGAAGAAATACCACCTTGTTTTGTGTCAATCTGATTGACTGTAACTTGCCTGAAGCCATAGAAAGTTCTTTCCCTTCTGCTATAATAAGGTTCTTCATAATTTACTGTAACCTTGGATACATCCGGACTAAATGCATTATCTCCTGTAAATCCATCATTAGTAACTACATTTTTCAAAACATATTTACTTTGAGGCATCTCATAGGTATTCCCTACTCTTTCATAAGCAACCTCCCAAGATCCTCCCATTGGTGTAGTTACTTTTTTAAGAAGGTTGGTAGTGGCTATTGTCGAGTATTTTACAAGAGCCATATTATTAATATAGTTTCCATTTCCATCGACTTGTGACTTTAATAAGTCAGGATATCCATCTCCATTTAAATCTGTTATTTGTTGTTGAGTATTACTATCTCCTCCTCCAAAACTCGCACTTGGGTTTATAGAAATCTTAAGAGAGTTTCCCGAAGTTCCAAGAGGAATAAGAATAGATGCTGTAAATGCAATATTCATATTAAATCCTCGAGATATGTCTTGCTGAATAGCTGAAGATGCATTCCAAGGTATTGAAACAAATTTGTTTCCTGTATTCAACTGTACACTCAAAGTTCCTCCAGAGTTGCTTACCAAGTCTGCCAATCCATCATTATTTATATCTATTAATGATGTTTTTTGATCTGTACGTGTTTCAGATTTCCCTGCTCCAAGGGATATACTTGCATTAAACATGCTAATTCCTTCGGGCAAACTACTTGTTATTGTTCCTCCAATTGAAGCCCCAACTCCAAGATTGTAAGAGTTAGTTGCTCCATTTCTGAAGTTACCATATGAAATGTTTTCCGGAGCAGCATAAGAATACCCTAAATTGAGCTGAACCTGTCCATTCTCAGCAACTTTGTCTAATAAGCCATCCCCATTAATATCTATATAGCTATAGTTCGAGTTGTCTTCACCTTCAGATACACCTGCAGAGAAGTTTATTCCTGCCTCAGCCGCCAGTAACGCTTTTTCATTATCCGATTTATTGGATTTTCCTGATAATGGATAATTTTGCCCCATTCCTACTCCTTTATTAGAATGGCTTGTTCTATGCGGATTATCGTTGGCTCCAGATAATGTGGTGTTAGATAACATGCCAATCATGTTGGTAAACTGAATCATATTTCCGTTTAACACATCAGGATAGCCATCTCCATTCATGTCAAAATAATCCAGGGTGTTGATTGTTTTCCCAGAAGATATAGTATTATTTAAAATAAAAGGTCCTACTCCCGCCCCAGAACCGACATTATTATTTGTAGTTTTTGACTGTTTAACAGGAGCATTAAAAATTCCGGGTGTATTAGTTGGTCCCCCCTGGGAAAGAACGCTCATATCATTCATTCCTAATCGTGAAGTAGAAGCTTCTAAATCTTGTACATATGTGGTTTTACTTACTCCTACAAACCGTTGAATATAATCAGAATTAGTTTGAATATTGATATCTTTTCCATTATATGCATTCATCATCATAAAGACTCTTTCATTTAAAGGAGTAGAGTCGTTGGGATCATTTGGCGGAAGTAATTTAACCGGATCTATTGGCTGGTTTCCATAATTAACCAATTGCCCTTGTAACTGGCTACAAGAGCTTGATAAAACTCCATAGCCTCCATGATATATAAATTGTCCCCAGTTTCTGTACATAGTTCCAAATCTTCCATCATCTTTAGAAAGGTTGGCTGTAGAACCTGTCTGGTAAATATTATCCTTATCTTTCCCGTAAACATTTATACCATAAGTAGCAAATACTGTAGAGGCAGGTGTACTGAAATATACAGGTTCACGAAGCTCTACCTGTATATTAGATGTAGCTGTATCTAATCCTTCATCGGAAGCAATGTCCGAGTAACATTCTACATAATATTCATTTCCCGGGAGAATGGATTGATGAATGGAAAGCTGTTGAATAGAACTTACGCTACCCGACCAGTTTATACTTGTAATCTGTGGAACAGCAAAATTTCCTGTCCCTATAGGTCTTGTTCTTACAATAAATGTATATTTTCCTGTTGGTTTCCCCGCAAGTTTTACATACAGTCCATAATTGCTAAGATTAGCAGGAGGAGAAAAATGAGATTTAAACGTTGATGGAGTATTTGTTTTTAAATTATAAAATTGAAAATCCGGAATTACAGGAAGTTCCAGATTACTTCCGTTGTAAGCTATTGCAAGTTTTAAGTTATTAAATTTTAAATTCTCCCATTTCTCATTTACGTCAGATTTTATCTGAAAATATAAAATATCACCTTCAGCCAAAGCTCCTGTATTAAAAAGAAGAGACTGATTTCCGATGCTGTTGTATGCATACGCCTGATTTCCTATAACGGTAACAGTACCATTCAATTGTTTTCTTAAAACATTAATATTAATGTCTCTTATCGTTGTTGGTTTCACAAAGGTTCCTGTAATGGTTCCCGAACTTGCATTTACCGGCACTCCCGTCCCATTTTTACTGCTTACCAAGCTTGTATTGTTAAATTGGCGCAACGGTGTTTCAGATGAGTCATTGTACAAATGGTAAATATTAGCCAAAGGAGCATAAATATATTCAATATTTATAGGAAGCTCTACGATATCTTCAACGCCATTATCAACAGAATTCACTCTAAAATAAAAATAATCACCTTGTTTTACTTCTATGGATGGTTGGTTAATAATATAAGAGCTGCTTGCCGCATTCAGCATCGTAAAGGGAACTAAAAGAGTAGAAGTATTAGTTTGAGGCTTATAATATTGCAAACTTACTTTCACTCCATCTGGACTTGCCGACGCATTCTTTAGTTTAAAAAGACCTGATATTTTAATATTTCCATCATAGGGCGCCTTCCAAACCTTAACCACATCATGAAGCGGCGAGTTTTTATAGTCCTCTAATATATCATTACAGTCTACATCTGGAGTACTTACAGCAACTCCTTTATTGATCGGGTTTGGAGTTAGCAATACATCTGTAGTGTATTTCAGAACACCATTGTCTATCCTCCCAAAATATATTTGTCCGTTACTTACTATATCCTGTATACCATCATTATTGGCATCAGTAAAATAATTATATGTGAAATCTTTGGTTTTGGAAGTACCTGCCGATCCTGAAAAGGCAACCAAATCAGAAGCCGTTGCCTGAATCCCAAAGCTATTGGTAAAGCTTTTCGAGTAAGAAAATGATTTCGAATTTTCAGGAATTAAAAGACTTCCTCCAAAAGCCTCTGTATCCTGTCCTTTCTTTCTATATTTGAAAACAGTATCTGGTGAATTCCAATCTGTTTTTAAAATTTTATCAGGAAGACCATCACCATCAATATCAGTCATAGAAAGTCTTCCTCCTCCTTCTCCTTCAGTGTATTGATAGTCGCCTCCAATTGTTGCATTCTTAATTATTGGATTATTTCCCGTTTTATCTCCCGCCAGTGCAAGTCCAAATGTAAGAGCTCCACCCACGGTAGTATTTTTTGAATCTCCGTGTCCTAATAAAGATGAACTATTAATCCCGGCATCATTGGCAACGGCATCGATAATTGTTTCGGGAGAATATTGTGATGTCTCAATAGTATTAAAATACTCTATTACATTAGTATAGAATTCATTGTCGGCCGCATCTTTTTCAATAATTTTTTCCAAAAGAGATTTGGAAAATGCGCCACTTTTATATTTAAATTCGTAACTTCTTACTTTACCTCCGTCATAGAATATTTGGATATTTCCAAGCCTTTTTGAAGTCACTTGTACAAACCCAAGTCGGGCATTTACTTGTATATCTTCTCTTTGAACTGTATCATAACCAAAATTAACGGTATATTTTTTTAAAGAAGTATTAACATCATTAATTGTGTATTCTATTTTGCTTGCATATATCTCTTTCCCTCCATTACCAATTGCTCCAGAAGAGTTATATGTAGTCTTATCATACGTATATAAAACATAGTTCCCATTGGTGTCAATAGTTTTGTATAAAGCCCAATGCCCAATATTCCCTTCTCCGTCTTTAAGAACTGCATTATCTTTTAAACCCATTTCATCACCTCCGAAATAAGATTTCGTGCCATCTTTAGAAGTTACAATCCAAACATATTCTTTAGGATTTGTTCCTTTTCTTATGATTTTATTATACGAACCCTCGATTCTCGGATAAAATTGTCTGTCTGATTGTCTTCCTTTATCGAATCCTTCATTTCTGTTAGGCATTGCAAAAACTCCGCTGCTTACTTCAAAAGTAAGTTGCTCTCCACTAATTGAATATAATTCA
>Ga0307412_10000420_pt1 | contig 25925 bp, 19 predicted proteins | sample DK1Cmetagenome_3_FD_203823 | JGI IMG/M metagenome (GOLD analysis project Ga0307412, IMG submission 203823) | Maize rhizosphere microbial communities from greenhouse at UC Davis, California, United States - DK15-C-1 | ecosystem: Host-associated > Plants > Roots > Rhizosphere > Soil | place: USA...
TTACCCGCATGCCGAACACCTGGCCGAACTGCGCCACGCGCGTGCCGATGCTGCCGAGGCCAAGGATCGCCAGGGTCTTGCCATGCAGATCGCCGCCCAGGCCCTGCTGCCACAGCCCGGCACGCAATGCGTTGGCTTCCGGGACCAGGTTGCGCGTCAGCGCCATGAGCAACGCCCAGGTCAGTTCAGGCGCGGCGTGCTTGTAGCTGTCGGTCCCGCAGACCTGGATGCCCAGCGCCGCGGCGGCCTTGAGATCGAGCGCAGCGTTGCGCATCCCACCGGTCAGCAACAGCTTGAGGTTGGGCAGGCGACGCAGCAGTGCTTCATCGAAACGGGTCCGTTCGCGCATCACGCAAATGACATCGAAGCCTTGCAGGCGCGAGACGAGGGTGTTGTGATCGGCGGGGTAGTCGTGGAGAAACGTCACCTGGCCGATGCTGTCCAGCGGCGACCAATCCACTACGTCTTGCGCCACGCCTTGCCAATCATCGATGACCGCTATTTGCACCGCCATGGAACACCTCGTCAGGGAATGGGTTTGTCCAGCCAGCCCAGCAGGGCCTTGTGGAACCGATCCGGCTCTTCCATCTGGGGCGCGTGCCCCAAGTTGGGGAACTCCACCAGCGTCGATCGTGGGATCAGTTGGGCGACCTGCTTGCCCAGCACGTCATATTTGCCCAGCTTGGCTTTCACGGTGGGCGGGGCAATGTCACTGCCGATTGCCGTGGTGTCGGACGTGCCGATCAGCAGCAGCGTTGGCGCCTTGAGATCCTTGAACTCGTAATAGACCGGCTGGGTGAAGATCATGTCGTAGATCAGCGCCGAGTTCCAGGCGACTTGCGTGTGCCCCGGTCCCTTGTTGAGCCCGGCGAGCATGTCCACCCAGCGGTCGAACTCCGGCTTCCAGCGTCCGCCGTAATAGGTGTTGCGCTCATAGTTGCGAATGCCGTCGGCGTTGAGTTTCAACTCGCGTTCGTACCATTGGTCCACGGTGCGGTAGGGCACGCCCAGGGCTTTCCAGTCTTCGAGGCCGATCGGATTGACCATCGCCAGCCGCTCGACCTGGTCGGGGAACTGCAAGGCGTAGCGGGTGGCGAGCATGCCGCCGGTGGAGTGGCCTATGACGATGGCTTTCTGCACGCCAAGCGCCTTGAGCAGGGCGTTGGTGTTGGTCGCCAGTTGCTGAAAACTGTACTGATAATGGTCCGGTTTGCTGGAGCTGCAAAAGCCGACCTGGTCCGGGGCAATGACCCGATACCCGGCTTCGCTGAGGGCCTTGATCGAGTCGCCCCAGGTAGCGGCGCAGAAATTCTTGCCATGCATCAGCACGACGCTGCGCCCGTTGGCCTTGCCTTGGGCGGGCACGTCCATATAGCCCATCTGCAACGGTTTGCCTTGGGACTGGAGGGAAAAATGCTTGAGCGTATAGGGGTACTCGAAACCTTCGAGCTGCGGTCCATAGGCGGGGCCTTCGGGGGGCGTCTCGGCCTGGGCGAACATCGGCAGGGCAGCGAGCAAGAACAGGCTGGGCAGCCAGCGGGTGGTCAAACGCGGCATGATCAATCTCCTTGAGGCAACCGGCCGATCCTGGAACGGCTCGATTATGGCGACATTAATCACAGGCAACCGAACCGCTGGAACGTTCAACCCATCCAGCCCAGGGTCGCCAGCACGAGCACGCCATAACGCAGGCCCTTGGCGAGGGTAACGATCAACAGGAAGCGTCGCCACGGTTCACCCATCACGCCGGCCACCAGCGTCAGGGGATCGCCAATGATTGGCAACCAACTGAGCAACAGAGACCAATACCCGTAGCGTTGATAATGCCGACGAGCCTTGTCCAGATGGGACGGGCTGACAGGAAACCAGCGGCGATCCTTGAACTGTTCGAGGCGGGTCCCCAGCCACCAGTTCACCAGCGAACCCAAGACATTGCCCAAGGTCGCGACCCCCATCAGCAGCCAGGCTGCGTGACGCTCGCTGAGCACCAGGCCGACCAACAGCGCTTCCGATTGCAGCGGCAGCAGGGTCGCTGCGCCAAACGCCGTCAGGAAAAGCCCGACATAAGCACCCGCCATCAGTGGGCTGGATAATCCGCCACGACGGTTTGGGTGCCGTCCTTCTTCTGGCCGATCACTTGATAGGCATCGCCCATGCCATCCATTTCCATACCCGGCGAACCCATCGGCATGCCCGGTGCGGCGACGCCCAGCAAGTCATCGCGCTTGCTCAGCGCGAGCACCTGATCAGCCGGCACGTGGCCCTCCACGAATTTGCCGTTGATCTCAGCGGTGTGACAGGAGCGCAGGTTCGGCGCCACGCCCAGGCGCTGCTTGACCGAACTCATGTCGGCCTCGACGTGGTCGTTGACCTTGAAACCGTTGGCTTGCAGGTGGGAGATCCATTTCTTGCAGCAGCCGCAATTGGCGTCGCGGTGCACGTCGATGGTGACGGGTTCGGCGGCCTGGGCCAGGGTGGACATGAACAGGGCGCTCAGGGCGAGCAGGTGCAGGGGATTGGCCATGGGAATCGGTCTCTTGGCGAACGGAGTTTGGATGGGAGGATAACAGACTAGCGGCGGGCGCCTGACGGGAGGCTGAGGGGCGGATTACAGGATTGTCAGGTTGGGGACGGAGCAGAACCCCGTGGGAGCGAGCTTGCTCGCGATAGCGGTCGAACATCCAACATTGATGTCGGCTGATCCGATGCTTTCGCGAGCAAGCCCGCTCCCACAGAAAGGTTGGGGTGAATGCGGTGTGTGTATCCGATCCCTGGAGCGTGGGGACGCTCTAGCGAACCTTGAACCGCCCCATGATCGCATTCACCCGCGTGTTGGCTTCCATCAGTTGCCTGGCGTTGGCTTCGCTGGCCAACCCGCTTTCCACCAGTTCTTCGACCATGTGACGAATCTGCACCATGCTCCGGTTGATCTCCTCGGTCACCGCGCTCTGTTGCTCGGCGGCGGTGGCGATCTGTGTGCTGAGGCTGTTGATCTGGCTGACGGAACCGGCCATTTCATCCAGGCCCGAGTTCACCCGGGAAGTGGCGTCGGCTGCCGATTGGCAACTGGCCTGGGTATTTTCCATGGCCGACACGGAGGAGCTGACGCCTTGGGTCAGGCGGGTCAGCATTTCGTTGATTTCCGAGGTGCTGGCCTGGGTGCGGGCGGCGAGGGCGCGGACTTCGTCGGCCACGACCGCGAAGCCGCGGCCCTGCTCGCCGGCCCGGGCGGCTTCGATGGCGGCGTTGAGGGCCAGCAGGTTGGTCTGCCCGGCGATGGCACCGATGACGCCCAGGATCTCGGTGATGCGTTGCGCGTCCTGCTGCATGTTCTCCACTTTGCGCGTTGCGCTGGCGACTTCATCGATCAGTGCCACGACGCTATTGGACGCTTCGCCGACCACGACCCGAGAACGATCGGCATGTTCGTTGGCCCGCTGGGTGAACGCAGCGGTCTGCGCCGCGTTTTGCGCCACGCTTTCGGCGGTAGAGCTCATCTCGGTGATGGCCGTCACCGTCTGGTCGGTTTCCGAGGCGTGACGCATGAGGATTTCGCTCGTGTGGGCCGATGTCTGCTGCAGTTTGTCCAGGCTTGAAGCCATGGCACCGGTGGCCTGGGTGACTTCGCCGATCATGTCCTGCAGGTAGACGATGAACCGGTTGACCGAGTGACCGATGGCGCCCAGTTCGTCTTCGGCGCGAATGGTGATGCGGCGGGTCAGGTCGGCATCGCCGGTGGACAGCGCATCGATGTTGCCCTTGAGAATCTTCATGCGGTGGGTCAACTGGCGGATCGCATACAGTTGCATCAGCACCAGCAGGATCACCATGGGAATCTGCAGCAGGCTCAGCGTGTTCAATACGTCATCACGCTGGGCGGTGATCAGGCGGGTCGGCAACGCGGTGGCGAGAAACCAGGGCGAGCCTTCGATGGGCCGCATGAAGAACGTGCTGGCTTCGCCCTTGTTGTCGAATTCGACGCGCTGCAGTTGGTCACGGTTGGCCAGGCCAGCCTTGACCTGGGCCGCAAACGGTGAGGTCGCCGCCAGCTCGCTGATGTTCTTGAGCACGATCGGGCCGCTGATCCGCGAGCTGTTGCTGATGATCTTGCCGTCGCCTTCGACGATCAGCATCTCGGCGCTGAGTTCGGCTTCCTTGCGCGCAATCAGGTCGTTGAAGAAACCCAAGGTCACGTCAATGGTGGAGACACCATAAGGCGCGCCGTTCTTCTGGATCGCCATCGCGCAGTTGGTGCGTGGCTCGGCACTGGCGTCGTCCTTATAGGCCGCGGCCCAGGCGCATTTGCCAGGGGGCGTGGCCATGCCGCCCTTGTGCCAGGGTTGCTCGTAATAGTTTGGCGCGGCGTCGCTGTTCCAGAACGTGTTGACGATCAGCTTGCCGGAGGCGTCGCGGTGCCAGAACGTACTGAACTTGCTGCGGCCTTCCGCACGCTGGTTGGGCAACGGCCAGATCCCGCCGCCAAACACTTTCAGCTCGCCGTATTGGTCCACCAGGCCCGGCAACACCTTGTCGATGGCGTCGCTGTCGAGCAATGGGATGGTCTGGGTGATGCTGCGTTGCTGGGATTGGACTTTGTTGAGTTCGCCCTGGATCTGCTCGGCGACCTCGGCGATGCGGTTCAGTGCCACTTGCTCCTCGGTGTGGCGCAGCTTGGGCGCGACCAGGTAACTGATGCCGACGACGGTCAGGATGGATAACACCAGAATGAACAGAACCAGGAACAGCGTGTAGCGGGCCTGAATGGTGCGCAATGAGGGCATGTGGGTGTTCCTTGCACGGAGGCGTCTTTCGGAAACAGTTGGTATGGGCGTACCAGGCTGTATCGGCTTCCTTGCCGATAGCTTGAGTGTGGAAGGGGGCGTGACGTCAGGCGGCCGAGCTGGCCTGCGTGGTTTTCCAGGCTTGGGCGTGGGCCTGCCATTCATCGTGGAGGCGTTGCATGGAGGGGGACCGCAGATGGAGTTGGCGCGGCTCTGCAACGCGGTGGAACAGCGCCTGCCAACCCTGCGCGGTGTCGGAGGGCATGATCCCGGTGAAGAAGAACCCGGCGGTCATCAGCAGGCGGTGGTCCGTGCCAAAGTGCCGACCGAGGCCGAGTCGTACCGACAGTGACCAATGGACCGGCAGGCGTTGCAGATGTCCGACGAGGCAGGCGTCCACGCGTTCTGCCACGATGTCGATTCGGCCGGGCAGATGGCTGATCCGCAACGGTTGTATCCCGGCAGGTTCTTCGTCGAGGCGGGTCCCGAACTGTGCTGCCAGCGGGGCCATCAGCCATTGGCAGGTTGCAGGCCACTGGAGCTGCGGCAGCGGTTGGAGGCCGCCGCTGACCCGTTGGCAGCCGATCACAATGGTTTCGGCCTGGTCCGTGGCGAACGGCGAGGGCACGAAATCGGGTAGCAGGCCGACGTCATGGAACCCCAGGCGTTCGGATAATCGTTGGCTGAAGGGATGACTCGTGACCTGTTTGATCGATAGCCTGGCGAGCCCGAGCGCCTGCGAGCCCGCCAGCAGTTGCTGCCCCAGTCGAGAGGCAATTTGTCTGCCCTGCAGGTCGGGATCCACCGCAACCAGCGCCAGCTCCGCGTCCTGACTGGCGTCGCCCTGGCGGCACAGCGCGGCATGACCGACCACGCGGTCGCCCGTCACGGCGACCAGCGAATGCCAGCGCTCCTGCAGATTGTGTTGGTAAATCATCTGGGGCATGTAGACGTCAGGCGAGACGTAGTGATCGCCATATACCCGGCGGAACAGCTCGCAGGTGCTGACACTGTCCGCTGGCTGGAACGGTCGGATGAGCAGATTGTTCATCCTGCATCCACCGCTGCTTTCGAACCGTACACTCGGCGATCGATGATCGACAGATGCTTGCCGGAACGGGGATGGCGTTCCAACGCATGCGCGCTGCACATCTGCACGTCGATATGGAGTTCTTCGAGGCCTGGATATTGCTCGGCCAGCGCAGCTTTCAGTGCCTGCGATCGAGTTTGGCCTGCGTTCGCCTGTGCGTCGGCTACCCATTTGAGTAGCAAGCGGTCATCGCCTTGTGCGTGCTCGATGATCAGTTGCCATTGCAAACCACCGGCCACCCGCCGCGTGATGTCGCTGATCTCTTCTGGAAACAGCGACAGGACGCCAATGCGGACGCGGCGGCTTTGCGCGCTGCGTCCCTGTAGGGCGAACTTGCGCTGCGGGGTGCCGGCAGGTTCGCACCAGCTGGCGCGGTCTCCCACCGGGTACCTGACGATGGGCATCAGGGTTCGGGTGAGGTTCGTCACCACCAGATTCCCCGTTTCGCCGCACGCTTCGATCACTTCGCCACTCAGGTCGTCGATGATTTCCACGCGCGTCTGTTGGTCGAACACACGGTGCTCGCCCAAGTTGCAATCAGGCGTGCTGGCGCCCACCAGGCCGGCATCGACGCTGGCGTATCCGATGGACGCGAAGCGCGCATTCGGGAAGGCGCGCTTCAATGTCGGCATTTGGCTTTCAAAGAGGTTCTCGCCACCGAACAGGACGGTGGTTATCTCTGGCAGCGCGCGGCCTTGCACGATGAGATGGCTGGCAAATGCCAGTAAATGCGCAGGGACACCCACGAGCACGTTGATGCGATGCGCGGTCACGGCCTCGGCCAGCACATCGAGTTCCACCGAGCCGGTGAAAGGAAACTCGGTGATCGCAACGTCGACGCTGCACAGGGCACCGTGGATGAACAGGAAGCTGGCGTAGAGGTCTCCCGAAAAAAACAGATTGGCGATGCGATCCCCCGCAGCCAGTTGGGCAGACAGGCTCTGGCCAAAGCAATCGAGCATCAGTTGCCATTCTGCGTGGGTATACACCGACAGCTTGCCTTGGCTGGTCGTACCGCCGGTTTTGAAAACCAGTGCGTCCTTCACGTGATCGGTCAGCACCGGCCAGGTGTCCAGGTCGTGACTGCCTTTCCAATATTCGCCGGGATTGACGATCGGCAATTGATCGAACCCACAACCCTGCACAGGCAGGTGACGCAGTTGAGCGTTATAGAACGCTGAATGCGTGCGGATATGGTCGAGCCAATGCTCGTAGGGTAAAGACGCGCTCATCAGTATTTTCTCAAGGCTTTAAGGTCGGCTTATTGAATGGCGGGAGAGATCGACTGGTGGGGCATTCTGCTGTCGATCACCAGCGGGACTTTGCCGCTGTGTTTGTTGCGTTCGAAACGTTCGACCGGGCAGTGCTGGACGTCCAGGACGAGCAGTGCGGCGTTGACTGACGTGCGTAGCGGTGCGATTGCCAATACGTTGCGTCGAACAGTGTCGGGGTCGCCATCGGTACGAACCAGCAACCGCTCGCAACCGCTGTGTTCATGGTCGAGCACGATCTGGACGGCCGCTTGCGCCCGCTCGGCCAGTTCGCCGGTATTGATGAATTCCGTGGCGATGCGTATCAGCCGGCCATGGCGTTCGCGCAGTTCGAATCTCGGCGACTCCAGGCCGCACGCGCACGGGCCGGGTAGCCAGCGTCCAAAATCGCCAACCTCATATCGCTGCAGCGGACGCGCCTGGCGTATGCGGGAGCTGAACAGCAGGCGACCGGTTTCCCCTGGACCGACGGGCGCGTCCTGTTCGACATGGACGATCTCCAGGGACTGGATGCTTTCCATGAGGTGGAACACGCCGTCGGCGCTGGCGACGCAGGCATGGCCGAGCGGGCCTGCATCCACGGTGCCGTAGATGGCCGAGCGAATGCAGGTCACGCCGCACTGCTGGAACAATGTGCGGCTGTCTTGCCCCAGGTGCTCGCCGCCGAGCAGGATTTTTTGAACACCGCCATAACCTTGGAGGGCTGCTCGCTGGGAAGAGAACAGCCGCTGCAAAGTACTCGGCATGCCGACAAGCGTGTTGATCCGGTGGGCAACGATCAGCGTTGCGATTTCCTCGAAGTTATCGTCTGGCGGAGCACTCATGGGGTAATGCACGACGTTCATCTGTTCCAGGATCTTGCTGAAACTGAGGAATCCGCCGTACAGGCTACCGCCATAGAACAGGTTCATGACCCGATCCTGAGCCGGGTCAAGGCCCGCCGCGCGAAGCCCGTCGGCCGCGGCGCGCATATGGCGGTCGAAATCGCTGTGCGTGTACGGCGACAGCACGGGGGCGCCGCTGCTGCCGCCCGAACGGAAGAACAGTTGCGCTTCAGGGGCCGGGGGCAGGGCGAGGAACGCGGCCTTGTCCGTGATCGGCGTGCCAGCGCCTGGCGATAAAACCGCCGCAGGCGCATCCAGCGTGACACGGTGGCTCGCAGTATCGGGTTCAAGGCCGACCGATACCCGCCGACTCAATCGCTGCAATCCATAGACACCGTCGTGGGGCTCGCCGTCATAGCCCTGCTGGATCTCGACCGTGGAGGTGACACGGGACACGCCGGCGCTTATCAGGCGGCGCGCCAACGCAGGTGCTCGCTCTGGCTCACAGGCGAGCGCGCAGCTCTGCAGTACGTTCCGCCAGGGCAGCAGGGTTTCAGCGAGCAGCGCTTCGGGCACTGGCCTTAACAGTATCGTGCGAAACAGCGGTGAGGGTTGGAGGTCGCGGTGGTGTTCCCAGAGGATGCGCCAGCCGTCACCGGCCCAGACCCGGCCGGTTTCGTTCGTGAAGCTGTAATCCAGGCGGGCCAGTGCTGTTCGGGTGGTGATTTCGCAGGCTTCGGCGGCGGTGGTTTCCAGCGAGGGCCAGTGCCCGGCGCGGCGTTCGAAAGCGGCGGCCAGGGCGTCGCCCAATGCCTGTATCTGCGCAGGCTTATCGCTGTCCACCAACAGCCATTGAGGGCTGGAACAGGCTTGTTGATCGAGGCGGCAGGCTTCATCCACCAAGGCATCCAAGGTCTGCGCGGTGGCAGCGGCCGGCGTGATATAGGCGAAGCTGATCCGATGGCCCCAGTCAATCCAGCGGCAGCCACTCGGAATCTGTTCGCGTAGCGCCTTCAGCGCCGTTTCACCGCCCCAGGCGCTGACGCCCTGGGCCAGTGCAAACAGACGGCCAACCGCCTGCGAAGAAATAGGCAAAACCGCCAGGTAATCGCGCAACCGGCCGCTCGCATCGCACCCGACGAATGCCGCCAGCAGCCGCGCCGTGAGGTCGCCATCACGGGAGCTTGGGCGCAACCAGTTCACGTTGCCCGCCAACAGGCCTTCCAGCGCTGCGCAGAAACCCAGCAAGGGTGAGTTGCCCGGCGTCACATGCACCACCAGGCCCAGGGGCTGCCAACTTTCGAACGGGCCGTCGCTGTAGTTGATTCGCCGCAGCGAGCGGGCGTCGGCGCCCAGCTCTCGTTCCAGTTTGAGCTCCAGCGCCCGCCGTCCGCAGAAAGCGACCAGGGCCTGGCGCTGGTCCTCGTCGAGCAGTGGCCCTGCGGCTGCCGTGTGCAGCCACTGTACGAACGCCTCTGCACAGTCCAGCACCTCTTCGCTGCGAGGCGCAGCTTCCAGCAGGGCGGGGAGCTGGGCTTGCAAGCGCTCGAGCGCGGCGTCGAATGTCAGCTCGGCAGTCAACCGACCGTTGATTAAGTACATATCAATTTTCCTTGATCATTTCGGCAGCGGCCATCGCGCAGCTTCGGCTCGCACTGGTGCCGGCCCGGCCATGCAGCTCGAACCACTGGGTTTGCAGTCCACACTCGCAGTTGGCGGGATGCAGGGTCGCCAGATCGCTCATCACCACGGCGTGGGCGGGACTTGACGAGATGTAGGGCGAGACGAACGACAGCAGCCCCGGCTCGCCAAACGGCTGGACGCTGAAATCCGAAGGGTGACGCACGAAGACTTTCGAATAGACCGGCACGTGGAATCGATGGTGGGCGCATTCGATATAGGGCACCGCGTGTTCGACTGCACCGTAGCCGTCGCGACATCGTCGGGGCTCGATACCCAACTGGCGGGTGATGCGCTCGTAGACCAGCTGACGAGGTATTTCCTCGGCTGCCTGTTTCTTCCAGCCGCCCCCCAGGAAGACCAGCGAGCCGGGCGCGAGGTTGAGGTCGCGCATGCCGGTTTCACGCATACGCTCAAGGACATGCCAGAGCAGCGCCGGGAAGCCGAAGATCCGCACCGGCAATCCTTCCACGGCGAATGATTGCAGGGCGCTGATGACGCCAAACACGTCGAATTCATGGCCTTTTCCGGTGCGTCGCAACGCGTAGGCAACGCGGTTGGCCGGGGCGAAGCGGCACAGGAACTGGTCGGTATAGGCGGTGCCGAGCCGATTGGCCGCTTCGGGTTCATGACTGAACAGCAGGTAATTGCATGGCGTGTCTGGCGTGGACCAGCCGTAGAGTTCGAAGATGTTCGCGACCATGCCCTGGGCCGCGGCCATGCTGCGCTCGTCATAGCGCATGCGGCTTTTCTGGCCGCTGGTACCCGAGGAGGTCAGCTCCAGTGCGTCTTCGGCGGTAGGGCTGAGCAGCATTTTCTGTTTGAAGTAGCTGGCGAAGATCGGTGGCAGGCGCGACCAGTCGGTCAGGTGTTCGAGATCGTCGACCGAAAGTCCGTTGGCGTTGAGCCAGTGTTCATAGCCAGGCGTGTGATGGCTGTGGAACAGGCTGATTTCAGCCATGGCTTTGTCGAACAGTCCCATGGGAACCGAATCGAGGGCGTACGGATGGGGCAATGCACACAGGGCATCTGCGTGCGGAAAATGGATCATCGGGTATTCCTCTGGAGCAACGAATTCAGACTTGGGCGGTTGGCCGCGAGGCGAAGAGGCGCAAGGCAAGAAGGCAGCCAAGACCGGCGATGCCGACCATCAGCGCGAAGGATTCCAGGCTCGCTCCGGCGCCCAGCAGCGCCAGCAGCGAGCCCACCACGCTCATGACGGCAATGGAAATCATCCCGACCATGGCCGATACCAGACCTTTGCTGTCGTTGCTGGCGAACAGGGCCAGTCGATACAGCGCGGCATTGCCCATGCCGAGCCCGATGGCATACAGCGCCAGGCCACCGACCAACACGGGCAAGGAAAGAGTGAACTGGCTGGCGATGACCAGCGCGATCAGACCGGCGCAGAAAGGCCACAGGCTGTAACGGAGCACGCGGCGCACACCGACCCGATCCACCAGCGCGTTGAGGATGAAGTTGCCGAGGATGACCGCTGAGAAAACCGGAACCTGCCAGATCCCGTACGCCATTGGAGTCAGGCCCTGGCCTTGGATCAGCAGCAGGGGGGACAGGCCGATCCAGGCGATCAGCGGCAGGCTCATCAGCCCCAGCGCGACGCTGGCCGACATGAATCCCACATGGCGGAGCAGAGCGCCGTATCGCCGGACCAGCGAACGCAGGTCGAACGCTTCGACGCTCGAGGGTTGAGCATGGGCGGGCACCCCGTGGATCGTCCGGGGCATGAACCACCACAATGCCAGCCAGCTCACCAGCCCGAGACCGGCCAGCAACATGAACAGTTCCCGCCAGGAAAACCATTGCAACAGCAGCCCGCCTGCCAAGGGTCCAAGCAGGGGCGAAAGCAGAGCGAGATTGCCGAGCAAGGCCATGACTTTCACGGCAGCCGATTCAGAGAATATTTCCTGGATGGCGGGATAGCTGACCGCAATCACGAAACCCAGGCCCATTCCCTGGATCAGACGCAGCCCATTGAAGCCGTGCATGCTGCTGACCTGGGTAATCGCTGCGCAGGCCAGCATGAAGCCGGCACACCCGACGAGCATATAGGGGCGCCGTCCCTGCCGATCCGACAGTGGGCCGATCAACCACGGCAGCAGGACGCCGCCCAGCAGATAGAGATTGAACGCGTAGGGAATCTGGTCCGGGGACGCATCGAGGTCCTGGGTGACCATGAGCATGGCGGGCATGACCAGGTCGCTGGCCATGTAAGTGAGGCATTCGAACAGGGCGATCGCCAGGCAGAAGCCTGCCACGCGAATGGGGGAAAGAGTGCTTGGCTGAGTTTGCATGGGTTCCCAACGTTGGTTTCAAAAAAGAAGAAATCACTTCATTTTCGAGAGTACGTTGGCGATATCCACGGTCGGAAGATGCCTTTACCTTTGTTGGCAGGGGAAAGTGCGCTTGTGTTTGTAGGAGGTTTCCTTCAGAGGAAGATTACGCGGCGAGATGGTAAATATTCATGCGACCGATGAAGCCCTTGACGATTTCCCGCAACCGCAGTCGCGCGTGTTACTCGGGCGGCGGTACCATAGGGCGCTGCATCGCACCGTGACACTGGCAAGACGGTGTCTGGAAAACGGGTGAAAGGCAGAACGAATCACTTCAGGAAGCTGGCAAATGACTCATTCGCAACGTTTGAAATACTCGATTCTGGTGGTTGTCGTCGTCCTGGCGATCATGCTTGGACTGTCCTGGATGCAAGGCAAGAGCATGATCAGCGAGCAGCTGTTTCAATACATCGCCATTGCCGTGGCAGTCATCGTCGTGGTGATCAACGGCGTGATGCGGCGCAAGGTCAAGCCCTGAGCACCGCTCATTCCCCGGCGTTGAGCAGGGCCACGGCCTGGTGATGCAAGCTGTAGCTTTTATCGGAATTGAGCGTGACCACGCCCTCGCAGCACAGGCGCTTGAGGACTTCGCGCACGCTCAGGAAGGACAAGGGAATGTCCAGCCCCAACAACTGGCTGTGAACACCACGCACGCCCAGTCGACGGTTTTCATCGGTGGCCTTGAGCAAGGCGTCGATGACCTTCAGGCGAACCAGACTCGTCCTGAGTCCATAACTCCTGAGCAGACGCTTGATCTGCTCGTTGCTGCCTCGCTCCGCTGATCCGAAGACACCGTTGGACGCGCTCGGCGTGACACGGGGCGAACCTGGCTTACCCTCCATGGGTACTTGCGCGTTATGCATGTAAAAGACTCCATATCAGCCTGATAGAAAAGATCCCGGATGCTCTCTTGTAATAGGACGAACGAGAGCGACCAATCATGAGGGGGGTGATGTGAAAAAATTGCCTGGACGCGCGCAATTCCTCGTAAAAGCGGGTCGTCAGGCCATTAATTTTTTTTCATGCGGTTCGTTCTCAAGGAAGGCGCTTTCTGCGTTCAAGCACGTCGCCGCTGTATTTCAGGCCAGGCCGCCGGTTTTTGTGGCCCTGGTTCTTGAGCGCTATCAATCAGGAGTGAATGTCGGAATGTCCGGGCAGTTATCGAGGTTTTGTCTCGTCGGTGCCTTGCTGGGGGTGACCCTGGGCTTGAGTACCGTTGTCAGTGCGCGAGGCGAGGCCGGGCAGGTCACCGCCGAAATTCGTCGCACCAGTTTTGGCGTGCCGCATATTCGCGCCCGGGATGAGCAAGGTTTGGGGTACGGCATCGGGTATGCGTATGCGCAGGATAACCTGTGCCTGCTGGCCAACGAGATCGTGACGGTCAACGGCCAGCGCTCGCGCTATTTTGGCCCGGAGCAGGTCACCGTCGAGCAGCGGGAAAACCGCGCCAGCGATGTGTTCTTTTCATGGCTCAATACGCCGCAAGCGGTAGCCGATTTCTGGCAGGCGCAAACGCCCCAGGTCCAGCAACTGATAGAAGGCTATGTGGCCGGATACAACCGTGCATTGACTGAACGCAAGGCGAAGGGCCTGCCCGCACAATGTGCAAGCGAGTGGGTTCGGCCGATCACCGCGCTGGATCTCGTCAAGCTGACCCGGCGCCTGTTGGTAGAGGGCGGTGTCGGCCAGTTCGCCGAGGCATTGGCTGGCGCGCAGCCGCCCAAGGCCACCGCGCAGGCCGCCATGTCGACGTCCGGCTTCGCGGTTGCGGCGGCCCGCCAGCAGCGCTTTGCCCTGGAGCGTGGCAGCAACGCCCTGGCGATCGGCAGTGAACGTTCGTTCAACGGGCGTGGCATGTTGCTGGCGAACCCGCACTTCCCTTGGTCGGGAGGCATGCGGTTCTATCAGATGCACCTGACCATACCGGGCAAGCTGGACGTCATGGGGGCAGCGTTGCCGGGCCTGCCGATGATCAACATCGGCTTCAGCCAGCACCTGGCCTGGACCCATACCGTTGATACATCCAAGCATTTCACGCTGTACCGCCTGCAACTGGATCCCAAGGATCCGACCCGCTACCTGCTGGACGGCAAGTCCGTGCCGATGACCCGGCAGACGGTTACGGTGGACGCCAGGCAAGCCGATGGGCAGGTCAAGTCGATTTCCCGGGTGGTCTACAGTTCGCAGTTCGGGCCGATCGTGCAATGGCCCGGGAAGTTGGATTGGGACAACCGGTTCGCCTACAGCCTGCGCGATGCCAACCTGGAAAACGACCGGGTCCTGGCGCAGTGGTACGCGATGAATCGCGCCGTCACGCTCAAGGAACTGCAGGATTCGGTCCAGCGGATCCAGGGTATTCCTTGGGTCAACACCGTGGCGGTGGACGATCAGGGGCAGAGTCTTTACATGAACGTGTCGGTGGTGCCGAACGTCGACGCCAATAAACTCGCCCGCTGCAGCGACCCCAGGGCCGGGCAGAAACTGATCGTATTGGATGGCTCGCGCAGTGAGTGTGCCTGGGACGTGGACGCCGACGCAGCCCAGGAGGGCATCTTTGCGGCTGATAAACTTCCACGGTTGCTGCGTCGCGACTTTGTGCAAAACTCCAACGATTCGGCGTGGCTGGTCAACCCCGCGCAGCCCTTGTCCGGCTATTCGCCGGTGGTGAGCCAGCAAGACCTGCCGCTGGGGCTGCGGGCGCGTTTCGCCCTGGACAGGCTGGCGCAAATGGCCAAGGGGGGCACGGTCACAGCGAGTGATCTGCAGCGCATGGTCATGGACGATCAGGTGTACCTGGCCGACCAGGTCATGCCGGACCTGCTGGCTTTTTGCGCGGCCGACCTGGGACCCGACGCGCTGCCGTTGACCGAGGTGTGCGCTCGTCTGAAGCGCTGGGATCGCACCGCGAGCCTGGACACCGGCGTGGGTTTCGTTCACTTCCAGCAGATCATGCAGGCGTTGCAGCCGGTGCCTGGCCTTTGGCGCGTGGCGTTCGACCCGAAGGATCCGCAACATACGCCGCGAGGCCTGGCAGTCGAGCGACCCGCCGTGGCTGAGGCACTGCGTCAAGCCATGCGCGCATCGTTGGACTCGCTGAAAAAAGCGGGGCTGCCGGCTGACAGCCGATGGCAGGATGTTCAGGTCGCCAGCCGTGCTGATCGTCGGATACCCATTCATGGTGGACCTGGAGAGTTGGGCATCTACAACGCGATCCAGAGCGTGCCGGGCGCGAACGGTCAGCGGGAGGTGGTCAGCGGCACCAGTTACCTGCAAGTGGTGACGTTCGATGGCGACGGTCCCAAGGCCCAGGGACTGCTGGCGTTCTCGTTGTCCAGTGATCCTTCATCGCCTTATTCGGTGGATCAGACCCAGGCATTTTCAGAGCGCCAGTTGAGTGCGTTGCCCTTCACCGAGCAACAGATCAAGGCCGACCCGCATTATCAGGCAGTGACTATTCATGGGGATGACCCAGCGGGTAGGGTCGTGACGCAGTAATCACTACCGGCCCGAACAAAGCCGCGACCCGAAGGGGCCGCGGCTTTTCAGTTTTTGCTCGGTCGGGGGCCGATGGCGTTCAGCACCAGGTTGCCGTCCTGGTTCTGGGTCAGATAGACGGGCAATACCTTGGGCAGCGATGGTACGAGGTTCTTCACCTCGTTGAGGTTGTAGATACCGCCGACGCGCAGGGTGCCGGTGGTGTTGTCGGCCAGCATGACCGGATGCTCGAGGTAGCGGTTGATCAGCGGCAGCGCGTCGGACAAGGCCAGGTTGTCGAGGACCAATTTGCCATTGCGCCACGCCAGCGAGTTATCGTCGGCGGAGACCTCTCGGACCTGCGGCTGGTAGTCGCCAGCCTTGTAACTTGCCTGCATGCCGGGCGACAGTTGCGCCCCGTTGGCATTGGAGGCCTTGTTGCTCGTCACCCACACCGAACCTTCCAGCAGCGTGACCTTGACCTGATCCTGATACAGCCATACGTTGAAACGGGTGCCGGTCACGCGCACCTGGCCCTGGCCTGCCCGAACGATAAACGGATGCTGTTTGTCGTGGCTCACGTCAAAAAAAGCTTCGCCCTTTCTCAGCGTTACGCGACGTTCATGCTTGTAGTTGGCAAACACCAGTTCACTGCCCAGGTTGAGTTCCACCTGGCTGCCATCGTCCAGCGTAACCTGCCGTCCGGTCGCGCCCGCCTCGAATCGTTGATAGGCGTTCGGCACCCAGCCCAGGTTCCAACCGGTAAAAGCCGCCAAGGGCAAGCCCAGCGCGAGCACCGTGGCGGCGACGGCCGGTTGGCTCCAGCGCGCCCTGGGGCGACGGTTCGAAGCAGCAGGCACGGGCTCGACGCGCGGCAGGTGTTCAGCCGTGCCCCAGATGTCCAGCATGGCTTCGTACTCGAAAGCGTGCAGAGGATCAGCGTCATGCCAATGCTTGAACGCCAGCCGTTCGGCATCCGTGCAGTCGTCAGCATGCAAACGCATGCACCAATGCGCGGCCGCATCGGTGATGGCGTCGTATTCGGCTTCCGAGAGTGTACGTTCGGTCATTGACTCTTCCTGGTTTGCCGCATTCTAACCTTCGCTGGCCGCTGCCGAGAACAGCAGTGATGGCGCTTGCACAGCAATGAATCGTTTTTTCTCAATAAAAATGTTTATCGCGCTTCGTATCGTCCCATGGCAGCCGTGAAAAAAAGATCAACGAGAAGGGGCTGGATCGAGCTGGCGTCCCATTTCGCAGATGAGCAAGGTCAAGGAGTCGGCGTTGCGAAGTATCAGATCGATGCGCTGGTTCGGCATAATCGGATTCAGAAAGGCATCACGTGCTTCGTTCATGTTCCGGGCTCCGCTTATCTTCAATATTTCCTTGGCAACACTTTTCATTTTGGGCAGCAGCTCGATACCTTTCTGCGTGTTATCGGCACTGTCCCATTGAGTGAACAATTTCGATTTGGGCGTGGTGAGTGAAAATCCGTTGAGCTGCAGGTCTTTCTGCGTTTCGTACCGTTCACGGCCGTAATGCGTCGTGGTCGGTATCAGGTCCAGAAAAGGACAGGCCGCGTCCAGGTAAGTGAAATCGAGAGTATCGAATAATTGGTGGGACGTTTCATGGATCAGGATTGATGCTTGAGCATGGGCCTCGACATTGAAAAAATCAGGCACGGCAGATTTGAACCACTCCAGTTCCGGTTCGAAGAAGCGTTGGGTGAGATAAATTCTGCCCTCGGGCGAGGGTTCCATCACGAAAGCGGTGGCTCTGTCTTCGAAGAATCGAAGATGGCCAACAACGATACGGTTGGTATTGAGCTGTTCCCAGTAGGGATCGGCCAACGCGGTGCATATCGGCGAAATGGCCGCCTCGATCTTGCCCATCAGATGGCTGTCAACGCGTAGGACGCCAAAGAACGACTTGAGGTAGGTATCCAGCCGAGAACCCTGCACGACGTTTCGTTTAAGTTGAGCGAAATTGTGCAGGGTGTTGCGGGAATAGAACCTCGCCGTTTCCAAGGCCTGGATGATTACAGCAGCGCGGTGGGGATATTTCCTGCGTATCTCGATCATGCCCCGCGCCTCGATATTCAGCGTGCCTTTGGCGAAGTAATCGCTACAGCCAATGGCTATCGTCGACCCCGCCTGGCCAAAGCGAATCGTCTGTCGCTGAGGATCGATCTCCCAGGTGCGGCCCGGCGAGCGCGTCACCAAAGGCCCCTCGCCGTCGTCGTGGATGATGCGCCAGGCCTGGTTGTATTTTGCGACTTGAAAGACTTTCCCTGCGAGGGGGATATAAAGCCTGCCGTTTTCCGCTGCCTCGTACATTCCATCGGCCAGCTTCTTCAGTTTCGAGAGACTGATGCCTGCGGCTTCGAAGGGCTGCAGGTCGGTACGAGGTGCTGCTGTGCTGGTGATGTTTCTCCAGTCGGACATGGACGGGGTGCTGGACGATGCAGGCTCGATGGGGTCGAGAAGCCCGAAGGTATCGTCGCGATTCAAAAAGCCCAATGAGACCATCTCCGCAGCGCCGGCGATGAAGTTGTGCAAGCCCGCTTTCCAGTCACCCTGTTGGAAGGCCTCCGAAGAGATCTTGAAGTCATCGTAGCTGTCCCAAAGGGTCCCTATGATCGACAGTTTGCCCGGCAGATGCCTGCTCACGAATCGGGCCCCGTCACTGAGTACATGGAGAACGGTTGACCAGTCGATGTGGCCTCCTTTCTGGGTTCGGGTGCTGACCATGCCTGTCAGCATTTTCGCGTTGTCGTCGTACAGCGTATCGAGCAGGTTTGCGGTGACGGGGTTGGCCGCCAGAGCAATTTCCGACACTTTTCCGAGGGTGGAATCCAACAAATGCTTGAACGTGGCTTGCTGGTCCTCGGGAAGCCTGCGAATCAGCAAATCCTGGAGCGCGCCGGGTGCATTGAAGGCGGCGATGATGCTTGCCTCATTTTTGAACTCGGTGAGTTGATGGCCGTCGTGGTAGGGCGAGTACAGGATGTGCGGGCTTGCCGTATCGGCGCTTGAGCTGATGAGGTAGAGCCCCAAGGCCTTGACCGCAGCGGCGCCGCCGGTCTTGATCAGTTCCAGTGGGCGAAAGATCGCGTTGGCGTTCTGGACGGCTTCTCGGGCGATTGAGTCCGGCATGTCCAGTACCTGGTGGATCAGGTCGAATGCTGTCGCGCTAAGATGCTGTTGCAAATGAAGTGCATGGGCGTATTGCAACAACTGCCAGGGCAGTTGTTGGCAAAAGCGTTGTCGTCTTGGACGGACAGGCGTGGTGACGCCTGAAAGTCCTTGCGTCAAGGCTTGCCTGAAGGTGGTTTGCATATCCAGCGACGACAAGATCTGCCTGACAGCTGTCTCGTTCAAACCGTCTGGTAAAGGTCGTGTGGAGGTTGACGAGACCTGGAAGCTCTTCTCGGTGACATCGACGTGACACAAGGCAAAATCGGTCAAGGAACTGGCCGCACCCACCACCGCCAGGGTAGGCGTGATCTGAACCGTCTCCGGGTTCAGTTTTTCTTGTGGAAAGCGCGCCGCCAATATCGTTTGAAGTTTTTTTTGCACGTAGCTGCGCACCGGCTCGATTCCGTCCAGATAATCCTTGCCCTCGCTCGCGCTGTTTTTATATTGCTCCAGGAGCTCGATATGGAAACGCTGCTCATCAAGAGCGGCCATGCCGAGCCAGGCGGGAAGTGTGAGTCGCAGCTTGCCGGCCCGGGCGATGCGCGAGGCGCGCTCGAGGTTGTTGGGCGCGCCTTGGCCGAGCAGTGCTCGAAGGCTTTTCTGAAGCGCCGCCCCCGTCAGCTGCCAATCACCGGCTTTCAGGGTACTCAGGTAACCATGCTCCGCCTCGAAGTGCGTGATGAACGACTTCATCCGGTTCAGCAGTACGTTCTCTTCGATAAGCTCGTAGGATTCAAGCTGATACTGGGCATGAGGCTTGCGCTGCGCAGAAGGCAGGTTCGCGAGAAAAGCAAAGCGCTTTCGAGAATCGAGCAGGTATTGATTCAGCCGCCGGGTAGCAGCCTCCACGGAAGAAAAGGCCTGCAAACCTTCAGAGGGTGTCCAAAGAACGGCCATACCGGAATAGGGTGTGTCCAGTCCGCCGCGTTCAGTCAATAAAAAACAGTTGGCGAGGTGGAGCTGAACCGTCTCTGCTTTATCGCTGCGTTTGAGTGTCAATGAGAAGACGTCAGGTCGAAAGCCTCTGATACCGGTGCGCAGTGAGCGGTCCGGGTAATCCGCGTCAAAGGTGAAAACCGTGTTGATCAGCTCATGTGCAATAGAGGGAAGCGTTTCATTACGCGCTTTCAGCTCGGCCTCCGCGCGTATGCCGAGGGAAAAAACATTGGTCAGTTGTGACAGCAGGTCTCTTGGCCTGGTATAGAGCGAAGCACCCGCTGAATTCGGTAACCGGGTGAACAGCTTGTTGAAAGTCTGCGCGATATCGGTGTAACTCTTGATGTTTCTTTCCAACTGATCAGCCCGCAGATTGGATGAGCGCAGGTTGCCGTAGAAGGCGGGATGAGTGCCCCAATGCCCTGCGGTGGGCTGGCTCAACAAGTTTTTGTTGATAAACGCGCGTATGTCCAATGCCTTGTCGACGAGTGCATGGGTGTCAATATCGTCCTGGCGCGACATTTCGAGCGCGTAGCGAAGGTTTTTCTGCTGTTTTTCAAGCATTGAATCGGCCAGGTATTCGGCAATCGGCAAGTCCGCCGGTTTTCCTGAAATCTGCGGTTCATCAAAGCGCAGGAAACGATTGCATTCCTCCAGGTCCAGGAGGCTATAGACGGCTTCCTTTGCCATCGCCGCGGTGGGTTCAGTCAACAAGGCATCTCTGAAAGCAGAATAGTCGTCGACCTTTCGAATCCCCTGGATGGGCGTGTAGAGGTAATGGTCTTTGCCGCTGATCATCAGGGAGCCCGCGAGTTCCACGTAGTCGGACGCACGTTCGGCCAGTCGAATCGTTTCGATAAACAGGAGTGTCTTGTCCTGGGGAGACGGTCTGAACATGCGAATGAGTTCAAGACTTTGTGCCTGCGTGAGTTGCCCTTTTTCCCGTTCGGCCAGGATGCTTGCCCATAACCCGTCGTGAATGACCTGCTCCAGAAGCTTGCGGCGTGACAGGTGAAAAGAAGTGGCCGTCTCTTTCCAAAAGCCCTCGATGCAACGTGCGAGCGCTGGAATCAGCTGGGTGGCGGCGCGCGTGATTACGTCCAGCCATTGCGCCGCGGTATAGGGCGAGCTGGTTGTATCAGGAAAGGTGATATAGCGGTAATGCCCTGGCGGCCAACGCTGATGGTGAAAATAAATCAGGACCGCGTCTGTGAGCGGCATGCTTTCTGTCACTCCGATATTCTCGGCGCCTCCTGGGCGGACGCTTTTGCCGAGGGCGAAACGGGCCTGTCGGTAATCGAACTTCGGCAACATCTCGTTGAGGATCTGGTCAACCATCGACGTTAGCGAAGGCAACTTGACCAGTTCATTCACCATCGACGAAGCATTCAGATGCTGGGCACTTTCGATGGATGCGAATTGGTCCTTGAAGATGTCTCCCTCGATAACGTGTCTGGTCTGGGTAATCTCGGAGGTGCCGAGCAATTCACTGCGCTGGGAAACGGACAGGAGGCTGTAAAGGTCGTTGCGCCGTGCGGCGTCCAGGCGCATCTGATCAATTGCTGTTTCGAGCGATACAGCGTTGTCGAATTTCCTGATGCCTTCCATCGGCGTATAGAGAAACGCTGGTCCGGTATGGGGGCTGCTACCGCCAAAGGAGGTGAGGGCAAAGCAGCCGGCCAGCGCGATGGGCGTTTTTTTCTCGGCTTGCAGCATGATCTTTTCGGCAAACATCGGCGGCGTCTTCGCGGCGCGCTGCGTGTGGCTGGGTAGCGAGACATGGCGCAGCCAGTCGAGGTCTTCTTGCGTCAACTCGTTGGGCATGGCGAGTTGATCCAGGCGCTGGGCGGCTAATATTTCCGGGAACAGCAGTGGGGTGGGGCCAGTCGTCATTGTCGTATCTCGTTGAAGGCACCGCTTGACGGTGCGAAGGTGAGAAACGGCAGGTTAGGCACTGGCTAACAGGCAAGGGCGGTACATAGTTACCGCACGCGCAACTGCATGCGCTGCCAGGGGTGTGACAGGCGCCAGGGCAATGATTGACAGGGTGCGTGGGGAGCGGTGTTTAATCACCTGTGGGTCCCTCACGCTGTTGCTACCTCCAACAATCATTCTGGAGCTTCAGATGTCCGCGCCATCCGATCATGCTGCTTGCTGCACCCTGTCTTTCGACGCCTTGGTGAATCTTCTCGAGCAGATTTTCCTGCGCCATGACACGTCGGCCGATGTCGCCCGCACCCTGGCCGCAAACTGTGCCGCCGCCGAGCGTGACGGTGCCCACAGTCATGGCGTGTTCCGCATACCCGGCTATGTCTCGACGCTGGACAGCGGGTGGGTCGATGGCCAAGCGGTGCCGGTGGTCGAAGACGTCGCTTCCGGGTTTGTCCGGGTGGACGCCTGCAACGGTTTTGCCCAGCCCGCCCTGGAGGTCGCCCGACCACTGTTGGTGGAAAAGGCCCGCAGCGCCGGGATTGCGGTGCTGGCGATACGTAACTCCCATCACTTCGCGGCGCTCTGGCCGGATGTCGAGCCGTTTGCCTATGAGGGGTTGGTGGCGCTGAGCGTGGTCAACAGCATGACGTGCGTGGTGCCCCACGGCGCGGACCGTCCGTTGTTCGGTACCAACCCCATCGCCTTCGCCGCCCCACGAGCCGGGGGCGAGCCGATCGTCTTCGACCTTGCCACCAGCGCCATTGCCCACGGTGATGTACAGATCGCCGCGCGCAAAGGCGAGCGGTTGCCACCCGGCATGGGTGTCGACAGCCTTGGCCAGCCGACCTGTGATCCGAAAGCGATCCTGGAAGGGGGCGCGCTCCTGCCGTTTGGCGGGCACAAGGGTTCGGCGTTGTCGATGATGGTCGAGTTGCTGGCAGCGGCGTTGACCGGCGGGAATTTTTCTTTCGAATTCGATTGGCACAATCACCCAGGCGCCAAGACGCCGTGGACCGGGCAATTGCTGATCGTGATCGATCCAAGCAAGGCCGCCGGGCAAGGTTTCGCCGAGCGTAGCCAGGAACTGGTCAGGCAGATGCACGGTGTGGGATTGCGCCGGTTGCCGGGTGATCGGCGGCACCGTGAGCGCACCAAGTCCAATGAGCAGGGGATCACGCTGGACGAGCAGACGTTGGCGCAGTTGCGCGAACTGGCGGGGCTATAGAGACCCGCAAACCATGGTTTTTGTGGCGAGAGAGCACGCTCCCTCGCCATGGACCTTCTCAGCGACGCCCGAGCAACAACCCCACCACCAGGCCGAAGCCTGCGGAAATCGCGACGGTCTGCCATGGATGGCCGCCGATATAGACCTCCGTGGCGTCCACCATCGGGCGTGTACGCTCCCGAGCGCTGGCGACCGCGTCCAGGGCCTGTTGCAATTTCTGGGCGATCTGGCCGCGCAAGTCCTCGGCATCTTCACCCACCAGGGCGGCACTGCTCTTGAGTAATTTCTCTGACTCCTCGATCAACGCTTTCAGTTCGCTGAAGGCTTGATCCTTGATTTGCTCTCCGTTCGGTTGCGCGACGCTTCTACGAGCCATTGAGGTACTCCTTGAGGGGGGATGGCAGTGAACAGTGGAGTGTTGCGCTTGCTTGAAAGTTGCAGCACCGGGCGTGCGTCACGCTGGCGCAGTTAAAATCGTGGTTAAGACGTTTCCACTCAAGGTGTAAGATGGCGCCTATTTACGCAACAGGAAATTCCCCATGAGTTTCAATCTGGCTGACAGGCCCCTGGCCGAGCGCGCCGCGCTGGAAGATGAAAAATCCCGGCTCTTCGAGTTGTGGCAAAACAACCTGGGCAAGGCCAAGGGCGACGCTGCCCGGTTGTTCGGCGAGCGTTCCAAGCGCAAGGGCAAATGGGCCGAATGGGTGCGTGCGGAATTGGATGGCATGTCGCCTCCGGAGTACGCCAACATGGTGCGCAGCGAGGTCAATCGCCTGATGGCCGCCAATAAATAAACACTCAAGCGAAAGTGGCGACGATCGCTTCGCGCACCTTGCCTGCCGCCGGATCCATCGGCGTGTGGGTTCGCCATCCCAGTTCGATGGGGTAGCGGGGCAAGGCGAGCGGGCAGGGCAGCAATGCCAGGCCGCCGACTGCCGCAATGGCCTTGGCGGCATGGTCCGGGATAGTCGCTACGGCCTGGCTGCCCTTGAGCAGGAACGGCAGCGCCGCGAAGTGCGTGGTCGAGGCACACACTCGCCGGCGCAGGCCCAGCCCGGCCAGCCCCTCGTCGGTGATGCCGATGAAACCACCGGACGACACCAATAAGTGCTCGCGGGCCACGAAGGCCTCCAGGCTCAGGCTCCGCTCACCTTCCGTGAGGCTGGCCGGATCCACCAGGCAGGCGTAGTCACCTTCACCCAAGACCTGGCGGCTGAGCAGCCGCTCGGTAAACCCTCCCGCCGTAATGGCCAGGTCGAGGCTGCGTTCCATCAAGGCGCGGCCGACGATCTGGCTGTGGGTCTGGCGAAAAATCAAGCGCAGGCCCGGCGCTCGCCGTGCCACTTCCTCGATCAGGCGCCGCCCATAAGCGATCTCGAAATCATCGGATAAACCGACGATGACCGAACGGCCCTCATAGTGGCTGGCGCCCGGATCGACCATCGCCAGGCTTTGCCGGCATTTGTCCAGCGCATCGCTGATCACCGGCTTCAACTGATTGGCCCGCAACGTCGGAGCCAGGCCGCGACCGGTGCGCACGAACAGTTGATCGTCATATAGCCCTCGAAGCCTGCGCAGCGCGGCGCTGATGGCCGATTGAGTGACGCCCAGGCGCAGGGCCGCGCGGCTGGCGCTGGATTCATCGTGCAAGGCTTCGAAGGTTTTCAGCAGATTCAGGTCTACGTCGGCGATATTCATTTGGTTCATATCTTTTAGCAGCGTGCTGGGCTTTATTCATGATCCGTCGGCACCGGAGAATCGGCAACACCTGAAATCACGGAGTTCAAGACCATGCCCAAGTCCATTGTCGCTGCGTTGCAGATCGGTTCGTTGCCGGGAGGCAAAGCTGAAACCCTGGCGCAGATTCTTTCCTACGAAGAGGCCATTCGTGAAGCCGGCGCTCGTTTGGTGGTGATGCCCGAGGCCCTGTTGGGCGGCTATCCCAAGGGCGAGGGTTTCGGAACCCAGTTGGGTTATCGGTTGCCGGAGGGGCGCGAGGCCTTTGCGCGTTATTTCGCCAATGCCATTGACGTGCCCGGCGTGGAAACCGAGGCGTTGGCCGGCTTATCCGCGCGTACTGGTGCCAGCCTGGTGCTGGGTGTCATCGAGCGTGCCGGCAATACCTTGTACTGCACCGCCTTGTATTTCGAGCCGGACGCAGGCTTGGTCGCCAAGCACCGCAAGTTGATGCCCACCGGCACTGAGCGACTGATCTGGGGCAAGGGCGATGGTTCGACATTGCCGGTGATCGACAGCCAGGTAGGGCGTGTGGGCGCGGCGGTGTGCTGGGAAAACATGATGCCGCTGCTGCGCACGGCCATGTACGCCAAAGGCGTGGACGTCTGGTGCGCGCCGACCGTGGATGAGCGGGAGATGTGGCAGGCGAGCATGCGTCATATCGCCCACGAAGGACGGTGTTTCGTGGTCAGTGCCTGTCAAGTCCAGGCATCACCGCAGGCCCTGGGTATCGACGTGGCGAACTGGCCGGCGGAGCGGCCCTTGATCGCGGGCGGCAGCGTGATTGTCGGGCCGATGGGGGATGTGCTGGCCGGACCGTTGAGAGGCACTGCCGGGTTATTGACCGCTGAAATCGACACCGAGGAGCTGGTACGGGCGCGCTATGACTACGACGTGGTGGGTCACTATGCCCGGCCGGATGTGTTCGAATTGGTGGTGGATGAGCGCGCCAAGCCGGGCGTGCGTTTTACCCGGTAATCACCAAGTGGCCGTGGACCCTGGCAAATCGAGGGTTCCGCGGTCGACGAAGCGCATCGTGCCGAACAGTCCACCCGCGAGTTTGCCCTTGAGCACATAGGGCAGGTTGTCCAGGCTTTGGGTCTGGCTCAGGCCCAGCGTCTGGCGCAACACCGAGAAAGCCGAAATGCTCACCGGTATGCTCAGGATGCCCTCGGAAAAACGTGGGATCGAGCCGCTCTGGTCGCTGACACCTGTGGCCAGTGTGTGGCCGTTGACCTCCAGATCCAGCGCTACGCCGTTGTAGTCGATGGTGGTCTCGTTGGGGTTCTGCAGGCGCAGCTTCACCGCAAAACGCAGCTCCAGGCCCTGGCTGGGCAATGGTTCGATGCCGACCACGTTGATGTTCAGTAAGTCCCGGTGCTGGAACAGGGCACAGGCGCTCAGGCTGAGCACCGCCAGGATGAGAG
>Ga0307412_10000422_pt1 | contig 25696 bp, 21 predicted proteins | sample DK1Cmetagenome_3_FD_203823 | JGI IMG/M metagenome (GOLD analysis project Ga0307412, IMG submission 203823) | Maize rhizosphere microbial communities from greenhouse at UC Davis, California, United States - DK15-C-1 | ecosystem: Host-associated > Plants > Roots > Rhizosphere > Soil | place: USA...
AACACAGACCACACAGGTGATCCCCCCCGCTACGTTCGCGATTTTCTTAGCGCGGGACACGACACAGCACCATCGTCCACGGCAACGGCGAACGAACGGCAATGATCTCGAAGCGACGGGACAACATGTCGACGAATGCACGTCGCGACCAATGCTTTATGTGGCCCGGTGTATTACCTAAATCGGCCAAGTACCGCAGTCGCGCTATATTGAGAACGCGCCAGATAGGTTCACGGGGTACACTGACCAGCAAGTAGTCGGTCGACAGGTGCGCCAGCGCATCAAGGGCCGAGGGCGTATCGTCGAGGTGTTCCAACACTTCACAACAGACAACGAGAGGCGCGGTACCGATTCGCTGGCCTGATTCGTCGATGCCGCAATGCTCGAATCGTACGCTGACACCGGCACGCGCCGCTCGGTCACGCGCTTCGACAATGGCTTCCCCAGCGATATCGCAACCCGTCACCTCGACACCTTTGCGAGCAAGACGAATGGATAATTCGCCTTCACCGCAACCGATTTCGATCGCACGATCACCAACCCCGGATAAGAGCACAAGATCGTCGAAATCACCCATGAAGCCGCGCATCATCCAGCGAACCAGGGGATTGCGGGCGGCGTACTTATCATAGTAGTTGCCGGCCGGTTGGAATACAGGAGGCGGTGTCATGGGGCACATGTCACTTGGTTAGTTCGTGGAATTGTAATATATCGTTATTGGTAAACCGAATATCAGGTCATGCGTTATCAGCCAAGGGTCGTGTGCCGCGACCGGGCAGGTAGCGGGGGATTTAAATATGCATATCTATACCGGCTGTCTCGCGGGAGAACCGCAAGGCGAGGATTCTCGCCCGCGAAAGCTCATTATCCAGATTCCATGCCTGAACGAGGCGGCGACGCTACCGATCGCACTGGCTGCCCTACCGAGGCACGTGGAAGGTTTCGACATTGTCGAATGGCTGGTCATCGACGATGGGTCAACGGATGACACCGTGAAGGTGGCGAGCAAAGCGGGTGTCGACCACATCGTTTCACATCCCTCCAATCGTGGCCTGGCAGCCGCTTTCATGACCGGCATCGAGGCCGCCATCGCCGCAGGCGCCGATGTCATCGTCAATACCGACGCCGACAATCAGTACCACGCCGACGATATCCCCCTGCTCACCGGGCCGATCGTGCGTCATGAGGCGGACATGGTGGTCGGTGCTCGCCCCATCGCCGACACCGAACACTTTTCCTTCCTGAAAAAGAAACTACAGGCACTCGGCAGCTGGGCGGTGCGCATGGCCAGCCGCACCACGATCGCCGATGCGCCTAGTGGTTTTCGCGCGATAACGAGAGAAGCTGCGCTTCGCCTCAATATCTTCGGAAACTACACTTATACGCTGGAAACGCTCATTCAGGCGGGTTTGAGCGAGCTTCGTGTCATCTCCGTTCCCGTTCGGACGAATCCCGACCTGCGTCCTTCGCGTCTCGTTCGCGGCATCTGGAATTACGTCTTTCGCTCGCTTGCCACGATACTTCGTGTCTTCATCATCTACCGTCCATTCGTATTGTTCGCCGGCGCCGGCGCACTCTGCCTCGCGGTAGGCCTGGGACTGGGCGTGCGTTTCCTTTTCTTCCTATCAACGGGCGACGGCGAGGGACATATCCAGTCGGTCGTACTTTCTGCCTTATTGCTGATCCTCGGCGCGCTCGTGTTCATGATGGCACTGATCGCCGACCTCATCGCGGTCAACCGCAAACTTTCCGAGCAGATCCTCGTCCGTGTTCGTCGGCTGGAGCAATCCGGTAGCGTGACGGCAACGCCGCAGATGGCAGATATCGACGCGGATCCCGTGCATTGAGTACAGCGTTCAGGCGTCACCTCAGCCATCTTGCCATCGGTGCAGGCCTTGTCCTGGCTATCTTCGTCTACAACGCCGTTCCCGGGTTGACGGTACCGGGATTGGGGCAACCTTTGTGGGTTACGACGTTCGCCCAATCGATCGCCAACCAGAACCTGCTGGCTCTGACCTCCAACAATACCGGTGTACCGCTGCCCTCGCCCATGGCGTTCGGCCTGCCTGGTGCCTATTCGCTGGCACTCTTATTACGTATGGGCATGGCGGCGCCAACGGGCTATGCACTCATGTGCGCGGCGTGGCTGGCTGTCGCGTATGCCGGGGCGATCCGGCTCGCCATCCGGCTTGGGCTCACCCGGATGCGTGGCGCCTTGCTGGCCACGGTATGGCTGTGCCTGCCCATGGTTTGGATCCATGCCAGCTACTCGATGCTGTCCATTGGCTTCGCGATGCTGCCCGCGTATCTCGTTCCGGTGTTCGATGCCGGGCAACCAGGGGCCAGGCGCGGCGTCAGGTGGTGGGCACTGATCGGTCTTCGCCTCACGTTGGTTGGCATTGTCTCCGCATTCATGGATGGCTACACGTTCGTCATGTACGCGCTCGCCTCGGTGGCGTGGCTGGCGTCGATTCTTTTCGCCGATTGGCGGGAACATCGCGCGAGGCAGTGGTGGGGCATCCTCGTCCAGCTGGGTGCGCTGATCCTGGCAGCCTTGCTTTACCGGCTGTACGTCGGTGGTTCCGACTACTGGGTCGCACCGCTTTCCGCATTCAGGGGCTGGGGCGCCGACCTGGCATTTCTGACCCAGCCTACGAGCGGCGTAAGCTGGCTAGGCGATCTCCTTCATATCAGCCAGCATCGCGATATCGATCAATGGTTCGGAGATCGCTCGGTCTGGGAAACGACCTTCTTGCTCCCATTGATATGCGCCAGCGTTATCGCTTGGCGAGCTGCCACGTCGCGGCAGGGGTGGCGAATGGCGACCCTGGCGATGCTCCTGTTCGGTGTGTATATGTCCCTCGGCCCGTCGCTAAAAGCGTGGTCCCAACGCGCCGACGCCACAGTCATGGCCGATGGGGATATACATTTCATGCCTGAATCCGCCGCGCGTATGCCCACGGGATCCGGCTGGGCATCGGCCCATCTCCCGGTGCTGAACAATATGCGCGCGTCCTACCGCTGGCTGGGACTGGGCATGCTTGGCATGTGGCTCGTCCTGGCGCTGGGCCAACGTCAGGGCAAGGGCAGCCGAGCCGCGCACGTGGCGACATGGATCGTCCTCCTCGCCAGCCTGCCGCCACCGTCGATCCGCTTCGCGGATGGCCGCGGATACCATGCCATGTGGCACCAGGTCGACCATGATGTCCTCAAGCCCTTTCGCGCACAGGTACCACCCGACAGCCTGGTAGTCGGCCTTCCGTACAACAACGATTTCCTGCTTGGTTACGTTGCGGCAAAAAGCCGCGTGAGGACTTACAACACGGGCGGCGACAAGAACCTCGCCATGGCGGAGCCTCACTGGCCTGCACCTATGCGTGAGCTCGGGCCGGGCCAATTTCCGGTGAACCTCCTGGATACGGCGGAGCGTCTATTCATGAGCGGAGCCGCCACGGCACTGTTGGTGCCGCTCTACCAGGAACCGATCGCGTCGCATGCGTGGCCTTGCCTGCTGGTGGCCGACATGGAGGTAACGGATGAGGACGATGCGCCCTCCAACCGTTGCCCGGCGGCGATCGCCCAGGATGTGGAGCACCTGCTCGACCCGATTAACGGAGCGCCGGGCTTCAGGGTCGTCCGTACTCCGTCGTTCGTACTGATACTTGCCGACGTCGACCTTCGCGACCCGTACAAGCGCGATGAGTGGTCCTCCGCACGGCGTGTGGGGCAACCTGCATATCCAGTCACTCCTGCGGGCTTGTCGCCGGAAATGGCATCACAGGTGCTTTTGGATGGCTGGTCCCCTCTGGAAGGTGAGTATGTCTGGTCATCCAGCCACGCAACGCTTCGCCTTCCGCTACCACCAGGCTGCCAGACCGGGAGTTGCACGATCAGGTTGGTCTTTCATACTTACGCCGCCAGCCGACTGCATCCGAAGCATGTGACGCTGTGGACGGATGACGCGCCGATCACCAAACACATCCGTGACGATGGCTTCCATGACGTCGCCATTCCCTTGACCGTCCCGCGCAAGCTTGTCACCGTGAGCATCGAGGTCCAGGACGCGACGTCGCCTTACGCTCAGGGCACTTCCGAAGACCGGCGGATACTGGGCATCGCACTTTACCGGGTGGAAGTGAGCTCAGCCGCGACGACTCAATGAACAGGCTCGGCGGGCGGAGCTTCCACATGGGTCTGCTCGCAGCGCCAGGCCACAGTTTCCTGCACCAGACAGATCCTGATTTTTGCCGTGCCGGGGGGAAGGCTGGTGGGAATTTGGACGTCGACGTCCGTGACGCCGCCTGTTGGCACGACTCCCTGAAAGTATCCGCGACCCTCGGCTGGTAGACGATGACCGCTGGCATCTTCCGCGAACGCGCCGATCACCAGCGGGAGCGAACCGCCTGACGTCAGCATCTGCGCACCGTGATTGGCCACCTTCACCCGCACGTCGCAGCCGGCACAAGGTGCGATCGTGGCTGGCCAGATCCCCACATTCAGACCTTTCGCATCCACGGGAAGATCGAAACCCGAGAGTCCCTTGATGACGGCACTCAGGATGTCGGTATCGTAGGCCAGGACGACGAATCCCGCGTCCGAATAGCGGTTGGCCGGCTTGCCCAGGGCCGATTCGATACGCTCGAGTGCCGCCGGCGTCGCTTCGGAAGCGTCGAGCACGACGGCTTGGCGCGGGCCACTCGTCCCTTGATGGAGATATCGAGGCATGTGGTGCGCAAACGGACCGAAGCGCGGGGCTATCGAGACCGGATATCCCTCGACTGAACCGCCGGAAAGTACGGTAATGACGTGCGAGTACCAATACGTCGAAGCGAACGCACCGATATGTTCGCGCTCCAGCAGAGCAGTGAGTGCGAGGCGATCGCGATAGCTACCGCCCAGGCCCTTTCCATCCATGCTTCGTTCGATGGACCATTGGGCGGAAAGTGCCACGGCGAACAGCGCCGTCACGGTCGCTAAAGTACGCCTGCCGGAACCGGGGACTGCCGACGGCAGCAGAACAGCCACCACGGTCACCAGTGAGTTCATCATGGCAAACGTCAGGTAACGCAATTCGCCGGTACCGAGGAATAACGAAGGCGCGACGACCAGCGCCGCGATGGCCACGCCATACATGGCAATGGTTGCCCATGCGAATGCCACCACGCCCGAGTCGTACCGTTTCGCGCGGAGAACGATCGCGACGGGTGACGCTGCCATGGCCACGGCCAGGACCCACAGACAGGCTTGAACCAATCGTCGCCACGGCGTCAACATCGTCCAGTCGACACCGATACGCAGATAATCGAATCAGGCGTAGGGAAGCATGGTGACGTGCTTCCACATCTCCGCCGGGCTGGACAGCCCCAGCCGAGCCGCAGCATTGAAATTGTGGATATGTGGCATGATCGCGCAGCGATTCACCAGCAGGCCGAGTATGGCCCCGCCCAGAACCGCGATCATGATCGGATGCAATGTGCCGCGCAGGCGATCGCGAAGACTACCCTCACCGCGCAGCAGGCTATAGACAAACCAGCCCAAGGCGATCGGCACTACGATGCTGATGATGCCGCGCGTCGGATTGCATGCGGCGCCCAGTAGACTCAGCGTCGCGACACTGGCAAGCAACTTCCACGACTGTCGATCGCTTTTCCGCGGGCTGCGCGCGGCAACCGCAGCGGCGGCGCTCAGGAACAGGGAAAGCGCCGCCCACATCGAATAAGCACCCTGGGCTACGGTGAACTCGAATGATGCCGCGCATAGTCCCGATGCGACCAGGGCGGCGCCCAACCATGCGCCACGCCAATGGCCGAGCACGGCCTTGCCGGCGAAGACAGCCGCGAGAACCAGGCTTATATATGCGAACCAGTCGGCAAGTGCATTGTTGAGGTAGGTCAATCCGGTCGCCGGATAGAGCAACTCGGAAAAGACCTGAGGCCCGATGAAGAACAGGTCACCGTTTGCGTATACCCACTCGCGCGGGACGATACGCCCTTCGGCCCAAGCTTGGCGGGCGAGGATGGTTTTCAAGGCGCCATCGCTGTGAAACGTATAGCGGTAGTCGTCGAAAAGGGTCATCGATACCATGATGACGATGGCCATCACGCATGCTACGTACACGAAGATGGCAACGCGGGACGGCGTCGATATCGGGGGCGCCGCGCCGGTGGTGCGCCGGGTGCGCGAACGATCGTTGGGAGCGTCCATGGAAATCCGAAGGTGGGACCGCTTACGCCGCTTTGGTACAGACCGTGACGGCTAGCGAATAAGGAATGTAAAGCATGTCGTGGCGGACCTCGGTCACATGATCCTGGAACCGGGACGGCACAAGAGCTTCATATGCCTCGGGGGTACGCACATGTTGCCCACGATCGCGTTTGATCAACTCCCGCGCAATCCGCGCCTGGCCTTCGACCAGTGTGGGATCGACCGTAATCAGGCGACCGCCTGGCGCCAGACGGTCATGGAGGCTTTCCATCAGCCGCCGTGCGCTGTCATCGTTGATGTGGTGAAGAACACCGAACACGATGGCCAGGTCGCACGGAGGCACTGCGTCCGGCGCCATCTCGTTCAGATCCGCGCAAAGAAAGCTGCAGTTCGGCCGCTCCGCGTGCCGTTTCTTCGCGGCATCGATATAACTCTGCGACAAGTCGAAACCGAAGTAGCGCGAGGACGCCGGAAGGAAAGTCAGGATGTCTGCGGTACCGCACCCGACATCGACCACGATATCCGAGGAGCCTTTCGACACGTATTGCTCGCAGACCCTCCGTTTCGAGGCGACCGCGCCGACCACGGTCTGGAACGTGTCGTAAACGATCGGCAGCGAAAGAACTCTGCGAATACCGGTAGTAATCTGATCCATCTGCTGACCTCCGAAAGTACGCTTGGGAAACGTTGAACACTTGCTGCTTCGCGGATACAGCCTCAACGATCGCTACGCAGGATCCAGCGGGACAAGAGAAAAACGAACGGAATGGTACCGCCTACCGAAACCACATACGCCAGCCATGCCGGCCAACCGGCGCCATCGACAAAGACACGAAGCAATACGAGGCTGGCGAAGAACTGGACGAGATACACGAATGGATAGGCCAGTGCGGATCGCCAAGTGAACCGTTGGCGAAAAACGAACCGGGCGTTGACAATATATGCGAGCGCGACACCAAACACATACGACCCTACATAGGCATTCTGGTAGGTGAAGACGTGCAGTAGCAGCAGGAAACATGCATAGCTGAGGACCGCGCACAATCCACGCACAACGACAAAGCGCATGAACTCGCTGCCGATCCATTTGGATGGATGCAACCAGCGGCGCACGGCGGAGCGCCGTGTCACATCGACAGCGGTCATGCCACCACCGTGAGGCACATCGATGGAGCACCCGCCATGTCTCAGCCCCTCTCCCGACGAGCCGTCAGGTCGCTAACGACGAATACGGGCTTGCGATAGGTCGCCCCCATCAGACGACCGATGTATTCACCAATCAAACCGAGAATCGTCAGCTGGACGCCACAGGCGAAGAGAATAACCGACATCACCGAGGTGTAACCGGGCTGGTCGATGAACCCGGTGAGCCGCCCCCACAAGAGATAGACGATGTACAAAAAGCTCATCGCTGCCAGGGCCATACCGCCGTAAGTGGCGATGCGCAGCGGCACGTGCGAAAAAGTGACGAAGATGTTCAGGGCGTGGGCAATCAGCTTCTTGAACGTGTAGGCACTTTCGCCATGCCGACGCTCCCCGTGCGGCACCTCCACCGTGGCGACGCTGCTGGTAATCCAGGACAGCATGCCATCGATGTAGGGCCTGTTCAGACCGAAGCGCGCGAGTTCGAGCGCGATGGGCCGGTGGATCGCGCGGAACGACGTGTAATCCGAATTCATGTCGGGAAAGGCGCGAGTCAGGCTCCAGCGCATCAATTCCGAACTCAGGTTGCGGAAACGATTGTGCGTGCGCACCGGAAAAACACCGTAGACCAACGGTTGCGCCGGCTTGCCGGCGGCCAATAAGGACGAAATGGCTTCCGGCGGATGCTCCAGATCGTCATCCATGGTGACAATCCACTCGCCCGCCGCATGCGTGATACCGCAGATCGTCGCCGCATGCTGTCCGAAGTTCCGGCTGAGCCGGACACCGCGAACATGGTCGTCACGCAAGGCGATGTCCGAGATCACTTGCCAGGCGTCGTCCGGCCCATGGTCGTCGACCAGTATGACCTCGTAGCCGAGCCCCGCCTCGCGCATGGCCGTGCCTACGCGAGCGCAAAGCTCCGCCAGGGCAGCGGTGCCGCCATAGACCGGCACCACGACAGATACAGCCAGTGCCGATGAAGATCCAGCGGTACTGGATGTCGTCAATCCATTGGAAATGCTGTTCATAGGTATATTCATTGGCCAAGCTGTCAGCATGGCGGGAGAGCAACGCCTGCGCAATACCTTGCGATAACTCGTCCAGGATACGTCTCGCCGAGGTCGAGACCCATCCGCCGGGCTACCTCGGCCGTATGCCGTGTATCCAGCGTCATGGGCTCCCCCTTGGGGACCAGCGTGAAATTCGCCTTCCGCCCGAGGCTGCTCTCGAGCAACCGAATGATCTCCGGCATCGGCGTCGAGCGCAGCCCGGCCACATTGACTACTCGGGGCAGCCCTTGCGGCTCCCGAGCCATCTCTGTGACGATCGCGACGACATCGTCGATATCGATCAAGTTGCGCTCCGCTTTCGCCCAAACCTCGAACGGCATGCAATCCACGATGTGCTGCCGGAGATAATTGATAAGCGTATGCGGGTTGTCCGTGTAACCGACGACCTGGGGAAGACGGAACACGCGGCTCCGCTCCCCCTGGAGCACGATCGCCTCCATGTCACGCTTGTGTCTCATGTACGTCGAATGGGTGGTTTCGCCGCTTGCCAGTCCACAACTGCTGAAGTAAAGGAGATTTCCCTGCGATGCATCCATCCACTGGCGGAGCAAGGCAGCCTCTCGCTCGAAAGCCGCAGGGTCCACGGCGCCTGAATTCGACACGCCGGACGCGAACACAACAGTCCCAGGCGCGAAGCCACTGGCAACCGAGAAGGCGCGCCCCAGCAGGCCTCTTCCCACCACCGTCACGTCATTGTTCACCACAACATGTTCTTTCATGTGATACGCCCCCTCAAGACGTCGACTGGGTTGCGCCAAGGTCGATGTAATCGAGCAACCAGCCTTCAGGACGTACGTCGTACTTAGTCATGCCAAGAAGAAAATGCTCAAGAAACCCCGGCGTACTTCGCCAGTGACCTTCCGCCAGAAAGAGATCCCGGTAGCGCTCAGGGTGCTTCTTGTACAGCAGCGCATCCTTCTCGAAGAACTTGTTGCGTTCGGCGGATGACTCGCGCGCGATATCCCGGCGGTGCGCCGGATGATATACGCGGACATCGTTTCGATACGGGACGTTTCCCAGGCCTTGCAGGCGCCAACCGAAATCGGTGTCTTCTCGGAAATGTGGTTCATCGAACCGCAGATCGAAGCCGTCGAGGCGCTGGAAGGCTTCGTTCGTCACCATGAGGTTGGCGGTCATGAAACCGAGGCCGGTAAACGCGACGTTGCTTACCGGACGCCAATCGGGGTCGTCCAGGTGGTCGGACTCCACGCGCCCCTCGATTCCTACGAGAGTGTCGTCAGCAATGAGTGGAGCCGCACCCGAGAGCCAGTCCGGCAACGGTTCGCAATCATCGTCGGTAAAGGCGATCATGGTACCCGTCGCGACATCGCCGCCCGCATTACGCGCCTTGACGGCCCCCTTTACCGGTGTATGTATATAGATGACCGGGAACGCCCGCGGGCGCCCGGCGTCGCCCCAGGGCTTGGCGGACTGGTCGATCACGACAACTTCGAAGTTTTTCTCTATCTGAGCATCGAGACAGGCGAATAACCTGCCCAAGTGCTCTGGCCGCTCGTAACTCGGGATGACTACGCTGAATACCGGCCTTCCCTCGCGATGCGCGCGAAGAGCCGCCTTCAGCATCCAGCCGAGCTTCGGCGAGATCCGTTCCCAGGCGTAGATGTCCTCGACGAGGCGACGGGCGTTCGTCGCCATCTCAACGCGCTCCGCCTCGTTCTTCAGTAATTCCCGCAAGGCCATGAGGGTGTGTGCTCGCGAAGCCACGCGAAACACTGGCTTGCCTGTGCTCACGATACCCCGGGCGCCGGGCACCGTCGTCAAGACGGGCACGTGCGCAGCCATGAAGTCGAACATCTTGATGCTGGTGCCAGAACCCTGTGCCAGGGGATTAAGCGCAACATCGGCGATGTCGAGCCACCGCGCCTTGTCTTCCTCCTCCAGCACGCCTGTCAACGAAACGTTGGCAGGTAACGGAAGGTTCGCGAGAGGAGCACCGCAACCACCAACGATCGCAAAGCGCACATCGGGCATAGCCATGGCGAGCTCGGTGGCGATGAATCGTGCGGCGTCGTTGTTTGGGCCGTAGTTGCTACCGACGAAGATGCAGGTCCATGCTTCCTCTACACCAAGCGCCTCACGAGCGGCTGCTACCTCAGCAGGTGATGGACGCTGCCGTGCGAATGCAAAAATGCCATTCGGTACGACACGAAGCTTGGCCATCGGCAGTTCGTACAGCCGTGCAAACGTTTCCCTGTCGTCATGCGAGCAGGCCAATACGAGGTCGGCACGACGGCACAGTGCATACTCGTCGGCGACGACGTTACGAAGCACATCGCCTGAGCTCGCGACGTCGCCGTGCAGATCGGTTCGCAGCACCGACTCGACGTTCTGCGAATCGTAGACGACAAGTTGGCCGGGTCGTAGCTTATCGGCCAGCGGCGGGTAGGCCCAGGGGTGAGAGAAGATGACGATATCCGCCTCTTCGATATACGTGGCGGCCGTTTGTAGGTACTCGGCCGACAAGTGCACCTGGCTCGAGAACAGGCAATCGATCACGACACGCCCGTCCATCGCTTCCGCGGCCGCGCGCGCCGCCGCGTGATGGGCATCGCTCAACGGGACCACGATCTCGCGCAGGCCGGGCGTCAGCTGGTGATCACGAAACGCTTCGCCAGGCCAATCGTAGCTGCCGACGTAGGTCGCCTGGATGTCGTCGCCCAGTGCATGGTAGAGCCCGAGCAGGCGCTGGCGCCCGCCGCCCACGGCGGGCGTGATCGGCTGCATGTCAATGACTACGACTTTCTTCTGGCCCGTCACGCTGCAGTTACCTCCAAATCCTTGTCAAGAAAACATGCCGTTTCATGCCACGACAACACCGGATCTCTCGATTAACTTCCTGGCAATATCGCGCCAGTCGAGACCGACCACCCATGCTCGTCCCCGCTCGCCCATTTCCGCTCGCTCGCCGGGGTGCTCATACATCTGGTCGATCGCCGCGGCGATCGATTCCGGCGTGGGCTCGCATACGATACCGGCCTGCTGTTCGCGCACGATCAGACCGGCTTCGCCCGAATCGTTACAGGTAATCACCGGCTTACCGCTCGCGAAGGCCTCTAGGGTCACGAAGCCATAATCCTCACGCTTCGGCGTGAACGGAACGGCGAAACACCGCGAGTAATAGTCGACCAGGTCGCTGTCGGACACACGACCAAGCAGTTCGACCCTCGTGTCGCCGGCGGTGAGCCCGCGAAGTTCATCTTCGGCCTCGCCGGTGCCTGCCAGAAGCAGCCGTACGGGTGACTTCACGTGGCGCATCGCGCGAACCACGAGGTCGGTACGCTTCCAGCTGTGCAACCGACCAGGGAGGAACAGGAATGGCTCCGACGGCGCGCTACGGAACGGATTTTTCCAGAGCGGCGGGTGGAGCACTCCCGATTCCAATCCGTTCCAGCGCCTCAGGCGCTGTGCAACCTCATGGCCAATGGCATCGATCGACTGGCAGCGCGCAAGCGCCTTGGAATCGAGCAGATGGATCAACTCCCTCTGCTGCTGCAGCTCGGTCGTCGGTCTCGGGAACAACTCATCGAACATGTCATAGAACGCGCGGATGGTGTGCATGAGAAAGCAGACGTGCCTCTCATGATGAACCATCCACGTTGGCGCCTTGGTCGACACGACCAGATCGAACGACGACAGGTCGAGGTCATGGAAGTAGAGGTAGTTCTCCAGGATGCGCTCGGATGTCGATTCATCCGTATGCAGGCAGATTTCCTCCGCTTCATGACCCAGATCCGCGAACGACTGCACGAGTGCGTCGAAGAGGCGCTCAGCGCCCCCCTGTTCGCCGGACGAAGCCCGAACCGTGACGACGGCCACCTTCATTCAGAAGCACCACCCAGTCGACGCATGTCCGCGTCCACCATCATGGCGATCAGGTCACTCAGGGAAGTATGCGGCTTCCAACCCAGTTTGCGCTCGGCCTTGCCCGGATTGCCAAGCAACACGTCGACTTCGGCCGGCCGGAAGAACTCAGGATCGATGACGACATGATCCCTATAGTTCAGACCGACGTGGGAGAATGCAATTTCGCACATGTCGCGAACCGTGGTCGTCACGCCCGTCGCAATCACGAAGTCGTCTGCCTGCTCCTGCTGGAGCATGGCCCACATAGCCTCGACGTAGTCACCGGCAAATCCCCAATCGCGCTTCGCATCAATGTTGCCGAGGCGAAGTTCCTTCTGCAGGCCGAGCTTGATACGCGCCACCGCGAGAGCCACCTTCCGGGTCACGAACTCGGGACCGCGCAACGGTGATTCGTGATTGAAAAGAATGCCGCTGGACGCATGCAGGCCAAAGCTCTCGCGGTAATTGACCGTAGCCCAGTGCGCCATGAGTTTGGCGACGCCATACGGGCTCCGCGGATAAAACGGAGTGGACTCGTCCTGCCTCTCGGCCTGGATAAGACCAAACATCTCACTGGTGGATGCCTGGTAGAAGCGCGCTTCCGAATTCACGATGCGCACGGCCTCCAGGACGTTGACCGCACCGACGCCCGTGACCTGGGCGGTGAGAATAGGCTGCGTCCAGGAAGTACCCACGAAGCTCTGGGCGCCGAGGTTGTAGACCTCCGACGCCTTGGAAGTCTCCATGGCACGAATGAGCGAAGTGACGTCCATAAGATCGCCATCGATCAACGAAACCTCGTTCTCGACGCCGAGCTCGCGCAAGCGCCACAGACTGTCCGAGCCACGACGGGCCATCAAGCCATACACGTCGTATCCCTTATCCAGCAGAAGCTTCGCAAGGTAGGCACCATCCTGCCCCGTGATACCGGTAATGAGCGCATTCTTGTTCACAGCGAGTCCTTGGTACTGAAAGTGTCGAGAATCTGTTGCAGGGTCCGCTCAAGCGCCCATTGGGGCGCCCAACCGGTGTCCCCGGCAAGCTTGTCCGAGCTGGCGACCATGCGGCGCTGCTCGCTCGGCCTCAGCTTCGCCGCATCTTGTCGAATGTCCGGGGAAACGCCCGCCTGACGGCAAAGGATCATGAGGATGTCCCTGATCTTTACCTCACGCCCCGAACACACATTATATATCTCGCCAGCGCGACCGGCTCTCAACAGGGCGGCGTACGCTCCGACGACGTCGCGGACGTCGCTGAAATCGCGCGTCACGTCAATATCGCCTGCGAGGATCTCGGCCGGCTCCAGGCCAGTCGCGATCCGGGCCACCTGGCGTGCGAGGGACGGGACGACAAAACGCACATCCTGCCCCGGACCGATATGGTTGAACGGCCGTGCCACGATGATCTCGAAGTCGACTGAAAGCTGATACTGCTGGCACAGCAGTTCGGCAGCGACCTTGCTAACCGCGTATGGACTCCGCGGCATTGGTGGCCGCGTTTCCACAACGGGCAGGTCTGCCTCGGGCACGGCACCGTAGACGTCCCCCGAGCTTACATAGAGCATGCGCCCTCGGAAACCCGTCGACTTGAGGGCCTCCAGAAGATTGAGCGTGCCGATCAGATTGGTGTCGATCGTATCGCGCGGGCGGGCGAACGATTCCGGAACAAAACTCTGTGCGGCAAGATGCACCACGGTATCGGGGCGAAGGGCGCCGATGTCGGCCAGCACCGCTGCCGCGTCACGAAGATCGAGGCCGGCGGATGCCGCCGTCACCGCGGTGTCGCCAAAAACACCGCGCTGCGCTTCCGCAAGGACATGCTTGCCAACAAAACCGCTAGCGCCGGTCAGGTAAAGCGTCGACGTTGCCATCCATCCACTCATGCCTTCCGTCCGATCGCGGCGTAGTCAGGCGCCGCGTTGAAATACGCCAGCAGGCGATTGAATCCTTCCGCGCCGGGCATGTCGTCGGGCCACGGAGTGATGCCACTGGTTGCGCGATTCTTGTCGAGGCGATGCACTTCCACGGCATCGAATCCACGATTGGACAGAGTCCATTCAAGCAGCGCGGGTGGAATCGGATTTCGATGGGTCGGATCCATATAGAACCAGCATGAACCGACAGTGATGTTCTCCGGGTTCGGCGTTTCCAGCACCAGGACGCCACCTGGCCTCAACACACGATGCGCCTCGTCGATCAAACGAATCATGACATCGTGCGGCAGATGCTCCACCAGATGCATGGAAGTGATCGCGGAAACCGAAGCATCCTCGAGGCTGGCAAGGTAGGCAACCGCATCTCCTTCCACCACGTCGAGGCCCCGTTCACGGCATTCATCAAGCATCGACGCATTCATGTCGACACCCGTGGCCGCGAACCCCTTCTCAGCCAATAGTTCCAGCCATTCGCCCCGGCCACAACCCAGGTCAAGGATGCGCCCGTTGCCCGGCTCGATGGAGGCCTCGGCAAAAGTGGATAGATACTGCGATGCGCGCTCCTTGATATCGTCACGCGAGCCGCGGAAAGCATCTTCAAACGATACGTACTCGGCGTTAAAAATGCTTTCCGCGTTCGCGGGTTCGGTCCCGACCGACTCGACCTTGACCGCCGGTGCCTGCGCACCGGCAAGGGCCTTGCGCTGGAGATCGAGAATACCTCGCCGCGTAGCGACCAAGTCCTTACGCAGTGAAGCTTCGTGTTCATCCAGCATGACGAGGCGTTGCTCGATGCTGCGAGCCACCTCACGAATCTCGGCAACTTCGTTGTCTTTCGATGCCTGTGTAGCCAATATCTGCTCGATCTTGGACTCCAGCTGTTCCACGCGCGATTCAAGGAAGCGAACGTTGGCAAGTGTGGCCTTCGTCGACACTTCCTCATCGACGACTTCCAGGCGCCGCTCGACCTCCTCGTCGATTCGATTTATCAGGTGGCCCATATCCTGGGTCGCCCGCGCGGATGAGCCCTCCATCGTCTGTAGATAGCGGGACAGCCACGGCAGATTTTTCAGCGCGAGCGAGAAGGCGAGGAACCGGCCCAGGATGGGGACGCGCCGCAAACCATGTAACTTGTAGGGAATCAACAGTCCATCGACATGTACGTCCGTCTTGCGCCCCTCTTCCGAGAAGCGGATCGCTCCCAGTATCTCCACCTTGCTGAGATGGCCGTTGCGCAATGCGACAAGGTAATGGGCCATTCCGTTGCTATCCGGCGGCCGACGCAGGAGAACGCGATAAGCCGTCGCGACGAATTCCTCATCCGCGAACTGCAGAAGTTCGCTAAGAGTATAGGCGGGCTTCGCTGGAAGATGTCGCGACGCCGGCAGCCAGCGCGGCAGCCGATCGGAAGGGCCCTTTCCGATCTCCTCTCCATCGTGTTCTATCGCCTGCGCGGCACGGCGCCGATTCACCTCGGCGCGAACACGATCCATCAGTTCATCGAGACCGAGCGTCCGGTCGATGGGAAAAAGGCTCGCGGCGTCCCGCGATCCATTCTGTTGCGGTTCTTTCTGCTGCATTTCCATGCGCCCCAGGCGTTCGTTATTCGCCGACATGCTCAGCCGTGCCCTGATACAAGACAGGCGTTATCGGTGCCGTCGTCGGAACTGGCTTCCGAGAGGACGCAGCCGTTGCACGCGACGGTGATGACAGGAGGAAGCCACGCGTGGCCAACAAAGGGCGTCCTCCCCATGTTCGCTACCGTGAAGACAAGCGCGAGATCGCGCCATTCGTAGTTGTCGGCGAGATGTGTCTCGGTGCTTGTCAGGGCGACGGAGACCGAATAGGTACCCACGCCGAGGTTCAGATCGAACCGCGAGCGCACCTCGACAAGATCATCTGCCGAAACATTCGCCGCCACTTGGTTCGTGTACGAGGTATTCGTTCCATACATGACCTGCCCAAGACGATCGCGGATCATGTAACCCACGACGAGGCAGGGAATGGCGTGACGCAGTCGCGCACGGATCACCAGCTCGATGGGGTCACCCACGCCGACATAGTCGACGACCTTTTGATCGGGGGTTTCCAGGTGAACGCTCTCAATCGTCGCCTCTCCTGTCCCGGAAAGTGTCGCGGTCTGCCCACCGGCATCGATCTGAGTAATCGCGCTGTTTTCCATATCGGCAATCAGAGCGTTGTAAAGATCCAGCACCTGTTGCGGCGTGCCATCGGCGATCAACCGGCCTTTGTCGATCATGATCGCGCGGTCGCACAATCCCTGGATTGCCGCCTTGTCGTGGGAAACGATCAGCAGCGTCGTGCCTTCATCGCGAAACTGTCGAATGCGCTTGAAGCACTTGTGTACGAAGTACGCATCTCCCACGGAAAGCGCTTCATCGACGATGAGAACATCCGGACGCGAGGCCGTGGCCAGACTGAAGGCAACGCGCATCTGCATGCCGCTCGAGTAGGTACGGAGTGGCTCGTCGAAGTATTCACCCACCTCGGCGAACGCCTCGATGTCTGGCATCAGCGAATCGATCTGGGCGCGCGAGAAACCCATCAGGCCCGCACTATGCGCAACATTCTCGCGTCCAGTCAGATCCGGATTGAAGCCCATGCCCAGTTCCAGGATCGCGGCGATACGACCGGATGCAGACACCTTGCCTTCGGTAGCGCCCAGTGTTCCCGTAACGATTTTCAGCAGTGTGCTCTTTCCCGCGCCGTTTTGACCCACGATGCCGAGCGCCTCGCCGGGCATGACGTTGAAACTGACATTACGCAGTACCCAGTGCTCCTTGATACGCCGTGAATGCCAACCGACCCAGGTTCCGAAGCGGCGCCATTCACTACCGTACTCACGGTATGACTTGCCAATGTTCTCCAACCTAAGGACAGGCGTACTCACAGGACATCCACCATGTCGGTTGCCGCGCGGCGAAACAGCAGTAGACCAAGAATCAGAAGAACCAACGCGGAGACACCGATCGGCAGGAGTGACATGGGATCAGGCGCCCGCCCGTAGACAAGCAAGGCCTGATATTCGGTAACGATCCAGTACATCGGATTGAGCCGCATCACGTACATCAGCTGTGGCGGTACGATCGAAATCATGTAGACGATCGGGGTCAGCCAGAACCATAGTTGGAGGATAACGACCATGACCTGATTGATGTCGCGCACAAAGACGTTGAGCACGCCAAGCAGCAGGCCCAGCCCGAGACCCAGGGCGATCGTGCAGAACATGAGCGCGGGCACCCATAGCAAGGTGAGCGTCGGAAGATGCCCTAGCAGCGCGAATACCACGATGGTCATGAGAAACAACAGAAGATTATTGACCAGCGCCGAACCCACCACGGTGATCGGCAGGCATACCCGCGGAAAGACAATCTTTTTCAGCAGGCTGCCATTGTCCACGAACACGGTGATAGACCGGGATACTATCTCGCTGAACAGCGACCAGGCCAGCATGCCGGAAAGCAGATAAAGCGAATAGGCGTACCGGTTGTCGATGCCAGGCAACTTTGCCGACATGATCCGGGATAGGACCAGCGAGTAGATAGCCACCTGGGCCAGGGGTTGGAGGATCATCCAGACCGCGCCAAGCTTGCTTCGCGCGAAACGCGAGCGCAGGTCGTTGCGGATCGACGAGATGATGAAATGCCGATAGCGCCAGACAGCTAGAAACATATCTTTCATGGGGTATCCCCAGGGTGATTTACCGAGCCGTCCTGCTTCGGGCTGGCTGCATGGGGGATGTCGCTCGTGGCAGGTAACATCTGGCGGATAGCGGTCAGGCGCTCGATCGCGATCCGCCCGGCGACACTCATCGAGTGCCGCAGCTTCATATCTTCGGCGGCACGCCGTCCCAGCTCGATGGCACCCCGGCTGTCTGCTGCCAACTCGCGCATCAGCGTGGCCGCGTGGTCGACATCCGGTTCGGCCCATGCACATCCTTCACCGTGCATGTATTCGCCCGGCCTGACAGCCACCATCTTGAAGCGGACCAGTCGGCTATTGCCGCCATCCATGAACTCGAGGTTTCCCGAATAGCCCGTGCCTATCACGGCCTTGCCTAGAGCCATGGCTTCAGCCATGCCGAGACCGAAACCCTCGGAGCGATGAAGTGAGACGTAGACCTCGGCAGCATCAAGCAGATCAAGCATCTGCTCGCGCGGCACATATCCATCGACGATCCGCACTCGCGCATCGCATGAAGCCCTTGCGAGCAACGCGTACAGCTGCTCCCGGAAGGCGTCGCCGTTGTTCGACTTGACCACGAGGCGCACATTTTCATCACCCTGAGGAAAGGCGCGGGTGAAGGCCTCGATCACAGCGGCGGGATTCTTCCGCGCCACATAAGAGTGGAAGTCGAAACTGAAAAGGAAAACGAACGGTGCACCTTCGTCCTTGCCTCTCCCAGGTAGTACGGGCGGCTCCACCGGCACACGCACGAGGATCACCGGTTTGTGCGTGACCGACGTGAACGCATCTCGTACGAAAGGCGAGGCAACCCAGATCTCGTCCACATGATCGAGTGCAGGTATCCAGTCCGCCGGGATCGTTTCGAGTTCCCAGAACCAATAACCAATCCGGTAAGCGTCCGACCGGCGGGCCAAGCGCGTAGCGTCCATCGCCGCGCCAAGCTGGTCCGGATTAATGCAAAAAATATCGATCGGATAGGGGGCGCTCGACGACAGGGTCAGATCGCCCGCGCGATCGCTGTTGCGCACGAAATCGAGAACACCCGCATCCACCAGAGATACGGCATAGCCTTCCGCGAGGAGCGCACGCGCGAGCGAGCGAAAGTTCTCGGACAAACCCAGCGCGCCGTGCGCGAACCCGATGAGGTTCACACCGCGCCCATCATCCGGGGTGGGCACCCGTAGCGGCGGCGCGTTTGGCGGCGCAGGCCTGCCGATTACCGGCCTAGCCGCGCCATGAGTCGCCCCACCGGCGGTGCCGATGAGTCGCGCGCGCAGCGCATCCTTCCAGCGAAGCGGAACAAGATCATAGAGACGACGGATGACCGGATGTCCACCTGCATGAGTCAGGGAACGCAACAGGGCCACCGCCCTGCTGCGTCCCTTGGCACCATTGCTCATCGAATGTCGCGACATGACCATTCCGAGCCTCACGCTAAGGCAGCCGCCAGTTCCCGGCGCAGGTCTTCCACATGTTCCACACCGACCGACAACCTGATCAGACCATCGCTTATGCCCAAACGCTTACGATTAGCCACCGGGATCGAGGCGTGCGTCATCATGCCGGGATGCTCGATCAGGCTTTCGACCCCACCCAGCGACTCGGCGAGCGCAAACAGTTCGCAGCGCTCGAGGACGCGCCGCGCTTTCCGAAGGCCTCCGGAGACTTCCACGGAGATGATCCCCCCAAACCCATCCATCTGCCGCCGCGCGAGCGCGTGCTGGGGATGGGACTTGAGTCCTGGATAGATCACCCGGTTGATCGCGGGATGTTTATCCAGCCACGTGGCGAGATCCATCGCATTAGTGCAATGGGCCTTCATGCGCAGGCTGAGTGTTTTCAGGCCACGCAGGGCCAGGAAAGAGTCGAAAGGTCCCGCGATAGCACCGATGGAATTCTGGAGGAACGCCATGCGCTCCGAGAGTTCGGCCGTCGCCGCCACGACAATACCCCCCACCATGTCGGAATGACCGTTGAGGTACTTGGTGGCCGAGTGCAGCACAAGGTCGGCACCCTGCTCGATCGGCCGTTGCAGGATGGGCGAGGAGAATGTGTTGTCGACTACCAGCAGCAAGCCGTGTTTGCGCGCGAATGCGGCGAGCTTGCCGATATCCGCCAACCTGAGCATGGGATTGGTCGGCGTCTCGAGCCAGATCATCCGACTCGTCGGCTTGAGGGCGGCCTTGACGGCAACGAGGTCGTTGAGGTCGACGAAGGTGAAATCGAGTCCGGCGGAGCGGCGGCGGACGCGCTCGAACAGCCGGTACGAGCCCCCGTAGAGGTCATCCATGGCGATGACGTGGTCGCCACTGTCCAGCAGTTCCAGGACCGTCGCCGCGGCGGCTAGGCCGGAACCAAAGGCGAAGCCGGCATCGCCGCCTTCCAGGTCGGCGACGCAACGCTCGTAGGCACCACGTGTTGGGTTTTGCGTACGCGAATATTCATAACCCTTGTGACGACCAGGGCTTTCCTGGACATAGGTCGAGGTCGCATAGATAGGCTGCATGATGGCGCCCGTCGATGGGTCGGGAGCCTGCCCCGCATGGATGACGCGCGTAGCGAGGTCGAGGTCGGTCGATCGCGTTTTTTTCTTCATGGGCATCCAGGACGAATTACCGCCCGGCGACCCGGGCAAAGCCTGATATCTTACCGTTACAGCCAGCCCGAAAATGAAAGCCCGGCGCCAAACCATTCAGATTGTCCGCCGTTGCGCGCCCGCCGAACGTCGATGACCGAATTTATTGCTTAATTATCATTTAGTTAACGTAATATAGCAACTCTCTGACAGGGTTCCCCATGAGCCGTCCACCCGGCCGTCGAGTCCGCTTAAAGCCGGAGCTTCAGGAAACGAGCGTTAAGGCAATGTGCTTGGTACAGCCGCTATTCCCGTGCATCATGATGGGCTAGCGCCGGCGCGGGCGTCCACGCCGGCAATCGTCAAGAGGAACATGCATGGATTCGTCTGCGGCTCACACGCGTCTACTGGTTACCGGCGGGGCTGGCTTCATCGGTGGCAATTTCGTCCTCCGCACCCTCGCTGCCTCCCGACGCGTGTTAAACGTCGACAAGCTGACTTATGCGGGCAACCCCGACACGCTCATCTCAGTCGAGGGACTCCCCCAATATCGTTTCGTGCAAGGAGACATCGGCGACCGCGAGTTGATGCTGACGCTTCTGCGCGAGGAACAGCCGACGGCGATCGTCAATTTCGCGGCGGAATCTCACGTTGATCGTTCCATCGACGGACCGGCGGCATTCATCGAGACCAATGTCGTTGGCACGCTCGCCCTGCTGGAGGCTGCCCGGGACTACTGGCTGTCCCTGTCGCCCGAGGCGCGGACACGGTTCCGTTTCCTGCACGTGTCGACGGACGAGGTCTACGGATCGCTTGGCGACGCCGGCAAGTTCACCGAGACGACGCCGTATGCACCCAACAGCCCTTACTCGGCATCGAAAGCGGCCTCGGACCATCTCGTGCGCGCGTTCCACCACACCTACGGCCTCCCCGTACTGACGACGAATTGTTCCAACAACTACGGGCCGTTCCAGTTTCCAGAGAAGCTCATTCCGCTAACGATCAACCGGGCGCTGGCTGGTGATTCACTGCCGGTCTACGGTGACGGCAGCAACGTGCGCGATTGGCTGCATGTCGGCGACCACTGCGAAGCGATCGAGCGCGTTCTTGAAGCGGGCATACCCGGGCAGACGTACAACGTGGGTGGTGACTCGGAGCGCCGGAACATAGACGTCGTCAGGACCATCTGCGCCGTGCTTGACGAGTTGACACCACGCGCCGATGGAATCGCTCGGGAGACCCAGATCGAATTCGTCCGCGACCGGCCCGGCCACGACCAGCGTTACGCCATCGATGCCTCCAAGATTAAGCGCGAACTCGGCTGGAGTCCGGCCCACACTTTCGAGCAGGGCTTGAGGGATACCGTCAGGTGGTACCTTGATAACCGTGCCTGGACTAATCGTGTCCTCGACGGCTCCTACCGTATGGAGCGACTTGGCGCATGACTCGTGGCATCGTCCTCGCCGGCGGATCCGGCACCCGCCTCTACCCGATCACGCAAGGTGTGAGCAAGCAGCTCCTGCCTGTCTACGACAAGCCGATGATCTATTACCCGCTTGCAACACTCATGTTGGCGGGCATCCGGGACATCTTGATCATCAATACACCCCATGAGCAATCGATGTTCCAGCGTCTTCTGGGCGACGGTTCTCAGTGGGGCGTGAATATCAGCTACGCGATACAGCCGTCGCCGGACGGGCTAGCCCAGGCATTCCTGATTGGTCGGGAATTCATCGGTGGACAACCCAGCTGCCTGGTCCTTGGCGATAATATTTTTTATGGCCATGGGCTGACCGAGCACCTCAAGCGCGCAGCAGCACGCATCGAGGGTGCCACGGTATTCGGCTATTGGGTGAGCGATCCGGAGCGCTACGGTGTCGCCGAATTCGATGCCGCGGGCAAGGTGGTGGGCCTCGAGGAAAAACCTTCACTGCCGAAGTCCAACTTCGCGGTGACGGGTCTCTACTTCTACGATGGCCGCGCATCCGACATCGCAGCCGACCTGAAGCCCTCCGCTCGCGGCGAGCTTGAGATTACCGATCTCAACATGCGCTATCTCGCGGAGGGCAAGCTCCAGCTTGAACGCCTCGGACGCGGGTTCGCGTGGCTGGATACGGGTACGCATGATTCGCTCATGGAAGCGGGGATGTATATCCAGACCATCGAGAAGCGGCAGGGCCTCAAGGTTTGCTGCATCGAGGAAGTCGCGTTCCACAATGGATGGATCGACGCGGAACAGGTTCTCCGCATCGCATCAACACTGGGCAAGACCGGCTATGGCGAATACCTTCGCAGGCTGGCCAAGATCGGTAACACATGATCAAAGTAACCAAGACTTCTCTCGAAGGCGTCCTCGTCATTGATCCGGTCGTTCACGGTGATGACCGTGGGTTTTTCTTCGAGAGCTTTCATCAGGCCAAGTTCGCTGCCCTAGGCATCGATGCTTCTTTCGTACAGACGAATGTTTCGCGCTCCGCTCGCGGGGTGTTACGAGGCCTGCATTACCAGCAACCGCATCCACAGGGAAAACTCGTCACCGTCCTCGAGGGTGAGGTGTATGACGTCGCGGTCGACATTCGCCCAACGTCCGAAACCTTCGGAAAATGGGTTGCCGCAATGCTATCGTCGGTGAATAAGCGCCATTTCTGGATCCCACCGGGATATGCGCACGGCTTCTGCGTCGTCTCCGAAGCGGCCACGTTCATGTACCAGTGCACGACGCTGTACGATCCGGCCGCTGATGCCGCCATTCGCTGGGACGATCCGGCGATCGGCATTGACTGGCCCATCAGCGATCCGTTGCTGTCGCGCAAAGACGTCGACGCTCCGTTGCTGGCCGACATTCCGCGGGAGCGTCTCCCGAACGTGCCGACGTGACCATCCTCGTCACAGGCGCGAACGGACAGCTCGCGGCGGCGCTGAGGGCAGTTCTACCACAGGAGACCGTTTTCTCGGCGCGCACGGGAGAAGTGCTGCCGCACATCGACCTGAGCCGCCCGGATGGGATAGCTGCGATCCTCGACCAAGTGTCACCCAGCATCATCGTCAACGCAGCCGCCTACACGGCCGTCGACGCCGCCGAGGATAACGAGGAGACGGCGCTGGCTGTCAATGCGGAGTCAGTAGGCGAGATGGGACGGTGGGCTTTCCAGCGTGGTGCCTTCATCCTGCATGTCTCGACGGACTATGTATTTGACGGCATGGAGTCCCAGCCGTACACGGAAGATGCCCCCATCGGTCCGATCAACGCCTATGGCCGAAGCAAGGCCATCGGCGAACAACGGCTGAGGGAAAGCGGCGCATCCCACGCAATCCTGCGAACGTCCTGGCTGTATGGTCCCACCGGTCGCAATTTCTTCGTCACCATGCTGCGACTGGCCAGGGAACGCGACACCCTTCGCGTCGTGGATGACCAGATTGGCTCTCCCACGACGACTGCCGTGGTGGCGGGTGCCATCCATCACGTGCTCGGACGGCGATGGACACAGGACACGTCCAGCCTCCCAGCGTTCGAGGGCACCTTCCATGTGACCTGTCACGGACAGACCACGTGGTACGGCTTCGCAAGGGCTATTCTCGACGGAGCCGCCGATCGCGGACTGCTTGACCGAGTGCCTCGTCTGGAACCCGTGAGCACAAGCGCGTTCCCTACTGCCGCCCGCCGGCCAGCCTATTCTGTCCTTGACCAGTCGAAATTCGAGCGGACGTTCGACTATCGACTCGTCGATTGGCAGTATGCGCTGGACGCCGTGCTTGATTCTTTTTCCCCGTGATTGCGACGGAGCGACCCATGCTTATTCCCTTGATCCTCAGCGGCGGCAGCGGTACGCGCCTTTGGCCGGTCTCCCGGCGCAACCTGCCAAAGCAGTTCCTCTCCCTTACTGGCGACAAGACCCTCTTTCAGCAGACGCTGCTTCGTGCATCGCGGCTGCCCGATACCGTGGCCCCCATTGTCGTCGCTGCCGATGATCATCGATTCCTGGCCGCCGAGCAGTTACAAGAACTTGGTGTAAACGATGCCAGCATCCTGCTTGAACCCATGGCCAGGAACACGGCCCCGGCGATCGCCGTGGGTGCCCTTCGCGCCCTGGAAAAATCAGCCGATGCGCTGATCCTGGTACTCCCCGCGGACCACCTGATTGGAGATGATGGCTCATTCTCAGAGGCTGTAGCCAAAGCCCGTCCGCTTGCCGATCAAGGATGGCTAGTGACCTTTGGCATCCGCCCGGATCGGGCCGAAACGGGATTCGGTTACATCCAGCGCGGCGATGCCCTGGAGAACCAGAGCTTTCGGGTCAGTCAGTTCGTCGAAAAGCCGAAACTCGAGATTGCCGAGCGCTACCTGGCAAGCGGCCAGTACGATTGGAACTCGGGCATGTTCGTGTTCCGTGCCGCGCGCTACCTCGAAGAACTCGCACAGCATGCCCCGGAAATGTTATCGGCCGCAAAAAGGGCCTACGAGAAGGCCAATATTGACCTCGACTTCATCCGCCTCGATGCCGAAGCTTTCGGGGCTGCACCTGGCGATTCGATCGACTACACGGTCATGGAGAAAACGTCGCGCGCCGCGGTCGTGCCCGTGAGCTGCGGCTGGAGCGACATCGGCTCCTGGGACGCGCTGTGGATGGCGGCGGACAAGGACGGCAACGGCAACCATAACGAAGGCGACGTCATCGCTATCGACACACATGGCTCCCTGATCCGCTCTCATGACCGGCACCTCGTGGCCACTGTCGGACTCGACGACGTCGTAATCGTAACGACGCCCGACGCCACACTGGTCGCCCGGCGCGACGCGTCGCAAGACGTGAAGCGCATCGTCGAGGAGATCAAGGCGGCCGGGCGGACCGAACATGATCTCCATCGCGTCGTACGTCGCCCCTGGGGCATGTACGACTCGCTGGAGAACGGCGAGCGATTCCAGGTGAAGCGGATCGTGGTCAAGCCCGGTGCAGCCCTTAGCCTGCAGATGCACCACCATCGCGCGGAACACTGGATCGTGGTGAAAGGTGTCGCCGAGGTGACCTGCGATGACAAGGTATTTTTGCTCGCAGAAAACCAGAGTACCTACCTACCGCTGGGTAGTAAGCATCGACTGCGTAATCCCGGCAAGGTGCCCGTGGAGCTCATCGAGGTACAATCGGGCAGCTACCTGGGCGAGGACGACATCGTAAGATTCGATGACGTCTACGGACG
>Ga0307412_10000423_pt1 | contig 25693 bp, 23 predicted proteins | sample DK1Cmetagenome_3_FD_203823 | JGI IMG/M metagenome (GOLD analysis project Ga0307412, IMG submission 203823) | Maize rhizosphere microbial communities from greenhouse at UC Davis, California, United States - DK15-C-1 | ecosystem: Host-associated > Plants > Roots > Rhizosphere > Soil | place: USA...
CCGGCCAGGGACTTCACATCCTCCAGCTGCCGCAACTGGTCAATCATCCCCGCACCATCAGAAGCGACAGGCACACGGCCGAGCAGGGCAAACACGTCCGAAACAGTCGGAACACCATAATGCCCCGTCCACATCCCTGACGCCGCCCCAACCGCTTCCATAAACAAAGTCTTCCAGTGACCCCCGACATTCCGCCCCAAGCAAGAGCTCTATGTGGACAACCCGAGCCAGGGCCAGCACCTGTGTGCTGGAGGGCTGCACAAGCGGCCGGCGGCCGGCGTGGTCAGTCCTCCATTGAAGCCACCGGGTCCGCGCCTGTTTGATAGCAGGAACGGCTGGACAGCCGCCCAACCACCTAAGGAAAATCCCGTGACTTCAATGGCGAACCGCGTCAAGAGCCCCACCCGCTGGGACGAAGTGGAAATTGGCGACACCGTGGAACTCCGGCGCAACGGCGCCCGCATCCATGCAGGGCTGGTGGATGCCCGCACCGCAGACGGCGACGTGGTGTGGGTGATCGCCCCCGCCGGCGGCCGGCGGCTGTTCCACATTTGCGACGGCTACGACCTGGTGGAGTCACCGGCACCGCAGTAGGGCCGCAATAAAGAGACCGGAACGGCAGCCCAGCTTTGCAAGTCCCAGGTTTTGCAAGACTAGGGATGGACCCGCCCACGGCAACCAGCCAGGAGACAGCCATGACCCCGCCGGACTTCACCGCTTTCCGCAGCACCCCCATCACCGAACTTCTCGGCATCGACGCGCCCGTGGTCCTTGGACCCTTCGGCGGCGTCTCCTCCGTGCAGCTCACAGCAGCAGTGAGCGACGGCGGCGGTCTGGGTTCCTACGGCCTCTACGGCTACGACGGCGGTGCCATCCGCCGGACGGCAGCCGACCTTCGCGAGGCAACGGACAGGCCGTTCGCCCTCAACCTGTGGATCCCCACGGGCGATGAGGCCGAGGCGGTGGACCAGGACGATTTTGATCGCTTCACAGGTGCGCTGAAGCCGTACTTCGAGGAACTCGCGATCCCGCTGCCGGAGATGCCCGCGCGGTACCTGCCTGACTACGGCGAACAGGTGGAGGCCACGCTGGAAGCGTCTCCCGCCGTCGTCAGCTTCGTGTTCGGTGTCCCCGCACCCCAGGTGGTGGAGGAAGCCCACCGGCGCGGCATCAAGGTGCTCGGCACCGCCACTACCGTGGAGGAGGCCGTGGCGCTGGAGGCCGGCGGCGTGGACGCCGTGGTGGCCAGCGGCATGGAGTCCGGCGGGCACCGCGTGTCCTTCCTGCGGCCGGCAGACGAATCGCTCGTTGGGACTTTCGCCCTGGTCCCGCAGGTTGCCGACGCCGTGCGGATCCCGGTGATAGCCGCCGGCGGAATCGCCGACCGGCGCGGGGTTGCTGCTGCGTTTGCCCTCGGTGCGGAAGCCGTGCAGGTGGGGACAGCGTTCCTGGCCACCCGCGAGTCGGCGGCGGTCCCGGCCTACCGCTCGCTGCTTTTCAGCCCGTCGGCCGGCCGGACGGTCCTCACCCGGGCGCTCAGCGGCAGGCTGGCCCGCGGCATCCCCAACCGCGTCACCACCGACCTGGCCGATGCCCGGTCCATCGCGCCGTTCCCCATCCAGAACTGGCTGACAGGGCGTTTCCGGCCGGAGGCCGCCGCCCGCGGGAACACCGGACTCATGTCCCTTTGGGCCGGCCAGGCCGCTCCCCTGATCCGGCACGACACCGCCGCGGATGTCCTCGCTGAACTGCTGGCAGGCGTCGGATAGCAGGACGGGCGGGAGACAGCGGCACCTGCCGGCGCGCCAATCACCGATAGAATCTGGACCGGCGGAACCATGCCCGGGATACCGCCGGCAACCGCTACGGGGAGAGGAGGAGCCGTGCCGTCACACAAGCCGCGCGCGCCCTTCCACCTCCTCCGCTCCTCGGCCCTCGCCGCTGCAATCCTTGCCCTGGCGGCGGGAGCCCACGTGGCGGGCGGCGGCCACCTCCCGGCTCCCGGCATCCTGCTGGCCGTCCTGGCCTTGACCGGGCTCGCAAGTACGGCCGCCACCCGGCTGCGGCTCACCTTTCCCGCTGTGGGGGCGCTCCTTGGCGCCGGACAGCTGGCTCTGCATGAAGCGTTCACAGCATTCAGCGCCCCGGCCCTCGCGCTGGGTCCGGCCAACCTGCATTCCGGCCACCAGCACGGCGGAGGCACTCCGGTGCTGCCCGAACTGGTCACCGTCGCCGGGCACGCACCCGCGGGCGATCCCGGTTCGGCACCGCTGATGCTGGCCGCGCACGCTTTGGCCACCCTGGGCTGCGCGCTGTTGCTGGCCAAGGGCGAAGATGCGTTGTGGGCCCTGGCCGCCTGGCTTCGTCCGCTCGCGGGGCTCCCCCGTGCAGAAGCGCCCGACGCCGTTCCTCCGGTTTTCGCAGTCTTCCCGCCTGCCGCCGTCCCCCGCCGTCCCTGGCGGAACCTGCGGCAAGACAGCCGACGCGGCCCGCCTTCCGCCGTCGCGCTCTGTTCCTAACCCCACGCCGCATCCACTGCCGGCGGGGCATTTCACACTTCTGCACGCCCTGGGCGGGCGTGCGCCAGAAAGGCAACCCCATGACCATGTCCATTCTTCGCCGTACCCTGACCACCGCCGCCGCCACGGGCGGCGCGGCAGCCCTGATGCTCGCAGCGGCGGGCGGCGCCGCGGCACATGTTGGCGTCACTCCCGACAAGACCGACGCCAACTCCTACGCCCTCCTGACGTTCGGGATTCCCCACGGCTGTGACGAATCGGGCACCACCAAGGTGGCCATCACGCTGCCCGCCGAACTCAACGACGCACAGCCCACTGTCAACTCCAACTGGACGGTTGAAAAGGTGACTGAGCAGCTCCCCGAGCCCAAAAAGCTCGCGGACGGATCGTCCATCACCAAGCGGACCAGCCAGATTGTCTACACCGCCAAGGAACCCCTGCCGCACGAACTCCGCGACGCACTGGTCCTATCCGTGAAGCTCCCTGACGCGGCCGGCAGCACGTTGCACTTCCCCACCCTCCAGACCTGCGAGACGGGCCAGACCGACTGGTCCCAGATCGCGAAGGACGGCGAGGATCCGCACTCCCTGGAAGCACCGGCCCCGTCCATCACCGTGACGGCCGCTGAGGGCGACGGCGGCCACGGGACGGAAGCCGCAACACACTCAACGCAGGAGGGCTCCGGAGAAACCGGGCAGGCCGCAGCCGTCACGGACAGCGGAGCCGAAGCCCGCAGCTGGGCAGGCCTCGCTGCCGGCGTAGGCGGGCTGGTCCTGGGCGGCGCAGCCCTGCTGCGGAGCGGCGCGCGGCGCAAGGCCACGGACAGCGCAGCCACCAGGTAGCCAAGGTTTGATGCCCGGATCATCACGATCCGGGCATCAAAACAGCCGCCAGGCCCGCGGCATCGTTGACGCCGGCAGTCGCTGCCGCGAAGGTTGTGGCATGAGGTCTCAGAAAATCTTCCAGGGGATAGCCATGTCGACGGCGGCCGGAGCGGCTGCCCTGCTGCTCACGGCCTGCGGTCCAAGCCAGCCGCAGACCCAGGCGACCACGACGGCGCAGGGTACCGGCACGCCCGGCCCGAGCGCGACGTCTGCGCCGCCGTCGTCCGCTCCACCGTCGTCCACCACGCCGGCCACGTCCGCTCCTGCGGCCCCCGGCCTGTGCAAGGCGGCAGGGCTGACCGCGGCCACCGACGCATCCGGCGGTGGCGCTGCAGGCAGCGTTTACATGAACCTCAACCTCACCAACAGCGGCACGGAGCCCTGCCTGCTCAAAGGCTTCGCCGGGGTCTCGCTGGCGGCAGACAACGCCGGTGCACCCATCGGAGCGCCCGCCTCCCGTGACGAATCCACGCCCGTCACGGACGTCCTCCTGGCACCCGGCCAGACCGGCACGGCCGTCCTGCGCTATACCCAGGCCGGAAACTACATGGACTGCGCCATGGTGGACGCAGCCGGCTACCGCATCTACCCGCCGGAGGACACTGCCTCGCTGTTCCTGCCGCAGCCCACCAAGGCATGCAGCAACGCCGGCATCACGCTGCTCAGCATCGGGGCGTTCCAGCCCGCGTAGGCTCCACGCCCGTGGAGGGCCCTCCCCACAGACGGCTGCAGGCGGTCCGGCATGTGCCGGGCCGCCTGCAGTTTCTTGTCTGTACCGCGAACCTGTGGCTGCGCGGCTGGTGTTTCAGTACCTGTTAGTGGGCCGTTGTGGGGCGGCCGGCGCGGGCAGTGCCGCGGGACAGCGCGAATCCCAGGCCAAGCATTGCCACGCCAAGGACAAAGTGCAGCCAATCATCGGCGGGGTTGACGGGGACGAAGTTTGCGGCCGTGTCCTTGCCGATCAGCAGGCCGTAGATCCACAGGACCAGGTAGATTGCGCCGCCTATCACCAGGTAGTTCTTTGACTGCGCTGCACCGCGGGCCATGGCGACGCCGGCCGCCCCGAACAGCAGGTGGACGATGTTGTGCAGCACGGATACCTGGAAGATGCCCAGCAGCAGCGCCTGGGACTCGTGCCCGGCGAAGCCCATGGTCTCGTAGTTGGTGGTGATGCCAGGAATGAAGCCCAGGACACCCACCAGGAGGAAGACTGCTCCCACGGCGAGGGCTGCTGTTTGAATGTTGGTCCGGCCTACGGTACGACCGTCGGAACTCATGCTTGTCATGATTACTCCTGCTGTTTGTCGTTTTCGTTTTCCATGGCTGCCGGGCTCCGCCTGACCATAGACTACCCCGACAAAGTAAGTATACTTAGCAACTGCGGAACTGATAGGTCAGGTCTATAACGGACCCATTACAACTGGCCCCACCGGGCCACTTAGACCGGAGGCAGGTTGAGTTGGCATGACGTCGATTTGGTTGGACCGCAGCGCGGCCTTCACTTCCGATCCGTTTGAGCCCGACACCACATACGACACTGTGGTGGCCGGCGCGGGGCTGACCGGCCTGGTCACCGCGCTGCTGCTGGCCCGCTCCGGCCAAAAGGTCCTGGTTCTTGAGGCGCGGCATCCGGGCGCCGTCACCACCGGCAACACCACGGCCAAGGTGACCCTGCTGCAGGGCACCTTCCTGTCCCAGCTCGCCCGCCAGTACTCCCCAAAGCAGGTCCAGGCCTACGTTGACGGCAACCGCGAAGGCCAGTCCTGGCTGCTGCGCTACCTCGACGACCACGGCGTCGCGTACCAGCGCCGCGACGCCTACACCTATGCGGCAACGGCGCAGGGGACGGAAAAGCTGCGCGAGGAGGTGAGCGCCGGAACCACCGCGGGGCTCGCCATGGAATACGTGCGCGACGCCGGCCTGCCGTTCGCGGTGCACGGCGCCGTCCGCCTCCCCGACCAGGCGCAGATCCATCCCATGGAGGCGGTGGACACACTGGTGGCGGACATCCGCGGCAGGGGCGGCAAGGTAGTGGGCGGCGTGCGGCTGCGGGACGTCGCCGGGGACCTTCCGTCAGTGGTGCGGACCAGCCGGGGCAGCGTGCGCGCGGAGCGGGTGGTGCTTGCCACCGGCATCCCGGTCCTGGACCGCGGCCTGTACTTCGCCAAGCTGAAGCCCAGCCGGTCCTACGCCGCGGCCCTCGAGCTGCAGGAGGGGCAGGAGCCGCCGGCCGGGATATACATCTCGGTGGAACAGCCCACGCACTCGCTGCGGGATTACGAGCACGACGGCCGCAGGCTCCTGCTGGTGGGCGGCCATGGCCACCATGTGGGCCGGGCGCAGTCCGAGAAGGCGCATCTGCAAGGGCTGCTCGACTGGACGCGCCAGCACTATCCGGGGGCAAGGACCACGCACGCCTGGTCCGCGCAGGACTATATGGCCACCAACCTGATGCCGTTCTTCGGCAAGCTTCCCCGCGGCCGGGGGCATGTCTACTTCGGCACCGGTTACAACAAGTGGGGCATGACCAACGCCGTCGCCGCGGCATTGGCGATCTCCGCCGACATCCTGGGCGGCAATGTGCCCTGGGCGGACACCATTCACCACCGGGTTACCTCCCCCGCCGGAGCGTTCTCCGCCGTCGCCCTGAACGCGGGTGTGGCAGCCAAGCTTGCCTCCGGATGGGGGCAGCTGGCGGCGGAAGGCCTGAAAACGGAAGGCACCAGGGCGCTGAAACGGGGCAAGGACGTTCCTGCGGCCGCGCCCGTTGTTCCCGCCGAGGGCGAGGGCAAGGTGTACCGCGAAGGGACCCGCCCCGTGGCCGTCTCCACCGTTGACGGGACCACCTGCAAACTGTCGGCCGTCTGCACCCACCTGGGCGGCATCGTGCACTGGAACGACAATGAAAGGACCTGGGACTGCCCCCTGCACGGCTCCCGCTTCAGCAGTGACGGGACGCTGCTGGAAGGTCCGGCCACCAGGGACCTGCCGCAGGACCGGAAGGCTTGAGCCCGGGTTCCGCGGACGCCGGCGGTCCTGTCGGTGGCCTGGGGCATGATGGAGGCATGACCCAGGAAAAGCCCTCCCCGGGCGGCAGGCGTCCGGCGGACGCTGCGCCCATGGCCCAGTTCAGCAGGCCGACCCGCGACTGGTTCCTGGGCGCTTTTTCCGAGCCAACCCCTGCCCAGGCCGGGGCCTGGAACGCCATCTCCTCCGGTTCGCACGCCCTGGTGGTGGCTCCCACCGGTTCCGGCAAGACTCTCGCCGCTTTCCTGTGGGCCCTGGACAGGCTGCTGGGCTCCTCCGCGGCCGCCCCGGAGTTGCCGGGCTTCGAGGATGCGGCTGCGTCCAAGCGCCCCGCGAAGGGCAGGAAGCCGCGGGCCCCGAAGCGCAAGACCCGCGTCCTCTACATCTCGCCGCTGAAAGCCCTGGGTGTCGACGTCGAGCGCAACCTGCGGTCCCCGCTGATCGGGATCACCCAGACCGCCAAGCGCCTAAACCTTCCGGCGCCCCTGATCACGGTGGGCGTCAGGTCCGGGGACACCACCGCGGCGGACCGCCGTGCGTTGCTGAGCAACCCGCCGGACATCCTCATCACCACCCCGGAATCACTGTTCCTGATGCTTACCTCCAGGGCCCGTGAGACGCTCACCGAGGTGGACACCATCATCATTGACGAGGTCCATGCGGTGGCCGGCACCAAACGCGGCGCGCACCTTGCCGTGTCGCTCGAACGGCTCGATGCCCTGCTGCCCAAGCCGGCCCAGCGGATCGGGCTCTCGGCCACGGTTGAGCCCCGGGAGCTGGTGGCCCAGTTCCTGGCGGGTTCGGCGCCGGTGGAAATCGTTGCCCCGCCCGCGAAGAAGAACTGGGACCTCACGGTGTCCGTTCCGGTGGAGGACATGTCCGATCTGCAGGGCGCCGCGGGGGCTTTTGATTCCGGCCCGGCTTCCGGGCTCCAGCCGCAGGCTTCCATCTGGCCGCACGTGGAGGAGAAGATTGTTGACCTGGTGCTGGCCAACCAGTCAACCATTGTGTTCGCCAACTCCCGCCGCCTGTCCGAGCGGCTGACGGCCCGCCTCAACGAGATCTACGCCGAACGGCAGCTGGTGGCGGCCGGCGGCGGCTGGGACGACCCCGTGGCGGAAGGGCTGGAAGCTGCCGGCACCGGGGCGGCCGTCCCGCCGTCGGGCGTTCCGGCGTCGGGTGTTTCGACGTCGGGCGTTCCGGCGTCTACTGCGACGCCCGCGCACATGATGGCGCAGGCGGGCAGCTCGACGGGCGCGGATCCCGTGCTCGCGCGGGCGCACCACGGTTCGGTTTCCAAGGACCAGCGGGCACTCATCGAGGACGACCTGAAGTCCGGCCGGCTGCGCTGCGTGGTGGCCACCTCGTCCCTGGAACTCGGCATCGACATGGGAGCCGTGGACCTGGTGGTGCAGGTGGAGTCGCCGCCGTCGGTGGCCAGCGGCCTGCAGCGCGTGGGGCGGGCCGGACACCAGGTGGGCGAAGTGTCCCAGGGCGTCCTGTTCCCCAAGCACCGGGCAGACCTCGTTCACACAGCCATCACCGTGGAACGGATGCTTGGCGGAAAGATCGAGCGCCTCAGCATCCCTGCCAACCCCCTGGACATCCTGGCCCAACAGACGGTGGCGGCCGCCGCGCTGGGCAGCATCGACGTCGAGGAGTGGTTCGCTACCGTCCGGCGCTCCGCCCCCTTCGCTTCGCTCCCCCGTTCGGCATTCGAGGCCACCCTCGACCTGCTGGCCGGGCGCTACCCGTCGGATGAATTCGCCGAGCTCAGGCCCCGGATTGTCTGGGACCGCAACGCCGGGACCATCGAGGGCAGGCCGGGCGCCCAGCGCCTGGCCGTGACTTCCGGCGGCACCATCCCGGACCGCGGCCTGTTCGGCGTGTACATCATCGGCACCGAGGTGGAAGGCTCCGCCTCCCCCGCCGGTGACGGCAAACCCGCTCCGGCGCCAAAGGGCGGCCGGCGCGTGGGCGAGCTGGACGAGGAGATGGTGTACGAGTCCCGGGTGGGAGACGTCTTCGCGCTGGGCGCCACCAGCTGGAAGATCGAGGACATCACCCACGACCGCGTGCTGGTATCGCCGGCCTTCGGCCAGCCGGGCAAGCTGCCGTTCTGGAAGGGTGATTCGCTGGGCCGGCCGGTGGACCTGGGCCGTGCGCTGGGCGCGTTCGTCCGCGAGTTGTCAGCGTCCGACGCCGGACCCGCCGCCGAGCGCTGCAAGGCGAGCGGGCTGGACGAGTTCGCCGCCAACAACCTGATCCAGTACCTGACGGAGCAGAAGCAGGCCACCGAGGTGGTGCCGAGCGACACCACACTGGTGGTTGAGCGCTTCCATGACGAGCTGGGGGACTGGCGGGTCATCCTGCACAGCCCGTTCGGCATGCCCGTGCACGCACCCTGGGCCCTCGCCGTGGGGCAGCGGCTCCACCAGCGGTATGGGCTGGACGGCTCCGCCATGGCGGCCGACGACGGTATTGTCCTGCGCGTGCCCATGATGGAGGACGAGCCCCCGGGCGCGGAGCTGTTCCTCTTCGACCCCGAAGAGCTGGAACAGATCGTCACGGCCGAGGTGGGCGGCAGCGCGCTGTTCGCGTCGCGGTTCCGGGAATGCGCTGCGCGGGCGCTCCTGCTCCCCCGCCAGACGCCCGGGAAACGGCAGCCGCTGTGGCAGCAAAGGCAGCGTTCGGCGCAGCTGCTGGACGTTGCCCGGAAATACCCCACGTTCCCCATCGTGCTGGAAACGGTGCGCGAGTGCCTGCAGGACGTCTACGACCTCCCGGCCTTGAAGGACATCGCAGCCTCCGTGGAACGGCGCGAACTGCGGATCGTGCAGACCACCACCTCCCAGCCGTCGCCGTTCGCCAAGTCCCTGCTGTTCGGTTATGTGGCCCAGTTCCTGTATGAGGGCGATTCACCCCTCGCGGAACGTCGGGCCGCGGCCCTGGCACTGGACTCCACGCTCCTCAACGAGCTGCTGGGCCGCGTGGAACTGCGGGAACTGCTGGATGCAAGGGTCATTGAGGCCACGGAGCGGGAGCTCCAGCGGCTGTCCCCGGACCGCAGGGCACGGGGGCTCGAGGGCGTGGCGGACCTGCTGCGGCTGCTCGGGCCGCTGACGCCGGACGAAGTGGCGGCCAGGCTGCAGGGCGAGGACAACGCATCCGGGGACATTGCCGCCGGCCCGGCTGCCGCGGATAGTGACGCTGAACCGACGGACGCCGAGCTCGCAGCCGCACTGGACGGCCGCGGGGCTGCGCCCGAGGCAGCCCACGGCAGCATTGAATCCGCGGCAGCCCACCTGGCAGCGCTGCAGCGCGCCAACCGGGCCATCAAGGTGAACATCGGCGGGGTGGAGCGCTTCGCCGCCGTCGAGGACGCCGCCCGGCTGCGGGATGCCCTCGGGGTGCCGCTGCCCATGGGTGTTCCCCTGGCCTTCATCGAGCCGGTAGCCGATCCGCTCGGGGATCTCGTCTCCCGCTATGCCCGGACGCACGGCCCGTTCACGGCCGGTGAAGCGGCAGCGCGGCTGGGACTCGGCGTGGCGGTGGTAGGCACCGCCCTCAAACGGCTCGCGGCAGACGGCCGGGTGGTGGAGGGCGAGTTCCGGCCGAACGCGGCCCCGCCGGGGTGTGCAGTCCTGCCGGGCAGTGCCGTCATGCCGGCAGGCATCGATGGTGCAGGCTTCGATGGTGCCGGTGCCGAAGGATTCGACGGCGGACCGTTTGGGTCAGGCGACGAGGTCTCCGGCGATGATCTTGCGGGCGCTGACGAAGTTGCCGGCGATGACGACCTTGATGTTGCGGGCGAAGACGAGGAAGAGGAGCTGGCGCCGGCCGAGGCAGCGCACCTGCCGGCGGTAGGGCAGGCAGCACCGGAAGTCCCGCATGCCGCCGTCAGCGAATGGTGTGACGCCGAGGTGCTGCGCAAGCTCCGCCGCCGCTCACTGGCGGCGCTGCGGGCAGAAGTGGAACCGGTGGACGCCGCCGCCTATGGCCGGTTCCTTCCTGCCTGGCAGCACGTCCGCGTTCCGGGCGGCGGCCGCGGCCAGCCTTCGCTCCGCGGCCTGGACGGCATCATTACCGCCATTGACCAGCTTTCCGGCGTGCCTGTCCCCGCGTCAGCGTGGGAGCCGCTCATCCTGGCCAGCCGGGTGTCCAACTACCAGCCGGCTATGCTGGACGAGCTCATGGCCACCGGGGAGGTCCTGTGGTCCGGGGCCGGAGCCCTGCCGGGAAACGACGGCTGGATCAGCCTGCACCTTGCGGATTCGGCGGAGCTCACCCTGAACCCTGCCCCGGAGTACCAGCCGGGTGACGCCGGGCAACGCGTGCTGGACCACCTTCGGGCCAACGGCGGTGGCTATTTCTTCCGCCAGCTGACGGACATCGCGGGCGGTATGGACGCGGTGCTCAGTGACCAGGAGGTGGTGACTGCCCTATGGGAACTGGCTTGGGCCGGCCGGATCACCGGGGACACCTTCGCCCCCGTCCGCGCGCTGATCGCCGGCGGCCATACGGCTCACCGGCAGGTGGCACGCGCACCGCGGGCAAGGGCGCCACGGCTCAGCAGGCTGGGGCGTTCACACGGCACCGGGCTGATGGGGTCGCCGGGCCTTGCCGGCGGGCGCTACGGCGGCTCGGGTGCCGCGGCAACTCCACCCCTGGCAGCCGGGCGCTGGTCCGCGCTGCCGGAACCGGAACTCGATCCCACCATCCACGCCCGCGCCACCGCCGAGCTCCTGCTGGACCGCTATGGCGTTGTCACCAGGGGGTCGGTCATGGCCGAGCAGATCCTGGGCGGCTTCGGCCTGATGTACAAGGTGCTGGCACGGCTGGAGGAAGCGGGGCGCTGCCGGCGTGGCTACTTCATCGAGCATCTGGGGGCGGCCCAGTTCGCCGTGCCAGCCACTGTGGACCGCCTGCGCTCCTACGCCGAGGACACCCAGCTCGCCAAACCGGATCCGGTCGCCCTGGCACTCGCCGCCACGGACCCCGCCAACCCCTACGGCGCGGCCCTTCCCTGGCCAGCCCTGCAGGACGACGCCGGAACAGGCCACCGCCCGGGCCGGAAGGCAGGGGCGCTGGTGGTCCTGGTGGACGGAGCGCTGGTCCTCTACGTGGAACGGGGCGGCAAGACGCTGCTCGCCTTCAGCGACGACGAGGCCGTCCTGGCCGCCGCCGGCGCCGCCCTGGTGGGCGTCGTGACCCGTGGCGCCGTGGACAAACTGGTCATGGAAAAGGTCAACGGGCACGGCATCCTGGACACCCCGGTGGCGGCCGCGCTCAGTTCCGCCGGAGCATACTCCACCCCGAAGGGGCTGAGGATCCGTGCCTGAGGGTGATTCCGTCTGGCGGGCCGCCAACCAGCTGCACAAGGCCCTGGCCGGGCAGACCCTGCTGGCGTCCGACTTCCGCGTCCCCCGGTTCGCCACCCTGAACCTTGCCGGGTGGACGGTGGCCGAGGTGGTGCCCCGCGGCAAGCACCTCCTGATGCGGGTGGCGGGGCCCGACGGCAAGCGGCTCACCATCCACTCGCACCTGAAGATGGAGGGCACCTGGCAGATCTACCCTCCGGGCGGCAGGTGGCGGAAACCCGGCTACACGGCCCGGTGTGTCCTGCGCACCGCTGCCGCGGACGCCGTCGGCTTTTCCCTGGGCATCGTGGAAGTGGTGGCCACTGACAACGAGGACTCCATTGTGGGGTTCCTCGGCCCGGACCTCCTGGGGCCGGACTGGGACCTGGACGAGGCCGAGCGCCGGATCCGCTCGTCGCCCGATGTCCCGGTGGGGGTGGCACTGCTGGACCAGCGGAACCTGGCCGGGATCGGCAACATTTACCGCTGCGAGGCCTGCTTCCTCTCGGGCGTCCACCCCGCCACTCCCGTAGCAGAAGTGGCGGACGTACGGACCATGATGACAGACGCCAAGCAGCTGCTGGAGGTAAACCTCGGACCCGGCCGCCGCGTCACCATCCTCAACGCCCGCGGCATGCCCGTGGGGCGGATGGCAGGCCGGCCGGGCTACTGGGTGTACCGCCGCGAGCACCAGGCGTGCCTGAAATGCGGGACCCCAGTCCGGCGCGGACTGCTGGGCAAGCCGAACGGGGACGAGGAACGCGACATCTACTTCTGTCCGCGGTGCCAGCCGGAACCGGCGTGATCATTCGTCAGGGAACGGTGGCAGGAGCAGCACCGGCGGTCTCCGGCAGCGCGGCCGGAACCATGAACCGCGGCAGCAGCAGCTGCACCAGGGGTCCGATGGCCAGCGCGTAGACAACAGTTCCCACGCCCACCGAACCGCCCAGCACCCAACCGATGGCCAGGACGGTAACCTCGATCAGTGTGCGGGACAGGCGGACGGACCAGCCGGTGCGCCGGGCCAGACCGGTCATCAGCCCGTCCCGGGCCCCGGGGCCAAAGCGGGCACCGATGTAGCAGGCGGAGGCGATACCGTTGAGCAGGACTGCGCCGCCGAGCATCGACACCTGGCCGAAGAGCTGGGACACGGCAGGAATCAGGGCCAGTCCAATATCGGCGAAGACGCCCACCAGGATGGCGTTGCACAGGGTTCCGAAGCCGGGCCACTGCCTCAGGGGGATCCACAGCAGGAGCACCAGGAAGCTCACGATGATGACCACCAGGCCGATGCTCATCCCGGTCCGGTTCGCCAGGCCCTGGTGGAAGACGTCCCACGGGTCCAGGCCAAGCCCGGCCCGGATGAACATGGCGAGGGAAATGCCGTACATGGCGAGGCCGGTGAAGAGCTGGATCAATCTGCGGGTCATCATGGGAACAACCCTCCCACGCAACTGGCTTTTGATTACATAGCCAGTTTGAGACACTGGCTACATGGCCCCTTCCCTGAACGCTGCAGCACTCTCCCGTCTTTTGGGCCCCTGGAACCGCGGGGCCGGGCCGGCATACCGGGAACTGGCAGATGTGGTCCGGCTGCTCATCCTGGACGGCAGGGTGCCCCTGGATACTGCCCTGCCCAGCGAGCGCGCCCTTTCCGCGGCACTGGGCGTCAGCCGGACCACCGTCACGGCCGCCTACACGAGCCTCCGGGAACAGGGGTTCCTCAGCAGCGGGCAGGGCAGCCGCGGCAGGACCCGGATCCCCGATCTGAACCCGTTCGGGCCAGCGATTTTCGGCCCTGCCAAGGCCAAGGAAGCCGGCGGGACAGGGCAGGGCTGGACAGGGGCCGGAGCCATGTCCGCTCCGGGCCTGGCAGCGCCCGAAGGGATCCTGGACCTGGCGTACTCGGCCCTTCCGGCCAGCGGCGAACTCGTGCACCGCGCCTTCGCCGCCGCGCTCACCGAACTTCCGGCCCTGCTGCCGGGCTTTGGCTACGACGCCATCGGCCTGCTTCCACTCCGCCAGGCGATCGCTGACAGGTACACGGCCGCCGGCGTGCCCACGCATGCGGGGCAGGTGATGGTGACGTCGGGCGCCCAGCACGCACTGACCATAGTGCTCCGCACCCTGGCGGACCGGCAGGACCGGGTCCTGGTGGAACACCCCAGCTACCCCAACGCCCTGGACGCGATCCGGGCCGCCCGGTGCCGGCCTGTTCCCGTCGCCTTTGCCCACGGCGGCTGGGACCTGCCGGCGCTGGAAACCGCCCTCGCCCAGCAGCGCCCCAAGCTCGCGTACATGGTGTCGGACTTCCACAACCCCACCGGCATGGCCATGCCCGATTCCCAGCGCCGGCGGCTGGTCCGTGCAGCCGCTGCCGCCGGAACGGTCCTGGTGGCGGATGAGACGCTGCGCGAATTAAACCTCGACGGCGTCGGCACCACCCCGCTGGCCGGCTTCAGCCCCCACGTGGTCACCATCGGTTCACTCAGCAAATCGCACTGGGGCGGCCTGCGGACCGGCTGGATCCGGGCTTCCGAAGCCATGATCGGGCGGCTGGCCGCTGCGCGCACCACCGTTGACCTGGGTGGACCGGTCATGGAGCAGCTCGCGGCCGCACACCTGGTCCGTGCCCTCGACGAACCGCTCCCCGCGCGGCTGGCGGCGCTGCGGACCAACAGGGCGGCGCTGCTTGAACTGCTGCGCGGGCATCTGCCTGACTGGGGGACCCCCGTGCCCGCCGGCGGGCTGTCCGTATGGTGCAGGCTGCCGGCACCGTCCAGCACCGCGCTGACGGTCCTGGCACCGGAGTTCGGTATTCGGCTGGCCGCCGGACCGCGGTTCGGGATCGGCGGAGCGTTTGAACGGTTCCTTCGGGTGCCCTTCACCCTGCCGCCCGAGCAGCTGGAAACCGCGGTGCTGGCACTGCGGGCCGCCCAGGACAAGCTCAATGCCGCTCCCCAGCTCCGGCGCACCCTCACCACTGCCCCCGCGGTGGCGATTGCCTGAGCGCCACACAATCAGGCAGCGTCAACTGCCGTTGTGGGCGCCCATAGCGACAGTTGGTGCCATCCGGGGAGGCACGCAGCGGTTAGGCTCCTGCTGCCGCCCGGTCAGACGCCTTGCCATTCCGCACGGCAGCCCGGCCCATCCGCTGCTTTGCGGTATTGGTTCCGGGCCCGATGGGAATATGGCTGGTGGCTTTGGCCAGCCCGAACAGCGGCATGCCGCTGTAGACCGCCTCGATCCCGTCGGCGGGCACCTGGTAGGTTTCGTGCCAGACGCCCACGTCGCCGCGTCCCGCCAGCTCCTTCATGAAACGCCGCCAGGGTTCCAGGTGCGGGGCCTCCCGGTCAGCCGCGAACTTCCGTAGATGCTCCGGGCTCTCCCAGTAGCTGAGCAGTACCGTGGTCCGCCCCAGCCATTGCTCAAAACCAAGCATCCCGGACCCCGGGTCGGACGCCAGGTGCCGGAGCATCGGCGGCATCGCCGAGGCGACCTTTGCCACGGCCCGGATCTTCCACCAGCGGTTGGCCCGCATGCCGATCAGGAACACGGTGACGGAATCACGGGCGGGGTCGGCGGTGTACCGGCCCGGGAAGACTTCCTGTGCCATGGGGGCTCCTTCGTGGGGAAACGCAGAGGAAACGCAGGGCATTTCACGCCCGGGCACGTTTCATAACACTGTTATGTAACAACGTTATGAGACAATCGGTTCCATGGCAAGGCCCGTGATGCATGACGATTCCCTCAAACAGCAACTGCTGGAAGTGACTGCCGGCCTCGTGGACCGTGAAGGCCCGGCGCGCGTAACCCTCCGCGACGTGGCAGCCGCCGCGGGCACGTCCACCACCGCGGTGTACGCGTTGTTCGGCGGAAAGTCCCAGCTGCTGACCGCTGTCATGGACTACGGTTTCCGGTCCTTCCGGGAGTCCCAGGAGCAGGCGGCCCACGGAGGCCTCCAGGGGCTTGGCATCGCCTACCGGACCTGGGCACTGGAACATCCCGCGCTGTACCGGCTGATGTTCGGCGGAGCCATGGCGGCCTACGCCGACTGCAAGCCAAGTCCGGAAGCCGCGGCCGGGGCGATGGGCCCGCTGATCGGGGCAGTCTCCGCAGCGCAGGCCGCGGGCGCGCTGCGTCCGGCACCCGCGGAGCTGGTGGCCGTGGCCATCTGGGCACAGGTCCACGGGCTGATGAGCCTGGAACTGGACCAGATGGGCCCGCCGGACGCTCCCTGGGAGGACGTCTACCGCCTGTCCCTCGACGCCATTGGCCGCGGCTGGGCCGCCTGAGCGGCCCACTTTTCGACCCGGAAATCCGCCCGCGCTGCGCACATTACCTGACGCAGGCCAAATATTGGCGCGTCAGGTAATGTGCGCGTCGAACACGGCTTAGCGCGTCGGCCAGTAAGGACAACTCAGGCGTACACGCGCTCCAGGAAGCCGCTCCATGCCTTGGCGGTGGTCTCCGGGTCCCCCGCTCCGCTGAAGTCGTGGACGGTCATCCCCACGGGGGCGCCCCAGGCATTGCGGCCGAAGAACCGGTACATCGCGTCGGCGGTGCGGAGGCCCAGGAAGTGCTCGTTCGCGAAGTCCACTTCGCCCGTCAGCCGCCCCACGCCGTCGAGCTCCACATCCACGGCGGAACCCTGCCGTGCGGATTCAACACCGAGCGCCTTCCGGAGCCGCTCGAACCCGTCCGGGACCTGGGACGCGGCCGGCCCCTGGATATCGGTGAAAACCACCGGCTTGCCGTCGAAGTGCTGCAGGTACTGGCCCAGCGTATGCAGGTAGAACTCCGTGTGGCGGCTGGCGCCGTCGTACTGCTCGTCCCAGTTGTCAGCGAAGATGCCGCTGTGGACATAGTGCAGCCGGGCGCGCCCGCCGTCGAGCGGTTCCAGGACATGCTCCAGCTGGTTGAACCAGCCGTCGGGGCCGTCCATCCGGGACACGAGATGGGTGGGGTATTCGTTCACCGTCTTGACGTCCGGCCACTGGTCCGTGGGAAACATCCATGCCGGGGTTCCCGTGGTGACGGCCTCCCACACCCGCTCCGGTGTGCCGGGCAGTTCGGTGTCGTAGACGATCTCGAAGTTGCGGTTGTCAGTCATTGTCCTGCTCCTTGCCTGAGGGGGTCGGGTTGGTTGTCTTGAGTGCCGGGTGCAGGGCCACCACCAGCCGGTGCCGCCGGCCGCGGGAGGAGGCGCCGCCGTCGTGGTACTTGTCCACCAGCTGCGTGACAGCCACGCCGAGCTCCTCGGCAAAGGCGGCACGGTCAGCCGCGCTGCGGAAGGTGATCTCGCCGTCGATGGCGAACGTTGCCAGCTTTTGCCGGGCGACCGCGGCCCCGGCGATGAGCTTTCCCACCTCCTGGACCATCCGCCCGGCGAGGGCGAGCAGCCAGAACGCCGAGAACCGGTCCGCAAAGCGGCGGGGGTCCGGGGAAACGGAGGCGAGCGCCGAGGGTGAAATGAGGTAGGACGCGGCCGTGGCCTGGAGGACGCGCTCGGTCACGTTGCCCTTGCGCCGCTCCTCCACCAGCTCCACGAGTCCGTGCCGCTCGAGGGCCTTGAGGTGGTAGTTGACCTTCTGCCGGGGCAGCCCCACCTTCACGGCCAGCTGCGTGGCGGATCCGGGCGTGCCCAGCTCCCGGAGGATCCGGGTCCGGATGGGATCGAGTGACGCCTCGGCCGCCGCGGGGTCCTCGATCACTTCGATGTCCAACATGGCTCCATCCTGCAACCGACAAATTTTATTGTCAAGAACTTTTTTATCGTCGGATGCGGCAGGGAGCGCTTGGCCCCGCAAAGTAGAATGGACCGGTGATGCAATCCCCCCTCCCCGTGCGCGACGGCGTCAACGCCACCCGCCTGCGTCTCCCCGAGGAGGGTCCCTGGGAGACCGCGATGGACTACATGATGCACCGGTGGGGCCACATCGACCCGCAGGGCATCGAGGACCGGTTCGACGCCGGCGAGATTGTCGGCGAGGGAGGTGTTCCGCTGCACCGCGGCACTCCCCTGCAGGACCACACCTTCATCTGGTACTACCGCACGCTCCCGCCGGAGACCCGGATTCCCGTGGACATCGGCATCCTGCACCAGGACGAGCACCTGCTGGTGGTGGACAAGCCGCACTTCCTGCCCACCACCCCCGGCGGCACCTACATCCAGGAGTCGGCCCTGGTGCGGCTGCGCAACCAGCTTGGCCTGCCGGACCTCATTCCGATGCACCGGCTGGACCGGATGACCGCCGGGGTGCTGCTGTTCTCCACCAATCCGCAGACCCGCGGCAGGTACCAGGTGCTCTTCGAGAAGCGGCAGGTCCAGAAGGAATACGAGTGCGTGTCCGCCGCCGAGCCTGCTCCCGGGCATCCCGCCGTCGACCTTCCACTGGTGGTCCGCAACCGCATGACCAAGTCCCGCAGCTACCTCCTGGCGGAGGTTATTGAGGGCGAACCCAACGCCGAGACGCGGATTGAGCGGCTGGAAACGTTCGACGGCGGCCCTGCGGCGGGTGCTCCGGGCACCGCAGGCGGCGGCCGGCTCGCCAGGTACCGGCTGGAACCGCACACCGGAAAGACGCACCAGCTGCGGGTGCACATGGCGTCCCTGGGACTGGGAATCGTCAACGACGCCTTCTACCCGGACCTGCTGGACAAGGCCCCGGACGACTACGCCAGGCCCCTCCAGCTCCTGGCCCGTGGCATCCAATTTGTGGACCCCGTCTCCGGGAAGCCCGTGGAGTACCGCAGCGGGCTGGAACTCAGCGAGGCCGTCCGGGCACGCTCCTGACTGCCGGCACGCCACTTGCTGCCCCAGGCGGGAACGGCAGTCTTGGGGCTGGCGTCCGTGCCCCATGAGGGGTAGACCAGTCCGTGAAGGAGCGTGGCGATCATGGACAGAATGACCGAGATTCCGGGCGACCGCACTGCCGCCAAATTCGCGTATGCCGCCGCCGGCCTCGGCGTGGTGGGCGTCGCCAGCCTTGGGGCGATGTACGCCGTGGAGGTGCCCAAGGGCGGCCCCTTCGTCTTCGGAACCATCAACGACGCCGTGGGCGGAGTCTTCGGCCTGGCGGTGATCCCCGTCATCCTCCAGATCCACCGCAGGATACCGCCCGGCCGCGCAGCGGACGCAGGCAAGTGGCTGGTGCCGGCAGCCTGCGCCGCCGGCTCCGCGAGCTCATTCCTCCTCATCGCCAGGAAACTGGAGTACAAGCCCTCCACCGCAATATCGCTGGCGGCGATGACGGTGCAGGGCGGCTGGCTCCTGTTCGCGAACCGTGCCCTGCTTTCGTCGAAAGGCTACCCCGAGGACCTCGCCAGGCTGGGAACCGCCATCGGGGCCGGCCTCCTGGGGGCACTGCCCGTGGCTGGCCTTGCCTTCGCGGAGCAGCTTCCGGCCTGGCTCCGCCGCGGGGTTGGCGGTGCCGGTGTGACTGTGGTGGCTGTTGCCTGGACCGCCTGGCCGTACTGGTACTTCCTGGCGGGCAGGCATTTGAGCCACGTCCCGGCCGGAAAGCGGACGCGGCGGTTCCGTCCCCTGCGGCCCACGGGCTGAGCTGAGGCCCCACCGGCCGGGCCCTCGAAGGCTCCCCTTGGGCAGTCCTGTTCGCTGCGCCCTCGTCGGCAGCTCCCCTTCGGCAGCGGCCCGGAGTGCGGTACGTTGTGGCCATGGACTTCGGCAGCGCTGACAGCTGGGGGGCTGCGATCTATTTCTGGATCATCCCCGTAGTCCTTGGCGATGCAATCTTTCCGCCGGTCCCCTCCGAAATGGTGGTCATCACCGGCGGCGCGCTGTCCGCCGACGGCCGGGCCAACGTGTTCCTGGTTGGCGGGCTCTCCGCCCTGGCCTCCTGGATCGGCGACATGGTGGTGTTCCAGCTTTTCCGGCGCAGGCTCAGCCATGTCCTTGACCGCTGGCGGTGGGGCCGGCGCGTGCATAAGGGCATCCACGACGCCCTGGCCAAGGCGGGGCGGTCGTCGACCTACGGCACCATCATCGGCGCCAGGTTCATTCCCGGCGGGCGCCTGGCCACCTCGGCGGCAGCCGGGATCGCTGACGTTTCGGTCCGGGGCTTCAGCCTCTGCGCGGGACTCGGCGCCCTGCTGTGGGCGTGCTGGCTGGTGGGCCTGGGGTACTTCACGGGGTCCGCAACCAGGCTGCCGTTCTGGGCGAGCTCGCTGATCGGCGTGGTGCTGGGCCTGGTGATCGGCGCCGTCGTCGGAATTATCGTGACCCGCCGCCGCGGCAACCGGTCCCCCGTGGAGGAACCCGGACCGCTGGCCTGACGCTGGTGCCCGCCGGCAGAGCCTAGACCGGCAGCCACTTCCCGCGGTTGCGGCGAAGGACACTGAGCGCGCCGGTGAGGGCGACGCGTTCGACGGCGTCGCGCATCATTGCTGCCGATTCCCGCGCCTGCTGGTTCTCGCCCCTGTCCTCGGTGGCCTCCACGAGGAACCGCAGGTTCAGCTGCGGCACCCCGCCGGAGATCTGCAGCTGGTGGGACTCAACGTGGTGGCGCGTGCCCAGGGCCTCAACCGCGGCCTCCATGACCGATTCCGGCGGGTTGCCGGGCCGGAGCCCGGTGATCTTGAGGCGGGTCTGGAACGAAGGCATGCCCTCCAGCCTAGTCAGTAGCTGGCGAATTCGCCTCGGGCAGTGCATCCGCACTGACCATGGCGGTCTCCGGCACAGCGGGACTAAACTATCCCCGCGGTCTCATCTTCGGTAGAACAACAGGAAAAGAAGACGGAACATGAGACGGAATATCCTTCGCGCTTTTGCGATCACATCTGCGGTCCTCCTGGGCACAATCCTGGGCATAAGTGCCGCTTCGGCAGGCTCAGACAATAGTGCCCTGGCGGCAGTGCGGCAGGCCACGGTTCAGTATCACGACGTCGACGCAGCCATAGCGGCCGGCTACCAGCCTGTGGATGAATGTGTTCCCGGCATGGGTTACCACTACGTCAACTTCAGCCAGTTCGGCAAGCTGGACCCGCTGGTCCCGGATGCGCTTACATACGCAGCCAACAGCGCGGGCCAACTCCGGTTGGTGGCGGCAGAATGGTTCAAGGTGGACGCGGACCAGAACCTGGCAACCGATAGCGACAGGCCATCCCTGTTTGGCAAGGCATTTGACGGTCCAATGCCGGGCCACTCCGCTGAGATGCCGATCCACTATGACCTGCATGCGTACCTTTGGCAGGGAAACCCGGACGGCGTGCTGGCAACCTTCAACCCGAACGTTCGCTGCCTGTAGCCCCGGCAGCCAAGACCCGGGAATGCTTTATCACTTATGGTCCCTTTACCTCCCGGTTAGGGACCATAAGTGATAGGGCAACGGGTATTAGCCGGTGTTGCGCAGGCCGGCGGCCACCCCGTTGACGGTGATGAGCATGGCGCGCTGGAGCCGTTCGTCGATCTCCGCCCCGCTGATGCTTCCGTTCTCGGCCCGGACGCGGCGCAGCAGCTCCACCTGCAGGTAGCTGATGGGGTCCAGGTACTGGTCGCGGACCTCGAGGGAACGCTTGAGCGTGGGCTGGGCATCCAGCAGGACGTGCTCGCCGGTTAGGTGCTGGACCTCGGCCACCGTCAGCTCGTACTCCTCCCGGATGGTGCGGAAGATGTGGTGCAGGTCCTTGGGAACCAGGGTGTCCACGTAGTAGCCGGCGATGTCCAGGTCCGTCTTGGCGAGGGTCATCTCCACGTTGGACAGCACGGAGCGGAAGAAGTGCCAATGCTCCATCATCTCCGCGAGCTGCGCCGCGTTGCCGGCTTCCCGGGCGGCCTTCAGGCCTGAACCGACGCCGAACCAGCCCGGCACGATCTGGCGGGACTGGGTCCAGCCGAAGACCCACGGGATGGCACGCAGGCCACCCAGGCCGGCACCGGAGTCGGGGCGCTTGGACGGGCGGGAGCCGATGTTCAGGGAACCGAGCTGCTCCACCGGGGTGGAGGCCATGAAGTAGGCAGGCAGGTCCGGGTGGTCAATGAGGCTCCGGTACCGGTCGAACGCGGCGTCGGAGATGGTCTCCATGACATGCGCGTACCGCTCCCGCTGGTCCTCGGACGTGCGCGGGTCCCGGTGCAGGGCCGAGCCCTGCAGCACCGCGGCCAGGGAGAGCTCCAGGTTTTCCCGGGCAAGCTCGGGCAGGGAGTACTTGTCCGAGATGACCTCGCCCTGCTCGGTGAACTTGATCTCACCCTCCAGGACGCCGTTGGGCTGGGCCAGGATGGCATCATAGGTGGGCCCGCCGCCGCGGCCCACGGAGCCGCCGCGGCCGTGGAACAGGCGCACCCGGACACCGTGCTTGGCAGCAACGTCGCGGAGCTTGCGCTGGGTCTTGTGGATCTCCCACTGGCTGGTCAGCACGCCGGATTCCTTGTTGGAGTCCGAGTAGCCCAGCATCACTTCCTGGATGTCGCCGCGCAGCCGCACCAGTTCGCGGTAGGAAGGGTCCGAGAGCAGCTGGTCGATGATCTCGGCCGAGGCGCGCAGCTCCTCCACAGTCTCGAGCAGCGGCGCGAACCCGATCTTTGCGTAGGGCTTGTCGCCGAACAGGTTGACCAGGCCGGCTTCGCGGGCGATCACAGCGGCGGCCAGGACATCGTCCGCGCCGCGGGTCATGGAGATGATGTAGGTCTCGATGACGTCCGGGCCGTACATGCGCAGGGCACGCCGGATCTCACGGAAGACGTCGTACGTGCCGTCCGCGGCGCCGTCGAGCTTGATGGGGTGGCCGGACAGCGGCCGGCGGGAGGCGAGCTCTGAGCCCAGCACCTCGAAGCGCTCCTTGCGGCTGAGCTCGGCGTAGCGGAGCCCGGGCCCGCCGATCCGGTCCATCAGCTGGCCGACGGCGTCGTGGTGGTGGTCGGCGTGCTCGCGGATGTCCAGTGTGGCCAGGTGCAGGCCGAAGGAGGCGATGGCACGGCGGACCCGGGCCAGCGCGCCGTCCGCGGCCAGGGAGGCCGAGTGGTTGCGGAGCGAGAGTTCCACCAGCTCAAGGTCGGCCAGCAGTTCGCCGGTGCCGCTGTAATCGCGGCCGTGCTCGTGGTTGGAGTTTGCGGCCACCCGCTTGCCGGTGTTGATGAGCTTGGCCTTGATGCAGGTCAGCTTCAGCCGGTACGGCTCCTGCGCGTTCAGCTCCAGGACCCGTTTGTCCAGGCCGGGCAGCTTCTTCAGGTCCGCGTCGATGGACTCCAGCAGTTCCCGGTCCGCCCCGGCAAGGGCCGTCGAGTTGGACAGGATGGAGATCAGCTCGTCAATCATGCCGATGCTGATGCGGATGGCGTGTTGGTTCTGGATCTGCAGGATCTCCCGGGTGACGGCCGCGGTGACGTTGGGGTTGCCGTCACGGTCACCGCCGATCCAGGAACCGAAGCGGATGGGCGCGTCCTTGGACGCGAGCGTGACGCCGTGGTCCCCCAGCAGCTCGGACAGTTCGGTGAGCATCTCCGGCATGGCGTCGGTGAGGATGCCGCCCAGGTAGTAGATGGCGTTGCGGGCTTCGTCGACGGGGGTGGGCCGCACCTGGCGCAGCTCGTCGGTCTGCCACATCTGGTCGATGATTTCGGCCAGCTGGCGGTCCTGGCGGCGGCGCGCGGTGGTGCCTTCGGCGGTGGGCTGGGCCAGGACGTCGGAGAGCTTGCGGATCTTGTCCAGCACGGAGCGGCGGGACGCTTCCGTGGGGTGGGCGGTGAAGATGGGCCGGACATCCAGGCCGTTGACCACTTCCTGCAGCACGGCGGGCCCGGCCTGGCCGGCGATGTCGGCAACGGTTTTGGCCAGCCAGCCGTCCTTCTCCGCGCGGGTCCGGAGGCCACGGACGCGGTGGACCTGCTCGGCGGCATTGGCGAGGTGGAAGTAGAACGCGAAGGCGCGGACCAGGTCGGTGGCCTGCTCGATGGGCAGGGAGCCGAGGAGCTCGCGGACCTGGGCAACGACGTCGTGCGCGCTCCAGGGCCCGGTGGCGTCGGCACCGCCGCGGGCGGCCTCCTTGGACTCCTTGGTGAGGAGCCGGACCTGCTCCACGAGGTCCAGGAGTTCCGGCCCGTGCTGGCGGACCAGGGATTCACCCAGCAGCGTGGACACGCGCCGGACGTCCGCCCTCAGTTCGGCGGCAAGGTCGGTTTCGGGATTTGTTGCAGTGTGAGCCATGGAAGCAATCTCTCGAGGGTTTCGGACTTGGCTCGTACACTGCGCTGGATACTGTGAGCCACGTTACTAGCTAAAGATGGTACCCGCAGGGTGCGCCCACCGGGGAATCCGTCTCAGATAATGTCATCCGCCGGGTAACCTACGTGGCGTTTGACGCGCTCCAGTTCGGCGCGCAGGTCCGCCAATTCCGAGCCGGCAGCAGCGGCCTGCGCATTACGACGGCGGGACACCGCCGCGTTCACGGCGAGCACTGCCCCGCCCACCGGGACCAGGAGGGCCAGCGCCCAGCCGGCCGCGGCGAAATACTCCAGCGCAACGGGAAGCGCGGCCCGGAAGTCCACGAAGTCGTTCACGCCGTCGGCCATTGCGTTCAGGGTTCCGTCCAGCGGGCCCAGCAACTCCCCCACCAGCGGGGTACCGGAGAGCTCCGGCGGCTCCAGCCGGGCTTCCTGGTCGCCGCCCCAGCGGCCGTCGCCCAGGTGGTTCAGCACGTAGATGCCGGCGCCCGTGCTGGCGGCCAGGAACGCGACGACGGCTGCGAGCGCGGCCAGGTCCGGCCGGCGCGGCCGCCACAGCAGCACCGCCACACCGCACGCCAACGCGGCGATCCAGGTCAGCGCTTTCAGCCACTCACTGTTGATTCCGGCAAGAATGTCCACGCAGCCTATTCAACCCCGCGGACCACCTTGATGTTGAAGTCCGCCGTGCCCAGGACGCCATATAGCCGCAGCCACAGCGGGAGCCACATTTCCGCTCCCCGGGCGCTGGTGATGTCGCCGAGGTCGATGATGTCCCGGTGTCCAAAGGATTCGAGCAGCTCCCGGACAGTGTCCTTGGCCGCGGCGTCATCGCCGGACAGGAACACCGTGTGGTCGCCGCCGGCGAGCCTGCCGGGGTCCACCATCAGGGCGGCGTTCATGGTGTTGAGCGTCTTCACCACGCGCGCGCCGGGGAAGGCCTGCTGGATCCGTTCGGCCAGGCTGTCCGTGTTGACCGGGTTCAGGACCGGCGGCATCCCCTGCGAGAAGTCGAGCGGATTGGACACGTCCACCAGGACCTTGCCGGCCAGCCGCGATGCTCCGGCAGCACCCAGCGCCGGGAGGGACCCCGCCCCGCTGGTGGCATTCACCACCAGTTCGGCGTCCGCTGCGGCGCCGGCATAATCGGCCAGGCCAACCTCCGGATGCCGGGCCTGCCATTCACTGAAAGGGGGCCTGCCCATCCGGTCCGGCCCGGTGCGGGCGGCGGTTTCGCCCGGATCCCGCGTCCCCACCGTCACCTCATGCCCCCGTTCAGCCAGCGCGCCCGCCAGTGCGCGTCCCACCGTTCCGGTGCCAAAAACGGCAATCCGCATGTCATCTCCCTCTGTTTTGCGGGCCGATCCAGGCGGCCCGGCACTTGCCCGGTGACTGCTGGTTCCGAGGGTACTCCGCCCACCGCCCCCGGCAAGCAAGGATGCTCCCCCGGCCCCGGAATGAACGGGCGCCTGCCGCAGTTGTAGCCGGGGCAGGACAACCGGAAGGAACCATGGACATCCCCACCGCCTCCATCGAGCGCTGGCAGCGCTTCCGCGCCAACCGAAACAAGGCCCTGGCGGCCCGCCACGGCTGGCTGACGCTCACGTCCTTCCAGTGGCTGGAGGACGTCCCGTCCGCCGTCGAACTGGCCCCCGGCCTGTGGTCAACAAACGGTACGACGGCGTCACTCACCGCGGTGCCCGCGGACGGGCTGACGCTCGT
>Ga0307412_10000424_pt1 | contig 25641 bp, 22 predicted proteins | sample DK1Cmetagenome_3_FD_203823 | JGI IMG/M metagenome (GOLD analysis project Ga0307412, IMG submission 203823) | Maize rhizosphere microbial communities from greenhouse at UC Davis, California, United States - DK15-C-1 | ecosystem: Host-associated > Plants > Roots > Rhizosphere > Soil | place: USA...
AGCGCCTATGGTGCGTTCACCTTGTTGGGAGGTCGGGAGGTAGACGCGTCAGGTTGCGTACCGCTGAAGACCATCAGCGGAGCGTTACCGGCAAGTGTTGGCACGTTGGCACTGGGTGGAACGGCGTTGGCCTCCCTTGGCGCCGGCGCGGTCACGTCGCCTGTGGCGGCGGGTGTGTTGGTCGGGCTGGTGGGGCTGCTGATGCCTTCGAACCTGGGCGATGGCTCGCTGTACACCGAAGAGCAATTGAGGTCGCTTGAGAAAGCACGCAGCCGGGTTCGCCTACACGTCGAAACCCAGGCTGACGGGACGCTTAAAGGGTACGGCTACAACACCCAGTCAAGACGCGACTGGGAAATGATCCCGGTGGTGACGTTCCAGACCCGCGGCGAGCAGCAAGTGGCAGACTTCGGCGATGGGGTCGAGTTGATCTGGACGCCGGCCGTGGACCCTTCCGCCACGTTGGGCATTCCTGCGCTGGAGGCTGCGCCACAGGCGCCGCGCATCTGGATCTTCCCGCCGACGCCCATGGCGGACAGCATCATCGTCAATCCGATCTATCCACCGGAGTACAAGGATTTCATTCTTGTTTTTCCGGTGGGGACTGGGGTTTCGCCGTTATATGTAGTTTTGAATGTTCGTCGCAAAGGGCTGCCGGAGGCTGCACATAGGTATCATCACGCACCCCAGACAAACGAAATTACGGGTTTCGGTGGTCTGACCGAAGTTAAAGCAAAGACTCCACGTCAAGGTGGCGGCGGTTTTCGGGAGCGTTGGATTGATGCTAAGGGCAGGAGGATTTATGAGTGGGACTCTAGCCACGGCGAGTTAGAAGTATATCGCTCAAGCGATGGGAGCCATCTCGGTGCATTTGATTACCTTACAGGTGAGCAAAAGAAAGAACGAATTCCGAAACGTAACATTAAGAAATATCTCTGAGGGCGCCATGGGTTTAAAAATCAGGCTGAGGTGGTTTGACAAGGTATCCGAGCTGTTGGTCGAGAAGGAGTATTCACAGGATTTCGGAAACGACTCCAAGATTCTGGATGAACTCAATATTCCTTTGGAAAACAATATTAATAATGGGAACTTTGATGTCGATGCCGAATGGGTTGAAATCCTTCAGCCACATTTCACGCATCCTCTTGATTTGTCGAAGTACGACTATCAAATATCTTTTGATTATCGGGATATTTGGTAAATGCGTAGGGGCAGACGGTAGGCTGGGCTTGTTAACTGAACAGGGTCCCAGACGCATACGCCGTATCATCCAGTATCGTTTTTCCCCCGACCTTTTCTCGACTCGCTGCGTTGCCCGACTAGGCTTTGGGCTTCACAGCAGTCAAAGGAGCGACCGCTTATGCACAGCACCCTGGAACAGGTCTTCGGTTATCCACAATTTCGCCCCGGTCAGGAGGCGACCATCGGCGCGGTCCTTGCGGGTCGGTCGGCGGCGGCGATTTTTCCGACCGGATCCGGTAAGTCTCTCTGCTATCAATTGCCGTCGCTGCTATTGCCGCACCTGACGCTGGTAGTTTCGCCGCTGCTGGCGCTGATGCAGGACCAGCTGGCGTTCCTGAAGCGACACGGCATCGCCGCAGCCAGTATCGACTCGGCCCAGAGTCGCGATGAAGCCAGCGAGGCCATGGCGCGGGCCCGTTCGGGCGAGTTGAAGGTCCTGATGGTTTCGGTGGAACGGCTGAAGAACGAGCGCTTTCGCAATTTCCTGGAGCAGGTGTCGATTTCGTTGCTGGTGGTGGATGAGGCCCACTGCATATCCGAATGGGGCCATAACTTTCGCCCCGATTATCTCAAGCTCCCCGATTACCAACGCCAGTTCAATATTCCCCAGGCACTGCTGTTGACGGCCACCGCGACACCGAAGGTCATCGCCGACATGCAGGCGAAGTTTGCCATCGCCGCCGATGACGTGGTGACCACCGGTTTCTACAGGCCCAACCTCAACCTGCTGGTCGAGCCTGTTCGCAGTGACGACAAGCGTGGGCGGCTGTTGCAATGGTTGGGCGAGCGCCCCGGGCAGTCGAGTATCGTCTACGTCACTTTGCAGCGAACCGCCGAGCAGGTTGCCGGGTACCTGAGTGAACACGGCATCAAGGCCGAGGCTTATCACGCCGGGCTGCCCCATGATCAGCGTGAAGCCATACAGCAGCGGTTCATGGGCGGTCAGTCCGACTGCATCGTCGCGACCATCGCGTTCGGCATGGGAATCGACAAAAGCGATATCCGCAACGTGGTCCATTTCGACTTGCCGAAGTCCATCGAGAACTACAGCCAGGAAATCGGTCGGGCAGGGCGGGACGGGCAGCCGTCCGATTGCCTGGTATTGGCTAACCGCGACAGTCTCAACATCCTGGAAAATTTCGTCTATGGCGATACACCTGAGCTTTCCGGCATCCGTTGTGTGCTTGATGAGCTGAAAGCTACCGCCCGGGATGAGCAATGGGAGTTCTTGCTGGGACCATTGGCGGACCAGAGCAACATCCGGCAATTGCCGCTCAAGACGCTGCTGGTTCAGTTGGAGCTGCGTCGGCTGATCGCGCCGCGTTATGCCTACTACGCGGAGTATCGCTTCAAATGCCTGACCGAGCCGCAGGCACTGCTGGAGCACTTCGAGGGTGAGCGAAGGGATTTTGTCTCGGCGATCATCCAGACCTCCAGCCTTGCTCGGACTTGGGCCACGGTGAATTTCGACGAGATGTACCGGCAATATCGGGCCGAGCGTAGTCGCGTGGTCAAGGCGTTGGATTATTTCCAGGAAAAAGGCTGGATCGAGCTGGAAAGCAAACAGATGACGGAGGTCTACAACGTCCTTGAGGCGAACTTCGATTCCCAGGCCTTGAGCGTCGAGCTACACGCCAACTTCACCCAGCATGAGGAAACGGAAATCTCGAGGATCCACGCCATGCTCGGGTTATTCGCCACGGACCGCTGCCTCGGTTATCGGCTGGCCGAGTACTTTGGCGACAAAAACGCGCCGCGCCAATGTGGACACTGTTCCGTATGCCATGGACAGGTCGCGCACCTGCCGGAACCGCCGTCCCTACCACCGCTTGGGGATAAAAATTTCGAAGCCCTGTGCGCGAATTTTATCCACAGGCATGAGCAGCACACGGGTAATGTCCCTTCTGCCGAGCGGCTGACCCGGTTTCTCTGCGGAATCAGCGTACCGCTGTTCACCAAGCTGAAGGCTCGCCAGATCCTCGGATATGCTGCGCTGCAAGCGTATCCCTACGCTGAGGTCCGGCGTTGGTCACAGGCGCATCTTTGAGCTGCATCCATCCGCTGAATGCCCGGCATCACACGAATAAATTTCAAAAAAACTCGCTGGCTGACTAAGGTGAAGCAGTCTTTGGATCGCCAACAAGAGAGCAAACATGAGCCAGACATCGTTCGATATCCAGCGTGCCGCCGTTGTCGGTGCGGGGACCATGGGCCGGGGCATCGTGATGTGCCTGGCCAACGCCGGCGTCACCGTGCAGTGGGTCGATAACAATCCGCAGATGCTGGAGCAGGCGCTGGCCACGGTGGCCGATACCTACGCCCATAACGTACGCCAGGGGCGTCTTGAACAAAGCGAAGCCGACGCCCGCATCGCCCGGATAACGCGGGCGGATGACTACGCGGCGATCCGCAATGTCGACCTGGTCATCGAAGCGGTCTACGAGAATCTCGAACTCAAGCAGAAGATATTTCGCGAGCTGGACGGCATGCTCAAGCCCGAGGCGATCCTGGCAAGCAATACCTCGGCGCTGGATATCGATGCGATTGCCGCTGCTACGCGCCGGCCAAGCCAGGTGCTGGGCCTGCATTTCTTCAGCCCGGCGCACATCATGAAGCTGCTGGAAATCGTGCGCGGCGCACAGACGTCCAAAGCCGTGCTGGATGCAGCCTTGGCGCTGGGCAAGCGCATGGGCAAGGTGAGCGTGGTGTCGGGTAATTGCCACGGCTTCATCGGCAACCGGATGCTTCATCCTTATGTGCTGGAAGCACGCAAGATGCTGTTGGAGGGTGCGTTTCCCCATCAGGTCGATGCGGCGTTGCAGGGCTTTGGTTTCGCCATGGGGCCGTTTCGCATGTACGACGTGGTCGGGATCGATCTGGAATGGCGTGCGCGGGAACTGGCGGGCCGGGGGCAGGACGCGCCTGAGGTGCAGGTGGATAACCGTCTGTGCGAATTGGGCCGGTTCGGCCAGAAAAGTGGCAATGGTTATTATCACTATGAGCCGGGCAGTCGGCAGGCTGAGCACGATGTCGAGGTCGATGCGCTGGTGCAGCGGGTCAGTGAGGAGCTGGGTTTCCAGCGGCGTGACATCGGCGCCGATGAGATCCTCGAGCGCTGCTTGCTGGCACTGGTCAACGAAGGTGCGAAAATCCTCCAGGAAGGCATTGCCGAGTCGTCCCACGACATCGATCTGGTTTACCTCAACGGCTATGGCTTTCCGGCTGACAAGGGCGGCCCGATGGCCTGGGCTGACCAGCAAGGCCTCGAGGATATCCATGCCCGCTTGGTGGACCTCGAAACGAAGCAGGGGGACCATTGGAAGCCTGCGCGCCTGATCGGGGAACTGGCCGCCCAAGGCAAGGGTTTCTCGCAACGATAGCCCGTTACCCTGTCCCATCCCAACAGTGCATGACCAAGGACAAGCGATGCCCCAACGCACCGAGTACTTCCATTTCCAGCCGGTGACTACGCGCTGGCACGACAACGATGTGTACGGCCACGTCAATAACGTCACCTACTACAGTTTTTTCGACACGGCGGTGAATACCTACCTGATCGAAACCGGCGGGCTGGATATCCACGAAGGCGAAGTGGTGGGTTTCGTGGTGAGTTCAGCTTGCGACTATTTTGCGTCGATCGCTTTTCCGGATCGGATCGAGGTCGGCCTGCGGGTCGGCAAGCTGGGCAACAGTTCAGTGCAGTACGAGCTGGCGGTGTTCAAGGAGGGCGAGGAGGAGGCCTGCGCGGCGGGGCGCTTCGTGCATGTGTTCGTGGATCGAGCATCGAATCGGCCCGTGGCGATTCCGGATCGGCTGCGCGCGGCGCTGGAGCCTTTGGTAGCCTGAAACGAAAAATCGCAGCCTCCGGTCAGTCTCTGTAGAGAAAGCCGAAGGCTGCGATCATTTAACGGTCGGAGTTGAGCCAGCCGTCAGTCATCGTGATAGCGATGTTTGTGCTTGTGCTTGCGATGGCCGTAGGCATGACCGCGACCTGGGTGGCCATCGCGGTAGTAACGGCGATCACCACGACGACCTTCATAACGGTCATCATCGTCGTCCTTGCCCATGTAGTTACCCAGTGCGCCACCGGCGCCACCGCCTGCTGCGGCACCGATCAGGCTACCGGTAGTGCCGCCTACGCTGCGGCCAACCACGTTACCACCGGCTGCGCCCAGCGCGCCGCCGATCGCCGCTTCGCCGCGGCTGTGTCTGTCTGCACCAACTGCGCTACCGCCCGCGCCGCCCAGGGCCGCGCCGATAGTGGAGCCGGTGTTTCCGCCCAGGGACTGGCCGACGACCGAACCCAAAACCCCGCCCAATGCGCCGCCTACACCTGCTTCGGCGGTACCGCCGGCAGACGCGACGCCACTGACCAGGCCAAGGGACAACAAGAGAATGGAGGAGAACTTCATAGAGGAGCCTCAAAGGGATGACGGCGCGATCCTGAGGCTGGCTTCGCTTGGTTACAATCGAAATCCGACGAGTAACACGACTTGTGCACAATTCTCTAAGTTATTGTTTTTAGGAGGGAACTTATGGCGAATTGGCCGGTCTTTAGCTACTTGAGACAGGCCGTTTTCCATGGAAAACGGCCTTTTTCGTATCTGCAAGAAGATCTTTCGTGGCGAGGGGATAAATCCCTCGCCACAGGGCTGTCACGATCCAACAGGCTGTATCAGGCCGACTTGGCCATGATCAATCCATTCTCGCTCGCCGCTTCCAGACGAATCGCCACGAACTTCGAGGTCGGGGTGTGGCTGCCGTCACCGGTGCTTTCCAGCGGCACCAACGGATTCACTTCCGGGTAGTAGGCGGCGGCTTGGCCGGCCGGGATGTCGAAGGCCAGCAGGGTAAACCCTTTGACCCGCCGCTCGCGTCCGTCGTCCCAAAGCGAGACGATATCGGCCTTCTGCCCGGGCTTGAAGCCCAGGCGGATGATGTCTGCTTCGTTGACGAACAATACGTCACGCTGGCCCTTCACTCCGCGATAGCGATCGTCGAGACCATAGATGGTGGTGTTGTACTGGTCGTGGGAGCGCATGGATTGCAGGATCAGGTCCGGCAATTGGCCTGTGGCACGGGTACGTTCGTGGATCAGGTCGGTCGGCAACTGGTTGGGCTTGAAGTTGGCGCGGCCCGACGGTGTGTTCCAGCGACGGGCACCGGCACTGTTGCCAAGATAGAAGCCACCAGGGTTCTTGAGTTTCTCGTTGAAGTCCTTGAAGCCTGGGATGGTTTCGGCGATCAGGTCGCGGATGCGGCTGTAGTCGGCCACGAGCCAGTTCCAATCCACTGGGCGGCTGCCCAGCGTAGCGGCAGCGATGCCGGCGATGATCCAGGGCTCGGAGCGCATCTGGTTCGACAGCGGCTGCAATTGGCCGTTGGAGGCGTGGACCATGCTGAACGAGTCTTCCACTGTCACGGCCTGGGAGCCTTCGGCTTGCAGGTCGATGTCGGTGCGACCCAGGCACGGCAGGATCAACGCATCCTTGCCGTGGGCCAAGTGGCTGCGGTTGAGCTTGGTGCTGATCTGTACGGTCAGATCGCAGTTGCGCAGGGCCTGGAAGGTCCGGTGGCTGTCCGGGGTCGCCTGGGCAAAGTTGCCACCCAGGGCGATGAACACTTTTGCCCGACCTTCGGCCATGGCGTGGATTGCCTCGACCACGTTATGACCGTTTTCGCGCGGCACCTTGAACTGGAAACGCCGCTCCAGTGCATCGAGGAACGCAACGGGCGGACGCTCGTTGATGCCCATGGTCCGGTCGCCCTGCACGTTACTGTGCCCTCGCACCGGGCAGAGCCCCGCGCCTGGCTTGCCGATGTTGCCGCGCAGCATCATCAGGTTGGCGATTTCCTGGATGGTCGCGACGGAATGGCGGTGCTGGGTGATGCCCATCGCCCAGCACATGATCACGTTGCTGGCCTTGGCATACATGCGCGCGGCCTGCTCGATCTCGGCCAGGGTCAGGCCTGATTGCTGGGCGATCTGTTCCCATGGGGTGTCATCGACGACCGCCAGGTACTCCAGGACGTTGGTGCTGTGTTCGTTGAGGAACCCATGGTCGAATACCGCGGGGCCACCACTGTTCTGCGCTTCACGCTCCCATTGCAGCAGGAACTTGGCCATGCCGCGCAGCACGGCCATGTCGCCGCCCAGGGCCGGGCGGAAGTACGCGGTGTTGGTGGGTTTATCACCGTTGGTGAGCATTTCCAGCGGGTGTTGTGGATGCTGGAAGCGCTCCAGCCCACGCTCTTTCAGCGGGTTGATGCAGACCACTTGGGCGCCACGCTTCACGGCTTCGCGCAGCGGTTCGAGCATCCGGGGATGGTTGGTGCCGGGGTTCTGGCCCCAGACGAAGATTGCGTCGGCGTGCTCGAAATCGTCAAAGGTTACCGTGCCTTTGCCCACGCCCACGCTCTGGGACAGGGCCACGCCGCTGGCTTCATGGCACATGTTCGAACAGTCAGGGAAATTGTTGGTGCCATACGCGCGCACGAACAGTTGATACAGATAGGCCGCCTCGTTGCTCGCCCGGCCCGAGGTGTAGAACTCGGCCTGGTTCGGGTTGGACAGCCCCTGCAGATGTCTGCCGATCAAGGCAAATGCCGCATCCCAGCTGATGGGCTTGTAGCGGTCGGTCTGCGCGTCGTATTGCATCGGCTCCGTCAGGCGGCCCTGGTATTCCAGCCAGTAGTCACTTTGCTCCAGCAACGACGTCACGCTGTGCTTGGCAAAAAAAGCGGCGTCGACACGGCGTTTGGTCGCTTCCCAGTTCACCGCTTTCGCGCCGTTCTCACAGAACTTCACCATGCCGCTTTCCGGCGAGTCGCCCCAAGCGCAGCCGGGGCAGTCGAAGCCACCGTTCTGGTTGGTCTTGAGCATCATGCGAATGTTTTTCAGCGCGTTATCGCTGGTCAGCCAGGCCTGGGCGACGCTGATCAGCGCGCCCCAACCACCGGCCGGGCCCTTGTAGGGTTTGTAGCGCGGTGCGGGTTTCTGGTTGGCTTGTTGATAGTTGCTCACGCTTGTTTCTCCATCGCAGGGCTATAGACCCGCGGCGCACTTTTTTGCGGCAGGTGGATGAGGTTGAGGTTGTGTTGGCGGGCCCATTGGACGGCGAGGCCCGTGGGCGACGACAGGCTGACCAGGGTCTGGATGCCTGCACGCAGTACTTTCTGGATCAGTTCGAGGCTGCAACGGCTGGTGACGATCGCCAAGCCACCGGCCACTGGGACCTGCTGCCGGATCAACGCGCCGATCAATTTATCGAGGGCGTTGTGTCGGCCTATGTCTTCGCGGCCCATCAGCAGCTCGCCCTGGGCGTTCATGAACAATGCCGCGTGGACGGCGCCACAGTGCTGGCCCAGGGGCTGGAACTGGCTGATGCGTTCGCGCAGGCCATCGAGCCATTGCGCCGGTGGCAGCGGTGCCCCGGGCAGCGCCTTGAGGTCGGGTAGCGCCTGTTCCACGGCTTCCACGCCACAAAGACCGCAACCACTGGTGCCGGCCATCTGGCGACGTTGTTGCTTGAGATTCCAGAAGGCGCGATTGGCGATGGTGACCTGGGCATAGTGGGCGGAACCGGCGCCGCTCAGTTGCAAGTCGTAGATATCCGCTGGGTCTTCGATGATGCCGCTGCCAAGGCTGAACCCGACGATGAAATCTTCTAGATCGGTTGGCGTAACCAGCATTACCGCTTGGCTGATGCCGTTATAGGCAATGGCCAACGCCACTTCCTCGGCCAGCGCGGCGCTGTCCGATTCAGAGTGGTCCAGGTTGCAATAGCGATAGCTCTGGCTGGCGGCTGGCGTGGAAGATTCCACGTCAGGCGCAGGACAGACCGGAGGCTTGTCGTTCATGGGCATCACTGAAAGTAGGAATAGTGCTAAGACTAAATGCGGCAATCTGCCACGTCTAATCGCTATTACTGATCTTTCAATAGATGACGTCGATCAAGGAAAGGTTATTGATTTCTGGTAGAGGGCGAAACACGCCTCCGCCAACGCCGATCGCGGAGCCCCTCGCCGCATGATCAGCCCAAGCGGAACCAGGGTTTGCGCGTTTTCGATGGGCTGGATACGCAACTCCTCGGTCAGGACCTTCAGTCCGCTGTCCAACGGGACCACTGCGCAGCACAATCCGCCATGAACGGCTTGCAACAATTGATGCACGGCGTCGGTTTGCAGCAACGGTTGAGGTGCCAGGCCGCGGCTGTGGAAGGCGTGATCGATGGATTGGCGAAAATGCATGCCGCTGGTGAGCATGCCCAAGGGCAGCTCGACCAGCGATTCCCACCTCAGCGGTTCTTCGCCAAAAAAGAAAAAACGCTGGTCGTACAGCAGGCCCATGCGGGTATGGCTGAACGGCAAGGCTTCGAAGCGCTCGTTATCCAGGCGCTCCAGGTAGGAAATTCCCAGGTCGATGCGGTTGTTCGCCAGTTGTTCGAGGATGCGCTCGGAACTCAAGGACGACAATTCGAAACGCAGACTGGGGTGTTCAGTGTGCAGGCGCTGCATCATCGTCAACGGGTCGAAATCCGACAACGGCACCACGCCCAGGCGCAGCGTACCGACCAGATTGCCCCGGCAGGCCGCCGCCTCGGCCTGGAGCCCGTCATAGGCCGCCAGCACCGTGCGTGCCCAAGCCAGCACCCGTTCACCCGGCGCGGTGAAACCCTCGAAACGCTGGCCGCGGTTGACCAGCGGCAAGCCCAGCTCTTCTTCGAGGCTGCGCAAGCGCATCGACAGGGTGGGTTGGGTGATGTGACAACGGGCGGCTGCCTGGCCGAAGTGGCGGGTTTCGTCGAGCGCGATGAGAAATTTCAGCTGCTTGATGTCCATCTTCGCTCCTGGATACGGGAAGATTGGATTCTAGCGCTTTGGACGTGGCGGGGTCATTGGTCGGTTGGGAGGCGGGCTCGGTGGGCTTGGTCTAGGCTTTGCGTCTGGACATTTGAACCCAGGGAGAGACAGCCATGAGCCTTTTCAGTTTTTTAAAAGATGCCGGTGAAAAAATTCTTGATGCGCTGACGCCCGATAAGGCTGAAGCCAACAGCGAGGCGCTGACCAAGCACGTACGAGATGCCCTGACAGGTATAGATACTTCCAAGATCCAGATAAAAGTCGAGGGTGAAAAAGTCATTGCCACCGGCGAAGCCGCGACGCAGGAGGAAAAGGAAAAAATCCTTTTGGCTCTGGGCAACGTTGCCGGCATCAGCGGCGTGGATGACCAGATCACGGTCACCGGGCCGATTGCTGCGGAGGCCAAGTTCGTCACCGTTGAGAAGGGCGACACCTTGAGTGCCATTTCCAAGCGGTTCTATAAGGATCCAAACAAGTACAACAAGATTTTCGAAGCCAACAAGCCGATGCTCAAGCACCCAGACAAGATCTATCCGGGACAGGTGCTGCGTATTCCTGAATAACCTGGCCCTCCTGTGGCGAGGAGATTTATCTCCTCGCCACAAAGGCATACCCTAAAGCCCTTCGATCAGCGCTCGATAATCCCCAACCGCCTCAAATTCCCCCGTGTCCTTCGGCCCCTTGCGGCTGTCCGGCTCGCTGACCGCCAGCAAGTGCGCGACGCCAAAATCCCGGGCGCTGCGCAATACCGGCAAGGTATCGTCAATGAACAGGCTGCGGGCGGGGTCGAAGTCCAGGTCGGCTTGCAAGGCATCCCAGAACTGCGGGCTCTCCTTGGGGAAACCGTAATCGTGAGAGCTGATCAAGCGTTCGAAATAGGGGGCGAGTTCGATACGCTCCAGCTTCAAGGACAGCGAGTCGCGATGGGCATTGGTGATCATCACGACGCGTTTGCCGGCCTGCTGGATCGCTGCCAGGAACGTATCGGCATCCGGGCGCAGGGCGATCAGGTGGGCGGTTTCCTGTTTCAACTCGCGCACCGGCAACTTCAGCTCGGCACTCCAGAAGTCCAGGCAATACCATTGCAGCTGGCCGGCGTTGCGCTCGAACAGCGGCTGCAGTTCCATCTCGGCCATTGCGCGGCTGACGCCATGGAGTTCGGCATAGCGCTGGGGCAGGTGCTCCATCCAGAAATGGTTGTCGTAGTGCAGGTCCAACAGGGTGCCGTCCATGTCCAGCAGGACTGTGTCGATCTCATGCCAAGGCAACAAGGCCATAAAACTTCTCCAGCGGTAATCGAATATCCGACACAAACAATCAGAATAGGCCGGGTATAGTAGCCCGCTATCGCCCAGGGAGCCGTTTATGCGCCAGAAACCCACCATACTCGACCGACGGATCGTCGCCACCAGCCGGCTGTTTTGCGTGGAGGAAATGAAACTGCGTTTTTCCAATGGCGTGGAGCGCACATACGAGCGTCTGGCAGCCAAGAGCCCTGGATACGGTGCGGTGATGATCGTGGCGATGCTTGATGCCGACCATGCCGTGCTGGTTGAGGAGTATTGCGGCGGCACCGAGGCTTACGAGTGGTCATTGCCCAAGGGCTTGATCGAGCCGGGTGAAGATGTGCTGGCGGCGGCCGAGCGGGAGCTCAAGGAGGAGGCCGGTCTGGGCGCACGACAACTGGAGCACCTGACCGAATTATCGTTGTCGCCTGGCTACATGAGCCAAAAGATCCAAGTGGTACTGGCGACCGATTTATATGAAGAGCGGCTGGAGGGCGATGAGCCCGAGCCGATGAGGGTGGACAAGATCAACCTGGGCGAACTCTCGGCCCTTGCGCAGAATCCGCAATTCACCGAGGGCCGAGCGCTGGCGGCGTTGTACCTGGCTCGCGACCTGCTGACCCAACGAGGAGCCTATCTGCCATGAATTTTTCCCATCCCCTGATGGCCCCGGTGATCGAGTTGGCGCTCAAGGCCGGGGCGGCAATCCTGCCGTTCTGGCGCGCCAACGTGGAAGTCGTGCACAAGGCTGACGAATCACCGGTGACCGCCGCCGACATGGCCGCTCACGACGTCATCGTGGCTGGGCTGACCGCCCTGGCGCCAGATATCCCGATCCTCTCCGAAGAAGACGCGAATATCGCGCAAGGCGTCCGGGCGACCTGGAAGCGCTGGTGGCTGGTGGACCCGCTGGATGGAACCAAGGAATTCATCTCCGGCAGTGAAGAGTTCACCGTCAATATCGCCTTGATCGAAGACGGTCGGGTCGTATTCGGCGTAGTCTCGATGCCCACCAATGGCCGCTTCTATGTCGGCGGCACGGGCCTGGGCGCCTGGCGCGGCGACCGGAACGCCGAGCCTTTGCCCATCGCGGTGCGTAACGAATTGGCGCCTGGGGAGGCGTTTACCGTGGTCGCCAGTCGGCGCCACACCAGCCCGGAGCAGGAGCGCCTGTTGGCCGGCTTGAGCGAGAGCCTTGGCGCCTTGCAACTGACCAACATCGGCAGCTCGCTGAAGTTCTGCCTTTTGGCTGAAGGCGCTGCCGATTGCTATCCACGGCTGGCGCCGACGTCTCAATGGGACACTGCCGCCGCCCAAGGTGTGTTGGAAGGCGCGGGTGGCGAAGTACTGGACTTGAGCGGCGAACCGTTCTGCTATCCGCCGCGGGAGTCGCTGTTGAATGCGTCGTTCCTGGCTTTGCCGGCGAAGGCTGCATGGCGTGGGAAATTGTTGGAGCTTGCTCGCACCTAGGATCGGATACCCATTGTGGCAAGGGGACCCGGCTACCTGCTCAGCGATGCAAGACGTACTGCCCTTCGAATTGCACCGCCACGTCCTCGCTGTCCACGTTCAGCACCTGCGTTTGTAATGCCAGCCGCGCCCGTCCGTACCGCCGGTAAGTGGCCAGGAAACGCTTCCAGGTTTTTTCATCAGGCGCGTCACACACGACGGTTGCGTCGCGGGTTACAGGTAGCGGATAGCTGATCTGTCCCTCCTGGATCACGATGTGCCCGTCCTCGATTCCTTCCTCGCGCAAGGCCAGGTGCAGCCAGCCCCAGCCGCCGAGTACAGCACCGCAATACAGACTACCGCCGAACATGGTGCTCTTGTGATTCACATTGGCCTCGAGCGGCAGGAACAGACGCAGCCGTCGGGCCTGCCAGTCGAGCACTTGCAGGCCCATGTCGTGGGTCAACGGAATATCCCGGTGCAGGATCGTTTCCAGATAACGGCTATCGCTGTTCATGCGGGCCCTCTTCAAAAGTAGGATGGCAAGGCTCAATCGGCGTCATCGGCCTGGCCTTGGCTATGGTCGCCGAAGGCCAGCCCATGCTTGCGCAGTTTGTCGTGCAACGTCTTGCGCGGCACACCGAGGGCTTCGGCCAGGCTGCGCACTGAACTGTGGGGGCGGGCCAGCTCTGCGGCGATCAGGGTTTTTTCGAAGTTCTCCACCTGCTCGCTCAAACCGCCGCTGACCCCCTCCACCGGGGCGCCAGGATGCCCCTCCGGTGGGTTGTTATCCAGGGCCAGTTCCAGGCCCAGGGCGAAACGCTCGGCGGCGTTCTGCAACTCGCGCACGTTGCCCGGCCAGCCATGGCGCAACAACAGCGCCCGGTGGGCCGGAAGCAATTCGTGGCGCGGCAGGCCATGGCGGGCGCTGGCCTCATCGGCGAAATGCTGGAACAGCACCAGCACATCCTCACCTCGTTCGCGCAACGGCGGTATGCGCAGCGGCGCGACGTTCAGGCGGTAATAGAGGTCGGCGCGAAAACGCCCTTGATCGGCGGCCAGGCGCAGGTCTTCCTTGGTCGCGGCAATGATGCGGATGTCCAGCGGGATCTGTTGATTGCCACCCAATCGTTCCACAACGCGCTCTTGCAGCAGGCGAAGCAACTTGACCTGTACGTCCAGGCTCATGCTTTCGATTTCATCGAGAAACAACGTGCCGCCATTGGCGAATTCAAATTTGCCGATACGGCGTTTCTGCGCGCCAGTGAAGGCGCCGGGTTCGTGGCCGAACAGTTCGCTTTCCACCACGGACTCCGCCAACGCGCCGGCGTTGATGGCCACGAACGGCCCGTTGCGCCGGCTCGACAAGTCGTGCAGCGCGCGGGCGACCACTTCCTTGCCAGCGCCGGTTTCACCCAGGATCAGCACATCGGCGCGGGTCGCTGCCAAGGCCCCGATCTGCTCGCGCAGGCGCAGCATGGGTGATGATTGCCCGACCAATCGGGCGCTGAGTTCGTGGCGGTCACTGAGGGCCAGGCGCAGGCTGCGGTTGTCCAGGACCAGGCGGCGCAAGGCCAAGGCCCGGCGTACGCTGTCGAGCAGATGGTCGCTGGCGAAGGGTTTTTCGAGAAAGTCATAGGCTCCGGCGCGCATGGCCTGCACGGCCAGCGGCACGTCGCCGTGACCGGTGATCAGCAGCACCGGCAGCTCCGGGTCCTGGGCATGCAGTTGGCCCAGCAGTTCCAGGCCGTCCATGCCGGGCATGCGGATATCGCTGACCACGACGCCCGGCCAGTCGCGAGGCAACTGCCCGGCCAGACCGTTGGCCTCGCCCAGCGGCAGGATTTTCAGTCCGGCCAGGTCGAGGGTCTGGCTGAGGGCCTGGCGCAGATGGGGGTCGTCGTCGATCAACACCACCTCAATCTGGTTGTCGATGGTCATACACTACGGTCCTCGGACGGTTGCAGGCTCACCCCAGGCGCGCCCGCGCGCAATTTCAGGGTAATCAGGGCGCCGCCTTCCTTGTGGTTGGCGAATAACAATTCGCCGCCGAAGGCGCGCATCAGGGTGTCGCAGATTGCCAGCCCCAGGCCAAGGCCTTGAGTGCGGGTCTTGGTGGTGTAGAACGGCTCGCCGGCGCGACCAAGGGCTTCCATGCAAAACCCCGGGCCGTTATCGCGAATGTACAGGTTGACGCCGGTTTCGGTCGCCTGGGCACTGAGCCAGAGTCTACGCGGCGGACCTTTTTCAGTCAGGGCATCCAGCGCATTGGCCAGCAGGTTGCCCAGCACTTGGCGCAGGCGCGTTTCGCCGGCTTCGACCCACAGGGTGGCGGCCGGCAGGTCACGAATCAGCTCCACTTCCATGCTGCGCCGACGTTTGGCGAGCAAGGCCAGGGCATCGTCCAGCGCCGGTTGCAGCGCGACGCTTTCCGGGGCGTGGCGGTCGCGGCGGGCGAAGGCGCGCAGATGAGCGATGATCGATGCCATGCGTCCGGTCAGTTCGTTGATCAGCTTGAGGTTGCCACGGGCGTCATCCGTGCGCTGGTGATCGAGCAGTATTTCGGCGTTTTCGGCATAGCTTCTAATCGCTGCCAACGGCTGGTTGAGTTCGTGGCTGATGCTGGCCGACATGGTGCCGAGCGCGGACAACTTGCCGGCTTGCACCAGGTCATCCTGGGCACGGACCAATTCCTGTTGGGCGTGCTCGCGCTCCAGCACCTCTTGCTTGAGCCGACGGTTAAGGCCTTCCAGGTCGCTGGTGCGTTCCGCGACCCGGCCCTCCAGTTCGTGACGAGCCTTGGCCTCGAAGGCGATCCGTTCCAGGTAATGGCGCCTGCGTTGCATCATCAGCCCGAGCAACAACATCAAGACCAGCAACGCCGCGCCGCCGATGACGACCACCGTGCGTACCGGGCGGTCAATCAGCGTGCGTGGCGCCAGGATGCTGACGTTCCAGCCTGTCTCTTCGATGGCCTGGGTCTGGGTCAGCCAGGCGCTGGGGTCCAGGTTGAGCGGCTTGGGATCGCGGGTTGGGTAGGGTTGTATCGCGCTGATCGCCTTGCTCTCCGCTTCGCCCAAGGGCCGCGTCGAGCGGAAGCGCCATTCCTGGCGCGAGGTGAGAATGACTACGCCGTTGTGGTCGGTCACCAGGAGCTGTTCGGGGGTCTTGCCCCACAGGCTTTCGGTGTGGTCCAGGTCAACCTTGACCACCAATACGCCAATCACTTTTTCGCGATCGCGTACGGCGGCGGCGAAAAAATAACCGCGCTTGCCCGATGTGGTGCCCAGGCCGAAAAAACGTCCCAGGCGCCCGGCCATGGCCTCGATGTAGTAAGGGCGAAAGGCAAAATTGCGACCGACGAAGCTGTCGTGCTTGTCCCAGTTCGAGGCGGCCAGGGTCTTGCCCGTGGCATCCATCAGGTACATGACTTCGGCCCCCGTCTGGGCGCTGATATTTTTCAGCAGCCGGTTGGCATTGCCCTGGGTCACGCCATCGTCCGGTGCCGACAGGGCTGCGCGCAGGGCCGGCAGTTCGCCGAGTATCTGCGGCAGCACTTCATAGCGATGCAGGGTGCCCAGCAGGTTGGCGACGTAGAGATCGAGCGTCTGGCGGTTCTGGCCGGCCAGCTCACTGCGGTAATACCGCTCGGCCAGATGCTCCAGTGGCCACAACAATGGCGCCAGGCACAATGCGAGCAACGCCAGGCTGCGCCAACGGGGTCTGCGGGGGAGGGTGGAATTCATGAGCATCGGGCGCCTGTGGTAACAGACGCATTATGCCTAGGACACGGGCGAACGTCTTCGATCAGGCGAAGACCTCGGCATGCTCGAGCGTTGCAGCGGCCAGATCCTTGGCAGACAGTTGTGGCTGGATGTCGCCCAGTTGCCAATCGATGTTCAAGGTGGGGTCATTCCACAACAGGCTGCGTTCCGACGTCGGGTCGTAGTAGTGGGTTGTCTTGTAGAGAAACTCGGCGAACTCGCTCAAGACCACAAAGCCATGGGCGAATCCTGGCGGTACCCAGAGTTGGCGGTGATTATCGGCGCTGAGGCGCACCGCGACCCATTTGCCGAAATGCGCTGAGCTGCGACGAATATCGACTGCCACGTCGAGCACTTCGCCAGCGGTCACGCGGACGAGCTTGCCCTGGGTGTTTTGCAGTTGGTAATGCAGGCCTCGCAACACGCCTTTCTGCGAGCGGGAATGATTGTCCTGAACGAACTCCGTGTCGATGCCCGTCGCGTCCTTGAAAGCCTTGGCATTGAAACTTTCATAAAAAAAACCGCGCTCGTCACCAAATACCTTGGGTTCGATGATCAGGACACCGGGGAGATCGGTGGCGATGACATTCATGGTGTGTCTCCGGTAAGCCAGGGTTCAAAAAGACCATTCTTGCCCAAAGGGCAGGGCGGCGCGAGCCCTGGCTGAAAAGAGGGGTTGCTAATCCCCTGGCTCAGTGGCGAGATAAGCATCCAAAACAAAACCACTCAGGGGTCGTTGTATGCCGCTCGCTACGTTGGTTCACCGTGCCAGTTTGCCAAGCCCACAGATCAGCGCCGAACAGGCGTTGGTGCTGCTGCGCTCGAATTACGGACTCAGCGGCGACCTGCGACCCCTCGGCAGCCACCAGGATCTGAACTACCGCGTCGATAGCGAACGCGGCCGGTTTGTGCTGAAGATTTGCCACGGCGACTACGCCATCGAGGAACTCCAGGCCCAGCATGCCGCCCTGAAGGCGCTTGCCGGGCACGGCGCGGTGAAGGTGCCAGCGGTTATTGCCGCCAGTAACGGCCAGGATCTGCTGACGCTCGAAGTCGCCGGGCAGACGGTCCATGTACGCCTGCTGGAGTACATTGACGGCCAATCCCTGACTCAACTCAAGCACCTTACCCCAGACCTGGTGACCGGGCTGGGACGGCTGTGCGCGCAGATGAACCTTGCCCTTGCCGCCTTCGACCATCCGGGCCTGGAGCGCACCCTGCAATGGGATGCGCGCCATGCGCCGGCCTTGATCGACCACCTGCTTCCCGTCATCCAGGACGATCGCCGACGCCAGTTGATCGCCGAAGTCGCGCAACAGGCCGAACGGCGCTTGTTGCCACTCAAGGCCAGCCTGCCGGTACAGGCGATCCACATGGACATCACGGATGACAACGTGGTCTGGCAGCGCGACACCCAGCGCCAGTGGCAAATGCAGGGTGTGATTGATTTTGGCGACTTGGTCCGCACCTGGCGCATCACCGACCTCTCGGTGACGTGTGCGGCCCTGCTGCATCATGCCGACGGCGATCCGTTTTTCATCCTGCCCGCGATCCAGGCCTATCACTCGGCCAATCCGTTGCAGCGCGAAGAACTCCTGGCGCTCTGGCCGTTGATCGTGACCCGCGCCGCCGTGCTGGTACTCAGCGGCGAACAACAAGTGGCTATCGATCCGGATAATCAATATTCCCGCGCCAATCTCGAACATGAATGGGAAATCTTCAACGTCGCCCATTCCGTCCCGCTTGAGTTGATGGAGGCGGCGATACTCAGCGCCGCCGGCCATCGCCCGCCGTCCATCGCCAACGAGGGCTTTGCGCCGCTGCTGCCGACGCTGGTCGGGCGTGATTTCGCCCTGATTGACCTGGGCGTGCTCAGCCCGCATTTCGAGGCCGGCAACTGGGAGCAGGCGGGGATCGACCAGCGTCTGTTGAGCGAAGCCGCCGCTGTGCACGGTTTGGCGGCCAGCCGTTACGGCCAGTACCGCTTGTCCCGCACCCGGCCGGACAGCGCCGTCGAGCCCGATACTTATCCGTTGCACGTCGAATTGCATGTGCCGCAAGGCACACCACTGGAGTCGCCCTTCGCCGGCATGGTGCACAAGGATGCCGACGGCCTGCTGCGGCTCGACGGCCCGCAGTTGAGCGTGCGCCTGTGGGGCGTGGCATCGTCGCTGCTGCCAGGGGCCGCGCTGGTCAAGGGGCAGATAATCGGGGAGGTGGCCGGGCCGTTGCGGGTCCAACTGTGCCGGGGCGCGCATTTGAATCCTCCGCTGTTCTGCTCGCCGTCGCGGGCGCAAGCGTGGCAGGCGCTCTGCCCGTCGCCTGCGGCCTTGCTGGGGCTGGCTTGCGATGCCGAGCCGGAAATCGATGCCGAGGCGCTGCTGGCCCGTCGCGATGCGAGTTTTGCCCGCTCGCAGAAGCACTACTATGTCGACCCGCCGCGCATCGAACGCGGCTGGCGCAATCACCTGATCGACATGCAGGGCCGCTCCTACCTCGACATGCTCAATAACGTCGCGGTGCTGGGTCATGGTCATCCGCGCATGGCGGCGGTGGCTGCCCGGCAGTGGTCGCTGCTCAATACCAACTCGCGCTTCCACTATGCGGCGATCGCCGAGTTTTCCGAGCGCCTGCTGGCGCTGGCGCCGTCGAACATGGACCGGGTGTTCCTGGTCAACAGCGGCACCGAGGCCAACGACCTGGCGATCCGCCTGGCCTGGGCTTATAGCGGCGGACGCGACATGCTCAGCGTGCTGGAGGCCTATCACGGTTGGTCGGTGGCGGCGGACGCGGTCTCGACGTCCATCGCCGACAACCCCCAGGCCCTCAGCAGTCGTCCGGACTGGGTGCACCCGGTGACAGCGCCGAACACTTATCGCGGTGAGTTCCGCGGGGTCGACAGTGCGCCAGACTACGTGCGCAGCGTCGAGCACAACCTGGCAAAGATCGCCGAGCAGAAACGCCAGCTCGCCGGCTTCATTTGCGAGCCGGTGTATGGCAATGCCGGCGGCATCGCCCTGCCGCCGGGCTACCTGAAACAGGTATATGCCATGGTGCGCGAGCGTGGCGGCGTTTGCATCGCCGACGAAGTGCAGGTTGGCTACGGGCGCATGGGCGAGTTCTTCTGGGGCTTCGAAGAGCAAGGGGTGGTGCCGGATATCATCACCATGGCCAAGGGCATGGGCAACGGCCAGCCGTTGGGAGCCGTCATCACCCGTCGGGAGATCGCCGAGGCGCTGGAAGCCGAAGGGTATTTCTTCTCCTCCGCAGGCGGCAGCCCGGTCAGTTGCCGGATCGGCATGGCCGTGCTGGATGTCATGGAGGAGGAAAACCTCTGGGAGAACGCCCGGGTGGTCGGTGGCCATTTCAAAGCCCGGCTGGAAGCGTTGATCGACCAGTATCCCTTGGTCGGAGCGGTGCATGGTTCGGGCTTTTACCTGGGCGTGGAGCTGATCCGCAACCGCGACACCCTGGAGCCGGCCACCGAGGAAACCACGGCGCTGTGCAATCGCTTGCGCGAGTTGGGCATCTTCATGCAACCGACCGGTGACTACCTGAACATCCTCAAGATCAAGCCACCAATGGTCACTTCGCGGCAAAGCGTGGATTTCTTCGTCGATATGCTGGCGAAGGTGTTGGAGGAGGGGCTGTAGCCCCTTCCCGCGCTGACGGTATTCCCTGTGGGAGCGAGCAGGCTCGCTCCCGCAGGTTTTTCGGTGTTCTTGAAGTCGATTTTTGTCGGCATTCTAAGCATAAACTACCAGTTTGTTGATCTTCTCCACTTTAAAACCCGATTTTTATCGGCTATAAAGGCGTCTCTGTCCATCGCCCAGGAGATGAATCATGAGTCGTATCGTCACCGTAGCCGCTACTCAAATGGCCTGTTCCTGGGATCTCGAAGCCAATATCGAGACCGCCGAGAAGCTGGTTCGCCAGGCTGCTGCCCAAGGCGCGCAGATTATCCTTATCCAGGAATTGTTCGAGGCGCCGTACTTCTGCCAGAAGCCGAACCCGGACTACATGCAGTTGGCGACCTCGGTTGACGACAACGTTGCCATCAAGCATTTCCAGAAAATCGCCGAAGAGCTGCAGGTTGTGTTACCCATCAGTTTTTTTGAACTGGCCGGCCGCGCGCGCTTCAACAGTATTGCGATCATCGATGCCGATGGGCGGAACCTGGGCGTGTACCGCAAGAGCCATATCCCGGACGGCCCTGGCTACCATGAGAAGTACTACTTCAACCCTGGCGACACCGGTTTCAAGGTTTGGAATACGCGCTACGCAAAGATCGGCGTAGGCATCTGCTGGGATCAGTGGTTCCCGGAATGCGCCCGCAGCATGGCGCTGCAAGGCGCGGAAATCCTGTTGTACCCGACCGCCATCGGCAGCGAGCCGCACGACAAGACCATCTCGTCGCGTGATCACTGGCAACGCGTGCAGCAAGGCCATGCGGGTGCCAACCTGATGCCGCTGGTGGCCAGCAATCGCATCGGCAACGAAGAGCAGGATGGCTACGACATTACGTTTTACGGCTCGTCGTTCATCGCCAATCAGTATGGCGAGAAAGTCCAGGAACTGAACGAAACCGAAGAAGGTGTGCGGGTGCACAGCTTCGACCTCGACGAGCTGGAACACATTCGCAGTGCCTGGGGCACTTTTCGTGATCGGCGGCCGAACCTGTACGGCGCGATCAAAACCCTCGACGGCTCACTGGAGTCCTGATTGATGACAACTTTGCACAGCACTCCGCGCGCGGATGGTTTCCACATGCCTGCCGAGTGGGCAACCCAGACCCAGGTCTGGATGATCTGGCCCGAGCGCCCGGATAATTGGCGCCTGGGCGGCAAGCCGGCGCAGGCCGCCCATGTAGCGGTCGCCAAGGCCATCGCCCGCTTCGAACCGGTGACCGTGGCGGTGTCCGCCGCGCAATATGAAAACGCCCGGGCGCGCCTCGATGTACCGAATATCCGCCTGGTGGAAATGTCCAGCGACGACGCGTGGGTCCGGGACACCGGCCCGACGTTTGTCATCAACGACAACGGCGAAGTACGCGGCGTCGATTGGGATTTCAACGCCTGGGGTGGGTTCGACGGTGGCTTGTATTCGCCGTGGAACCGCGATTCGCAAGTGGCCGGCAAGATTCTCGAGATCGAGCGCAGCCCGCGTTATCGCACCGAAGGTTTTGTGTTGGAAGGCGGCTCGATCCATGTCGACGGTGAAGGCACCGTGATCACCACCGAGGAATGCCTGCTCAACCGCAATCGCAACCCGCACATGAGCCGCGAAGAGATCGAGGCAGTGCTCAGCGCCCAACTGGCTGTGGATAAAGTCATCTGGCTACCGGACGGTCTGTTCAATGATGAAACCGACGGCCATGTGGATAACTTCTGCTGCTACGTGCGCCCGGGTGAAGTATTGCTCGCCTGGACCGACGACCCGCAAGACCCGAACTACGCTCGCTGCCACGCGGCAATGAATGTCCTGCAAAACAGCACTGACGCCAAGGGCCGCCCGTTCACAGTGCATAAAATGCCGATTCCCGGGCCGTTGTACGCCACCGAACAAGAATGTGCCGGTGTGGACGCGGTTGAAGGTTCCCAGGAGCGCAATCCGAGCGTGCGCCTGGCCGGTTCCTATGTGAACTTCCTGATCGTCAACGGCGGCATCATCGCGCCGAGTTTCGATGACCCGCTGGACGGGCCGGCCCGGGACCTGCTGCAAAGCCTGTTTCCTGAGCACGAGGTGGTAATGGTGCCGGGTAGGGAACTGTTACTGGGAGGCGGGAATATCCATTGCCTTACCCAACAGCAACCGGCACCGCGCATAAAATGAGTGGCGACGTAACAGCCAGGTGACATCAATCGCAGCGGCTCTATCTCGGCGGTTTTGGATCCATGCTGGCAAGCCCGCGTCCTGATTGGGGCGCGGGCTTTTTTGCGCCTGGATGGCCGGCGACGCGATGACATTGGCATAGCTCTTGTATCGTCATCCAGGCAGTTTCGGGGAGGGGAGCTGCGTTGTTTTGTCATAAACCTCGGATAGATTGGCCGCTCATCAACCAGGAGGGCGCTGGAATGAACATGATAAGTGAGCGCGCATGCCATCCTTTGGCTGTAAATGGTGAGTCGCTTCAAGCCGTGGCGCAGTGGTTGAAGTCCAATGGGACGCGTCAGATCAGAGAGCCTGATCCGCGTCGGATGATCATGGAGCGCTACCCCGTTGGCCTGTTCAGCGAGGCGGAGCTGGAAGCGTTGTGGGACGTGATGCAAGGATAGAACTCAACGGATTGATAAAGGCGCTGCCCGAAAGGACGGCGCTTTTTTTATGTCTGTTGGATTTCCTTGTGGTAGCTGGCTCCTAAATGGATCTGTTCTTAGACGTTTTTCGCCTAATCCAAGATGATTCACGAAATTGACACAGGGTTCAGGGCGCGACTAGGATTCGCCCACGCCTGTGGCCAACAGCCATGACTCTTAAATAATAAAAAGGCCCGACACGATGAACCGTGGGCGGGCCTTTTCATTATTTCCAGGAGCAAGAGTCCGAATAAAGAGCGCAAAAGCGCCATTCCGGTTGCCGGTTGCAGTGCGAATCAACCCGTACAAGGAAAATAATCATGTTGAACAAGCGCATTAGTTTGATCGCACTGGGGATATTGAGCACCACACAAGCCATGGCCAACGACCAGGCCGAGTCCAAGGGCTTCGTTGAAGACAGCAGCTTGAAGGTGCTGTTGCGCAACGCCTACATCAGCCGTGACTACAAGGACGGTAACGAGGACAAGGCCGAATGGGGCCAGGCGGCCATCGGTACGTTCTCGTCCGGCTTCACCCAAGGCACGGTGGGCGTGGGAGTGGATGCATTCGGCTTGTACGCGCTGCGTCTGGACGGCGGTAAAGGACGCACGGGTGCGCAAGGCATCGATTTCTTCAAGAAAGGCGACAGCGGCAACGCGGCCGATGACCTGGCCAAGTTTGGTGCCGCGGTGAAGTTCCGCGTTTCCAACACCGTGCTGGCCTACGGCGACCAGATGCCGGCCCTGCCCGTATTGAGTTATGACAACGGGCGCCTGCTGCCGGAAAGCTACACCGGCACGCTGATCACCTCCAAGGAGATCAAAGGCCTTGAACTGAACGCCGGTCGTTTTACCGCCGAGTCGCGTAAAAGCGCCGAAGGCCGTGACAGCGGTGGCTTGAAGTCGATCAACGTCCTGGGCGGCAGCTATCAGTTCACCGAACAGTTCAAGGCTGCGCTCTACGCCTCTGACGTCGAGGACGTGCTGAAGAAGCAGTACGTGAACGCCAACTACGTGTTCCCGCTGGCCAAGGACCAATCCCTGACCCTGGACTTCAACGGCTATCGCACCAAGCTGGATAACAGTTACGTGCGGGAAAACAACGTCACCGGCGACGACAACAAGATCTGGAGCCTGGCGGCGACCTTTGCCACCGGTCCGCACAGCTTCACCCTTGCCCACCAGCGCAGTACCGGCGACAGCAACCTCGGCTACGCCTATGGCGGCTATCAGCGTGACCAGAACCGTGTGGGTGATGGCGGCAATACCATCTACCTGGCCAACTCCTACTGGTCGGACTTCAACGCCGAAGACGAACGCAGCTGGCAGCTGGGCTACGGCCTGGACTTCACCACCTTCGGCGTCCCGGGCCTGACCTATAACGTGGCCTATGTGCGTGGCGATAACATCACCACCTCCACCAGCGAAGGCGGCACCGAGCGCGAAATCTTCAACCAGTTCAAATACGTCGTCCAGGGCGGCCCGGCCAAGGATTTGAGCGTGCGCTTGCGTAGCTCGTTCCTGCGCGTGTCGCAGAAGTCCAGCGAGTACAACGTCAGCGGTAATGAACTGCGGGTGTTTGTGGATTATCCGATTGATGTTTTTTGATGGCTGTTAACGTGATACATGTTTGATTGTTCCCCCCGGTCTTCGGATCGGGGGGGCATGTTGATCCAAATCATCGAGAGTTTTTAGAGGGGTAAGGTAACTCATAGTATTTCGTTTTTATAGGCTGAGGGCCCACATAGTAGTAAGTGTTTGGCTTCAAATTCTATGAGTGAGGTGGCATTGGAGGCTTGGATAGCATATCCATCTCGCTGCTGGGTTATCTGAAGGGTTAGTTTGTTTTCTGTTGGGATATTTACAATTTTTAGATTTTTGGGGGCGCTGCAGTTTAGGCCTATGCGGCACGTGTTGTACCCTGATTGCTTCCATTTCGGCGGTGGAGCGTCGGGATATTCTGCAATGTCAAATTCCAAGATGATGGTAGGTGCGCTGTTATCTATGGCCAATGAAAATAATTCAATTTGTCCGATGGGTACGGCGTAAGAAAAGACTTTATTAAAGAAAATGCTGCCTTCGAGGTTGTTCCAGGAAATCATTCCTCACTCCTTAAAGTAATAGTGATCTTTTGCGTTGTGAACTTTTCCTGTTCTTCTATTTTCAATAGGGCGCAAATTAAAGTGAGCTTCCTGGTCGCCTCGATTTTGTGGTTGATGATACTGATGTCCGGCTGAGTGATCTTGGATTATTATTTTAGAACCGTCGGGGCGAGTAAATTGATATTCTCGAGTCAAAATTGGTGTTCCTTCGGTGGTTAAAATTCTTTCACCGGATTTGTCCGTCATCCTTGCATAGCTATATTGTTGTGTTTTTTCGGTGGTGGCGTCGTATACAGGGTCCGGTTGCTGGGACTTTGGTATGCCCGCGTCCGATTTTGCATGCCTAAATGCGCCGTGGCGAGAAGGTTGGGGTGGCGGAGGCTCGCTTTTTTGCTCGCGTTCAATGGGTTTATTTTTATTCCCCGGACAATCCACCAACCCCAACGGATCCACCCACCCCGTCGGGTTCAGGGTGTACCGATACCCGTTGAGCCCGCCCTTGAGCTTGCTCGGATCCAGCGTCAGATACCGCCCCGTCTCCGGATTGTAGTACCGGTGCCGGTTGTAGTGCAGGCCGCTTTCCCGGTCGTGGTATTGGCCTTGGAAGCGCAGCGGTTGTTCCAGGCGTTTGCCGTCGCCGT
>Ga0307412_10000425_pt1 | contig 25583 bp, 20 predicted proteins | sample DK1Cmetagenome_3_FD_203823 | JGI IMG/M metagenome (GOLD analysis project Ga0307412, IMG submission 203823) | Maize rhizosphere microbial communities from greenhouse at UC Davis, California, United States - DK15-C-1 | ecosystem: Host-associated > Plants > Roots > Rhizosphere > Soil | place: USA...
CTTCTTGCCGGTCAGCGGATCGAACTCGACGATCTCCTCGATCTCGTCGCCGAAGAAGCTGATCCGCCAGGCGGTATCCTCATAGTGCGAAGGGAACAGCTCGAGATTGTCGCCGCGCACGCGGAACGCGCCGCGCCCGAAGGCGGCGTCGTTGCGCTTGTACTGCAGCGCGACCAGCTTGCGGATGATCTCGCGCTGGTCGACCACCTGGCCCTTTTTCAGGTCGAAGATCATCGCCGAATAGGTCTCGACCGAGCCGATACCATAGAGGCACGAGACCGAGGCGACGATGATCACGTCGTCGCGCTCGAGCAGCGAGCGGGTGGCCGAGTGGCGCATCCGGTCGATCGCCTCGTTTACCGAACTTTCCTTCTCGATATACGTGTCCGACCGCGCGACATAGGCCTCAGGCTGATAGTAATCGTAATAGCTGACGAAATATTCGACTGCGTTTTCGGGGAAGAAGTTCTTGAACTCGCCATAGAGCTGCGCGGCGAGGATCTTGTTCGGCGCGAGGATCAGCGCCGGGCGCTGCAATTCCTCGATCACCTTCGCCATGGTGTAGGTCTTGCCCGATCCGGTGACGCCCAGCAGCACCTGGTCGCGCTCGCCCGCACGCGCCTGTTCGACCAGTTCGGGGATCGCGAAGCGCTGGTCGCCCGACGGCTGATATTCGGAGACGAGCTTGAACGCCCGCCCGCCCTCGACCTTTTCCGGGCGCTGCGGGCGGTGGGGGATGAAGGCCTGGCCCGTTTCGGGTTCGGCAAGGTTGGTCCGAATCTGGATCGCCATGAATGCGAATATGGGGACCGTGGGCCCGTCTGAAAAGCGCCCAGGCGGTCAGGGTGCTGGACGATAGGCGATCCGCCACATCGCCAGCCCGATACCGGCAGCGAGTAGCGCAACTACCAGACTTTGCACTGTTTTCAGCGCCAGGCCGAGTAGCCAGCTCCGCGTATCGATCGGCGCGATCGTGAACAGCCCGGCCCCATAGCCCTGCGCGCCGGCATAAAGCCCCAGCGCCAGCAGCCCGGTGACGAGCGCGGCGTGCAGCCCGCGCCGCAGCCCAAGCGCATGCAGCACCAGCCAGATCGGTCCGGCCACAGCTGTGAGCGCGATGGCGACGAACATCGCGCCGACCACGAATCCCGCGAGCAGCCCCGCCAGCGCATGCTGGCCGGTGGAGAGGAGCAGCAGCACGATCAGCACCCCGCCCAGCAGGCTGCCTGCGCCCAGCGCCGTGCCGAGACGATCGATGCTCGTTTCATAATGGCGCTTCGCGCCGATGCCGTTGCCCATATGCTCCCTGCCCACCGGCTTTGTAGGAGCCCCGGGCAAGGCGCTCAAGCTCAACGGAACTGGTCGAACCGCCCCTCGGCACGGCAGCGGGCGATCCCATCGTCATTTGGTGCCGCCGGCGGCGTGTCGATAGCCGGAATGTCGAAGCTCTGGCCGATCGCATGATCGGCGAAGCGTCCGGCATCGGTTCCGCCACAGCGCAGCATCGCCGCCAGCATGTCCGGCGGGGTGCGATAGGCTTCCCACGAAAGCCGGAAGGTGCCCCAGTGGATCGGCAGTGCCCAGGGGCGGCCCAACCCGTCCCACACCCGGATCGCGTCCCGCGGGCCGACATGCGCATCCGACGCCATCTGCCCGGGCTTGAAGCGGAAGGCCCCCACCGGGATCGCCGCGAACCGCACCGGGCCCAGCGCCGCTGCCTCGGCCGGCCACTTGCCGTCGCCCCAGCCGGTATCGCCGGCGAAGAACAGGTTGCCGCCCGGCAGCGTCACGACGAAACTCGACCAGAGGGCGCGGTTGCGATCGGCGAACCAGCGGCTGCTCCAATGATGGTTGCGCGTCACCGCCACGGTGATGCCCGGCCGCAGCGCGAGCCGCTGCCCCCAGTCGAGCCCGCGCGCCGGCACCCCCGCCTGTCCGATGACGCTGTCGTTGCCCAGCCCGGTGACGATCAGCGGCCTGTCGCGCTGCCACAGCGTTTTCAGCGTCGCGAGATCGAGATGATCGTAATGATTATGGCTGACGACGATCAGATCGATCTTCGGCAGATCGGCCAGCCGCACGCCCGGCGCCGCGACTCGCTTCGGGCCATAGCCCAGGGGCCCGGCGGTATCGCTCCACACCGGATCGGTCAGGATGTTGAGCCCCTGCGTCTGGATCAGCACGCTGGCATGGCCGATCCAGGTCACCTTCATCGCCTGCCCCGCCACCCGCGCCGGCGGACGCCCCGGCGTCACGGGCACGCTGACCGGCCATTCCGGCTGCCGCGCCACGCTGGCAAAACGGTTCGCGAGGAATACGAAGGCGAGCGCGGGTGCCGGTGCGGTCTCCCCATCCGGGTTGGCGAAGCGCTCGCCATCGAAATGGCCGGTTTCGACCCCGCGATAATAGACGCGGTCGAGGAACGGCGGTACCAGGGTCAGGAACAGGCACAGCGCCACCACGATCCACAGCAGAATTCCAACAAGCAGCTTGGCCATGGTCGCAATACGCATAGCGCTGGCTGATGGCCGCAAAGCCCCTTGCGATCAACCACCCCGATCCCCTAGCGGACGTCCATGACGCTGCCCCGCACGCCAGAGGATGCCGCCGCCGAGCTCGCCCGGCTCGCCGCCGAGATCGCGCACCATAACCGCCGCTATCACGACGCCGACGCGCCCGAGATCAGCGACGCGGAGTTCGACGCGCTGGTCCGCCAGAACGCCGCGATCGAGGCCGCCTTTCCCGAGCTGGTCCTCGCCGACTCGCCCTCGCGCCAGGTCGGCGCCACGCCTTCGGGTCCGCTCGCCAAGGTGGCGCATGCGCGGCAGATGTTCAGCCTCGACAACGGCTTTGCGGACGAGGATGTCGCCGATTTCCTCGGCAGGGTCCGCCGTTTCCTCAAGCTGCCCGACGACGAACCGCTGGCGCTCACCGCCGAGCCCAAGATCGACGGCCTGTCCTGCTCGCTGCGCTATGAACAGGGCGAACTGGTCCAGGCGCTCACCCGCGGCGACGGCCGGATCGGCGAGGACGTGACGCCCAACGTCCGCACGATTCGAGACATTCCCCAGCGGATCGAAGGCGCGCCGGCGATCTGCGAGGTGCGCGGCGAGGTCTATATGGCCAAGGCCGATTTCGCTGCGCTCAACGCCCGATTGCTCGCCGAGGCGGAGGAAACCGGCAAGGAAGCGCGCCAGTTCGCCAATCCGCGCAACGCCGCCGCCGGATCGCTGCGCCAGAAGGATGCCGCCGTCACGGCCGCCCGGCCGCTGCGCTTCCTCGCCTGGGGCTGGGGCGAGCTGACCGAGCCGCTCGCCGACAAGCAGTTTGAGGCGATCGACCGTATCCGCGCCTGGGGCTTCCCGGTCTCGGACCTGTTCGTCCGCGCGCCCACGCTCGACGACGCCCTCGCGCAGTACCGCGCGATCGAGACGCGACGCGCCGATCTGCCCTTCGATATCGACGGCGTGGTCTACAAGGTCGATCGGCTCGATTGGCAGGAACGGCTCGGCTATGTCGGCCGCGCCCCGCGCTGGGGCCTGGCGCACAAATTCCCCGCCGAACGCGCCCAGACCACGCTGCAGGCGATCGACATCCAGGTCGGCCGCACCGGCAAGCTCACCCCCGTCGCGCGGCTCGAACCGGTGACCGTGGGCGGCGTCGTCGTCAGCAACGCCACGCTCCACAATGCCGACGAGATCGCCCGCCTCGGCGTGCGGCCGGGCGACCGCGTCGTCCTCCAGCGCGCCGGCGACGTGATCCCGCAGATCGTCGAGAACCTCACCCGAGACGTCGCGCGGCCCGACTGGCACTTCCCCACCCATTGCCCGATCTGCGCGTCCGAGGCGGTGGCCGAGGAAGGCGAAGTCGATATCCGCTGCACCGGCGGGCTGATCTGCCCGGCACAGCGGCTGGAGCGGCTCAAGCACTTCGTCAGCCGCGGCGCGCTCGACATCGACGGACTGGGCGAGAAGACGCTGGTCGAGTTGCTCGACCTGGGCTGGATCGCAGAGCCCGCCGACATCTTCCGCCTCGTCCGCCATCGAGGCGAACTGCTCGGCCGCGAAGGCTGGCAGGAAAAGTCGGTCGACGCCCTGCTGGCCGCGATCGAGACGAAGCGCGCGCCCGATGCCGCGCGCCTCCTGTTCGGCCTGGGCATCCGCCATGTCGGCGCGATCACCGCACGCGACCTGCTCAAGCGCTACGCCACGCTGCCGGCGCTCCAGGAACTGGCCAACGACCTGATCGCACTGCGCGATGCCACCCAGCCAGTACTCGGTGAGACCGAGGCCAGGCACCGCACTCGACTCGACAAGGCGATCGCCGAGCGGATCGGCGTGGAGAATGTCGGCGCCGCCGTCGGCCACGCGCTGGCGGACTTTTTCCACGAACCGCACAACCGCACCGCCTGGGCCGATCTGCTCGGCGAAGTCGTGCCGCCGCCGTTCGTGGTGGAAGCGCGCGACTCGGAGGTGACGGGCAAGACGCTGGTGTTCACCGGCACGCTGGAAGCGCTGAGTCGCGACGAAGCCAAGGCACAGGCCGAACGACTGGGCGCCCGCGTGTCGGGCTCGGTATCCGCGAAGACGGACCTGGTGATCGCCGGCCCGGGTGCCGGTTCGAAGCTGAAAAAGGCCGCCGATCTGGGGATCCGGGTGATCAGCGAGAGCGATTGGCTGGGAATCGTAAACGCTTCGGAGTGATGCCCTTTTGCAACGCACCATTGCGGAATGTGTCGTACGTATTGACTGTCACAATTCCGCAATCAAAGCCACGCAGGGGGCAACCGGACAGATGGTGCGAAAAGCGCCACGACCGGTAGCCACAGGCTCTAAAAGGGAACTCTCTCGATGCGAACGCACTTTCTTGCAGGCGTGGCCGCTGCCGCGCTGCTCATTCCGGTTGCCGCGCACGCGCAGGAAACCACGTCGACGATTCGCGGTACCGTAACCGCCAACGGCGCGCCGATCGGCGAAGCAACCGTCGTCGCAACGAACGTTGCATCGGGAACCCGGTCCACCAGCCGTACCGACTCGAGCGGCACCTTCACCCTCACGGGTCTGCGCGCGGGCGGCCCTTACACCGTCGAAGTGGCGGCGTCGGGCTATCCCAACTCGTCGGTGACCGACATCTACACCGTCGCCGCCCAATCGTTTGATCTGCCGATCGACCTGGGCGAGCAGGGCCAGGGCGCGGAAATCGTCGTCACCGCCAGCACCGTACGCGGCGCGCGCTCGATCTCGCAGGGCCCGGCCACGGTGCTGTCGGCCGAGCAGATCGCGAACGTCGCCAGCCTCAACCGCGACATCCGCGATCTCTCGCGGCGCGATCCGTTCGCCCGCCTGGACGACACCCCCACCGGCGGCCGCGCGATTTCTTTTGCCGGCCAGAACGCTCGCTACAACCGCTTCAGCGTCGACGGCGTGCCGATCACCGACAATTTCGGTCTCAACACCGATGGCCTGCCCAGCCGCCGCTCGCCGATTCCGTTCGACGCGATCGGCCAGTTCCAGGCCAAGGTTGCGCCCTATGACGTGCGCGAAGGCAATTTCCAGGGCGGCGCAATCAACATCATCCTGAAGTCGGGGACCAACGAGTTCCACGGCACCGGTTTCTATGCGCGGTCGGGCGACTCGTTCGTCGGCAACAAAACCAAGGACCTCACCGTCAAGGTGCCGAAGTTCCACGTCGACAACTATGGCGCCGAACTGAGCGGCCCGATCATCAAGGACAAGCTGTTCTTCATGGTCGCCGGTGAGCGCCTGCGCGGCGGCCGTCCGATCGTGGAAGGCCCGGCGGACAACAATGGCGGCACCGTGATCCCGGGCGTCACCCAGGCGCAGGTAGATCGCATCAGTGCGATCGCCAAGAGCGTCTACAACTACAATACCGGCGGCGTGCTGCACGATTCGGGCGACAAGGACGACCGCATCGTCGCCCGCCTCGATGCGAACATCAGCGACAAGCAGCGCCTGTCGGTGACGTACACCTACGCCAACGACGCCATCAACCTGCTCAACAACACCTTCACCAACGCGCCGACCGGCCTGGGCCTGGCGTCGAACGCCTATATCCAGGGCAACCGCCTCCACACCGGCGTAGTACAGCTGAACTCGGATTGGTCGGACGACTTCTCGACCGAAGCACGCGTGTTCTACAAGAACTACACGCGCATCCAGGATCCGCTGCTCGGCCGCGGCTTCGCCCAGTTCCGCGTCTGCTCCAACGAGGTCTCGACCGGGTCGCTTACCGCCTGTGACAACAACGCAGCGATCGTCTCGTTCGGTCCGGACAATTCGCGCCAGACCAACCAGCTGAAGACCGACACCTGGGGCGGCATGTTCCAGGCGCGCGTGACCAAGAACGACCACGATCTGCGCATCTTCAGCGAAGTTGCGTTCGTGAACGTCTTCAACTCGTTCCTGCAGAACAGTGCCGGCAATTATTACTTCGACTCGCTCGCCGACCTGCAGAACAAGACCGCCAACCAGATCACCTATGCCAATGCGATTCCGTCGCTGGTCCCGAACGACGCTGCGTCGAATTTCTCGTACCAGAGCTACACCTTCGGTGTCATGGATTCCTGGCGCGTCACCCCGACGTTGAACGTCAGCTACGGCATGCGCTATGACCTGTACGGCATGCACGACCTGCCAGCCCGCAGCGCCGCCTACACGACGCGGTATGCCGGCGGCGCGTTCGTCAACGGCCAGCTCCAGTCGATCGGCGCCAACAACGCCAATATCTCCGGCCTGGGCCTGTTCCAGCCGCGCGTCGGCTTCGACTGGAAGCCGCTCCCGCGCGTGAGCATCCGCGGCGGCGGCGGCATCTTCGGCGGCGGCACGCCCGACGTCTATGTGTCGAACAGCTTCTCGAATACCGGCGTCCTGACCAACTCGGTCTCGATCAACCGCACGGCCACCGGCTTCTCGGGCGCAACGACCGACGCCACCATCGGCAATGCGGCGCTTTCGGGCGTGACCGGGACCTCGATCCCCGGCGCGGTGAACACCCTGCTGACCAACGCGACGGTGGCCACCAACGCCCCCGTCAATGCGATCGATCCGCACTTCAAGCTGCCGTCGCAGTGGCGCGCGACGCTGAGCGGCGAGTACGCGGTGAGCGGCTGGACCTTCGGCGCGGACTTCCTCTACTCGAAGGTCCGCGACCAGGTATACTTCACCGACATTCGTTCGCAGCCCATCGCAGGCTCGCTGACGCCGGATGGTCGCCAGCGTTACCAGAACATCATCGATGGTGCCGCCAGCACCAATACCAACAGCGACATCCTGCTGACCAACACCAGCAAGGGCCGCGCGCTCATCGGCGTCGCGCGCATCGACAAGACCTGGGACTTCGGTCTGAACATCAACGGCAGCTTCACCTACCAGGATGTGAAGGACCAGTCGCCGGCGACCTCGTCGACCGCGGGTTCGAACTACAGCAACGGCGCGTTCGTCGACCCGAACAACGTCGCCTATGGCATCTCGAACGATCAGGTGAAGTACTTCTTCAAGTACAGCCTGAGCTACGACCACGCCTTCTTTGGTGACTACAAGACCACCTTCGCGCTGTTCGGCGAATCGCGCATCGGTCACCCGTACAGCTACACCTTCCAGGACTTCGGCAGCGGCCGTTCCTCGGTGTTTGGCACCACCGGTGTCAGCTCGGGCACCGGTACCGGCGGCAACCGCTATCTGATGTACGTGCCGACGGTGAACGATCCGCTGGTTTCGTACAGCACACCTGCGGTGCGCGATGCGGTGAACGCGTTCATCGACGCTTCGGGCCTCGGCAAGTATCGTGGCCAGGTCGCGCCGCGCAACGCGTTCCACTCCAAGTGGTTCACCCGTATCGATCTGCACGTTTCGCAGGAACTGCCGACCGGCCTCGGCAAGTCGCGGGTCACCATCTTCGGCGACATCGAGAACTTCACCAATTTCCTCAACAAGAAGTGGGGCCAGACCCGCGAGTACGTGTTCCCGTACAACGTAGCGACGGTCCGGGTGCAGTGCCTGACCACCAAGGGCAACGCCGATGGTGCAGGCACGGTCGCGACCAGCGCGGCGCAGCCCTGCGCCCAGTATCGCTATTCGCCAGTGGGTGGTTCGACCAGCTTCACCGCGCCGAGCGATCAGATCTACGCGAACCAGTCGCTCTACTCGATCCGCGTCGGCGCCCGCTTCACCTTCTAAGCGGCACGACCGATCCTTTCAGAATGCCGGGCGCCTCACGCGCCCGGCATTTTTTTTGCCCCCTCGGCGCCAGCGATGATAAAGGCGCAGTGTGGCAAAGACTTCGCTTCCGCAACCGAACGCCAGGACCTTGGGCCTTTCCAAGCCCGACCTGTTTTCCCGGCCCTTCTTCGAAGACAAGGGCCGCGCCTTCTGGATTCTCCAGGCGACCGGCTGGAGCGGCTATCTGCTGCTGCGCTCGGTCTCGTCGATCTCGAACGGCTTTTCGGTCGAAGGGCTGATCAAGGCGATCATCGAAGCGATCGTCGGCTATTGCCTCACGCTGCTGCTTTCGGCGCTCTACGGCTTCTACCGCCGCCTGCCGCGTATTCCCGCGGTGCTGCTGACGCTGGCCACGCTCGGCGCGGGGACGCTGGTCTATGCGGTGCTGGAGGCCTTCACCTATTCCTTCACGGCGGCCGAGACCGGCATCACCTTCGCGCGGGTGATCGGCTACAGCTTCCTCACCTTCACGGTGCTCGCCGGCTGGTCGGCGCTCTATTTCGGGATCAATTTCTACCTGATCGTCGAGCAGCAGATCGATCAGATGCAGATCCTGGAGAACCAGGCCAGCAGCGCCCAGCTGGCGATGCTGCGCTATCAGCTCAACCCGCATTTCCTGTTCAACACGCTCAACTCGATCTCGACGCTGGTGCTGCTCAAGCAGACCGAGCGGGCGAACATCATGCTCTCCCGCCTCTCCTCGTTCCTGCGCTACACGCTGGCGAACGAGCCGACCGCGCACGTCACGCTGGCGCAGGAGATCGAGACGCTGAAGCTGTATCTCGAGATCGAGAAGATGCGCTTCGACGAGCGGCTGCGCATGCATTTCGACCTCGATCCCCGCGTCGCCAAGGGGCGCCTCCCCTCGCTGCTGCTCCAGCCCTTGGTCGAAAACGCGATCAAATATGCGGTCAGCACGCAGGAAAACGGCGCCGATATCATGGTCTCGGCTCGGCTCACCGGAGACAGGGTGCAGATCGCCGTGTCCGACACGGGTCCGGGATTGATCGAAGCGCGTCCGAGGCCGACGCTTTCGACTGGCGTGGGGCTCGCCAATATACGGGAGCGGTTGGCACAGGCTTTCGGGCCTGACCATCGTTTCGAGACGCGAACGAAACCTGGGGAAGGTTTCAGCGTTGAGATCGAGATACCGTTCCAGCTTGAGGAACCGAACCGAGAGGCCGCATGACCATCCGTACCATCCTCGTAGACGACGAATCCCTGGCGATTCAGGGGCTCGAGCTCCGGCTCCAGGAGCATGAGGATGTCGAAATTATCGACAAATGCTCCAATGGCCGCGAAGCCATCCGATCGATCAAGACGCACAAGCCGGACCTTGTTTTCCTCGACATCCAGATGCCGGGATTTGACGGGTTTTCGGTGATCCAGGGGCTGATGGAGGTCGAACCGCCGCTGTTCGTCTTCGTCACCGCCTATTCCGACCACGCCATTCGCGCCTTCGAGGCGCAGGCGGTGGATTACCTCATGAAGCCGGTCGAGCCTTCGCGGCTGGCCGATACGCTGGACCGCGTCCGCCAGCGCCTCGCCGAGAAGCGCGGCGTCGAGGAAGTGGAAAAGCTGAAGGAAGTGCTGGCCGAAGTCGCCCCCGATGCGGTGGACGACATCGGCGGCGACGGCGGCGAGCACGCGGCGAACCGCTTCGAAAAGCTCATCAACATCAAGGATCGCGGCCAGATCTTCCGCGTCGATGTCGACACGATCGAACGGATCGACGCGGCCGGCGATTACATGTGCATCTACACCGGCGACAACACGCTGATCCTGCGCGAGACGATGAAGGATCTGGAAAAGCGGCTCGATCCGCGCCGCTTCCAGCGCGTGCATCGCTCGACGATCGTCAATCTCGACCTGGTCCGCCAGGTGAAACCGCACACCAATGGCGAGTGCTTCCTGGTGCTCAATTCGGGTGCACAGGTGAAGGTCTCGCGCTCGTACCGCGATGTGGTGGCGCGCTTCGTCCACTGACGCCAAGGCCCTTCGCAGGTCGTGAAAGGCGGCCCCGTCCATCCGGGCGGGGCCGCCTTTTCGTATCAGAACCCGGCCGAGAAGGTCAGGAACCACTGGCGCGGCGCGATCGGGTAGACCGAGTAGCTGTTGGTCGCCGAACCCACCGAGATGGTCGACCAGCCGCCGACGTCCGCCAGGTTGGTGACGTTGAGGCTCAGTTCCGCCTTTTTCAGCCGCACCAGCTCCGCCGGCAGCTTGGCCGCGACGCGCAGCGAGGTGAGGAAGTAGGACTTCACGCTGGTGTCATTGGCATAGGTCGCATAGCGCCGGCCGACATAATCGCCGGTCACCTGCGCCTCGAACGCGCCGAGCGCCAGCGTCGCCACGGTCTTGTTCATCCACTTCGGCGAGCCCGGCACCTGCTTGCCGCAGGTCGGCACCACACCGCCGCTGACCACATTGCCGCCCAGGCACCCGCTCACCGCAGCGCCGATGCCGTTCGCGGTCGAGCTATAGTCGCTCTGATAGGTCGAGCTGTTGTACGACACCGCGTTGTACAGCGACAGCGCCCGGCCGAAGTGCAGCGTGAAGGCCGCATCGACCCCGTCGGTATGCACGCTGCCCACGTTCACCAGGACCGAGGTGCCGCCGGTGATCGCGCCGCCGGCGATGCCGCCGGGGTTGGTGCTGATCGCCAGCAGGCGGTTGCTGAAGGTGACGTGGTAATAGTTCACCTGCGCGTCGAGCCCGCTGAGGATCCCGTCGAAGCTGCGGTGCGTGCGCACGCCGCCTTCGTAGGTCCAGCTCGTCTCCGGCTTGCCCTGCTGGGCGAAGGCGTCGAACGCCGACTGGCTGCCGGTGAACCAGGGCGAGAGCGAACCGCCGCCCAGATATGCCATATACTGGTGCAGATTCTTCTGGACGTTGAAGTAGAGCTGCTCATGGCCGTTCAGGTCATAGGTCGCGCCGAGCGAGGGCAGGAACCAGTTGAGCGTATTGATCCGGCCGCTCGGCAGGTTGCCGGTCAGGCCCGAGAGCGAGCCCGCCTTGGGCTGCACCGGGAACCAGCCGTTCGCCCATTGCGCGCTCGTCTTGACGCCGGCCTCGACGCGCAGCTGCTCGGTCACCTTCCAGGCGTCCTGCAGGTGGAGCTGGAGCACGTTGACGCGCGCTTCGCCCTGATACTGGGTGAACAGTGGGTTGGACGGGCGGATATAGGGCGAGCTGGCGTCGGGATTGTTGACGTCGAAGCCGTACCAGCGGCGCCACTGGGTGGCGCTGTTATGCTCGAACCAGGCGCCGAGCTGGACCTGATGTGCGCCGAAATCGAGATCGAGGTTCGAGATGCCGCCGGTACGATCGATGCGATATTCGGTGGTGCGGGTCACCAGGCCCGAACCGCCGGTCGCTGCCACCAGCGCGGACGAGGCGTTCGCGTTCGCCTTATACTTGGTGCCGGTCGCGTAGTTCGGGTCGAGATAGGCCTGAATCACCGTGATCGACTGGCCCAGCGGGCCCGCGACGACGCCGACGCCGTCATTGTGGTGGAAATAGGCGGTGTTGGACCAGGTCGCGCGATCGCCCAGCTTCGCATCGTAGCGCGCATAGGTCAGATAATCGGTGCGCTGCGCATCCGAATAATAGTTGCGATAGTTGCCGCCCTGCGCCGCCGCGGTATTGCCGAACGCATCCATATAACCGCGCATGCCGGCGAGATCGGAATAGAAGAACGGCCGCGTGCGGGGCGTGTAGAGCTGGGCCGCGGTCGCCGTGCCGCCGGCCGAGGGCTTGAAGAAGGTGGTCGCGTCCTCGTTCGGCTCCGTCTTGTCCGAATAGTCGAAGAACAGCGTCAGCTTGCCGGCTGCGCCATCGTGCACGAACTTGGCGTTGGCCTGCCAGCCGCCCTGGATGCCGTTGAAGTCCCACGCCCGCGCGCGCTGGCGGACGCCGGAGACATAGGCGCTGTTCTCGTCGTTCGGGCCGAACGTGCCGGTATCCAGCCGCAGATAGGTGCGCGAGGTGCCGTAGCTGCCCACCGTCTGGTTGAACATGCCGCCCATCGCCTTGGCCGGATCGGCCGAGAAGGTCTCGATCGTGCCACCCAGGTTGCTGGTGGACGCGGTGCCGAGATCGCCGGCGCCGGTGGTCACCACGACGCGGCCGACATTCTCCGAGATCACCGCGCGCTGCGGCGACAGGCCGTTGTAATTGCCATAGCTCTGGTCGCCCAGCGGGATCCCGTCCATGGTATAGCCGAGCTGCTGGAAGTTGAAGCCGTGGATGAAAATCTGGGCGTTCTGCTCGTTATTCCCCCACGGATCCGCCGTGATGTAGAGCACGCCGGGCAGCGTCTGGATCGCCTTCAACGGCGATACGCCCGGCAGGATCTTCTGGATTTCTTCCGCCGAAATGGCGGTGGCCGAACGCGTCGTCTTGGCGGTGACGACGATGTTGCTGGCGGTATCGGTATCGCTGCCGGTGGTGTCGTCAGCGGCGACGGTGCTGGCTTCCTGCGCCTGCGCCGGGAGCGCGGTGGCGGCAGCGGTGAGGAATGCGGCGACGGAAACCGTCGCGCGGAGCGCGTGGTGGAACTTCATTCGACCCCCAGGTCTGATGGTGCATGTGCGAAGACTGGGGCGGCGGCTAGGATCGGCGTGTTTCAGTTCGAAGGCTTTTCGATAAAACTCGCGTGACGTTGCCTTTTTGCTTCGGTCAACGATGCCCGCTCAAACGCCGCCGGGCTCGTCCAGCCCGCGCGATCCTCGTGCGGCAGGCGCACGGCTTGGTCCGATCCAGTGGCCAACGAGCAGCACCGGCTCGAGGATGGCCATGCCGATCAGCACCGCGATCAGGCGCTCGATCCCGGGCAGTACGTCGCCATCGGCATAGCTGTCCGGCACCAGCATCACGAGCACCGCCAGCGTGAACTGGGTGCCGACATAGCGGTAGCTATGCGGCCCGTTCTCGATCATCCGCCCGATCGACACGCCGATCACGGTGCCGGCGACGAGAACGGGTGTATGGCCCTGGGCGACGAACAGGCACACCGCCGACAGCGCAGCACCGGCCAGGCACCCCACGAAACGCTGCGCCAACCGGACGCTCACCGGCACCAGCCCGCTCGATCCCAGCCCATGGACCGGCACCAGCATCACCGCCATCACGCCGACCGCGCTCTGCGCCAGCGCCGGCAGCGCGAACGCGTGCGCGACCCCGACCAGCAGCGCCAGTGCGATGCCCGCCTGCACGGCATGGCGGAACGCCGCGGGATGCCAGAGCGCGACCGGCGGCTCCGGTGTCGGCGGGGCAGGCCAGCGGCGACGGACGGTCAGCGTCGAGACGATGCTGACCGTCGCGCAGGCGAGCGTGCCCGCCACCGTCTCCAAAATGCGGGTAAGGACGAACTGGTCAAGCCCGGTCGCCGGCGTCTCGATCCTGTCGAGCAGCACCATCGCGAAGGTGAGGCCGAAGAACAGCCAGGCATATGCCCGCCGGGCGGTGAGCGCGCGATACAGGCTGAGCGTCCCCACCGCCATCATCGCGGCGGCGCTGGCCACCCAATTCTCGCCGACCAGCGGGGCCAGCCCCAATGCGAGCAACCCGCCCGCCACGGTGCCGACGATCCGCAGCAGCCCGCGCAGCACCGTCTCGCTGGCATGGCCCCGCATGACCATATAGCCCGCGAACGCCGCCCAGGCGACGTTATCGCCGCCGATGGCGTGCGCCACCAGGATCGCCAGCAGCACCGATAGCACGCACTCGCCGGCATCGACGGTGCGGGGTGTGACCCGCCCCAGCACGGCATCCCAGGCGGCGCGCAGCCGGCTCATCTCATTCGAACAGCTCGGCGAGGAAATTGGTCATCGCCTGCCAACTCCGCCGGTCGGCCTTGGGTTCATATGCGATCGCGGGATTGGGCCCGTTCTTGCGGCTCAGGTCGGTAAAGGCGTGGCCGGCATGGCCATAGGCGTGGAGTTGCCAGTCGGCGCCGCGCGCGGTCAGTTCCTCCGCCAGCGCGACGGTCGCGTCGGGTGGCGCCAGCGGATCGTCCCAGCCATGGCAGATCAGCAGCTTCGCCGCGATCGGCGCGCCGTTCGGCAGATCCGGGCGGTCATAGACGCCGTGGAACGATACGCCGCCCAGGATCGGCAGGCCGGCGCGGCCTGCGTCCAGCACGCATTTGCCGCCGAAGCAGAAGCCGATCGCCGCCATCCGGGCAGCGTCCGCGATCGCCAGCCCCGCCAGCGCGTCGAGCGAGGCCGCCAGCCGGTCGCGCAGCAGCGCACGATCGGCGTTCAATTCCTCCATGTAGCGGGCATAGTGTGGATCGCCCATCGCGGTGCGCTTGCCCTGGCCATAGAGGTCGGCGACCAGCGCGACATAGCCGAGCCGCGCCAGATCCTCGGCCTTGTCCACGTCCGCTTCCTTCGCGCCGAACACATTGGGCAGCACCAGGATCGCCGGCCGGACATGGGTCGCGCCATCGTCCCAGACCGCCGTGCCTTCGAAGGGACCGCCCGGGCCGTCATAGACCAGCGTCTGTCGAACCACCGCCATGTACCGTCACTCCTGCGCTTGTCCCTGTCGCCCGTGTCGCTAAGGACGGCGGCAACCCGATGCAAGGAGATCGCCCTATGCCCACGCTCGTCCTGATCCGCCACGGCCAGTCGGCCTGGAACCTGGAAAACCGCTTCACCGGCTGGTGGGATGTCGACCTGACCGAGCAGGGCGTGCGCGAAGCCACCGCTGCCGGTACGTTGATGAAGGAAAAGGGGCTCGACTTCGACCTGTGCTTCACCAGCTTCCAGAGCCGCGCGATCAAGACGCTGCACCTGGCGCTGGAGGCGATGGACCGGCTGTGGCTGCCCGAGGAAAAGGACTGGCACCTCAACGAGCGCCACTATGGCGGCCTGACCGGCCTCGACAAGGCGGAGACCGCCGCCAAGCATGGCGATGCGCAGGTGAAGATCTGGCGCCGCAGCTTCGACGTGCCGCCGCCGCTGCCGGAAGAAGGCTCGCCCTGGGACCTGGCCAAGGACCCGCGTTACGCCGGCATCCCGATCCCGCAGACCGAGAGCCTGAAGGACACGATCGCCCGCGTGCTGCCCTATTGGGAAGAACGCATCGCCCCCGAGCTGAAGGCGGGCAAGCGCGTGCTGATCGCGGCGCACGGCAACTCGCTGCGGGCCCTGGTGAAGCACCTGTCGGGCATCCCTGACGACGAGATCGTCAGCCTGGAGATCCCGACCGGCCAGCCGATCGTCTACCAGCTCGACGACGAGCTGAAGGAAATCGAGCGCTATTATCTGAGCGAGCGGTAACCTACCTAAAGCCCCTCCTCCTTGGAGGAGGGGTTGGGGGTGGAGGGATTCCAGACCAGAGGTTGGTCTCGGTGAGACTCTGCCCCACCCCAACCCGCTTCAGGTGAACAACGCCCCGCGCTGTTCAGGCGCTGCCGGGGGCAGCGCCGACCTGGTGCGCCTGAAGGGGAGGGGCTTAGAGTACGCTGCGAATTCAGCCGCGCACCACTTCGCCGCGCCCGACCCGGTCGATCAGTTCGTACACCGCCCGCGCATTCGGAATGCGCAGGAATTGCGGCACGGAGTCGAAGGTAGGTTGCCAAACGGCAAAATTGCCTGCCTGGAGTAGGCCTCCGCCGGCTCCGAAACGCAGCGTACCGCTGCCGTCCCGTCGCTCGTGCAGATCCAATATCGGCAAGGCGTCGATGTTGATTGAGCGCAATCCGGACTGCCCGCGCAGGATCAACACGCGCCTGTTCGTGACGACGTAGCGCAGCGCGCGGCGGATCGCGATATCGAGCAGGAAGCGCCCCACAGTGGCGTAGACGCCTATCACCAGAAAGAGGCCACCGATCATTATCGCTGGTCCAGGAACCTCAGCAATCCCGTGCTGAAAAAGCATCGATGCGGGAAACCCCGCCCAGACAACGGAAAAGGGCACCAGAAAGATATCAATCGGCCGGAACATCAGCCCCGTATAGGGCTGCCCTTCCCAAAGCAGCTGCTCCCCTGGCAGGCGAACCCGCTCAAACGCTTCCATACGTCCCCCAAATGAACGACGCCTCCGCGCGCCGACCGACGGCCTATCCGCCGGTTCGCCCCCCGACGCCAGATCAAACCAGCGTCACCGTCTCCGCGACCCCAGATCCGCCGGGATCGTCGCCCGGTACGCCGGCGCCACCCGCGCCTTGCTCGCCTGTTCGTACGCATAGCCCGCGCGCAGCAGCAGCCCGTCCGCGTACGCGGTGCCGATGAACGACAGCCCGGCGGGCAGTCCGTTCACCAGCCCCATCGGCACCGTGAGGTGCGGATAGCCCGACACCGCCGGCAGTTCGCTCGCCGAGGGGCCGACGAACTGGTCGCCGTGCGCGGGGTCGCTCAGCCAGGGCGTGCCATAGGTGGGCGTGACCAGCACCTCCGCCCCCGCCGCCTTGAGCATCGCGTCGATCCCCTCCACGCCGGCCAGCCGCAGCGACTTCGTCCGCGCGGCCTTATAGTCGGGATCGTCGAGCCCCTTGGTCGCCTCGGCCTTCACGAAGGTTTCCTGCCCGAAGAACGCCATCTCGTCGGCGGCGTGCGCCTGGTTGAACGCAATGACATCGGCCAGCGTCCGCACCTGCACCGCCGCGGGCGTCGTCGCCAGATAGGCGGCGAGATCGGCCTTGAGCTCGGTATAGAGCACCAGGCTCTCCGCCTCACCGATCCCGTCGAGCTTGGGCAGCTTCACCTCGACCAGCGTCGCGCCCGCCGCGCGCAGTTCGCCCAGCGCCTTGTCGAACCGCGACGCGAGATCGTCCGCCATCTCGGGCCGCCAATAGCCGATCCGCATGCCCTTCAATGCATCGGCCCGCAGGCTACCCGCATAGTCCTTGCGATAGGCGTTCGCGCCCTTGGTCGCCGGATCGGCCGGGTCCTCGCCGATCATGCCTGCAAACAGCAGCGCGACATCCGCCACGCTGCGGCCCATCGGCCCCGGCGTATCCTGGCTATGGCTGATCGGCACGACATGGGTGCGGCTCACCAGCCCCAGCGTGGGCTTGAGGCCTACCAGCCCGTTCATCGCAGAGGGGCAGACCACCGAACCATCGGTCTCGGTCCCCACCGCCGCCGCTGCAAAGCTCGCCGCCGCCGCCGCGCCCGAACCGCTCGACGAGCCGCAGGAGGTGCGATCGAGCGCATAGGGATTGCGTACCAGCCCGCCGACCGCGCTCCACCCGCTCATCGACCAGTCCGAGCGGATGTTCGCCCATTCGCTGAGGTTGGTCTTGCCGAGGATCACCGCGCCCGCCGCACGCAGCTGCGCCACCACCGGCGCGTCGCGGCCGGTGCGGTTGCCCCTCAGCGCCAGGCTGCCCGCGGTGGTCGGCAGTTCGCTGGTTTCGATATTGTCCTTGATCAGCACCGGCACGCCGTCGAGCGGCCCCAGCGCCTTGCTGGCCTTGCGCCGCGCATCGCTGGCGCGGGCCTGGGCGAGCGCATCGGGGCTCACTGCGATCACCGATCGGAGGGTCGGCCCCTTGCGGTCCATCGCCGCGATCCGCGCGAGATAGGCCGTCGTCACCGCCGCGCTGCTGGTCCTGCCCGCGGCAAGATCGGCGGAAATCCGGGCGGCGGGCACTTCCTCCACCTTCACCTGCGCGATCGCCGGGCTCGACGCCACCAGCGCCAGCATCGCCACACCCCATGTCCGCATCGCCGCCCCCTTTTGTCTGGTTTGACGGCAGCCTATCGTAGCGCGAACCAAGCGCAATCCTGCCTGCAGGAACATCGGCAAGATCGGTCGGGCGGGCCCCAGCGCCCCTCCCTAGGAAGGCGTCGCCACGGAGGAACTGATGCAGACGCCGCTCGCCCGCTACCATGCCCGGATGCAGCGCGTGCTCGACCATGTCGACGCGCATGCCGAAACGGCGCTGGACCTGGAGACGCTGGCGGGCGTCGCGGCGTTTTCGAAGCATCATTTCCACCGCCAGTTCAGCGCGCTGTTCGGCCTGTCGGTGCATCGCTACGTCCAGCTCGTGCGGATGAAGCGGGCCTCCTATCGTCTCGCCTATCGCCCGGGCGAACCGATCACCGGCATCGCGTTCGACGCCGGCTATGAAGCGCCCGAGGCCTTCGCCCGGGCCTTCCGCCAGCGCTTCGGCCAGGCGCCATCGCAATTCCGCGCGGCGCCGGACTGGCAGCCGTGGCACGCGGCCCTCGCGCCGCTCACCCTAGCCAGGAGCCAGACGATGCAGACCCGATTCACCATTGAAGACGTGACGACGATCGATTTCCCCGCCACGCCGGTGGCGTTCCTCACCCACCGCGGCGACCCCGCGCATCTGGGCGAAACGATCCGGCGCTTCATCGCCTGGCGCAAGACGACCGGCCATCGCCCACCGGCCAGCGCAACCTACACCATCTTCCACACCGATCCGCGCACCACGCCACCCGAATACTATCGCCTCGACCTCTGCGCCGGCACCACGCATCCGATCGCCGACGCGGCGCACGGCATCGAACCCGGCCTGATCCCCGCCGGCCGCTGCGCAATGCTGCGGGTGGTGGGCCAGGCCGACGATCTCGAGCCGGCCGCACTATTCCTCTATCGCGAATGGCTGCCGGCAAGCGGCGAGGAACCCGGCGACTTCCCGCTCTTCGCCCGGCGCGTCGCGTTCTTCCCCGACGTGCCGGAGCATGAAGCGGTGACCGAGCTGTACCTTCCGCTGCGTTAACCACCTATCACCACCGGTAGTAGTCGGTGGTGATTCATCCCCCAAAATTTATTTGCAGTTCCGCCTTCGTTCTCTTGCCTTTTCGGAAGGCAAGGAAGGTCCGCGCGTCGCGCCTTTTCCGCCGCGCAGGTCGTGCCACGAGCCGAGTCATTTCAGCGATGAATCGTTGCATTCCGATTTCATTTGGGCTCTTGTGCCCGAACTCGGATTGGCACAATCTGTAGTGGTCACACCAAGGGGCAAGCCCAAGCACTGGTAACCCACCGCCCGCATCCCCAAATGCGGCATGGGCAGACTCGTGCCGGGCGCCGGGCCGATGGACACTTTTTGTTCTCGCGCAAACCCGGCTGGTGCTAGGATCGCTACGGTGCCCCGAGTCGGTTGTTGCGTGATGCATAAGACAGGGGCTCGAGTCATGGAATTCAGAGATAGTGAGAACAGCGTGAACGATACCGCCACCCTCGAAGCCGCCCCCGCCAGCAAGGCGCTCGACAGCAAGGCGATCGTGCCGCAGCCCTATCCGGTCGAGGTCGATCATGCGCGCGATGCGCTGCTCACCGATTTCGGCAAGGAGACGCTGAAGGACCGCTACCTCCTCCCCGGCGAAAGCTATCAGGATCTGTTCGTGCGCGTCGCCTCTGCCTATGCGGACGATCAGGCGCACGCCCAGCGGATCTACGACTATATCTCGAAGCTGTGGTTCATGCCCGCCACGCCGGTCCTGTCGAACGGCGGCACCGGGCGCGGCCTGCCGATCAGCTGCTACCTCAATTCGGTGCCGGACAGCCTGGAAGGCATCGTCCAGACCTGGAACGAGAATGTCTGGCTCGCCTCGCGCGGCGGCGGCATCGGCACCTATTGGGGCAGCGTGCGCGGCATCGGCGAGCCGGTCGGCCTCAACGGCAAGACCAGCGGCATCATCCCGTTCGTGCGGGTGATGGATTCGCTCACCCTCGCGATTTCGCAGGGCTCGCTGCGCCGTGGCTCGGCCGCCTGCTATCTCGACGTCAGCCATCCGGAGATCGAGGAATTCCTCGAGATCCGGAAGCCCTCGGGCGATTTCAACCGCAAGGCGCTGAACCTGCACCATGGCGTGCTGATCCCCGATGCGTTCATGGAAGCCGTGCGCAACGGCGACGAATGGCAGCTGAAGAGCCCCAAGGACGGCTCGGTCCGCGCCACGGTGGACGCCCGCGCGCTGTTCCAGAAGCTGGTCGAGACCCGCCTGGCCACCGGCGAGCCGTACATCGTGTTCAGCGATCACGTGAACTCGACGATGCCCAAGCATCACCGGGACCTGGGCCTCAAGGTCTCGACCTCGAACCTGTGCTCGGAAATCACGCTGCCCACCGGCCGCGACCATCTGGGCAACGATCGCACCGCGGTGTGCTGCCTGTCCTCGCTCAACCTCGAGACCTGGGACGAGTGGAACAAGGACAAGCGCTTCGTCGAGGACGTGATGCGCTTCCTCGACAATGTGCTGACCGACTATATCGAGCGCGCGCCGGACGAGATGGCCCGTGCCCGCTATTCGGCGATGCGCGAGCGTTCGGTCGGCCTGGGCGTGATGGGGTTCCACTCGTTCCTCCAGGCGCGCGGCCTGCCGTTCGAAGGCGCGATGGCGAAAAGCTGGAACCTGCGCATGTTCAAGCACATCAGCGCGCAGGTGAACGACGCGTCGATGGCGCTGGCGGCCGAGCGCGGCCCCTGCCCCGACGCGGCCGACATGGGCGTGATGGAGCGGTTCAGCTGCAAGATGGCGATCGCGCCGACCGCGTCGATCTCGATCATCTGCGGCGGCACCAGCGCCTGCATCGAGCCGATCCCGGCCAACATCTACACCCACAAGACGCTCAGCGGCTCCTTCTCGGTCAAGAACCCGTATCTCGAGAAGCTGCTGAAGGATAAGTCGAAGAATTCCGACGCGGTGTGGAATTCGATCCTCGAACAGGGTGGCTCGGTCCAGCATCTCGATTTCCTCACGGCCGAGGAAAAGGATTGCTACAAGACCAGCTTCGAGATCGACCAGCGCTGGATCCTGGAACTCGCGGGCGACCGCGCGCCGTTCATCGACCAGGCGCAGTCGCTCAACCTGTTCATTCCGGCGGATGTCGAGAAGTGGGATTTGCTGATGCTCCACTTCCGCGCCTGGGAGCTGGGCATCAAGTCGCTCTACTATCTGCGCTCGAAGTCGGTGCAGCGTGCCGGGTTCGCCGGCGGGGTGGAAGCCGACAACACGATCGAAAAGCCGAAGTTCGATCTGGGCGAGAGCACCGATTACGACGAATGCCTGGCCTGTCAGTGAACCTCGTCGATGAAGAAGTGGTCCATCCCTTTACCCGCCTCGCCCGTCTCGGGAGAGGCCGGGGATCGTGCTGAGGCACGACGGGAAGAGGTGAGGAAGGCTCACGCCTCCTCACCTCCCGTGGCTTCACGCCTCTTCTTCGAAAATCTCTACCGCGACGTCGGCGTTGGCGGACAGGCGGACCGTGTCGCCTTCCACCTCGGCGACCAGACCGAGCGGGATATAGTGATGGTGCCCGGCATGGCTGCCCTCGGCGCCTTCGATTTCCGCACCACTGTCCTTCTTGGTCAGCTTGATGCGGTGATGCTCAACCTTGTCGACGGTGCCGACATGGACGCCATCGGCGCCGATGACTTCCATATGCTCGCGGACGTTGCTTTCGTGGCCCATGGACGTTCTCCTTTGTTGGGTTCGATGGGGGTAACGCATAGTTGGCCGAAACGATGCCCGGCATCGGGCACTCGCCGGATGCGTGCATTACCTATGGCGCGCGCCGAATTCGCCACAACCATACGCTCGGATGATCCACTGCAATGAACCCGATTCGCACCGCCGCCGCGCTTGTCACGCTCACCCTGCTCGCCGCCTGCGCGCACCAGGTGCCGAGCGCGGTGCAGCCGCAGGCGCCGGGCTTCCTGCTCGGCCTGTGGCACGGCTTCATCTTCCCGGTCGCCTGGGGCCTGTCGCTGATCATGCCGGACATCGCGGTCTATGCGGTGCCGAACAATGGCGGCTGGTATGATTTCGGCTTCTTCATCGGCGTGGTGTTCTTAGGGGTAGGCGCGCAGGGTGGCCGCAAGGTCGTCTATCGCGAGCGGGTCGTGGTGCGCGATGGCATGAAGACCGTCCGCGGACGGGTGATCGACCAATGACCCGCGCCCTCGCCCTCCAGGCCGGCCTCGGCATCGCCGCTGGCACGGCTGGACTGATCATCCTTCTCCGCCCCTCGGCGGCGCGCGGACTGCTGCGGATGGAGGCGAGCGAGGCGGCGACGTACGCGATGCGCATCGCCGGCATGATGCTGGTGGCGCTCGGCCTGTTCCTCACCGGCTTCGCGCTAGCCTTTGCGAGCGCGGGAGGGGTGGCGTGAGCACACCCATGTTCCTCCTGGTATCGTTCCTGCTGGGCTCGACAAGCTTCGTGATGCTGCTGGCCGGTTTCAAATTGCTGGAACGGTTGGTGCCATTGGGAGCCGGGTCACGCCTGCGCCGTCTCCACGACCGGCGCGAAAGTCGCTTGGCGCGCGGCCACGATCGTTACTTCGAAGAACTGCGTAGTATCGATGCGGTGATCGCCCAGATCGACGATACGACGGAGGAGCGGGATCCGCGCGTTTGGTACAAGCGGCCGGCAGTTTTCCTACTGCTACCCTCGGCATGGCTCTTCGGTTTTCTCATTATCGACTTTTTTGGTCCGGCACTTGGGCTTGGCACGTTGCCCGCCTGGGCGAGCGTCTACTCGCAAGGGTGGTTCATCTTGATCGGCCTTTCTTATCTGCTCGACCGCTACAACCAACCTTTCAAGAGAGCGTGGACCCGCTTGGCGGCAGGCGCTCTCTATGTCGCGTTGGGCATATTAATGCTCAGCGCCGGCCTTTCTCATTCCAGTTTCTGATCCGGAGTACCCCCATGTCGCTTCTCGAAGCCCGCAAGACCTACAAGCCCTTCGAATATCCCTGGGCCTATGAATATTGGAAGCGCCAGCAGCAGGTCCACTGGCTGCCGGAAGAAGTGCCGCTGGGCGAGGATTGCCGCGACTGGGCGCAGAAGCTGACCGATCACGAGCGCAACCTGCTCACCCAGATCTTCCGCTTCTTCACCCAGGCCGACGTGGAAGTGCAGGATTGCTACCACGAGAAATACGGCCGCGTGTTCAAGCCGACCGAGATCAAGATGATGCTCACCGCCTTCTCCAACATGGAGACGGTGCACATCGCGGCGTACAGCCACCTGCTCGACACGATCGGCATGCCCGAGACCGAGTACAGCGCCTTCCTCCAGTATAAGGAGATGAAGGACAAGCACGACTATCTCGCCACCTTCGGCGTCGATAGCGACGAGGATATCGCCAAGACGCTGGCGATGTTCGGCGGCTTTACCGAGGGGCTGCAGCTTTTCGCCAGCTTCGCGATGCTGATGAACTTCCCGCGCTTCAACAAGATGAAGGGCATGGGCCAGATCGTCACCTGGTCGATCCGCGACGAGAGCCTGCACTGCGAAGGCATCATCAAGCTGTTCCACACCTTCTGCAAGGAACGGAACTGCATGACGCCGAGCGTGCGCGACGACATTCTGGACATGTGCCAGAAGACCGTACGCATCGAGGACGCGTTCATCGATCTGGTGTTCGAGATGGGCCCGGTGAACGGCATGACGCCGAAGGACATCAAGAAATATGTCCGCTTCATCGCCGACTGGCGGCTGGGCCAGCTCGGCCTGAAGCCGATCTACATGATCGACGAGCATCCCCTGCCCTGGCTCGCGCCGATGCTGAACGGCGTCGAGCACGCCAATTTCTTTGAAACGCGGGCGACCGAATATTCGAAGGCAGCGACGCGCGGCCAGTGGAACGAGGTGTGGGACAGCTTCGACAAGCGCCGCCAGGCCAAGACGATCGGTATCGCGAACGAAGACGCGATCGAAGGCGACATGTTCGCCAAGGCCGGCATCGCGGCCGAGTAAGCCCTCTAAACTCCCCTCCCGCTTGCGGGAGGGGTTGGGGGAGGGTGTGTGCTGGAAGCGGGGGCTGGCGCTTAAGAAGCGGGCGGCTGGAACGCTGTCAGAAGACCCGGGCGGTTCGCCTGCGACCCTCTCTCACCCTCCCCTAGCCCCTCCCGCAAGCGGGAGGGGGATTAGAAGTCACCCCAACGCGGCGACGAATGCCCGGGCATTGGCGCCGACCTGCTCGGCGGTGAGCCCCACCTTGTACAGCGCCGAGCCCAGGCCGAAGCCCGCTGCGCCGGCATCCGTCCACGGCCCCATATTGTCCGGTGCGATACCGCCGACCGGCAGCACCCGCGCTTCCTTCGGCAGAACGGCGCGCATCGCCTTCAGCACCACCGGGCTCGCCGCTTCGGCCGGGAACAGCTTGAGCGCGGTAGCCCCCGCCTCCAGCGCGCCGAACGCCTCGGTCGGCGTCGCGATGCCCGGCAGCGAGACCAGGCCCGCCGCGGCACTCGCGCGGATCACGTCCAGATTGGCGTTGGGCGAGATAATCATCGTGCCGCCGGCATCGATCACCTGCTGCACCTGCTCGACACGCAGCACCGTGCCCGCACCGATGACCGCGCGGCCCGTGAAACGCTTGGCGAGGCGCGCGATGCTGTCGAGCGGCTCGGGCGAGTTCATCGGCACTTCGATCAGGGTGAAGCCGGCCGCAACCAGTTCGTCGCCGATCGCCTCGACCTCGTCGGGCTTCACCCCGCGCAGGATCGCAACCAGCGGGCAGCGGGCGAAGGCGGCGTCGAATTCGGCAATGTAGCTCATGCAATCTGCTCCGCAATGGCAAGGATTCCCGCGACGAACGCGTCATGGCTGCTGGCGATCACCGCCTGCCGGCCATGCGCGCTGATCGCGGCGGCATAGAGGCTGCCCAGCATCGGGTCGGCCAGGATGTGGACGGTATCGTGCCCGGCATGTTCGAGCCGCGCGGCGACGTCGCTGCCGATCAGCAGTCCGCTGGCGAAGGCGGCCGCATCGGCATCGTCGCGCACGCCCAGCATCTTGGCGGCACGGATGCCGAACAGCGAGGCGGCGAGATCGCGCTTGCGTCCCTCCTCCACGCCGGCATGGAAGGCGGCGCCGACATGAACATCCCCGCTCAGCTGCGCGGCGAGCAGGCCGTGTGCGCGCAGCAGCGCGAACAATTCGCCGGTCATCGCCGTGGTGAAATCGGTGATGCGGCCGTCAGCCATCTCCACCCATTTGCAGTGCGTGCCCGGCTGGACGAGCAGCGCATCGGCGGGCGCGAGCCCCGCGCGCACCGCGCCAAGCAGTTGCACCTCCTCGCCGCGCATCACGTCCGGCCGGCCGCTGACCATGGTCGAGACGCCCGGCACGATCGCGCTGCGTTCCTCGACCCAGAGCAGCCCGGCCGCGATGTCGGCGAGCCCCGCCGGTGCCGTGACATAGGGCGCCGGCGCCCAGCCGATATTGGCGCCGACCATGCCCGCCATCAGCAGCGGCAGGTCGCCGTGCCGCGCGCGGATGCCCGCAGCCTCGGCGGCGAAATCGCTCACCGAAGTGACGCCCTTGTCGTCGCGCTCGGTATGGGTGACGGCGCCGTCCTCGACCCGGAAGACGCGGCGGTTGGTAGTGCCCCAGTCAACCGCGAGGAAGGG
>Ga0307412_10000426_pt1 | contig 25554 bp, 35 predicted proteins | sample DK1Cmetagenome_3_FD_203823 | JGI IMG/M metagenome (GOLD analysis project Ga0307412, IMG submission 203823) | Maize rhizosphere microbial communities from greenhouse at UC Davis, California, United States - DK15-C-1 | ecosystem: Host-associated > Plants > Roots > Rhizosphere > Soil | place: USA...
ATGCACGAAGTTAGGCGCCATGCCGCTGGCGTGTCGTGTGGGGTCCGGCTCATCCGTCTCGCTCAGCACGCGGATGCGGGCCTCGCCGTGCAGCCTAGTGCGGATGCGGTGGACCTCCGTCTCGAAGTAGGCCTGACTGGCAGGGAAGCCGGACGGCGTGTCCCACTTGACGATTGGCTCAAGGTTCGGATTGAAGTTCTTCACGATGATGCGTGAGCACTTCTTCAGCCAGTCCATAGCCTCTCGGCCCTTGACCACAACGTCACCGATGGCGGGCCAGACTGCCTTCATGAGCACACGGGCAGCGAGCTTCTTGTCCTTCTTGTCAACGCCGAATGGGTGCTCGACCTCCGGGTCATCCAAGTAGTCCGACAGCACATACTCCGTGGCGCTCAGCAGCGTTACGCCGTAAGGCGTGGTCATCACTGAGCGCTTGACGACTGCACGGGCTATGCCAAAGGCCAGCCACTTAAGGCGGATAGCCTCTTGCGCTGGGTCATCGAATCGCATGGCTCGAAGTCGGACAGTCGCTGCCTCAGCCACTCGTCGGTAGATGTCCTCCATCGTTTCGTTGGCTGTGAGGTTCGTGGCTTGGCCTCCGATTTCATCACGTAGAAGGGCGCTGAGGTTCTGAAGGCCGTTGCAGCTTCCGTCCATGCTAATAGGGAGGTGGCTGACGAAGCGGCCAGTAGTGTCGCGCACCCAATCCCGATACTCCAAGCACCAAGCCAGAAACTGTAGAGGGTCGCCGGCCTTGGCCCATCCTCGATTGTTGATGGGATCGTCGGCATAGCCTAGGAACTCCTCTTGTCGGGCCACGACCCACGCTTGACGCTCGGCCAGGGTTGCTTTGTCAAAGCCCCACTTGTTCGCCCCTTGGACGTGGAACCACTTAATAGCGTCGGGAGTATCAAGAGGAAGGCCCTCAGCAAAATGGAGAAGAGCCTTACCAAGATCGCTCCCTTGTGGGCTAAGCCCGTTGGTCATGGGATAGAGCCGCCCACGGCTATCGGCAAAGTACACGAAGTAGATAGCAGGGAAGTGCCGGAACATTTCCGCTTGCCGGGTAGCAGCGTAGTAGCGGCCATAGCGAGTGGTCATGAGCTTGCGCTCTGTGTGCCAGTCCGCAACGGCCCGCTTCCACTGCTTGAACATCTCCGCTTGGTACGGGTCCATGTCCTCCTTCTTCATGCCCGGCTTCAGCCACACAGGGGCGATAGGCTTAGGCTTGTCCGAGAGGCTGACAATCTCCTTCGTTGTGAAGTTCCGGGACACCGCGTAGACGATGTCGAGCAGGCGCTCATTGATGGCCCACGCCGTGTGCTGCAGGGCGTTGACCGCCTTCAGCACGATGGGCATGTCCGTAGCCCGCGCCAGTTCCTTGACCGCGCTGCTGCCTCGCACAAGGCATGACGCTGATCGCATCATTTCCTTCGTGAAGAAGCCGCCGTCTGAGGCCGAGGTCCAGTCCCTCGGAGGCACGATGCACGGCCCGTAGACCGGCATGCTGACGGACAGGTAGTCCTTGACCTCGTTGATCTGGTCGACCACATCCGGCGCAAGCATGACCTCCCGAGCGTCGCGCTTGTAGCCGGTACGCATTTCAGCGCCGATGACGACAAGGCCGATCTGCTCTAGCAGGCCCAGGATGTACAGGCCCACCTGCTCACGGGCGCCCAGCGGCCACTCGGTGAAGCAGATGCCAGCCTTCTGCGCGGAGTGCCGCATGACCGTGACTCGGTAGCGGGTGTCCTTGGACAAGCGTCGGCCCATGTCGCGGACCAGGGTGTGATAAAGCTCGGGCGCGAAGTCCTCCACCTGTGCGAGCAGAAGCTCCTGATGGATCGTGCGCCCGATGCCTGCGCCAAGCTGCCGATGGTTCTCGGGCTTCGTGCTCAACTGTGTGCCGAAGACGTAACGCACCGCCAGGAAGGCGGCAGCGTCCAGGTCTAGGCCCTGCAGCAGCGCCACATGCGCTGACCGCTTGCCCGGCTTGGGGTCTTCTACCGCTTCCTTGAGTACGGTCGCCAGCGGCAACACGTAGTCTCGGAAGATGCGCTGTGCGTAGGGCATGTCGGCTGAGCGCCCTTGCTCGTCGGCGCTCGACATCATCTTCTCCGCTCGCTTCACGCCGCCATAGAACATCTGGCGCTCGATGTTCTCCTGCGTGTAGCAGATGATTTCGTTCTCTTCCGTCATCTAATCCTTAATAGTCAGGGGTTGCGTCGTCGCGGATACCGCAGTAGCGCGGCTCGCGCATGAGGCCGTCATCGCCGGGGTACACACCCATGCACTGCACTTCGATGATCTTGCCCATGATGTTCTGAGGGTTCTGCATCCACTCCTTGCCCGTGGCGAAGTCGAAGCCAGTGCCCACGCCGCACGGCTTGCCCTTGAAGCGCACTTGCAGGGCCACGGTATCCCGGCCAGTCTTCTCGCCGGTCGATTGCAGTACGCCGATGACCTCCAAGCTGAAGGACATGAGCGGCTTGACCTTCAGGAACTCGCCGGCCTTGCCATCGGATACCGTATAGCTAGCATCCGGGTCAGCAGCGACCGCACCGTCATAGCTGCCGAGGGCTTTGCAGTTGCGGGCGTAACGCTCAGCGTGGTCGCGGCCTTCGCACTCCACTGCGAGGGGTGGGAACACATTGCACAGGACATGCCTGCTGTCTCCCAGTAGCTCAAGTCGTTCTCGATAGGGACGAGGCGAGAACAGTTGAGGCAGATCATCTTCACCGATGCGGTAGTCAACGATGTCAAAGGGAGCGAATCCTAGTTGGGGTTGAGGGCGCTGCCGGCGGAAGGCGCCGCTGATGTCCTTGAACTCTTGGCCCGGCATCCATGCTTCGCCTAGGATGGCAACGCCAGCCGTGTGCTTCGCCAGCCACGGGTAGCGGACCAGTAGGTCTTCGTATACATGGTCCATGGACTTGACCGCGTTGCCGTCTCGGCTTAGCACGAAGTCGAGCTTGCCATCCCACAGGCCGACGATGCAGAAGCAGCCATCGTACTTAGGCAGGAGGATACGACCCTCCCACTTGATCGCCGCTTGCCGCTTGGCCGACAGGTTGTCGAAGTCGATGGGCTTGAGATTGAGGTACTTGGCCATCAGTGCAGCACCACGCGGGAGGTTTCGTGCAGCATGCGGCTCAGCTTGCTGATGCGCTGCCCTTGGTTCATGCCGCGCCAGCCGGTCAGCCCTTCTTCCATGCGGGCATAGAGGTCAGCGACGAACAGGTCTGTATGGCTGCTCGTCTTCCACCACAGGACCAGAGGTCCGTAGAAGCCGTTGTCGTCCTCGTTGTCGTAGGCCCGCTCGGCTGAGAGCATGGCGTCGAAGAGGCCCAAGGCCTCCGGGTGCATCGTCTCGTTGAGGAACATTCAGGCTTTCTGTGACTGGCGGATGATGAGTTCGAGGGCGAACATGGCCGAGCATGCGCGGTGCGCAGCGTGCAGCAGATTCGTCTCTGCGTCGCGCTCGAACTTGGCGGGCTTGCCGGACGTGGCGGCTTGCAGCGCGGCGCCGAAGTGATGGCGCAGCAGGGCAGCGTCGTAACGCTCGGGCTCGACGCCCAGCCAGGAGCCCCGGTCGTAGGGCTTCGGCTCCTTCTTCGTGATAGCCCATTGCATGACCTCGGCCACGGCCTTGATGGCGTTGGGCATGTCGTCGAACAGGGTCATGTCCAGCTTGCCGCTGTCGTCCTTGCGGCCTGCCGGCATAGCCTTGCCTCCACCGCCGCCACCGCAGGCGACCTGTACAGGGCCGCTGGGCATGTCGACTTGCCGCTGACCGTAGTCGCGGGCTGACTCGTAAATTGCTGACATCAGAATCCTAAGAGGTACGCACAGATAAGCCGAAGCTAGTCTGTGCAGGTGGGTTAATCGCAGCTAAGCGTAGCCTTACGCTTGCCGATGGAGTTGATCGTGTAGCGCGACCGGCTGAAGCCGCCGCACTCACAACGGTATCGCTTGTACTCGCTGACGCGGGTGTAGGTCGAGCCTACGTACTCCAGGTTAGGCGAGAGGCAGCGACCGCAGCGCGTCACCTCGTCATCAATGAAGATGGCAAGGTTCGGATGCTGCTTGTAGTAGGGGCGCAGGGCGAGGTAGACCTGTTCGCAGGACGGGATGTCCCCTAGGTTGTACTCGCGCATCACAGCCCATGCCCGAGGGTTACCCTTCAGGCACTCGACCCACAGCGCCATGCCAGGGAACTCGTCATGGTGATCCTTCTTGTCCTCGGACAGCTTCTGGCTCAGCCAGTCCAGCTTGTTGCTGGTGAAGGCCGCAGCCTCCTTCGCCATTTCCAAGGTGTCGATCAGGATGTACGGCGACGGCGGCGGCAGGCCCGCCTCGATGAAGCGGGCATTGATCTTCTTCGCGTCGAAGCGTCGAACGTTCTGGCCGATGACCACATCGCTCTCATCGAGGATGTGCCAGAGGACAACCAGTAGGTCGCGGTCGTCACGCAGGTCAGCCTGATGGCTAACGTCTTGGTAGTAGACCTCCTCGTTGCCGAGGTACTTCCAAGCTACGGACAGGATCGACCAATCCTGCTTGATCTGGTTGAGGCCGACGTTCTGCTTGAACAGGCCCCACACATACGCTTCGATGGGTGACGTTTCAATGTCGAGGGTGGTGATGGTGGGGCGTTGGATCATGTGTCTTTCTTGGCAGCACGGCGCTTACGCGCCTTTGCATTGGCCGCTAGACGCTTCTCCTCATCGTCCTTGTAGGTCGGATGAAGCAGCCCCGTGATGTTGATGGAGTGTCGCGTTATGTATTCCGCTACACCGTTGGTGAAGGCATGGACGCTTGGGACGCCATACCGCTTGTGGTTGTTCTCGATCTTGCCCAGAAGGGCATTGCATCCCCGGTGAAGGGAGGCCCGGATCGCGCCGGATGAGTGGTCATGGTCAAGCACAGCTTGCCCCTCTGAGCAGGGCAGCTTGCACACAGCGCAGCGGCCTCCCTGTTTGATGAGAAGGTCGCTGCGCGTTGACGCAACCTCAGTTGACTTGAGTCGCCGCAAGGTCGTTAATCTCCTGTGCTTCACGCACCCTTCGATTGATGTTGCCGACAGCTTCCTGCCAGTGCGGGTCGTTGCCGTCGAAACAGGTCATCGGCCCGCCTGCCGCCCAGCAGTCGAGCCAGTGGGCGTCCTTGCCTTGCCGCATCCACAACAGGACGGCTTGCTCTAGCAGAGCGGTACGCCAGTCCTTAGCGTAGTGCGACTCGTAGGCCGCAGCCACAATCCACGCGGCCTCCTCGTTGGTGCTAGCACCGGCCAGCAACTTGGTCGCGCCGACCTCGCCACACTTCTTGCCGTATGCCGTGGGCACGCCGGGGATCTTGTCCACTGCGTCGCCGTGTAGCATCTGCAGCCAGAACCACTTGCGTCCGTAGACCTTGTCGCGCCACTGCGCAGCGAAGGTGTCCGGGTGCAACCACATCTGCTGGTTGTCGTTCCAGCTTATGTGCAGGCCGGGGACCATCTGCATGTCCTTGTCCTGTGTGGCGATGGCGGTGCGCTTGTAGTCGGCCCAGCCGAACTGGCCGAAGCGATCGTCTGCCTCGCGGTCATAGTCGATGATGCACTCACCGAACTCGCCCGCTTCCAGCAGGTCACGCAACGCCTTCCAGTTCTTGGGTCGCCGGCTGTCGGCTCGGGCCTCTTGGTAGGGACGGGCACGGGCTACCGCATAGCGGTGTCCCTTGTGCGAGCCGCTGCCGGTGAGCAGGATGACCAGCTTGCCAGCGGCGGACGCTTGCATAAAGCCCGCGATCTTCTCGCGGACTCGTTGGCGGGCCTCGGACACTAGAGTCTCGTCGTTCCCTGCACAGTTGTAAGCGAGGCCATCGCCGTCAACGTACAGGGTTCGGTCGTGTACTATAGGAACCGAAGCCCCGCCCATCGGCAGGGCTGCGCCTGCCGCAGCTTTGAGTGCGGACAGGTCGAGCATCACACCACCGCGCTGAGTGCGTCGTCAGCAGCCGCGCCGGTAGGCGTCTCCACCTTGGCGGCGGCAGCGATGGCGGCGTTGGCCTCGGCGGCAGCTTCCTGCTCGGCCTCCTCGTCCGGGCGGTCGGGGCGCTCGCTCTCGGTCAGGTCCAGGGCCACGCCGTTCGATGCCAGCAGCGTGTAGATCGGCGAGCCCTTGAAGTTGGTCGCCGCCTTGATCGTGTTCTGCAGCACGTTCTTGGACTTGGCCGGCGCCGTCACTTCGCCCTTCTCGTTCTTGCGCTCGGGGTACTCACCTTCGATGAAGAGGCTGGCCCACTGGTCCATGTCGGCCAGCGCCCACACGAAGCCCTTGATGGGTGTGATTGCCGGTGGCACGTTGAGCACCTTGACCTCGCCGGTCGAGTTGCCTTCTTCGTCCAGCACCTCGAAGCGAGGAGGCGCAACGGTGTAGCTGCCCGCCTTCTTGTCGTACAGTTCGACAGCGAGGCCAGTCCACTTGCTGCTGTCGTCCTTGGACTCGCCGCGCTTGGCATACTTACGGTGGATGATGCGCCCCTTGAACGCCTCGCCCAGCAACTGCACCATGTGCTGCGCTTCGCCCTTGTAGTTCATGACGTTGAACAGCTTGAAGAAGCGGGCCTTCTCGTTGAGGCTCAGGTTCTCTTCGATGGTCACGCGGTGCGGCTGCTCGCCCTCGGCCACCGCATGGTTCTTGCCGTGAAGCTCGAAGACCATGAGCACCTTGTCCTTGACAGTCGGCGCACCCTTGAAGGTACCCTTCTGCTTGCCGAGTTCCACGTAGCTGATGAAGCGCAGCCAGCACGGACCCTCTGCCGGTGGGGTGTAGTCCCCGCCGCCCGCCGATGCGACGGTCATGTTCGCGCCAGTCTCTGCGGCCTTGGCGCCTAGCGCCTTGAAGTCGATTGCCATGATGGTTCCTTAGTGGATGGTTGCGTTGATGAAGGACGGCACGTAGCCGCCCATGTACTCCGTGCGGAGTTCGTTGCGCAGCGTTGCTGCTCGTTCTTTCAGGCCGTCGATGGAATCTTCTTCCATCATCGACATGCCCCAGGAGGTGTCACTCGGTACAGGCACAGGCACATGCCACTTAAACTTCCACTCCATGTAGTCGCTCGCCGCTTCCATGCAGGCATGGAGCAGAGCCGCCGCCTCGAAGGCAACGGAGTCATGAGCGTCAGCGTAGGTCGCGTCATGCACTTGGTTCACCAGCAGAGCGAGGTGCCCGAAGTTGCGGCGCTTGTAGTAGGCACGGACGCTGAGGTACATCGCCGCCTTAGCCCACTCGCCGCCGCTGCCCTGCACCACGTAGTTCTTGATTTCCGTGGGCATGAAGCTGCCGGTGATGCCACGCTTAAGCTGCCACTCTTGCGCCGGCGTCTCAAGGTACGTGTACATCTTGCCGTCCGGCGTGCGGTAGAAGCTCTTACCTAGGGAGCAGATGACGCCCGGCTTGTCGGGGTGCGGCATCGTCCGAGTAGGCACACGGTTCTTCTGGATGGTGGCGGTGACGTTGTCATAGTACGCACCAATCTCCGGGTATCGCTCGTCCTCTGCAAGCGACAGAGCTTCCACATCCTCAAGAGCCATTCCGGTACTTGCCGCGATCTTCTTGTTCCCGGCTCCGAAGGCACGTTGAAACGAGTAAACCTTAGCGCCAGTACGCTTGTAGTCCCATTCCTTGACCGGGGCGTGCTTGACTCCCTGCTCGTCGGTGTAGCCCTTTGCCAGTCGAACAACCTCCGCATACTCCATCTTCTCCTTCGCGGCAAGCCGCACGCAGTGCAGGTCAAGGCCCGCCTTCAGGTCAGCGATGAGTTGCTTGCACCCGGTGAGGATGGCTTGGATGTACACCTCAAGCGAGGAGAAGTCGGACTGGATGATCTTGCCATTGCTGACCCACACCAGTTCACCGAAGTCATCCGTAACCCAGCGACCGAACCTGCTCTTGAACAGGTACTTGACATCCGACTTGTTCCCCTTCGGGATGTTCTGCAGGTTGGGGTTGCTCGACGACAGCCGCGCTGTGATGGTCGACACCATGTTCAGCATGTGATGGATCAAACCATCTGCGCCGACCAGCGTCAGCATGCCGCTGCGCTCACCCGTCTCCTCGTCAATGCCGACGAAGTACGTGCCCAAGTCCTTGGCCGTGTTGACCAGACCAGTGAAGGCCTTGAGGAACGGTACGTCTTGACGCAGCGTCAGTATCGCTATCGTCTCCTTGTCCGTTGAGTACACGCCGGGGTCGCTCTTGCTCTCCCACTCGGGCAGTCCCTCGGTGTAGCCCTTGAACGTGTAGGTCGGGCGCTCGCCCGCCGCGTTCACCATCCGGCCCTTGGGCTTCGTGAGGTCGGGCACCTTGACCTTCTTGGTCTTGGGCTCGCCGGCTGCCTTGCCGCTCTTGTTGTACACGATGGCGGGACATGCGGAGGTGGGGTCGCCCCAGTCCGCAGCCTGCAGCAGTGCGTCGAATGCCTCGATGCTGATAGTGCCGCCAGCTTCTAGGAGGTAGTGCTCCTCCTCCTTCATGGCGTACACTCTCTCGGGGGCCTCTGCCATAGATGCGAGAAGGTCGTAGTCCTTCTTCCACATCTTGCTGCCATCGGCCAAGTCATACTGGTAGTGCTCGTACTCCACCGTCCCGCCGAAGATCAGCGCGGACTTGTGGAAGCGAGAGTTCCAGTTGAACGAGAACGGGATGTCCTCTGGGATGAACGAGTGCAGCACCTCGGTAAGCTCGGCCACCTTAACGCGCAGCTTCTCAGCAAGGCGTATGCCCTCGGCACCGTCAACGAACATGCCGTTCCGCTCGGCCTCGACCGTGTATAGCAGAGCACCCATGTTGAGCAGGATGCTATTCAACTGCCCACGCTCACGGGCTGCAGCTATCTGCTTGAGGGCGACGACCTCGGTGTTCTCCACGTCGCCCATTTGATAGGTACCGTTCTCGTCCAACCCGCCGCACAGGTAGCGGGTCAGCAGAGCGGGCTCGATGTCCTCGGTCATAAAGCCTGCCTGCCACAGCAGCTTCACTTCGTCGACCTTGAGGTTCCCGCCGTAGCGCGGTGCAATCTCATCGAGGCTGAGCATCTGACTGTCCTGCGACTGACCGCAGAGCAGGTACTCGGCAAGCTGGATGTCCCACACCATGCCGCCCTCGGCGACGTAGTCCATCCATAGCTCAAGGTTCTCGGCATCCGTCAGCGCATGCTGCAGGTCGAACTTGATGTTCATGCCGATCAGCAGTTGGATGCGCTTGCCGTCCTTGAACAGCACGTCGCGCAGCCAGCCAGGGCCGGGGCGGCTATGGCCGAAGCGATACTCGCTGACCTTGGCATCGCCCTTGTGCTTGACCCCGTGCGTTACCGTCCAGTTCTCAGGGATGTACGGGTTCGCCTTCCGCTTGAAGCGGGAATGCACAGTGGTTTCAATGTCCCAGGTTGCGTAAGACATGGGTTCCTTTCAGTAACACCGAGGAAGATTGTCAATGGCTTCGTCCACCTTAGCCATGCCGTAATGCCAACCGGCTTTACGCCAGCAGCGGAAGCGGCCGGGCTTCACCCATAAGGTGTACCACCCGCTGTAGTGAGCGTCGGGCACGATCTTGTACTTCATCCGAACCGCCCGCCGTACCGGCCAGCCAAGCTGCCCTCCTCGGCCACGCCCTTGACCAGCGCTGCGATCAGCACCGGGTCTTTGATGGCAGGCGCAGCAGCGTACTCGGCCAGCGCTTCCTTCAGGTCGTTGTTGATGCGGACCAGCCGCTCGACCTTCTCGTCCTGCGCAGCCTTGACGTGCATCACGAAGTCACGATCCTGCTGCGACGCGAGGGCGGAGCGCTCGGCGTCTACCACAGCAGAGGCCAGCCCGTCCAGCAACCCGGCGAGGGCATGATGATCGATGCACACTGCGCCGCGAATGCCGTAGCTGCTCTCCATCCGGTCGATGCTAAGCGTCACGGTCTTGTACATGTCCCGCGTCTGGCGCCGGAAGTGGGCGAAGTCCCGAGCCGCATACGCGGTGTGCCCGATGACGATGGCGTCACCTCGGAAGTTGTTCAGCCCCTCTTGCATGAGGGACGTGTGCCCCTTGCCGCGCTGAGACAGCAGCATGGCGAGGCGGGTCGCTGTCTCAACGAGGCGCATGGCTCATCCTCTCGCTGACGTACTGCCGGTACTTGTCAAGGAAATAATTCCTCGCATGCTCCGGCGACATCGCCGCTACCTTGAAGGGCGCGGGCTTGTGAGTGGGCCAGCACACTGAGTCGTACTGGACCGTGGGCATCAGGTCTCGCTTCTCCGTGACCAGCATGCGGAGGTCCGCTTGCTTAATCTCGGGAGGCAGCGGGAAGACAAGGCCGAAGACGCGGGCGATGGCATGCTCCGTCCGGTGCTCGATGTCCTTGTACGTGGGCAGCATTGACTTCAGCGGTGACGACACGTCGCCAAGGTAAGCCTCGCTTGCGTCATGTAGCAGCGCTTCGAGGCGCAGCGCAGGAGGCACAAGCTCGGACACATGCACGCTGTGCTGCGCCACGCTGTAGAACTTGCGAGTGTGCCCGGTGAACCGGCAGATGTGGCTGAGGCCGTGAGCGATGTCGTCGATGTCGAAGTCGAAGGACTCCGGGTCATCGAACGGGAAGTACCGACCGCCTGCGGTCAAGATGGTGGGGTTGTTCAAAGGAGTTTCCGGTGCGGGTCGAAGATGCGACGACCCTTGTAGTTGAAGTTCTCTGCGCACTCATGCTCCTCTGCCATCTTGGCAGCAGCGAACGCAGTCTTGACGATGGCCTCTTCGTCGCAGGCAGTGACGACCCACTCGCGGCTATGCTGAATGGAGACGTTGCCGCCATTGACGCACGGCGCAGACCACACCCAGTGGATGTAGATGTCGCCGCTGGTGCTGCCGTAGCCGCTGCCAGTCGTCTGCAACATCCAGTCCTTGTAGCGAATCTCGTCCGCTATGGCTTGCACTTCATCGAAGGTCATATCCATTCCTTCTCGAACGGGAAGTCACGAAGCTCGAAGTTGTCCGGGCCTGCGGTGTCGGCGGGCTGGCATGACTGCCCGCACAGTGGATGCTGGTAGTAGTGGGCCACCGCCATGGCAGCAACGAACAGGATGACGCCGGCGATTAGCCACAGGCCTGATCGGTCCTTCATGTCGGCGCCTCGATGTAGCGGCCACGGTCAGGGTCCAGCAGCATTTCTACTTGCAGTCGACGTGCTCCGGTGCGGCCCTTCTTGTTCTTGGCAGTGGACCAGTAGCGGGACAGTTCGAGGTTCGGATCGTTGACCGCGCCGCCCATGATCTGCACATCGGCAGCGCCTTGCTTGCCGGTCTTGCTGTCCTTCAGCATGCCCAGCGTGGGCCACTGCAGGCCATCGCCCTCGGCGCTGATCTGGCTGTTAGCGATGGAGGCGAAGTCGTACTTCACACCCATCAGCCGCGCCCACTGGTACATGCCTTCGAGCAACTGGTCAGTGCGCTGCCCGTTGTTCAGGGCCGAGCCGCCGAACTTGATGTTGTCGATCATGTCGAAGATCACCAGCGCGGGGCGGTACTTCTTGAACAGGTCTTCGACCTCATGGTTCCACCAATCGTGGATGTCCATGACGCGCAGCACACCCATGCGCCCGCCGACTGCATCCTTGTACATGCGGCGCAGCTTGGTGCGGATGGCCGGGTCAGGGTCGGGCACGCTGTTGGCCTCGACCATCTGCTCAGTCGTGTAGTTCAGGGCTGACTGCCACGTCCGCATGACGATGCGCTTGCCCGGCCCTTCGTTGTTGAGCCACATGACGCAGCGGTCTTCGCCGGGGAACAGTACATCGATCTGCGGCGCAGCATGCGTCACCACCTGAGAGCAGGCTGTGCTCTTGCCCTTGTCAGGGCGCATCGCAAGCACGATGAAGTCGCCGCCGACCATGGGCTTGATGACCTTGTTCCAGCTTTCCCACGGCCAGCTAATGCCGGTGTTGTCCTGCTCGGCCAGCAGCATCTCTTCGATGGGCGTGAGTACCTGCGGGCTCTTGACTTCCTTGACGACCTTGGTTTCGTAGTCGTCGATGACGAGCTTGACCTCGGAGTGCAGGTCCACCTCGTCGCCGCTGTTCCACTTCTCAAGCACCGCTGTCATCTTGGCCGCAGCTTCGGCTGCAACCCAGCGCCGCACGATGCCCTGCTCTATGCCCTTGGGTGCATCCTCTCGCACCTTGCGGAACAGTTCGATGAAGACCGCGATGGCCTCATCCTTGGTGGTGGGGTGAATCGACTTGAACCATGAGGGGAACAGGTCGAAGTCGATGGCCTCGGTGCCGGGGTGCTCCCGGAACCAGCGACCAAAGTCGTTCATGATGATGCGCGTCGTGGGTTCAAGCGCACCTTCAGGAACCGCGCCGCGCAGCTTGTCGTATTTCTCACGATGCTTGAGCAGGCGCAGTGATGTGATGTCGAGGGACATTCAATCCTTTCTCAGTAGTTGATGACAGCCCGCGTGTAAACGGACGGGACATGCACCTCCCAGGTAGAGGGCGGTGTCTTGACCAGCGGGAGCCTGCAATATTCGCAGACGGTACGGGATGGATTGATGGGCGCACCGCACCCCGCGCAGTGCTGATCCTGCGGAGGTCGGGGCTTGTACTTCGGGACGGGAGCAGGGACAGGCGAGGCTGGCGCTACCCGTGTTGCGGCGGTATAGGCCGCAGCCGCTTCCGCCATCAGAGCAGCGCCAGCCATTACGGCAACTCGTCGAAGCTGGGGACTAGCCGCCACTCGCGCTTGCCGGCGGCGTCCTTCCAGAGTTGATGGAGCTTGCCGCCCTTGAAGGCGAGTTCAAATGTTGCGTACATGTAGGGTCCGGTAGGTGAGCGAGTGTGCGTTGAAGGCCTAGGTAGTCGACGGCACGGATGCCGGACTGCCTAGACCGCGAGCAGGAGAAGGGCACCTCCTCAGTTGTAGCTCGCCGCTGCGTATACCTCACGCTGCCCTCGCCCATTGGTTGCCGGCTCGCTGCCCGACACGATGATGCGGCCTGCTGCCTTGAGCGTGATGGCACGGGGCGACACGCTGTTCAGTTGCCGGCCCAGTCGTGCGGCCAAGGTGTGCGCCGAGGCCGGGCCTTCCTTGGTCAAGCTCTCGACGATGAGTTCGGTGAGCTTGCCTTTCTTCGGCGCGGGCTTGACCTCGGAGGCCAAGCGCAGCGCGTCGATGATGGGCTGTGCCGCAGCGAAGCCTTGGGCGTAGCCGTCCATGAAGCCTTGATACCGGGGCTGTCCCGTCTGAGGGCGGAAGCTGCTGGTCTTGGCCCTGGCGTCAGCGTACTTGTCCCACGCTGCCTGCCGCTGCACCACGAATGGTGCAGGCAGGGGCAGGCCGAGCGCCTGCTGAACGGCGACGGCATGGGTGAGGGGCGCAACGCGCTGGTTCTCGGTGCTCATGGGTTCTTGCTCCTTGAAGATGACGGAACGATCGAAGCACGCGCCGACATCGCCGCGCCCAAGCTGGGCGCAGAGTCGGCCGTCGCCCTTGGCAACGCAGCCTTCGCATGTGTTGTACTCGCTGGCCTTGCTCACGTAGGCAACGCCGTTGAGGATGATGGGATCAGCGTAGTGACGCATCAGAACTTCCTTTCAAATGACAGGTGAGCGGCAGCAGCGCCGCCCTTCTCGATCTTGGGGACGAAGCTCACACGCGCCGACCACTGGTCAGAGAAGCGGTAAGCAACGGACGGCACCAGCATGGGCATGGTGCCTTGGCTGTAGCCGGTGATGACGCCGACCGTGGCGCTTGCGGTGATGCGCTTGGTCACGGCGTACTCGAACGTGTAGCCGGCATAGGCCGACTGCTTGCGCTCGCTGTTGTGGTACGTGCCTGCCGTCCATCCGTTGTGGTACAGGTACAGGCCGGGGTTGCTGTTGTTGAACTGCTCGGCGTTGCGCCCGAAGTGCTGGCTTCCCACATGCACGCCGATGCGGGTGTCCGCCTTGGCTTGGCCGCATGCGGCAGCGATCAGCACCACGAAGATCGCGGCGACCATCAGGTCCATCCACCGAGTGAAGGCCGAGCCAATGGCAAAGCCTTCTCCGTCGAAGCGTTTCATTTCAATATCTCCTTGATCTGCTCATAGGTCATGAGCTTGGGGTCTTTAAGGGACACGATGTTCTCGCACTGCAAGCCCATCGAACGCAAGGTCTTGAGTACCTTGACGGCGGCAACCTGCCCTCGGTTCACCTTGTGAGTGGGAGGGAGGTCGTTGTCGAGCCACACCTTAACCGGCTTCCCGGCCTTGAGCAGTTCGGCAATTAGCTTCTGACTAGGTGACGTGCCCAGCATGGGCCACGCCTCAGCTACCTGACCTACCTTGTAGGCAGACAGCACATCCTCGGTCAGCGTAATCGATTGCGCATCTCCGTACCGGAGCAGCACAGAGGATCGTCCCACACTAGGTGCGAGATACTTCGGAGACTGTCCGGGGAAGATGGCCCTTGCGATCCAGAAGGAGGGGCCGCACGGGATGACCACTCGTCTAGTGCTTGGGCTGTATCTAGCCCCAAGCCTTCCAATGTCACCGGCGTGCATCCCGGCTTTGGCAAACCACAGACGTGCGTCTGTCGGCCATGTACTTGGATCAAGACTTCCATCCGGGATGCCTGCGCCAGTCGCCGCAGCCACGTCAGCTTCACGGGACCGGGCCAGTCTGGCGACACGAATAGCAAGCGCTTCTTCAACATGCTTAGCTCCTTTGTCGTTGCAGCGGTGGCACCATGCCGACAGCCATGCACCCTTGCGCGAAAGCATAAGGGTCCGCCCGGCACCGCAGTCATGATCGACGCGGGCCGAGCGGCCATCTTGCAGGTCTAGCTTTAGCGCGAGGGGCAACCAGCTAGATTCCTTGAGCATGGTTAGACTTGAGCGCCCTCCTCATTCACAGCCGGCGTGATGCCCGCCTTGATGAGAAGGCCGGCGAGCAGCCAGCTACCGCCCATCGCCCAGCCCTTGTTGATCTGCGCCATGCGCAGGAACTTGGCGGGATGGCGGCGCTGCTCGCGGTTGAGCTTGGGGTATCGTGCCTTGCTCAGCATCAGATGACGTAGCCGTGGGCGTTGAAGACAGCCTGCTCCTCGGCGGCGGCGTGCTCCTCGGCGTCGGCAAGCCGGGACTTGGCACGCAGGACGTTCAGTTCGGCACGCAGGACGGCGGCTTCAGCCGCAGTGCAGCGGTCGTCGGCCTTGGTGAGACGAACGGACACGGCCTTGTCCTCTGCACCCATGGCAGCGACGGTGGACGCAGTCGCCACGCGGCTCAGCGCAGCGGTCAGCACGTCCAAGACGGCCACGAGAATCATCAATGATCGATACATGCAAACCTTTCAAGTTAATGGGAACCCTGCAACGCAGGCCGAGGCCCCCTCTTAGAAGGGGCTACGGTCTACGGCCAAGGATCAACGGGCATCCCGCCCTCCCCTTAGCTGGTGCTTGCGTTATGTCAGCACCTAGTATCAGGCCCGCCTTGAGCAGACCAGTTTATCGAACGTCAGGCCAGCCGGCTTAGACGTTGAGCGTGCCGACCGGCTCGTTGCTGATGCCGTCATCTTCCTCGGCCTCTTCGGCAACCGGCACCGGGGCCACTTGCGTCAGGAACAGGGTGAAGACTTGGGCGTCGAAGCCCTCGCCAACTTGAGCACGCACCAGGGTGCTGCCCTTCTCGCCTTCGGCGGGCTTCTTGACGCCGAGCACCAGCGCTTCCAGCACACGGGGTTGCGAGGTGGCGGTAGCACGACCGATGGTGGCGAGCACCTTGGCGCCGACTTCCGGCACGAACACGACCTTCGCCACCTTGGCGACGACAGGCTTGCCGGCCTTGAGCGCAGCGATCTTGGCGTTGATCTTGGTGACTTGCTCTTCGAGCTTGGCGATCTTGGCCAGTTCGTCGGCGGTCGGGGTGTAGGCTTCAGCGGCTTGGACTTCGGACATGGATTTCCTTCTAACAGTTGATGAAAGCGGTGATGAACACCCCACTGCCCTGACTCGCAGGGCAGCAGGCTACTCACTGGAAGCAGGCCAGCCACAGGCAGGCAGCGGCCCACACGAAGGGCCAGTAGCTCAGCACCTGCTCAATAGCTGGCACTGGCACCTCCCGTGCGGCGGACACCTCGCCCGCCTTGGTAGACGGTGCGCGGCGGCTCGACCGGCATCCACTGGTCGTTGCGGACAAGGATGTCGTCCTTCGCCAGCAGGTCCAGGTAGCAAGCGGCGTTGTGCCTGCTGCTGAACTTGAACGCATCGCCTCGCACGCTCAGCACATGCTTGTCGCTGCCGTCCTTCTCGGTACGCTCGATGGTGTAGCCCATGCCACGGGGATGGATCGTGAATTCTTTGTGTGCCATGGGTTAGGTCATCGCATAGGCTGAGGGAACCGGCGCTGAGAACGCAGCCGGGTAAGAGGTGCGCAGACGGTCCGTCAGGGACTCGTAGTGCTTGACCGGCTCATGCATCACCGCCCTGCCGTTGTGAGGCATGCTGACGGGACGGCCCGGCCATGTGTTGAACCTGTCGCTGCCGAGGTCGATATGAGGGTTCGTCCAGTAGCGCGGGATGCCGTGGTGGGTGCAGTCAGCGCCATAGGACTTGCTAGCTTCGATGATGCCGACGCATTTGGGTGCATCGCCGCCAGCACGATCGCTCAAGGTCCGCGTCACACGGTCCAGGGTTTCGCCGGACGACACGAAGTCGTCGAGGAACACCCAAGGACCGAGTACACCCCTGCCCTCGATCTGAAAGCCGTGGCTCTGCTCGTTGCTCTTGCGGACGACAACGAGTTGGAAGTCGATCAGCATCATCATGCCGAAGGCGAGGGACTGCCCCGACTTGCCTTGAACCACGACGCTCTCGGCGCCGACGAGGTTCATGATCTTGGGCAGCGCCTCGGCGCAAGCCTTGACCAGCCGGCGGAAGTCCTCCGGGACGTACTGATGATCGTTGTAGCCTCCTGTGTCCAGGTACATGATCGTCAGGCCTCGCCGGAGTTGTGGTACTCGGCGATGGCGGCGTTGACGGCCTCCTTCGTGTGGCCGTTGGAGCGGGCTTGAGCCAGCAGGACGGCGAGCGGTTGATGGGCGTTCAGTTGGAACCAGCGGGCAAGCGATGACATAGTGCCTTTCATTGGCGGTTGAGGAAAGAGGAAGGACGCACCCTAGGCCGTGGCCCTAAGACATTGCCCGTTTACCGCCTACACAGCGAGACGGCACCCAGGGTGCATCCGAACAGAAAGCCAACCGCGTGGCCTGCCTTCACCGGGAACAGGCCCCAGGTAACGACTGGTGCGGTTGGCATAAAGAAAGTGGGGTCAAGCATTATTCCCCTATCGGCCAATGGACGGCAGAGCAACGCATCCCGAAGGACGGCCCTTACACCCCACTAGCAACCGACCGACTTATATACCCGTAGGCAGTGATTTCGTTCGAGGCTATTGCGCTTGACCCCTAAAGCAAACTCCAATGGACCAGACCGCTTACGCGCAGTGCTGGTATGTGGTCCATCAGGCTTTGCTCTATGCTGAGGAGGGTTGGCCTGTTAGGCGCCGGCCTTTCCCTCGAAGGTACGCAACGAGAGGCATCCGCCTTAGCGGGAACCGCTCTCGATTCGGTTGACGTATTGCCTTGCGGCTTCTTTGGCGATGCATACGGCTGCACTCATGGTGAGTGGTTCCCCGTACATCGCCAGTCGCTGTCTTGATAGCGCCCATATGGCAGGCGCCAAGTTGTCCCACTTGCGAAGAGGGATCTTGTGAAGATCATGTTTGTGGTCCATGATCGTGATCGCACCTATCCGGCACAGAACTAGCTCGACAATGTCATTGTCTACGAACTGTGCGTAATACGTGCGTTGGGCTGCTGGCATATCCTCTTGCGAGGCGGCCAAATACTCAGACCTATGCATTTCGTACTCCGGTAGTTTCTCTCAAGGGTTGCACAATAGCCCCAGCGTCCAAGACCTGCGAGAGTCGGTAGGACGGTGCTAGGGCTTTCGGCCATTCAGGCCTCGTCAGTTGTGCTTAGGGGTTGCGATCGATGGACACAAGCGTGTAGCCCTTGCCCTCGAAATACATGCGCCAGTTGCCCAGCGCAGCGCCGTGGCTGATGTACGGGCCGCTAGTACCAGAGCGCCCAGTAAGCGTCTCCCAGTGGATGTACCAGCCCATGACTACACCCTCCTATCGTCTAGGACGAACACGGCGCTATCGCGGAAGCCCTTCGGGAGCCATCCCATCACCCACTTGCCGTAGGCATCGGTGACGGTGTTCCACTTGAGCTTGACTATCAAGGTAGTGGCAACCATCCAGAAGTTGTCCTCGTCGCTGGCCTCATGGTCCCAAGGTACGATGACTCTCCCGGCGTTGCAGTACGCCTTGACCCTCGGCCCAAGATGGTTCGTTGGGTTGAGGTACCTGACGCAGATGGCTTGACGTGCCATGATTATCCTTTCGGCGGACCATCGAACGCGCCGATGATCCACAATATCAGGGTAGCCAGGATGGCCCCTGCTAACACGCAGAACATATGACCTCCTATGGTTGTTGAAAGCAAACTCCAAAGGACGTAGAGGGGCTCTAGAACTTAATCAGACCCCGCGCCCTTCAGGCTTTGCTCTGTGCTGAGGGAGCCCGCATTACTGCGAGCGTCCTTAATCCTCCACTAACGCTGGTAGGAGCCTTCGCATCAATACGTCGATGAGCGCTCGTCATGATAGGTTGTCGTTATCCCATGCTCAGCCGACTGTCCGCCATTGCGCAATTGCTGGCGGCGCAGAGGGCATCATTGCCGTGGTTAGACGCAGGCTACACTAGCCTACTGATTGAGAACGGCACTATGCAACGCAGTGTGCGGCCGTGGCAGTACGATGCCAGCATTGCTTGAAAGCCCCGCCCGGTCCTTCAACGCGCCCCGCCTTCTACTGGACGGACGTAGACCTTTCAGGGGCTATCATCTAACGTTTCATGGTGTCCACCTTTCTTGTAAGCATACTCCAAAGGGCGTTGGTCACGGCCAACGACGCCCTTCAGGCTAGGCTTGCGGCTTCACTGGGCTTAAAACGTGCCTTACTCGCTGCGCAGTTAGCTTACTGCGGGTGGGTCGATGAGGGAGGCACGAACCTTCTTCAATGCGTCCTCAAGCTCGGTGACGCGCTCAGCGCGGTCCTTGGCCCGGTCGATGTCATTGTGGATGACGGCCTCGACAACGTAGTGGCGCTGTTCCTCGATGGCCTCCTTCAGCAACGTGCGAAGGGTGAACAACTGGCTTCTGTTGAACATCTTGACTCTCCTGTTAAAGCATACTCCAAGGGCCACCTTGGTAGGTGGCCTATGGGCTAGGCTTTAGCTTCAGACCGTCGCGGTCTCTTTGCCTGAGGGAGCGCCCACCTTGGGCGTCTTCACCGGCTTCACGATGTCGCTGTGGTCAGCGGCACCATTCTTCACCTCGGGCTGATAGTCCTCGCCGGCAATCGCGGCAAGGGCCTTCAGCGAATCGACCGCATGGGAAGCGTCGACCTTTTGGCCATGGAGCATGATGGTCTTGCCCTTGGCACGCTGCAGCAGACCATGAATGGCCTTCTGCAAGTCGAACACTTCATCCAGCGGCTTTTCGGGCAGATGATCGAACCAGTTTTCCGCGAAAGCGGCTTCAGGGTCGGTCTTCTTGCTCTTGGCGAACTTGAGCGGAGCCGTGTTGCGGCTACCGGCATCGGTGTTCACTTCGAGCGCACCATGGGCCAGGAACCACGAGCCAAGCGCATTGCGGCGCACGCCCTTGGGCAGACCCACCATCAGCCGATTGATCGGACCGATGTCGCCCGTCTTGCCAAGGTGCATCAGCGCTTGCACGCCGACAACTTGGATACGGGTTTGAAGGCCAGCAGCGGTCTTGATGATCGCGTCGACCGCCTTGTTCAGATCGGCCACCGCGAGCAGAGCAGGCATCGTGCCGGTGTTCTTTGGTGCTTTCGTTTGCTTCGTTGCCATGTGAATCTCTCCTATGAGTTTAGACACATGCATCCGGGATGAATGCATGGTTGGAGTCTATGAGGATTTGGCTATCGGATCACCGCAGGAGTCAAGACCCGCTTACGCTTCCCGCCCCGCGTCTCTAGCTCTAGGGAGCATTGCATCCCCTTCGCTATTGCGTTGCACTGCGGTACTTGCTTGTCGCGTTCTTATGGCCATCTGGTAATCGTAGTGTACTTAGGCGCCCTCCATCATGGCCGGTTGTACAACCGACGCTATTGGGCAGCATTTTGCGGACTAAGCCACGCTCATAGACCCCAACCATGCACCCTAGCTCCGAAGAACTAGGCTGCATAGACCTAGGCCGAAGCCTAGGTGTTATGAAGTCAACAGGATAGATGCACCTTAGCAGTTGAGCGAGGCGCACCTATCCTAAGCATTTTGTCAGTAAGCGTGAAGGACATTCCACATGCCCCACCGTATAAGCGCCGTCCATAAGCATCACATAGCGTGTGCTCTCGTCGGCGCTATTCCGTATCATCTAGCATGCTAGAGGCCTAAGCCCCTAGTCGCCCTCTGCCCTCGCAGGCTCTTGCCTACCGAAGCCCCAAGACATCCTGTTCCGTCCAGCCGAGCATTGAAGCCCTGAACTACGTTCGCCAGCCTGTCGCTTACGCGAGGGCACTCTGCTACTTGCAGCCCATACCATAGGAACCATCCATCTAGGTGCGGTAGGCTTAGATACGATCCAGCCACTTACCTAAATCGCACAGATACAGGCCGAAGCCTACATCGTGCAGAAGCGAATTGTTAACGATCCGTGACAGCCCCGAAGGGCCATCTAGGTGCTAGTCTCGATCGACTCACACCGTGAGCCTTGATTCTAGGCTACTTGCGTAACCCTTGTCAAGACCCTGTATCCAAGGTCAGTAGATGCACGGTCAAGGCTTGTCAGCCCTGCCCTAGCGAGCTAGCCTAGGCGCCTCCCGTAGGACTTGCCGCAGCGCAGTGCGCCCGAAGGTCTAACCGCTGCATACACTAGCTCACTATGCCGATTGTCACATCATCTACTAACCAGCCGCTAGTATCGTCGTTCTTCGTAGGCCTGTCAAGACTGTATGTCGCTTGCCGCCTACTGTGCCCTTCGCCCTAGGACCGCATCACCGGTAGGCCTAGGTAGCACTGAATCACTGAATCAACTAACGAGCCGCTAATGTGCCTGAGTCTTGCGGGTCTGTCAATAGGGCTTGCCTGACGCTACCTGGAAGCCCTCGTCCGAAGGACGTAGCCTCTAGGAAGCCTTCTAGAAGCCTATGCACTAGCGTAGCTCGGAGGGCCCTAGCCCGGAGAGCGTAGCGGTCCTGTCCATAGGTCTAGTCCATAGCCTTAGTCCAATGCTCTAGTCCATGGCCCTAGGTCCGGCCCTCTGCCCGAAGGGCTAGGCTTCTGATGCTATGGCTCAGGCTTGTGGCTCATGCTTACGGTTGACCTCTGCTCTGCTCGCTGCGATAGATGCGGGTCTACCGCAGGGCTAAGCCTGCTCTATACCGTAGGAAGCCTGTCCTGCGCAAAGGCTGGGAACGTCAGGGCTACGGGCCGTCCTTCCTCGTCTGCTCTGCGGGCAATGTGACGAGGCGCTATGGCTGTGTAATACAGGGACCAGTCCATGCCGGTCAGAGGCCATGCACAAGCCCTAGGCATAGGCCTATGAGCAGGCATGCTCGGCAAGGCACGCCAGAGGCCCTAGGAGCGCCGCAAGCAAACAGACCGGCCCAGCGCCCGCCCTCGCTTCGCAGAGCGCCTGTAGAGGCCTACAGAGGCCCGCATGAGGCCCTGCCACGCCTGCCCACAAGCCCATGCCCAGCCCTCCGGCCCTGCTACCAGGGAGCATAGGTACTAACCCTGTAGACAGGCTGGCCCAAAGCGTGGTACTCGCGCAGGCGCACACGCTCGCGTCAACGCACGCGGTACGCGCACGCGGGCAGGCGGGCACGGGGGTAGGCGCATGCGACGGAGTCGGAGGCCCCTCCGCGCGTATGCCTAACAATTTTGAAATTTAGCCCTCAGTAGGCTCAGGCTTAGCCCATGCCAAGGCCATGAAGCCGCCTACGGCTAAGCTCATGAGCACGCTGTATGTGTTGCTGTCGATACGGCTTGCGATACAGGCCCATTGCACGCATGCCATTGCGGCTAACGTCACGATGAACTTAAGGTCTAGCAGCTTCTTCATTCCACTCTCTCAGCTTTCGCTTGTCGATGTTGCAGAGCTTAAGCGTATGTGCCAACTTGGCCACACTGTCGCTAAGCTCAGCGTTGGTGGCGAGCCCTAGCTTGCTGCCCACTAGGCAGTCTTGCAGTAGCTCGGATGGCGCAGGGCCGCGCGGCGGGGTGACACAGCCGGCCAGGAGCGCGGCCAGGGCCAGGACGAGATACCTCATTCCAGCCCCTCCACGGCCCCTGCCAGGGCCTCGCGCACCTCGGGAGGTGTCGGTGTAGCCGCCCAGGTCGGCGCGGCCTCCTGAGCCCGTTTAAGGGCCTCTGTGGCGGTCGCGGATTGCAGCCCCGCAGAGCGCTTTTCTGCCCGAGCGGAGGCAAGGATGCCCTCCGTCCGTTTCTGTGCAGCCTCGGCGGCGGCAAGGGCCTCCACGGCCCCGTCTCGCTCGGCTCGCAGGGCGCCATTCGCGGCCACCGAGCGCCAGAGCCCGAAGCCCAGGGCAGCGGACGCCAGAAGCGCAGCGGCCAGGGCGTATGCGAGTAGCTTGGTCATCACTTCGCCTTCTCGATGAGCCATCTTGCGACAGCCGGGTTGTCTTGCAGGAAGGAGATAAGGCCAGTAGCCAGAGGTCTGACGAACTTCTCTTCCAGAGCGTAGGGGTGGTTATAGCCCTGCTGGCTCAGGATGCCATGCATGCACTCATGCAGGAAGGTGTCCTTCATGCTGTGGGCGTCCTGATCCGGGTCAAGGGTAATGGTGCCGCGTGCGTTGTCGCACTGCCCGTAGGCCTTGTCCAGAGTCTTGCGAATGACCTTGTACGTTCGGCCTAGGATGCGAACATTGCTGCTTGCCATGCGCGTCTCTTAGGGATACCGCCACATTTGTTAGCGGGGATGTTGCAGTCCTTGCCGTTAACGTAGCTCCACTTGCGGAACTCCTTGGCGGCAAGATCGTATTGCCCGGCATTCACCAGCCGCAGAAGCGTGCTGTTGCGCAGAGCGTTGATGCCCACGTTGTAGGCGAAGTCGCTAAGGGCGTTGAATTCGCCTTGCGACACAGGCACGCGGAGCATCTTGGCTACCGCAGGCCCGTAGGTGGTGTTCATGTCCTTCAGCAGCAGCGCGTCGCACTGGCTGTCGGTGTAGGTCTGGCCTAACTTGGCCGTGGTGGTGTGCCCGTAGCACACAGTAACGACACGGTTCCCGGCCACCCGCTCCACGTAGGCAGCGTTGTGCTTGCCTTCGTAGAGCTTGGTGCCAGAGATACCCGCGAGCGTCACCACCAGAGCGGTAGCCGCTACGCGGAGCTTCTGCATTACGCCACGTTGTTGACGATGGCGGCAGCAGCGAACGTCGCCAGCAGGTTGCCGGAGCGGTCGCGCAGCGCGTTGGTGCCCGGAGCCGTGTAGGCCACGGTCGGGGAGCCGCCAGCCACGTAGGCCACGGTTACGGTCAGTTCAAGCACGGTGTCGCTGGTGAAGGCAACGGCGCTGATGGTCTTGGCCACGCCGGCCAGCGCGAACGCCGAGATTGCCGGGACAACGGAGGTGTCCATGGGCTCGGAGAACGTGATGCGGACCTTCGTCGGGGCATTCGCCGGGATGGCGCGAGCCGTGACGGTGGGCAGGGTCGTGTCGGTCACTGCATCAGCAGCAGCCTTGCAGGCAGCGAAGAAGGCGCCAAGCGACTTGGCCGTGCTGGACTTGCCGTTAGCAGCCATGCCGGCCATGATTTCCACGTAGCTGATGGCCTTAGCGGCCTGCGTGCGGAGTTGCAGGCCCGAGCCGATAGGGCCAGGGGACGGGAGAGTTTCGATACGCATTAGCGTCTCCTAAGTGATGCGGCACGGCGGGCCAGAAGGCCGGCTTCGTTGCCGCGACGGTTGAGCAGCCCTTGGTGGGCCACTGGTTGCACGGTAGAACCGTAGCGTTGCTTGCCAAGTGGGTCGGCGCTGACGCGCTTCCACTCTTCTTCACGGAGGCGTTCAACCTCCTTGGCCTGATCCTTCGCCAATGCCTCGACGAAGATGTTCACCAGACCGGCCAGGGCGTCCAAGCGGTCGTCATGGACCAGTGCGTCACGCACATGGCTGATGTGCGCAAGCTGGTAGAACAGGCTGTAGGTCAGCCGCAGGTTGGGCGAGTAGCGGGCGATGTCGCGCTCGTCATCGGTTACAGTCGACTCACTGAAAATCAAAGAGCCTCGACCCAGTACAGGCGCCAGCACATTGATGATCCGGCCTTCCTTCATCCCGGTAACGAGGTCATCGTCGCACATGCACTGAATGTGCTTGGCTAGGATGGGTGCGAACACAGCGCGGAACGCACCATGCCCCATGTTCTTCTCGATCCGGCACCCGTCGAGCGGGTACTTAGCGATACGCCGGGCCAGTTCGTCGAGCTTGTACTCGTCATAACCACCAGCAACCGCCCCGATTTCCAGGATGATGACGTTGCCGTTCAGGAATCCGCCGACTCCGTAGGCCGTCTCGTCGCCGTTAGCGCCGCCAGCAGCCGGGTCGATGTACGCCCAGCAGCTTTGCAGGCGGGCAACCTCGTTGCTCACGGTCAGCGTAGGCTTCACCTTGAAGGCGAAGTCACCCACTTGCTTGTCCCGTAGGCTCGTCTGGTCAGGGTGCCGGATGATCTGCAGGGGCCATAGCTCCGCAGGGGCGAGCATGACGATCTGCTCGGTCTTGAGCGGGTGCCGCATGGCGTCCATGAGGGCCGTGTTCAGCATGTGCTGAAGCTGGAAGTAGGGCGTGCCCTGCTGTAGCTCCACCTTCTGCAGTGCGTCCTCGTCCCGGAGCACGGGGTCGATAGGCCGACCCTGCGTCAAGTCCGACCCGCCGCCCTTGGCGAAGTGCGGGAAGCGGGCAAGGCGCTCGGTGATGAGCGGCGCGAGGTGACCGCCGTAGTGGTCCACCTGCTCGGGAGTAGGGTAGCGGCCCGGCCAGATGCGGACGGTGCAGCCCTTGGCCGGCAGCGCGTTGTACACTGACTCCATGGTCTGCGGAGTGCCCATCCAGAGGATGCGGCTCCATGGGGCGTTGGCGATAGACGGGAAGTCCTTCACCAAGTGAGCCAGCTTGGCCCGCTCGGTGGGCGTCGTGGCGTTCTTGGTAGACTCCACGTCATCCGCGATCAGGATGTCCGCACGCTTACCCTGCATGTTGGCGCCGATGCCCATACACGTCACGCTCGGTGACTTGTCCACGCCTTTGAGGCTGTGATGGATGTCGAAGCTCTCATTGCTGGTGCGGTCGCCGGCCAGCTTGTCGGGGCGCATGCACTCAAGCGCCTCCATGTTCATGATCAAGCGAATGATCAGGACGGCAATGTCGTTGGCCTG
>Ga0307412_10000427_pt1 | contig 25500 bp, 24 predicted proteins | sample DK1Cmetagenome_3_FD_203823 | JGI IMG/M metagenome (GOLD analysis project Ga0307412, IMG submission 203823) | Maize rhizosphere microbial communities from greenhouse at UC Davis, California, United States - DK15-C-1 | ecosystem: Host-associated > Plants > Roots > Rhizosphere > Soil | place: USA...
CTGTTTTTAAGCCCTGTAGTAAAGAGTTATCGTACAGAAAATCATAGTTGCATTGTTTTCTGATCTCCTTAAAAACTGTCGACAATTCGGTATCCTTTAGCGACAGAGTGATACCTTGCGCGTTCGCGTTAACTGTGGTATGCAGAAATACGATCAAAAAAAACGCGAATATCAATCTCATCTACTCTGTAACTATAACTCTGTTTCCGTCTATTTTAAATTTAACCTTACCCGTTACTTCTAATGCTTTTAAAACAACCGAAATATTTTTTGAACGAGATACTGTACCGCTTAAATGGAGGTTTTTATGATTTCCATTGTCAACAATTTCAACATTATACCATCGGGCAACCTGACGCAGAATGCTGCCAAAATCTTCGTTATTAAATATAAAATCTCCATTTTTCCAGGCTACAGCCCCCTCTGTGTCTGCCTTACGAACACTCAGGTTATTTTTGGCTAACAACGATTCCTCACCAGGCTGTAAAATCTTATGTTCATTATGGTTCGACACTTTAACAGATCCTTCTAATAATGTAGTTCTGGTTGCATCCTCATCGCTATAAGAATTTACGTTGAAATGGGTACCCAACACCTCAACCTCTTGTTTATCTGTTTTCACAATAAAAGGATGGATTTTATCTTTCGCAACTTCAAAATAAGCCTCACCCACAAGTTCGACTTTACGCTGTTTAAGTGAGGTAAAAGTTGCAGGAAATGTAAGTGTAGAAGCGGCATTTAACCAGATCTTTGAACCGTCGGGTAAAGCCACCTGATATTGTTGCCCTCTTGCGGTAGTTATACTATTTAATTCAGAATTCTCTATGGCTGTTTTCTGTTCATCATCCTTTAAAGGTTTAGCTTTATAGGCCAATTTCCCGTCTGCAGTTTTGAAAATAGAGACATTTGTTTGTTCAGCGATCAGACCTGTTGGCGCATCAGATAAAATTATCTTTTTCCCGTTTGCAAGGGTTAAAGTAGCCGTATTTTGAGCGGGTGCCACATCATTAATGGTGTTTGCTACTATAGCGGCCTTAGGCTCTGGACTGATTTGCTGATTGTAATAAAACAAACCACCACCAATTACAACTAACAAGCATGCAGCGGCAACAGCCGGATACCATAAGCGTTTTACTTTTGCAGGTGCCTTCTGTTCCATCAGCGATTTGTAAATCGCTTCAGTTTCCTGATTCAGCTCATCTTCAGAAAGTACTGGAATATTATCTTTAGAAAAATAATGCAGCCAGTATTTAGCAGTTTGTTCTTCCGCAGGAGTAGCTGTACCAGCACTCACCTTATCCAAAACTTTTTTAATATCTTTCTTTTCCATTGGCTCTTTAGAATATCCGCTGATTTGAATTTGGGATTCTGCTCATTGTTGACATAGACAACTCAGGAACACCAAATGGGGACAGCGTCTGAAATTATTTTTACAAATCAGGAGTTAATGATAAAAATCAAGTAAATAACAAGTCCTAATTTTAGCTTCAAGTGCTTCATTGCCCTTTTCAGCTGGGTATTTACTGTTGATTCCGCAACACCTAAATGTTCAGATATATCTTTTGCAGACATATATTGTTTGCTTCGTAATTCATAAACCTTTCGCATTCCTGGTGGCATTGCCGCTATTTCTTTTTCTATCATCGCAGTGATATCCTTTTCTCTTATCAGAAAATCGGTTTCTTCACTATCAACATCTATATAATGGTTTCCTTCGTCTGCATATCGGCGTAAAACATCTTTATGTCTAAAAACATTGAAAATCTTATTAAGAACAGATTTATAGAGATAACCAGAAAGGGTGGTTTTTAAATCGAGCGTTTCACGATTGTTTAACATCCATGCAAAAACATCCTGCACTATATCTCTGGATTCTTCTTTATTACCAAGTTTGTGATAGGCATAGAGATAAAGGGGCTTATCGTACCTCATGTAGATTTCCCTAAACGCCGCATCATCTCCAGACTTAAATAGCCGGATCAATTCACGTTCGTTATATTTGGTATAGTCTAACATATAAACAACTTCTCTAAAGTTAACTATTATCTGAATACTCAAATCAGAAAATATCCCCGTATTGAGAAAATTACAATCGGTTAATAAGAAAGGGCTCTAGCTGCTGATGGTTTTTAGGGCCTTGATAAGGCCAATCGCTCTATAAACACCCTAGCAAGGCCCTGTCAAAGCTTCGCCACACTTAACTCACTATCAAGTCTGAGGCAGTTTCGGCTCCATTTTTATTTTGTACAGCAGTTACATATTAATTTTAAACCAAATTTTATTTGGAATTGCGATTTCAATCTATATATTTGCATCTCCTCAGGATGCTAGCCATTGTTGATAAGGAACTTAAATAATATTATGAACACAATTTTGAACCATCATTTACATTTGCACCATCGCCAATTGGCGATGTATATGTAATGTTTTGTACTTCAAAACTTGTTTCCGACCTTATTTTCTTGTTCAATTCAATAATAATCAAAAGCACATTTGAAAACACTTAAAATCGCTATCCAGAAATCGGGTAGATTAAACGAAAAATCAGTAGAAATCCTTAAAAATTGTGGTCTATCTTTCGAAAACTACAAAAGCTCATTAATTTCAACTGTTACAAATTTCCCATTGGAAATCCTCTTCTTAAGAGATGACGATATTCCGGAATATGTACAGGACGGAATTGCCGATCTGGGCATAGTTGGCGAAAACGTAATTGTAGAGTCTGGCTCTGAAGTTACTTATCTTCAAAAATTAGGCTTCGGTAAATGCACACTTAAAATCGCAATCCCTAACGAAAGTCACATTACAGAAATTGCACAATTAGAAGGAAAAGCCATTGCAACTTCTTACCCTGTAATCCTTGAAAAATACCTTAAAGATAATCATGTAAATGCTGAGGTTCGTACCATATCCGGATCTGTAGAAATTGGTCCGGGTTTAGGATTAAGCGACGCGATTTGCGATATCGTTTCAACTGGTGGAACATTAAAAAGTAATGGCTTGAAGCCATTCTCAGAAGTGATGAAATCTGAGGCTATATTGATTGGAAAAGAAGGCTCAGAATTATTACCGGAAGTTCAGGAATTGTTGCAAAGGATCCGTTCGGTACTGCGTGCAAAAGAGACCAAATATGTTGTGCTGAATGTGGCTAAGTCTAACCTTAAAAAAGTTGTAGATCTTTTGCCTGGTGTAAAAAGCCCGACTGTAGTTCCATTGTTTGATGAGGACTGGGTTGCTGTACATTCGGTAATTGCAGAGCATGATTTCTGGGAAAAGATCAATAGTCTTAAAGCAGCCGGCGCACAAGGAATTGTTGTTATGCCTATTGAAAAAATCATTGCTTAATCATAAGATCACAATAGAAAAACGCTTATTTTATCATTAACTAATAGTTAAACTTAAAATATAACAACTTGAAAATCTATAGTTATAAGGATTTATCTAAACAAGAGATTGAATCGATCTGTTTAAGGCAGCTGGAAGACGACGCTACAATACAAGACCGTGTAAAAGGCATAGTGGATGCTGTTAAAACCGACGGAGACAAGGCTTTGTTTAGCTTTGCAAAACAGTTTGACCAGGTTGAATTAACACAGCTGTTCATCGGAAAAAAAGAGATTGAAGAGATAGCCGCATCTATTCCTGCAGCTGCAAAAGCAGCTATTGATACAGCCTACCAAAACATCCGAACCTTTCATGCGACTCAGGCCAATAAAGAAGAAAAGATAGAGACAATGCCAGGTGTAACCTGCTGGCGCGAAGCGAGGGCTATCGACCGTGTAGGCCTTTATATCCCTGGTGGATCTGCTGTTTTACCAAGTACTTTTTTGATGCTTGGAATACCGGCTATACTTGCGGGATGCAAAGAGATTGTGGTATGTTCCCCTCCTCAAAAAGACGGAAAAACAAATTGTTATCTGGCCTATTGCGCTTTGAAATTGGGAATTGAAAAGATCTATCTGGTGGGAGGTGCACAGGCGGTTGCCGCAATGGCTTACGGAACAGAAAGCGTACCTAAGGTATACAAGATTTTTGGCCCAGGTAACCGTTATGTAACACAGGCAAAACAGCTGATACAGTCGACAACCATGACTGCAATTGATATGCCTGCTGGTCCTTCGGAGGTCCTAGTGCTTACAGATGAGACTGCCAATCCGTCATACGTTGCTTCCGACTTACTTGCACAAGCAGAGCATGGAGCTGATAGTCAGACCATACTGGTCTCTACCTCAAACGAAATCATAACTAAAACACTTGAACAAGTTGAAATTCAACTAAAAGAACTTCCACGAAAAGACGTAACTGCCCTTGCAATAGCAAATTCGTATGCTGTACTGGTAAAAGATCTGGAACAAGGTATGGAATTTAGCAACACGTATGCCCCAGAGCATCTGATCCTTTCCACAGACCATTTTGAACCACTTATACCGCTGATAGCTAACGCAGGATCTGTATTTTTGGGTAATTTAACTCCGGAAAGCGCAGGAGATTATGCTTCGGGCACTAACCACACTTTGCCTACAAGCGGCTTTGCAAAAGCTTATTCAGGTGTTTCACTTGATTCGTTTGTAAAGAAGATTACCTTCCAGCACATCAGCCCTAAGGGTTTAGAAAATATTGGTAACACTGTTGAGGTACTCGCAGAAGCGGAAGGCTTAAGGGCGCACAGAAATGCGGTAAGTATTAGATTGAAAGACATAGTTTAACAAGCCCAAAAATTAATCCCGTTAACATGGATATTAATAAATTACAAAGAGAAAACATTAAAAACCTTCGCCCCTATTCTACGGCGAGGGATGAATATAAAGGGCAGGCCAGCATATTTTTGGATGCTAATGAGAACAGCTATGGCTCTCCATTAGATCAGAATTACAACCGCTACCCTGATCCTTTACAGCTTGATCTTAAAGATGCAATCAGCAAAATCAAAGGAGTTCCAATTGAAAACACCTTTCTTGGAAATGGAAGCGACGAGGCAATAGATCTTCTTTTCAGAGCTTTTTGTGAGCCGGGGATAGATAACATCATCATCCTTCCTCCTACTTACGGCATGTATGAAGTTTCAGCAAACATCAACAATGTTGAAATACGTAAAGTCGATTTACTACCTAGCTTTCAGCTGGATCTTGAGGGCATTGCAGAGGCTATTGATGAGCACACTAAACTGATCTTTATCTGCTCTCCAAATAACCCTACCGGAAACTCAATTATCCGCACAGATATTGAAACCGTACTGGCTAATTTCAATGGTTTGGTTGTGATAGATGAGGCATACATTAACTACGCAAAACAGCGCACATTTATTAAAGAATTAACGGAGTATCCGAACCTTGTGGTATTGCAAACTTTCTCTAAAGCCTGGGGTTTGGCAGCCCTGCGTTTGGGTATGGCTTTTGCCGCCCGTCCGGTTATAGATGTGCTGAATAAAGTTAAACCTCCGTATAATATAAACCAGGCCACACAGGATATTGCTTTGAAAGCTTTGGAGAATATAGAACAGGTAAATGACTGGATTAAAATTACTGTCGAAGAAAGAGATAAATTAAGTACAGATCTGGCTGAATTGGCCATGGTAAAAAAGGTATATCCATCTGATGCTAATTTTATACTAATACAGGTTGATGATGCGTTAAATACATACAACGCCCTGGTAGACCAAGGTATCATCATCAGAGACCGATCTAAAGTATCATTGTGCGAAGGATGCCTGCGCATCACCATCGGAACCACCCAAGAAAACGAAATCCTCTTAAAAGCCCTAAAAACACTATAATGAAGAAAGTATTATTTATAGACCGTGATGGTACACTCATTAAAGAACCCGCGGATGAGCAGATTGATTCATTTGCCAAATTAGAATTTTACCCTAAAGCACTATACTATCTTTCAAAAATTGCAGCAGAGCTGGATTATGAGCTGGTAATGGTTACTAATCAGGATGGTTTAGGCACAGATTCTCATCCTGAGGAGCACTTCTGGCCGGTACATAATTTCATTATGGATACTTTTGCCGGTGAAGGCGTAGAATTTAGTGAGGTAATTATCGACAAAACCTTTGCCCACCAGAATGCAATAACACGCAAACCCAATACAGGACTATTGCAACATTATTTTACCGAGGCCTATGATCTGGACAATTCATTTGTAGTTGGCGACCGTATAAACGACGTTATCCTGGCTAAAAACCTTGGTGCAAAAGCCATATGGATCTGTAATAATGACCAGCTTGGCGCTAATGAAAAGCTTGAAAAGGCGGAGCATTTAACCGAGTATATTGCTTTAAGAACCCAAAATTGGGTGGATATCTATACCATGCTTAAGGCTGGAACAAGAACAATTACTCATGAACGCAATACCAATGAAACAAAGATTAGCATTGGCATTGATCTGGATGGAACTGGCAAAGCTGATATCGATACAGGCTTAAATTTCTTTAACCATATGCTTGACCAGATTGCGCGTCACGGAAGTATTGATTTACGAATCAAGACCAATGGCGATTTGCATATAGATGAGCACCATACTATTGAGGATACTGGTATTGCACTTGGAGAAGCTTTTGCCAAGGCTATAGGTAACAAACTTGGTCTTGAGCGCTATGGTTTCTGCTTGCCTATGGACGATTGTTTAGCTCAGGCAGCAATAGACTTTGGCGGGCGTAACTGGATTGTTTGGGAAGCAGATTTTAAACGGGAAATGGTTGGCGATATGCCTACGGAAATGTTTTATCACTTCTTTAAATCATTTAGTGATGCAGCAAAATGCAACCTGAACATTAAAGCTGAAGGCGAAAACGAGCATCATAAAATTGAAGCTATATTTAAAGCCTTTGCCAAGGCAATTAAAATGGCCATTAAACGTGATGCTGAAAAGCTGGTTTTACCCAGCACTAAGGGAGTATTGTAATTAGATAGCCGTCATCTCGACTTTAGGAGAGATGATGGGAACGAGAAATAAAGAATTGAATAATGATTGGAATAGTAAACTACGGCGCCGGCAACATCTTTTCCCTTACTTCTGCATTGGAAAGGTTAGCTATACCCTTCGGAATGGTAAACACAGAAACTGACCTGGACAAATACACCCACATCATTATTCCAGGTGTGGGACATGCCGGAGCAGCAATGAACAAACTGGAGCAAACAGGGCTTGTTGAGCCAATAAAGGCATTAAAAAAACCGGTACTTGGCATCTGCGTGGGCATGCAATTACTTACCGAACATTCGGAAGAAGGAAATGCCGACATGATGAATATAGTACCTGTTAAAACAAAACTATTCGATAAGAATCAAGGGATTAAAATCCCGCACATGGGTTGGAATAATATAGATCATAAAAACAATTCCTTGTTTGAAGGTGTTGAAAATCTGACACAATTTTACTTTGTGCATTCGTACTTTATTGAATATAACCCTACTTTTGATATCGCGACTGCAAATTATGGAAAACCATTTTCTGCAGCAGTGCAAAAGGATAATTTCTATGGCGTACAATTTCATCCAGAGAAATCTGGTATCGCCGGAGAGCGTTTATTAAAGAATTTTTCAAACTTAAAACAGTAAAATGTACATAATTCCCGCAATTGATATTCTAGATGGTAAGGTAGTTCGCCTTAGAGAAGGTGATTATAACCAAAAAACAGTATATGATGTTTCCATCGCTGAAATGATAGACACTTACCGGTCTAATGGTACAGAATTCATACATATTATTGATCTAAATGGAGCAAAAGGAGATTTCAGTAACCAGGCAGCGCTTTTTGACATCATTAGGAAAACCGACATGCGTGTTCAGTATGGAGGTGGTATCCGCACAATTAAGCAAGTTACAGATTTGCTTGATGCAGGTATTCATCGTGTTATTGTTGGCACACAGGCCATTACCAACCCTGATTTCTTAAAAGATCTTAGTACTGAAGTAGGCAAAAAATATGACTATGCCAACCGTATTGTTATTGCTATTGACGTATTGGACGAAGTAATTAAATACTCAGGCTGGATGGAAAGTTCACCAATTAAGCTAATGGATTATGTTGACAAGTGCTTACAACTTGGCTTTTTCAGGTTCCTATGTACAGATATCAACAAAGATGGCAAACTAGGTGGCGCAGCCGTAGATTTGTATAAAAAACTATTGGAGCACTCTCCGTTTATAAAACTGATTGCATCGGGTGGTATCAGTTCAATGGCCGACATTGAAGAACTGGCAAACCTGGATATCCGTTCAGTAGTTGTTGGCAAGGCAATATATGAAAACAGGATTTCTATTGATGAAATTAAGCAATGGAATCTGAAGCAAATGACCTCTCTTTAACCGATGTTAAGCAAACGTATTATTCCATGCCTTGATGTTAAAGATGGGCGCACGGTTAAAGGTGTAAATTTTGTTGACCTTAAAGATGCCGGGGATCCGGTTGAACTTGCCTGGCAGTATGCGCAGCAAGGAGCTGATGAACTGGTGTTTTTAGACATTACCGCAACTCATGAAAGACGTGGTACCACGATAGAAATGGTGAAGTCGGTAGCCCGTCAGCTAAATATCCCGTTTACCATAGGTGGGGGTATAACTACCATTGCTGACGCTGAAGCACTATTGAATTCCGGTGCTGACAAGATCAGCATTAACTCTGCGGCAGTCAGAAACCCCTCGTTAATTGAGGATTTAGCTAAAGCATTTGGTGTTCAGTTTGTAGTGGTGGCTGTTGACACTAAACTGGTAGATGGCAAAAATATGGTTCACCTTAATGGCGGACGGTTGATTACTGAACTGGAAACAGAAGACTGGATTCTTAAGGCTGAAAGTTTGGGAGCAGGTGAAATTCTATTGACTTCAATGGATCACGACGGTACTAAAAATGGCTTTGATTGCTTATTACTTGATAAAATAGCACGATCTATCAACATCCCTGTAATTGCCTCGGGTGGCGCAGGGAAGGTTGAACACTTTACGGAGGTATTTTTAGAGACAGGTGTTGATGCTGCTTTGGCAGCCTCGGTTTTTCACTTTGGTGAGATTCCTATCCCCTATTTAAAAAGCGAATTAAAAAAACACAATATACCGGTAAGGTTGTAGCAAAATCTTGTAACTAAAGCGGCCGTCATCCTGAATTTATTTTAGGATCCCGCAAGAGAAAGATAAATAACATGGCCGGGATGCTGAGATAAATTCAGCATGACGAGATCGTGTAAAGAGTTAAAAACGATATGAACATAGATTTTGAAAAAACACAGGGTTTGGTACCTGTAATTATACAGGATGTACAAACCCTGGAAGTTTTAATGCTGGGTTATATGAACCAGGAAGCATGGGATAAAACACTTGCAGAGGGAAAAGTTACTTTCTTTTCGCGCAGTAAAAACAGACTATGGACTAAAGGTGAGGAAAGCGGAAACTTTCTTTTTGTAAAGGAAACGCATATAGATTGCGATAATGATACAATTTTAATAAAAGCTACGCCGGTAGGTCCTACTTGCCATACAGGTTCTCGTAGCTGCTTTAAAACTGACTACAACCAGAACTTTATATTTGAGCTGGAACAGATCATTGCCGATCGCTATGAAAACCCTTCTGAAGAATCTTATGTAAATAAGCTTCGTTCAAAAGGGCTCAATAAAATTGCACAAAAAGTTGGTGAAGAAGGTGTTGAAACTGTTATAGCTGCACTGGCCGAAACTGATGTGGATTTCGTTAACGAAAGCTCCGACCTGATCTTTCATTTATTGGTTTTACTTAGAGAAAAGGGCAAAACCCTGGCAGATATCGGCTTAAATCTAAAAGGTCGACATAGCAAATAATTATATGTTAAAGCACTTACATACACTTAGCGGTCATCAAAACCCAATTTATGCACTTGCAAGTCCTGCTGCAAAAGAAGGCTTCTTCTTTAGCGCAGGCAATGATAAAGGCGTAGTAGAATGGTCATTAAAAACAATGACCTTTGTTAAGGTTCTGGTGCCCGTACAAAGCTCCGTATATGCTTTACATAGTTATAAAGATTTACTCTTTATAGCACAAAGAAGTGGGTTAATTCTTGTATTTGACATAAAGCTTGAGAAAACCATTGCTACTTTAAGTCATCACCAAAAGGGAGTATTCGATCTAAAAACCATTGCTTATAAAAACGAACTTTTAAGTACCGGAGAAGATGGAACAGTGGCTGTATGGTCGCTCAGTGATTTCTCATTGCTATATAATTTCCCTGTTTTACACAATACAGTTCGTACCATTGCGATAAGCAATTCAGAAGAAGAAGTTGCTTTTGGTTGTAAAGATGGAATTATCAGAGTTTACAATTCTTTGGATTATAGCTTAAAGATTGAGTTGAGCAGTCATAAACTCCCAATCACTTCATTGCAATATGCTCCGAATGGAGCATCTTTAATTTCGGGTGGCCGTGATGCACAATTAAAGGTATGGAACTTACCAAACTATGAATTGGCAAATAACATAGCAGCACATATGTTCAGTGTATACACTATCGCCTTCCACCCTACTCAGCCTTATTTTGCTACCTGCAGTCAGGACAAGAGCATTAAGCTATGGGGAGCCAATGATTTCAAACTATATAAGATCCTTAGTTTAGAAAAAAATACGGAGGGCCATTTCCATTCTATTAACAAACTCATCTGGAGTTCAGATGGTAAATACCTGATCTCTACAGGCGATGACCGACAGGTAATGGTTTGGGAGTTTAATTCTTAAAGTATACTATTTTTTTAAGGAAAGTTTGTTTAAATTGGAGGCTACTAAGTATAAGTTATGGCCAAAGAACATCTATATCAAACGAGTTTAACATGGACAGGTAATAAAGGTTCAGGAACAATGGACTACCGGTCTTACGAAAGAAGTTATATCATATCAATAGACCATAAAGCGGATATCCAGGGATCATCAGATTCGGCATTTTTAGGGGATAAAACCAAACACAATCCAGAAGATTTGTTGGTTTCATCATTATCATCATGCCACATGCTTTGGTTTTTACATCTATGCTCTCAAAATGAGATCATAGTATTGGATTATACCGACAATGCCGTAGGAAAAATGGCCGAAGAACCTAGTGGAAGCGGTCATTTTACTGAAGTTATTTTAAACCCTGTGGTGGTAATTAACAATGAGGACCACGTAGAAAAAGCGAATTCATTACACGAACAGGCAAACAAGATGTGCTTTATTGCTAATTCTTGCAATTTCCCTGTATCCCACAACCCTAAATGTATAGTAGAAAAGGGTTAAATTGATCGAGCTTAACTTAGAATCGTTAAGTTAATCGCTTAATGATTCTAAGCTTATGAGAATATCTTCCTAATTCAGCATTGTAAATACCCTGATTATCCATTGGATCTATCCTGACTTTACCTGAAGCGTGAATTATATCAGTTGCATTTAACATAATACCAACATGAATAATGCGACCATCTTCATTATCGAAGAAAGCTACATCCCCTGGTTTAACTTCAGGCAAAAAATCAACTGTGGTACCTTGTTCTGCCTGCTGCCATGCATCTCTGTTTAACTGTATCCCGTTTAGTTTAAAAACGATCTGCACAAATCCGGAACAATCCATTCCAAACAAATTTTTGCCCCCCCATAAATAAGGAACGTTTTGAAAGAAAAGTGCCGTATTTATAACATCGATTTGGTCCGAAGGAGGAACTACTGTTGGACTAAATAAAACCTTGTACTTTTCAGTGCCTATACTGCAATAACCATTATTAAACGCAGGAAGATTACTACCTGGAGAGATATAATATTTACTGCCCTGCTCATCTGTTATTACATTCCCTATTTCGGCCGGGGCCAGGTATTTGCAACTATGATTACTTACGAACTCTTCTAACGATACTTCTGTTAACTGCTTAAAGTCTAACCAACCCTCATATCCATCAAAAGCATTGCGTACTTGCCACCACTTTTCATTTCGTTGCAGTATCTCCACATGATCTCCAAAAAGCAATTGAGATGCAATTTCAGCTCTGTCTGATGGTTCAGATCTTAAGGGTGCAACTGCCACCCTACATATTCCATAGTATTGTTCCATAGCATAAAATCAATGGTATAAATGTAAACTTTTGCACAGTTATTTTGTTATTTTTATAGTATAAACCTTAATCTATAAGACGATGAACCTCAAAAAAATTTTAATTGCTGTTGATAATAGTACTTGTTCAGAAAAAGCAGCAAAAGTTGGTTATGAAGTAGCGAAGACGTTTGGCGCAGAGGTTGCACTTGTCAACATTATAGAACCCGTGCCTGCGAACATCAGCCCTGACTTAACACTGGCCCCTGTTTTTCTGGAAACTTACGACAACAGTGAAGAAAACAGTCACTTATTATTAAAAGAAATTGAAACTAAATTTAGTCATGGCATAGCTACCACCTATTTAAGCGTGGTTGATAGTGCTGCGCACGGGATTATACAGCAATCTGATGAGTACGGTTCTGATCTTATTGTAATTGGTACTTACGGCCGAACAGGTTTATATCATTTTTTAATGGGAAGTGTTGCTGAGCACGTAGCTAGAAAATCTGCATGTCCCGTTTTAATTGTTCCAAACAAGTATGAAGAAAAAGCTTAAATAAAAAAGGACACCCTTTGGGTGTCCTGTATAAATTTGATTATAAAGCTAAAACTAGTTCTCTTGGTGTAACCAAGCTTTTTTAGCCAATAATTCTTCTTCTGTTTCGCGAACATCCTCGTCATCAACGCAGCAATCTACCGGACAAACCGCAGCACATTGAGGTTCATCATGAAAGCCTTTACATTCTGTACACTTATCTGAAACAATATAATAGACCTCATCAGAGGCTGCATCCTGTGCAGCTTCAGCATCTATTTGTTTGTCGCCAAAGTCGATAATACCATTTAAGTTAGTACCATCAGAAAATCTCCAGGCAGTGCCTGCATCGTAAATTGCATTATTTGGGCATTCAGGCTCACATGCTCCGCAGTTAATACATTCGTCTGTTATTTTAATAGCCATGTCTTCGTGTAAATCTATTGCTAAGGGTTACCTTTGCATTGCAAATATAACACTTAAACTTTAAAATTGTTGGAAATATGCCAATCCTTACTACGGAAAAACTAATTATTGCTTTAAAAAAACTTAGTGACTATATAGCCAATCCCGATCAGGGATTCAAAAACCTGATTTTAGCGGCTCAAAACAGCAATGCCTGGTTTACTATAGATGAGGTTGAAAGATCATTAAATGCTTTGCATAAAATGCTTAACCAACAAGATCTGGAAACCTGGTTCAGAAATATTACGATTAATAAAAACCCTAAAAAAGTTGGACTAATATTGGCAGGAAACATCCCTCTTGTAGGTTTTCATGATGTATTATCTGTTTTGGCAACCGGAAACATAGCGCTTATTAAGCTCTCATCATCTGACGATAAATTGCTGCCTGCCCTACTCGCTCAGCTAATTATTATTGAGCCTCAACTGGCAGATCATATTGTTTATGTTGAACGTTTAAAAGATTTTGATGCTGTGATTGCTACCGGCAGTAATAACACTTCAAGATATTTTGATTTTTATTTTGGTAAGGTCCCAAATATCATTCGAAAAAACAGGAATAGTGTTGCAGTCTTAAACGGACAAGAAACTCCTTCTGAAATCGCATCACTTGGTCATGATGTATTTGATTACTTTGGGTTAGGTTGCAGAAATGTTTCTAAACTATTTATCCCGGAGGATTATAGTATCAAAGAGTTCTTTGAACCAATAGAACATTTCAAAGAAATTATTAATCATTTCAAATACAACAACAATTACGATTATAACAAATCTATTTACCTGGTAAATATGGCTGAGCACTACGATAACGGTTTCCTATTGTTAAAAGAAGATTCAGGAATGTCATCACCATTAGCTGTATTGTATTATGAGCGTTATAAAAACATCGATGATGTTGCAACTAAGCTAAGGGCAGAAGAAGAAAATATTCAATGTGTAGTAAGTAACATCCCTTTTGAACTAAAAACCGCTGTATTATCATTCGGAGAAAGTCAAGTTCCAAAACTATGGGATTATGCAGATAATGTTGATACCATAGCATTCCTTAAAACGATATAAAAAACCCGGCATACTTAATATATAAACGATATATTAAGTATGCCGGGTTTTGCTTTTGATACAACCTATTATTTGTGTATTACGCCATTTAATTTAATGGTTATTAAATAGGTACCCAGTTGCTTAATCTGGAATCCAAATCTTGGATTGATACTAAATGTGGTTCCAGGAGGATGATTTGCCGGGAATGTAGTTAACGACGCAAACTTACTTGGTATTCTGTAGTACATTAGAAAATCTCCATATCCGCTAATTCTCTTTATCGGGAAAGGCGTAATCTCAAAATTACAAACCATCGAAGTATCTGTATACGTTACAGGGTTAAATTTCGCATAAGATTCAAACGTCGGCCTATCTCCTCTTTTGATGATCTCTCCTGTCTTAGGGTTAAATGGAACTCCATTTTGATCCACAATCTTTACAATTGCATTTGTACCCTGGTCACTGATTTTTTCAATGATCATTTCTGGATTAGCAGACAATGCGCCATTGTCAGTCGCAACTCCATTATCATTAAACCAGCTTGCTGCTATTGCATAAGGCTTAAACAATTCCGGATCTCTAAAATGAATTTCGCCAATGTTTTTAAACACCTTTGTCCCGCTCTCATTACTTACCTCTACGTCAAATTCATATTCAGATCTTGCTGGCAAAAATGCGGTTCCTGCATTAAACAGAAATTGTCCGCTAGGCAAAAACTCAAAAGGAGGCAGCATTTTCTTCTCTCTTTTCGCATTTACCTGCGCAATGGTAGTATCTACGTCCGGATCAATTGGCTGTTTGTAAACATAAACCTCATGTTCTGCATAAAATTCCTCAGCTTTTTGGCTTGTTCCTTTTTTTCTTACTTCCAGTAACTTAACTAAAACAGGAAGCGTTGACCCATCTAAATTTAGTGAGCTTGTTACTACTTTTACATTACCCTGTTCAATTGAAAAGGGGCTGTCTTTATAATACATTGTTTCTCCAATAAAACCTACAGGGATCTTTTTACAACCCACCCAGGCTAAACTTGCGCATACAATTAGTATTAGTGCATATCTTATAATTTTCATTTCTTTCAATTTAATTGAGTAAAAGATTTACCAGTAAAATTTGTGGGTATTATTTAATACGTGGAGTACCCCGTTGGTAGTCAAAATCCCTGAGGTCTGAACCAGCTCTATTATATCCCTGTCCTCATCCAGATAATCATCAGGAATTGGATTCGGGTCCAGACCATTCCTGATCTTGGTTAGATAAAGATACTGTGGTCTAGTGGTTACAAGCCCGGTATAGCTATCAACTTGTTTTAGTAAAATAGAAAAATCCTCGCCAGACAGACTCTTGAAAACTTTATTTTCTAAAGAAAGCTGCTCACGATTAATCTTACCGGTAAAAAGATGAGATCTTAGTGAATCTCTTAGCTCCGGAACAGGCAAACTATCCAACGTATACTTGATATTCTCATCCTGATACTTCTGTTGAATAATTAGTGTTCTTCTTGCCAGAAGTGCTTTAATTGAATAATCTGTAGGAGCAAAAAAGGTATTATTCCCGTTGATTTCATCTTTCAATCCAGCCTTATCAATAAGAACTACCAGGGTATCAAATAGAGGTTTGGTTTTAAGAAAATCATAAGTCGTCATATTTACATGTGGATCATGTAAATCGCCTCCGATGATATAGTCGTTCTTTTTACAGGCGGTAAATGCAACACAAAAAGCGACTAGAGTTAAAATGTATGATAATTTAATTTTCATGATATTTAATTTAAGTGACCAGGTTATCTTAATTTTCCGATCCAGTATTTATTTTGTGTCAATTGTTTATTATCAACAAATAATCCTCTGTTAATAGGCCATTTCCAACCTTCCTCATCGTATCTTGATTGAGGGAAGCGACTAGCATCAAGATAGTCAACCACCATCTTGTTTCGCACCATATCGTACCAGGTATGGCCTTCACAAAATAATTCGCGGAAAGTCTCATCAAATATTTCATATCTAAGATCTTCTCCACTTCCGGCATAATTCTCAAGATTAGACCTTCTTTTAACTTCATTTAAATCTGTGAGTGCCTGACCATCTTTATTTAGTAATGCATTACACTCTGCCCTTAACAACAACATTTCTGCTAATCGGAAAATGCTGATATTACAATCTATTACCGCACCTGTCTGGGCGTTAGGATCTTTAAAAGTTAAATTCTGTTTGTTTTTACCAATGTATTTTGTGAGAATCATATCTTCAGGTTTAGACCTGTCGAAATAATAGTTATATCTCGCATCCGAATCATCAGCAAAAATTGCATTAACCATCTCCTTATCAAAAATGGTTGATTTAGACTGTCCTGGTATGTAAGGAATGCCTAGGGTATAATTATAAAAACCGCTTTCCTGATACTCGCCCTGACCGAAACTTGTATTGATCTCAAAGATGCCTTCTGATGATTTACCTTTAAATAATCTGGCAAAATTTGAAGCTGGCTCCAGCATGTACTTCCCAGAAGCGGTTATAGAATCTATTGCTGCAACCGCATTATTTAATAATCCTTGGTCAGCATCTTTAGTTACAAAATACTTCCATCTATTTAAATGAGCCATTAGCGCAAAAGCAGCACCTTTATCAGCCCTTACTATCTCCTCGTTACTGGTTTTCCAATTTAAAAGTTTAACTGCTTTATTCATGTCCACAACACAAGAATCTAAAACTGTAACCTCTGAGGTACGCGCAATATTCTTAGACGATACAGGATCCGGGTCAAACTGAAGTACCAACGGCAAATCTCCCCATATACGAACCATATAAAAATAGGTGTAGGCACGAATAAAATAAGCCTCTCCAATAATCTTCCTTTTATCAGCAGGTGTCTTAAATACATTATCAGGCATTTTACCTACTTTTTCGATTACGGTATTTGCTTGTGTTATTGTTTTATAAAAGGGAGTCCAGGTTTGGAAATCATCCAGATAATCACCTCTAAAATCATTAACATTTAATCCTGTTCCATAATACTGGTCTCCTTTAACAAGGAAATTTAATGCATAATCACCTCCCTCGGTAAAAACTCCCGCGGTAAAATCGCCAAACACAAAATTTGACATACCTTGTCCGCCAAGAGTAAGCGACTTACGCAATAAGGAATAGGCCCCCATTAAGCCAGAAGTTGCATCATCCTGAGTTTTCCAATATACTCCTTCATATACCGAACCTTCAGGTTTTAAGTCTAATAATTTTTTGCAGGAAAATAGTCCTGTGCAAAGCATTCCTCCTAAAAGAAAAATACTTAATGCTCTATATTTTGATAAAATCATGATCTATGTTCTAATTATTAATTATTTATTTAAAGCCGCTTAAAAAGATGCCTGAATACCAAAGGTGAATTTTCTAGGTACCGGATAACTATCTCCTGTATATATTCCCAGCTCATTCACTGCTTCAACATCCGGTAATGTTGATTTCTGGAAAGAGTAAACATTATCTATGATGGTATAAACCTGCAAGCGTTTCATTTTTAATTTTTCCAGCAACTTGGTCGGAACATTATAAGCTAAATTGATGTATTTAATTTTCGCATAAGATCCATCTTCCATATAGGCTGAAGAGAAATTATTAAACTGATAATAATAATCACCGTAAGGATTTAAGTCGGCGTAGGTAGCCTTATCGCCCGGTTTACGCCATATAGGCAATTTATCCAGATTGATAAGCCCAGTGTTTGGGAAGCTTCCAAGTTGTTTATATTGATCAAGTAAACTTGAGATATAAGTGTTATACACCTCTCTGCCTAATAAGAAGGTTGTAAAAACTTCAAGAGAGAAATTTTTATAAGTAAAGGTATTACTTAAACCACCTGTAATTCTTGGATTCGGATTACCAACCCTTACTTTATCAAAATGATCCCATACATCATAGTCAAAGTTTTGATCTATCCATCTGTATGAGCCAGGTTTTGCAGTCTGCGATCCGTTCCAATAAGTAATCAGATCTCCAGTGCGCGGATCAAAAGGGATTTCATTTTTATCTGTATATACCCCTGCCGATTTAACCAGGAAATATTCATAAATAGGACGCCCTTTTGTAAGTATAAAAGTAGTACCTGTATTACCATCTGTAACCATAATGTCTCTATTACCATTAGGCAACGACATGATTTGATTTTTGTTGAATGACATTACCAATCTTGGATTCCATTGAAATTTGCTCTCAGGACTGAATACTCTTCCTGTAACATTTAAATCAACCCCTAAATTCCTAACATCAACAGCATTAGTTCTAACTTTATCATACCCGCTGGTAACCGGCATAATCAAATCGAAAATAAGGTCTGATGTACCACGGTTATAAGCATCAACAGATATGTTTAATCTGCTTTTAAATAATTCTGCATCAATACCAATATTCGATTGGATTGATCTTTCCCATGTTAAATTATCTTGTGTAATAGATCCGGGATTATAAGTTACCGAGTTTACACCATTGTAGGTATTTGTAGCGGCAGAGCCTTGATACCCTGCACCACCATTTCCGGTAATGTATGAGTTAAATGGCGCATAGTAATCGGCCGGTAAGTTACCTGAAACACCATAACTACCTCTTATTTTCAGTAATGACACCCAATTCTCTGCTGATTTCATAAATGGCTCGTCAGATATTACCCAACCTGCCGAAACAGACGGAAAGTGGGCCCACCTGTAATTCTTACCAAAACGAGATGAGGCATCGGCACGGAAACTAACAGAGAAGAGATACTTATCTTTATAATCATAACTTGCTCTTCCGAAAAACGACAGCATTCCTGAAGCTTCGCGCTTAGACCCCGTTATCATATTACCGTATGGATCACTAAATGCATATTCATTAATACCCTGAACAGTAGAAATTACATTATTCCCTTTTCCAATCCCCCCAATCCCTGTATATTCTCTTGTCAGGTAGTTTATCGTATTTCCACCCAGTACGGTAATGTGGTGGTCATTATTCACCGAAGTAGTATACGAAAGAAGGTTGTCTATATTAAAGTTATCAAAGTTCGATCTAGACGATTGAGCATAAAAATTACCCTCCGCATCCAAAATACTTGGCCTAAAGATGTCTCTGCCGCCTTTGCTTGATTGCAACGATCCTTGTGTTTGAAAATGAAACTTTTTACTGATATCGTAATTTAGTGTTATACTAGACGTAATATCATCATTGATATTCTTATCCTTAACCTGATCCAGCACACCTGTAAAGTTTTGCATATCCACATCACTTATATATAACAGTGAAGTTGGAAACGTCCCTGCATTTATTGGAAGAGGGTTTTCCCAAGGTGCTTGTCCACGTCCTCTGGCGCGGTCTCCCCTCGACAATCTAAATAATGCATCAAGTTTAAGACGCTCTGAAAGCTTAACTCCCATTGATCCCGACATGGTATAACGTTTAAAACCTGTTCCTTTAATAATACCACCCTCGTTGTAGTAGTTACCACTAAAGCGATAATTCATAGTCTCTGAGCCACCAGATGCTGAAGCATCATAATTTTGAATGATACCTGTGCGATAAAATATTCCCTGCCAATCGTTCGCATTGTTAAATGCAGGATTTAAACTATCGGTTAGTATCATAGGATATAGCCCCTGTTGCTCATGGCTGGCGTACTTGTTCAAATAATCCATTTTATACCTGCGCTCCTGAGCACCTGTGATGTACTCTTGCATCTCACCTTGTTTAGAAACACCGGTATACGCACTTACATTAATCTCAGGTTTACCAGACTTACCACGCTTAGTTTTAACAACTACTACTCCGTTTGCACCTCTTGATCCATAGATTGATGCGGCTGCAGCATCTTTTAAAACATCAATGGATTCTATATCATTAGGATTTATTCCTGCAATGAAGTTGGTTCCTGTCAAATCTCCAAATGAGGTTACATCCTCACTTGAAATAGGAATTCCATCTATCACAAATAATGGGCTGCTTAAGGCACGTGCTGCATTTACTGCTCTTCCGATTGATGAATTACCACGTACAACAAATGTTGGTGTACCACCGGGCTCACCTGAGAATGCCTGAACATTTAGGCCCGCCACCCTACCTTGCAAGAGTTTATCAAATGTTGGAGATGGTAAATTTTCAATGTCTTTAGCTTTTACTGTAGATACTGCTGCAGTAGTTTTTTTCCTTGATACTTCCTGGTATCCAATTACGACTACATCTTTAAGCGCATTTGCAGAAGGAGCCAATTGAACATTGACCTCAGTTTGCCCGGCAATGTTTACATCCTTGGCATTATATCCTATATATGAAAAATGAAGAACACCATCTGCAGGTGCATCAATTGTAAATTTTCCATTTCCATCTGTACTAACCCCCTTAGAGGTTCCTTTTAATGTAACGGACACTCCTGGAAGAGGACCACCGTCGTCTGATCCTTTAACTGTTCCGCTAATCTTTTTTTGTGCGAATGCAATTACAGAAAACAGTAGCAACAGGCAGGTCAAGAGTTGCTTCTTGTAAAAATTATTCATAAACATTTTTTTAGTTTAAAATCAAATAGTTGAATTCAATGAAGAGCGATTTTCTTTCAATCTGTTAAGTGGCTGGACTATTCCTGGATAGCCATATTCACCAATTGCAGTTAGGTGACTTGATTTTTCATGGGTTGGTTAGTTGTTAGTTTAAGTTAGTTTGTTAATACAATTAAGGCATAGGAATTCCCCGGCTATATTTATTGTAAATAGCTAATTGAGGTTTACCTAATTCCCTCGTTTAAAATTATATATGGTTATTTGTTGTTCTGGTTTGATGCCCTAAATCAAATCCTGGTTAATGGTTAATAATTAATTCTCAAGCTTTTATGTGCTAAAAATATTATTGCTGTTTTAGTTGATAGCCCTAATCTAGTGTTATTGAAATGTCATTTAACAATCTTTAACAACGCAACCGTTTGCATTAACCAAATAAGATTATACATAGTCCTCATATCAAGATATAAGTCTTAAACAATATTGGAAATAATTTAACTATAAAGATATATTCATTCACAATTCATTACATATGCAAATGATAGGAAAACCAAATAAGTTAGATATATCAATAATTCAACACAAACGGTTGCTTTAGATAAAAAATGTTACTTTACGGTATTTAAGACGGTTTTTAGCAATACGTCCATTCTTGTGCTCTTTCGTTAAAAAAACACCTCAAACAACTAACAATAAGGCACTTAACTAAAACAATAATTTCAGCCCATTATAATTTGTCTTCTATGTTATTATGGTAAACGGCATAAGTAAGATTCAGATGGGTACATTAGGTGTAGCAAGGCTGTTTAAAATACAGAGAATAAGCAGTATATTGTATTAGCTTAAATAACTGTATTGACCTGGGGATATACAAAACTTACCGCATTGTTTTTACTGCTCACCTTTAGTGCTGCAAAGGTGAAGGCACAGGTATGTACCGGCTCTTTAGGAGATCCGGTAGTGAACATAGATTTTGGAAGAGGAAGTGCGGATGCTGGCCCCGATCCTGGCTTTAGCAGTTATACCTATGTAAGCGACAGAAATGTACGGGACGGCACCTATACTATTGCAAAAACAACTATTGGCATGAACAGGAATTGGTATGCAGTAACCAATCATACCCCTGATGATGTAGACGGCTATATGATGGTTGTAAATGCAGACCGCAATCCTGGTATTTTTTATGAATCAGATGTACAGATTAATCTCTGTCCAAATACCAAATACGAATTTGCTGCATGGCTACTGAACATGCTTGACTATTCCGGCTTAAAGCCAAATATCACATTTGTAGTATTAGATATGAATGATATAGAATTAGGTAGTTATAACACTGGTGACATTCCGGATCAAGACCGTAATTGGAGGCAATATGGGTTCATTTTTCAAACCACAACTTCAACACGCGTGAAAATCAGAATGATCAATAATGTTTTTAATGTAAATGATGCTGGTGGAAATGATATCGTGATCGATGACATCACATTCAGAGCCTGCGGACCAGATATTAAAGCTGGAATAGGCACTAGTTTTAATCGAGTTCAAGATATTTGTGAAGGGACCACCACAACCTTAAATCTGTCGGCTCAAACAGTGGGTTCGGGAACCCTCCGGTACCAGTGGCAAAAAGACAATGGTGGCAGCTGGGCTGATATTCCCGGGGCTACAAATCCTTCAAGTTATAATGAGTCATTTACTAATGCGATTCCTGGATTGTACAATTACAGATTAACTGCAGCTGAACCAGGAAATTTTGATTCTCCTAATTGCCGAACAGTATCCCCTATCTTAACCGTTAAAGTAAACTCGCCCCCAATGGTAAACGCAATAAGCAATGGGCCTGTATGTATAGGAGATGCCATAATGTTTGATGTAAGTACAGACGGTACCTACGAATGGCGAAGGCCCAATGGAACTTTATTTTCGACAGAAAAATCGCCTGTAATTCTAGATGCTACAGCAAGTATGTCTGGCTCCTATACCCTTACCGTAAAAAGTCTGGGATGTGAGGTTACTTCCGCAATAAATGTGAACGTTATTCCTCCACCAATTCCGGTTGTAGACAATCCGGCACCCCAGATTTGTGAGGGAACTAGTGTACAACTGAATGCTTCAGGGGGTACAAGCTACTCCTGGTCGCCGACAATTGGGCTTTCAGATCCAAATGTTGCGAATCCCATCGCTTCGCCAACTGTAACTACATTATATACAGTTCAAGTAAAAAGTGGTACGTGTTACAGGGAGGCCCAGGTAAATGTAATTGTTAACAAAGTACCAGCTGCTGATGCGGGTCCTGATAAAAAAATATTAAGTGGATATGATGTCAAACTAAACGGAAGTGTGTCAGGAGATGGAGTAAGGTATTTCTGGACACCGAATACTGATATTGATGATAAAAATTCCCTTACTCCCAGGGTATCGCCTAAAGAGGATACAGACTATATCCTGCACGCAGAATCGACTATGGGCTGTGTAACCGCTCTGGACACGGTATTTGTTAAGGTCTATAACGGACTTACAGTTCCAAATGCTTTTAGTCCAAATGGCGACAATATTAATGATGCGTGGAATATCACCGCTATAGATGCTCTGGATGCTCCTGTGGTAAAAGTCATGAATCGTTATGGAACCCTCATCTTTGAAAGTACCGGCTATGAAAAGCCCTGGGATGGGAAGTACAGAAATGAGGATGTTCCTGTTGGTGTTTATTACTACATCATTGATCTGAAAAATGGCATGAAACCAGTTACCGGATCGCTTACCTTGATTAGATAAATACATCACATGCCTTAATTCTCAATTTGAAATACTATTTTTGACCTAATGTATGTTATTAAAGTAAAAGGCATTGCCAAGATCCCTGATTACGTACAATTAAGGGATGATAAATTTACCTTATTGGCCTACTTTAGGGTAGACAGGCCTGATAAATCGCTTGAAAAATTGGGCTTAGGTGATAAATTGCCCTACATTATGAATTTTGTAAATGATTTGCCCTTTGGACAAATTGCTAAAATAGATATTTAAAAATGACAGGAAACGCAGTTATAAATCTAAAGAATGTAGATGTATTTCAACAAAAACATCTGGTCTTATCAGATGTAAATTTAAATGTTGATAAAGGAGAGTTCGTTTTTTTAATTGGCCAAACCGGTTCCGGGAAAAGCAGTTTACTTAAAATCATTTACGGAGATCTTCATATCGGTAATGGCGACGGACAAATTGCTGGCTTCGATTTAAAAAACCTGGCCATTAAAGATGTACCCTATTTACGCAGAAAATTAGGAATTGTATTCCAGGATTTTCAACTGCTTACCGACAGAACAATTGAAAAAAATCTTGAGTTCGTATTAAAAGCTACAGGTTGGAAAGATCAAGCCTTAATTGAAGAACGTATAAAAGATGTTCTTGAAAAGGTAGGCTTACGATCAAAGATCAGAAAAATGCCGCATGAGCTTTCGGGCGGCGAGCAGCAACGCGTTGTAATTGCACGTGCATTATTAAATAACCCAGAAATAATACTTGCTGATGAACCTACAGGGAACTTAGACCCTGATACATCAGAAGAAATAGTAATGTTGCTTAAACAGATTAGTCAGAGTGGAACTGCCGTACTTATGGCTACCCACGATTATCATATTATAAGAACTTTCCCTTCAAGAATTATCAAATGTGAAGGTGGAATTGTGCATGAAGATGCACAAATTGTTTAACCGCCAAAATCTGACAAAACATTCCTTTTCAGTCATTCGCGTCAGTTTATTTTAAATAAAACTGACACCATGACTGATATATTTCATTGGCAAAACTTTTGAGTTTACAATCAAAAATTCTACTATACCATGTTTAGCAAGAAGAAAAAGAACGATAACACAGATCCAATTGTGAAAAATAACGCTGAAGAGCAGATGAATAATACCGAAGATCAAATAAATACTGAAGAAGTAACTGCAGAAAATCCAGTTACGGAAACCGAAGTTGTGCCAGAGCTTTCTGCCGAAGAAAAATTACAACAAGAGAATGCAGCTTTAAACGATAAATATCTACGCTTGTTTGCCGAGTTTGACAATTTCAAACGTCGTACCCAAAAAGAGCGTAGTGAGCTTTTACAAACTGCGGGAAAAGATGTAATAGTTTCACTGTTACCTGTTTTAGACGATTTTGATCGTGCCACCAAGGCCATAGAAACTGCTACTGATATAAATCCAATCCGTGAAGGCGTTGCGTTAGTACATAGCAAGCTAAAAAGCATTTTAGCTCAAAAAGGTTTAAAAGAAATGGAAAGCATCAACAATGTTTTTGATACTGATAACCATGAGGCTATTACTAAAATACCTGCCCCAAATGAAGAGTTAAAAGGAAAAGTAATTGATGAATTAGAGAAAGGCTACACTTTAAATGATAAAGTGATTCGCTTTGCTAAAGTTGTAGTGGGTAGTTAATATTATGAGTAAGAGAGATTTTTATGATGTACTTGGTGTAACCAAAAGCGCATCTGCCGAAGAAATTAAAAAGGCTTATCGCAAACTAGCCATCAAATTTCACCCTGATAAAAACCCTGGGGATAAGGCTGCCGAAGACAACTTTAAAGAGGCTGCCGAGGCCTATGAAGTTTTAAGCAATCCGGAAAAGAAACAACGTTATGACCATTATGGGCATGCTGGCGTTGGCGGAGCTTCTAGCGGTGGATATGGCGGTGGCGGCATGAACATGGAAGATATCTTCAGTCAATTCGGGGATATTTTTGGTGGTGGTGGCAGTCCTTTCGAAAGTTTCTTTGGAGGCGGCGGTCAGCAGTCGCGCGGCGGCCGACGTGTAGCTAAAGGAACTAACCTGCGCATCAAAGTAAAACTCACTCTTGAGGAAATTGCCAACGGTACAGAGAAAAAAATCAAAGTAAATAAGCAGATTAGCTGTAAAACATGTG
>Ga0307412_10000428_pt1 | contig 25493 bp, 24 predicted proteins | sample DK1Cmetagenome_3_FD_203823 | JGI IMG/M metagenome (GOLD analysis project Ga0307412, IMG submission 203823) | Maize rhizosphere microbial communities from greenhouse at UC Davis, California, United States - DK15-C-1 | ecosystem: Host-associated > Plants > Roots > Rhizosphere > Soil | place: USA...
GGCGCGTCTCACGCAGCGCCCACCGAATAGATCTCGTCGGGCCGCCAAGCGAGCCCGAGCAGCATCCGCGCCGCCACCGCGAGCACGATCACCGCCAGCAGCAGCCGCAGATATTCGGGCTTGGCCTACGCCGCGAAGCGCGCACCCAGCTGCGCACCGATCACCGATCCCAGCAGCAGCAGGATCGCCAGCACGATATCGACGGCCTTGGTGGTGGTCGCGTGCACCATCGTCGCGACGGCGGTGGTGAACAGGGTCTGGAACAGCGAGGTGCCGACCACCGTCTGCGTGCCCATGCCGAGAATGTAGAGCATCGCCGGCACCAGGATGAAGCCGCCGCCGACGCCCAGCAGCATGGTCAGCACGCCGGTGAATATGCCGAGCAGCAGCGGTGCCAGCGGCGAGATGTACAGGCCCGAGGCATAGAAGCGCCAGCGGAACGGCAGCGACGCGACCAGCGGATGGTGCCGCCGCTTGCGCGCCTTGGCCGGCCGCGCTCCGCGCGATACCCGGATCGCCCCCACCGATTCCTTGGCCATCAGCCCGCCGATCGATCCGAGCAGCACGACGTACAGCACCCCGATCACGACATCGATCTGCCCGCTCGCCTGGAGCAGCTTGAACAGCCATCCACCGATCAGGCTGCCAAGGACGCCGCCGGTGACGAGCACCGCGCCCATCTGCACGTCCACGCCCTTGCGCCGCAGATGCGCGAACACCCCCGAGACGCTGGCGCCGGTCACCTGGCTGGCGGCCGATGCCGCCGCGACGGTAGGCGGGATGCCGTAGAAGATCAGCAGCGGCGTGGTGAGGAAGCCCCCGCCCACCCCGAACATGCCCGAGAGCAGGCCCACGCCCAGCCCCAGCGCCACGATCACGAGCGCGTTGACCGACAGATTGGCAATGGGAAGGTACAGATCCATGCGGCCCTAGGCCTACCCCGTTTGTGCCGGATCGGGAAAGGGCGAAGGTGCCGATTCGCCCGGCTTCTTGCTCAGAAATCGCTTCCCAGGGTCAGCGCGGCGCCGGAACCCGGCCGCGCGTCGCCGGCGATCCGCTGCCGCCAGTCGAGCGTGACGCGGGCATCGAGCGCGCCGATCGGCAAGCTGGCAACCAGCGTGGGACCGATATCGAACCGTTGCACCCCGCGCTGAGCGGCGCCCCAGGCGCCGACCCCGATCCGCAGCGCACGTGCCCGGCGCTGGGCGGCAAGACGCGTCAGCCGCAACGCGCCATCGGCATAGGGCTCGGCCCGGTTCCGCGCGATCATCCCGGCCTGGCCATAGGCCTCCAGCCGGAAGCCGGCGAGATCCCGATCGATGCCGCCCACGACGCCGATGCCCGGGCCGCCGCGCACGCCGTCCAGCCCGAACCGCTCCTCGATCGCGATGCGCACCGGGGCGGCGCCCGGCCGCCACTCCAATCCCAACGCCGCTTCCGCGCCCCTGCCGCGCAGCGGCCCGGCCAGGCGGCCGAATGCGGCGACTCCAGAACCCAGCGTATAGGCGAGGCGAACGCCATATTGGCTGCCGCCGAGTTGCCCGGCGGCGGGCGCCGCGCCGATGCCCCGGCCAGGCCGCAGCGCCAGCCAGGTGCTACCCTGCCATCGGCGCTGCGATGGCGGCGCTGCCGGGACCGCCGGGACCGCAGGGAAAAACGGACTCGGTGTGGCCGCAAACGATCGGGAAGCGGGAGCAGCCGGTTGCGCCCGACTGATCATGGCAGACGCAATGACGACCGAATCGGTCGGCGGGCGCGGCGGCGACCGTCCGGCACCGACATGGCGCGAGACCGAAGGCGCCGGCGCCGCGAGGAAAGCGGTCCGCAAGCGCGCGGCGACGACCGGTTTCGGCACGAAGGCGCGGGGCAGGAAAGTGCTCGACGGCGGCCGTATGGCGGGATCCGTAGCTTGCCACAGCAGCGCGAACCGAAGTCCAATCCAGCCTAGCCCGACCGTGCCGACGAACCGCAGCGGGCGGCCGCGGCCGGCGGGGTTCATGCCGCTGCCGGCGTCGGGTCGAACAGCGATCCGGGGAACTGGTGCGCCGTCTTGTCCCAGCGCACCGGGCCTCCGCCGAGCAGGCCGACATAGATCCACAGCGCCCGCCGCGCGGCAAGCAGGCCGATATAGTTGGCGACCACCATGCGCGGGGCCGCCCACAGCCCTTCGCGCCAGCCATGCAACCGGGTCACGAGCGCCGTGCGCATGCCCAGCCGCCACGCCAGCAGCAGCAGGTTGAATGCCAACCCTTCCGCGAGCGGCGACTCCGGCGCAGGCAGCGGCACACCGGCCAGCTGATGGCACAGCAGCGACAGCCCCCAGCACAGCAGCGCCGCATAGGCGATGGCGAGTACCGGCATCGCCAGCGTCACGCGCCGGTCGCGCATGCGCATCCAGTGATCGCCGATGTCCCAGGCCCGCGCCCAGCCGGTGCGATCCCAGCCGGCCAGCGCGATGCCGGCCATCCACCGCGCCTTCTGCCGCACCGACGCACGCACGGTGGCTGGGAAATAGGCGCGAACCGCTACCGGAGGGCCGCCGGGGCACTCCGCCACGCGGACGAACACGCAGCGCGCGCCCATCGCGCGCAGCGTGAGGCCCAGCTCATAATCCTCGGTGAGGCTCGTCGCGTCGAACGGAACGCCCCGCTCGGTAGCGATTCGCCGCAGCACGTCGCAGCGGATCGCACAGCCCACCCCGGCCAGCGGCATGCTCGCGCCCAGCATCTGCCGCACCAGCAGCGTCGCACCGTGCGACTGGGCGAACTCGTCGACATAATGGCCGGACACGAGGCGCGATCCCGGCTGGCACAACGGCGCCACCGGCAGTTGCACCGCGCCGTGCCGGTCAATCCAGCCGGAATAGACGGCGAGTTCCTGCGGATGCACCACATCTTCCGCGTCGTGCAGCACGATCGCCGTGAACGCTTCCCCCTCCGCCGCTTCGTCGCGTTGCAGCGCAGCCCAGAGCGCGTTCAGGCAATCGGCCTTGGTCGTCGGGCCGGGACGCGGGCCGATCACCAGGCGCACCCGCGGATCGGCTTCGATTACCGAGAGCACGGCAGCGATCGTCGCCGGATCATTGGGATAGGTGCCGACATAGATGCGGTATGCGCCCGCCTGCCAGCGCGCCAGCATCGATCGCAACATCGGCGCGATCACCGAAGATTCGTCCCAGGCGGGCACGAAAATGGCGAAGCGATGCGCAGACGCGGATTGTATCCCGGAAATCGGGCCAAGCGCCCTTTCCCGTCCAGCAACACAATTACATAGAAAAAGCAGGTCGACGAAAAAGTCGTCTATTCCGCCGACGGCAAGAAAAATCGCGGCGAATAAGGTCAGCTCACGTGTCACCACGTCGATAAAGTTCAGGATCATCGGCATTCCCCCCGGAGCGATGTATCCGAATCGGACATTCGCATATTTGCGAGGGAACGCAGCTAAAGCAACCCGAACGTTTCAAGAACTGGCGGAATCATTACGCAAGCGGTGCGAATATCTGCGTTTTTCATCCAAACGATTGCGCCGTTTCGGAGGTATTTTTTGCTGGAACCACGATGGGCGTCTGACGTTCAGGCGTCGCAACAGATCCTTTGGATAACCCGAAACTGAACCGGCCGCACCGACCTCGTCGATGCGGCCGATTTTTTGGGGTTACCAGTAGAAGCCCGGCAGCACCCGGACCACCGTGCCGCGCCGGGTATCGATCAGCAGCACGTCGTTATAATGGCGCACCCAGCTGCGGTACCGGCCGGGCTGCGGCAGGTGATAGCGCCAGGGATCGCCGATCACATAGCGCGGGCCGTAATAGCCAGCACCGATGCGTGCGCCCGGCTGGAAGCGGGCATAGCGGAACGGCGCGCGCCAGTCGCCACGGGCGTAGAGGCCGCGGTTGCGGTCGCGCCATGCGCGCCAGTCATTCTCCGCCCAGCGGCGATCGCGGTCGCGCAGATCCTCGCGATATTCGCGATGCGCGTCGCGCAGGTCGCGGCGTTCCTCGTGCACGCGACGCGGATCGCCGGAGCGCTGGGCGCGGTAGAGGTCACGCTGCGCATCGTGGATATCGCGCCGGTCGTCCCGCAGCTCGGCGCGCGACTGGGCCATGGCGCTGGCCGGTGCCAGCATCGCCGGCGCTGCGATTGCCGTCAGCAAGGCGATGGGAACGAGCTTCTTCATATGCTTCTCCATCCTGATCGAACCCGCCGGTCCGAAGGCCGGCTTGGGACTATCTTTGAAGAAGCGCCGCTGAACGCGCAGCGAACGGCGTGGTCAGCCGCCAGAAAGGAAACGTTACGGGCCGGTGTTGCCGCCGCCACCCGGGCCGCCGCCGGCCCCGGGCGCGCCGACAGTGCCGATGTTGCCGAACAGATCCGAGAAGAAGCTGCGGCGACGGCCCAGGGTCGGCGTGGTCTTGCCATAGGGGCTGATCGCCGCGGCGAGCTCGACGCCGGTCTGGTCGATCGAGGTGACGTTGCCGGCCTGATCGAAGCGCACGCGCAGGGTCGTCTGCGACTTCACTTTCGGATCGCGGAAGGCGAAGTTGCTGCTGTCGCGTGCGACATAGAACCATTCGCCTTCATTGAACTGGCTGGTGAAGCTGGGATGGCCCAGCGTCTGCATCACCGAGTCGCGGGTATCGATGCCCGGCTGTACCGATGCGACCAGGTCATGATCGACGACATAGCCCTGATGCGTCCGCACCGGCGTACAGGCGGTGGTGCCGAGCACGACCAACAACGCGGCGGTGCCGAGCGTGCGAACGGGAAGCGACATCAGGATCTCCAGGCAAACACAGTAGCCCCCGGATTGCATCGCGGGCCGAAGGCCTCAATATGCGGCAAAATGCGGCCAAACAAGGTCGCACCCAAGGAAGGCGCGAACAACGGCGATGCGAATGCTCCAGCGGCTCTTCGGCCGACCCGATCGCGGCACCGCGCCACGGCTCTATGCGGGCGTGGTCGAACGCGGCCGTGCGCCGCACTGGTATGTCGACGGCGCGGTGCCGGACACGGTCGACGGCCGCTTCGACATGATCGCCGCGCTGCTCTGCGTGGTGCTGCTCCGACTCGAGGCAGAACCGGCAGGCATTCCCACCAGCACGGCGGTCGCCGAATGCTTCATCGACGATATGGACGGCCAGTTGCGCGAGATCGGCATCGGCGACATCATCGTCGGCAAGCATGTCGGCCGGATGATGGGCATGCTGGGCGGTCGGCTCGGCGTCTATCGCAGCGGGCTTGCCGAGGGCGACCTCGCCCCCGCACTCCTCCGCAACCTCTATCGCGGCGTCGCGCCTGCGCCCGCCGCCCTCACCCATGTTGAGGCGCGCCTGCGCGCCTTTTGCGATGCGCTGGCGGCAATGCCGCTCGATCGCGTGATCGCCGGAGACCTGCCCGAATGACCGCACCCGAATTTTCCCGTCCCCACCGGCTCGATCAGATCGGCGCCGGCGAAAGCGACGTCCGGATCGCCGCCACCGAGGAAGAGCGCGCCGCGCTCAGCCGCCGCTTCGGCCTCAAGTCGATCGAAAAGCTCGAGTCGGTCTATCGCCTGCACCGCGAGGCGCAGGGCGTGGTGGCGCGCGGCCATCTCTCGGCGCGGCTGACCCAGGCCTGCGTCGTCACCGACGATTCGCTGCCCGCCAAGGTCGAACAGGATTTCGCGATCCGCTTCGTCGCCGCGCCCGAGGCGGGTGCCGCAGAGGAAGTCGAGCTGACCGAGGACGAATGCGACACCGTCTTCTACACCGGCGGCGCGATCGATCTGGGCGAGGCGGCGGCGGAGACGATGGCGCTCGAGATCGATCCCTATCCCCGCGGCCCCCGCGCCGCCGAGACGCTGCGCGCGGCCGGGGTGAAGAGCGAAGAGGAAAACCGCCCGGTGAACGCGCTTTCCGGCCTCAAGGATCTGCTTGCGAAGAAATAGGCACCCCGATCCCCCGCGCCAGCAATTGCGCGACCACGTCGGCGATCGCCTCGGGCGGCGTTTCCTCGTCCCACACGCTGTAGCGCAGGCCGAGGAAGACGTTCATCCCCATGATCGCCCAGGCGTGGATCTCGCTGACGTCGTCGCGCACCTCGCCGCGATCGGCTGCGGCGCGCAGGCGAGCGGCGATGCGATCCGCGGTGCTGGCATAATGGTGGCGGAAGCTGGCGGGATCGACGAACTCGGCCTCGTCGATGATCCGGTAGATTTCCTTGTGCGTCCGCGCGAAGCGGATGAAGGCGAGCAACGCCGCCCGCTCGGCATCGATCTGGTCGCGCGCGCCGCGTAATGCGGGGCCGACATGCTCGCGCACCTGGTCGCTCATGTCGCGGACCAGCGCGCGGAACACCGCGTCCTTCGAATCGAAGTATGTGTAAAAGCTGCCCAGCGCCACGCCCGCGCGTCGGGTGATCCCGCTGATCGAACCGTCGTGAAAGCCCTTCTCGCCGAATTCAGCGGCGGCGGCATCGAGGATCGCGCGCAGCGTACGCCGGCCGCGTTCGGTGCGCGGCACCTTCGCGTCGCTCGCCGGCGCGCTGGTTTTCGACACGCCAGTCTCGGAACCGGAAGTGGCCGGAATGCCACGCTCGCCCGCCTTCATCCGCCTCCCCTTTCAATCCCAAGTTGAAACCCGGTTCAGGTTTCAGTATAGCGTCTCGCACCGGCTTACAACCCGCGTCCAAGACGGGTTGCACCAGGGGAGGATTACCAAGCATGTCACGGCACGATTCCGTCCGCATCGCTCTGCTCGCCAGCGTCGCGCTCTTTTCCGCCACCCCCGCCTTCGCGCAGGACAGCGAAACCGCCGGCCAGGCCGCGCAGGTTTCGCAGCAGCAGGAAGGCGAGATCATCGTCACCGCCCGCCGCCGCGCGGAAAGCCTGATCGACGTGCCGATCGCCGTCACTGCGATCAGCGGCGCGCAGCTCGCTGCGCAGGGCGCGCTCGACATCACCGATATCGCCCAGTCCGCCCCGAACGTGTCGCTGGAAGTGTCGCGCGGCACCAACTCGACGCTCTCCGCCTTCATCCGCGGCGTCGGCCAGCAGGATCCGGTGGCGGGGTTCGAGGCGGGCGTGGGCCTGTACCTCGACGACGTCTATCTCAACCGGCCGCAGGCGGCGGTGCTCGATATCTACGATGTCGAACGGATCGAGGTGCTGCGCGGACCGCAGGGCACGCTCTACGGCCGCAACACGATCGGCGGCGCGGTGAAGTACGTCACCAAGCGCATCGCCACCGATCCCGCGCTGCAGCTGCGCGGCAGCTATGGCTCGTACAACCAGGCCGATCTGGTGGTGAGCGGCAGCGCGCCGATCGGCGACACCGGGCTGAAGGTGAGCGCCGCCGGCGCGCGGCTGAGCCGCGGCGGCTTCGGCACCAACCTCACTACGGGGCAGGACAATTACAACAAGGACCTCTGGGCGGCACGCGGCACGGTCGAGTACGAGCCGAGCTCGAGCGCCTTCTTCCGCGTGTCGGGCGACTACACCCACGACAAGAGCAACACACGCGGCGGCCACCGGCTGATCCCCGGCATCGTCAGCGGCACGCCGGTGCTGACCGACAAGTTCGATTCGCAGGGCGGCCTCGTCACCCCACGCCAGGACGTGACCGCATGGGGGATCACCGGCCTTGCCGAGCTACATCCTACCGATTGGCTGACCTTCCGCTCGATCACCGCCTATCGCAAGGACGACAGCGCCACGCCGATCGACTTCGATGCGCTGCCGGCGGTGCAGGTCGACGTGCCGGCCTATTACAACAACAAGCAGTTCAGCCAGGAAGCGCAGCTGCTGGTGAATACGGGCGGCCTATCCGGCCTGCTCGGCGTCTATTATCTCGATGCGACCGCGAAGACGGTGTTCGACGTGCGGCTGCCGGGCGGAGTTACGGCGCTGACCTTCGGCGATGTCGGCACCGATACCGTCGCGGTGTTCGGCGACTTCACCTACGACATCACGCCGATGTTCAGCGTCTCGGCGGGTGGCCGCTATACCTGGGACCAGCGCCAGTCGCGCGTGCTGCGCCAGACCTATCTGGGCGGCGGCTCGCCCTACTTCGGCGGCACCGGCGTGCTGTTCGCCACGACCTCGGATTTCCGCGGCAGCGCCGATTTCGAGAAGTTCACGCCGCGCGCCTCGATCAGCTTCAAGCCGAGCAAGGACCACACGCTCTACGCAAGCTGGGCGAAGGGCTTCAAGGGCGGCGGCTTCGATCCGCGCGGCCAGACCACCGCCTGCCGCACCCCGACCGGCGTCCCCTGCACCCCGGCGCAAATCTATGACTTCATGTCGTTCGATCCGGAAAGCGTCTCCAGCTACGAGATCGGCTACAAGGCGGCGCTGTTCGATCGCCGGCTGACCTTCGCGCTCGCCGCTTTCCATGCCGATTACACCGATGTGCAGGTGCCCGGCTCGATCGGCACGACGATCAACGGCCAGCAGAGCTTCATCGGCATCACCACGAACGCCGGCAAGGCGCGGATGCGGGGCGTCGAGTTCGAGGGCAATCTGGTCGCCGCGCGTGATCTCGGCGCACCGGGCGGTACGCTGAACCTCAACTGGTCGGTCGGCTATCTCGATGCGCGCTACCTGCGGTTCATCGATTCGCGCGGGATCGACGTCGCCAGCCGCCGCCGCATCCAGAATACGCCCGATTGGACCGCGAGCGGGACGATCGGCTATTCGGTGCCGGTGGGCAGCGAAGGCCAGGTGGCGGCGAGCTTCACCGCTTCGTACCGCAGCGCCTCGCAGCAGTTCGAGCTGCGCACCCCGATGCTCGACCAGCCGGGCTATACGCTGTTCGATGCGAACCTGAACTGGGACATCAACAAGAAACTGTCGCTGGGCGTCCATGGCCGCAACCTGTTCGACAAGCGCTACATCGTCTCGGGCTACAACTTCCTCGCGCAAAACCCGGATACCGGCGATTTCCTGCGTACCCCCGCGGGCGCGTACATGCCCACGCTGGGCACCGAGGGCGTGCTGACCGCCTATTACGGCAATCCGCGCCAGGTGTTCGTAACCGGCACGGTGAAGTTCTGACCTGACGCCCAAACCATCGTCATCCCGCGCAGGCGGGGATCCATTGGCCTGTGCACCGGGGGAACGAACCGCTGCACCTGCGCTAATGGATCCCCGCCTCCGCGGGATGACGATGGGTAGTCGAGGCTTCCCTTCCTGCGAGAAGGGCAGCTAGGCCGTTTCCGATATCCCTGGCGCGAGGAGCCACCATGCAGCCGAACCCCACCCGTGCCGCCGCCCCGCGCGGCCTCGTCCTCGCGATGCTGCTGCTGGTCTATATCTTCAACTTTCTCGACCGGCAGATCCTCTCGATCCTCGCCCAGCCGGTGAAGGCGGACCTGGGGCTCGACGACGGCCAGCTCGGCATGCTCGGCGGCTTCGCCTTCGCGCTGCTCTATTCGACGCTGGCGATTCCGCTGGCGATGCTGGCCGATCGCACCAGCCGCAGCTGGGTGATCGCGGTGTCGCTCGGCGTCTGGAGCGCCTTCACCGCGCTGTGCGGCACCGCGCAGAGCTTCGGGACGATGTTCCTCTACCGGCTCGGCGTCGGCGTCGGCGAGGCGGGCGGCGTCGCCCCCAGCTATGCACTGATCGCCGATGCCTATCCGGCAGCGCGGCGGTCGCGGGCGCTGTCGATCTATTCGCTGGGCATTCCGCTCGGCTCGGCCGGCGGCGCGCTGCTCGGCGGGTATATCGCCCAGACGGTGGAATGGCGCACCGCCTTCCTCGTCGTCGGGCTGCTCGGGCTGGGAATCGTGCTGCCGTTCAAATGGATCGTCCGCGATCCCCCGCGCGCGGCGCCGGCGAAGGATGCGATCCCGCTCGGCCGGGTCTTCGGCATCCTCGCCGCCAAGCCCAGCTTCTGGCTCCTCGCCTTCGGCGCGGCGGCGGGGTCGATGTGCGGATACGGCGTCGCCTTCTGGCTGCCGAGCCTGATCCTGCGCAGCTTCCAGCTCAACCTCGCCCAGGTCGGCCAGTTCTTCGGCGGGTTGCTGCTCACCGGTGGGGTGGCGGGCATCCTGCTCGGCGGCTGGCTGGGCGACCGGCTGGGCGCGCAGAATCGCAAATGGTACGCGCTCGCCCCGGCGATCAGCTATGTCCTCGGCCTGCCGCTGTTCGTGGCGGGGGTGCTGGCGCAGAGCTGGCAGGCGGCGTTCCTGCTGTTCCTGGTGCCGCAGGCGCTGGTCTATGTGTGGCTGGGCCCGGTGCTCACCGCCGTCCAGCATCTGGTGCCGCCGCAGATGCGCGCCACCGCCTCGGCGTCGTTCCTGCTGATCAACAACCTGATCGGCCTCGGTCTGGGCAGCTGGGTGATCGGCCTGCTCTCCAAGCAGCTGACCCCCGCATACGGCGCCGCGGACGGCCTGCGCTACGCGATCGCGGCGGGCCTGGGCCTGTACCTTGTCGCCGGCATCCTGATGGCGCTGGCGAGCCGCTGGCTGGCGCGCGACTGGGTGGATTGACGCGCCGATTCCCGCTCGAACATGGTTACTTCTATAATAACCCTATGAGCTATACACCGACCGACCTCGTTAAAGCCGAGAAGAATGTGGTGCTCGCCGAGCGCCACATTGCCGCCCAGCAGGAAGTGCTCGCGATGATGCGCGCCGCCGGCAGCCCAACCGAGGGCGCCAAGGAACTGCTCGCCAAGTTCGAAGCCGATCGCGGCCGCGCCGAGCGCATCCGCGACTGGATCGCCAGCGGCCTCGGCGACCGCGGCTGGGAACAGCGGGCAGCCTGAGCCGCCCCGCTTACCGCTCGCGCGTCGCCGCGAAGCTGACCTTGTTGTAGCGCTCGGCAATATAGCCGACTTCCCAGGCCGACTTGGCCAGGAAGACCGGATTGCCGTCGCGATCCTTGGCGAGCGCGCCGCGGTTCAGATCGAGGAATTCCTTGAGCGCGGCGGGATCTTCCGCCGATACCCAGCGCGCGGTGTCGTAGGGCGAGGGCTCGAGCACCGCACCCACCTTGTACTCGGCGTCGAGCCGGCTGAGCAGCACGTCGAGCTGCAGCTGGCCGACCACGCCGATGATCCAGTTCGATCCGATCTCCGGATAGAAGACCTGGATCACGCCCTCTTCGGAGAGGTCATCCAGCGCCTTGCGCAGCTGCTTGGTCTTGGTCGGATCCTTCAGTGCCACGCGGCGCAGGATTTCCGGGGCGAAGTTCGGCAGCCCGGTGAAGCGCACCCCCGCCCGTTCGGACAGCGTGTCGCCCACCCGCAGCGTGCCGTGGTTGGGGATGCCGATGATGTCGCCCGGGTAGGCCTCGTCCGCCAGTTCGCGCTCGCGGGCGAAGAACAGGATCGGCGAGTGGATCGCGATCGGCTTGCCATGCCCGGTCGGCGTCAGCTTCATGCCGCGCTTGAACACACCCGAGACCAGCCGCATGAACGCGATGCGATCGCGGTGGTTGGGGTCCATGTTCGCCTGGACCTTGAAGACGAAGCCGGTCACTTCGTCGCGGGTCGGCTCGACGGGTTCGGGTTCGGCCGGCAGCGCGTGCGGCGGGGGCGCGAATTCGGCGATCGCATCGATGAGCGAATCGACACCGAACTCCTTCAGCGCCGAGCCAAAATAGACCGGCGTCATGTCGCCGTTGCGAAATGCCTCGCCGTCGAACGTCTCATAGCCGGCCTGCGCCAGCTCGACATCGTCGCGCAGCTTGGCGAGATTGGCGGGCGAGACGATCGCGTCGAGCTGCGGATCGTTGACGCCGCTGGTCTGGATCACCTTGCCCTGGAACTCGCGGCTATCGCCTTCGGGCAGCAGCAGGCGGTTGTTGGCGAGATCGAAAATGCCTTCGAACGTGCCGCCCATGCCCACCGGCCAGGTCATCGGCACCACGTCGAGCTGGAGCAGCTCGGCCACTTCGTCGAGCGTGGCGAACACCTCGCGGCCCTCGCGATCGACCTTGTTGACGAAGGTGATGATCGGCACGTTGCGCAGGCGGCAGACTTCGAACAGCTTGCGCGTCTGGCTCTCGATGCCCTTGGCGACGTCGATCACCATCACCGCCGAGTCCACCGCGGTCAGCGTACGGTAGGTATCCTCCGAAAAGTCTTCGTGGCCCGGCGTGTCGAGCAGGTTGAAGGTCACGCCCTGGCGCTCGAACGTCATCACCGAACTGGTGACCGAGATGCCGCGCTGCTGTTCGATCTTCATCCAGTCGGATCGCGCGCGCCGCGCCTGGCCGCGCGCCTTCACTTCGCCGGCGAGATGGATCGCGCCCCCGAACAGCAGCAGCTTTTCGGTGAGCGTGGTCTTGCCCGCGTCCGGGTGCGAGATGATGGCGAACGTACGACGATCGGAGGGGGGCATGCGGGTACTTTGAACGGGAGGAAGAATCGCCACGCCTTAGTCGGTGGCGGGGTCTTTATCCAGCAGCGATGCAGATCGCGGGGCGCCGCGCCTCAGCCGAGCAGCGTCACGTCCATCGCGAAACGCCGGGTTTCGCCCGGCGCCAGCCGCTGGATGCCGGGCTTCTCCCAGATCTCGCCGGTAAAGCCCGCCGGATCGGCGATGCCCCACCACGGCTCGACGCAGACGAAGCGCGCGCCGGGCTTGGTCCAGATGCCGAGCACGCCGGTATCGGGGAAGCGGATGCGCAGCTGCGGCCCCTCCTCCGCGCCGTACAGCAGCCCGCGGCTGGCGAGCTGGTCCCAGATCAGCGCATCGGCGGTGAACGGATCGTCGGAGAGCGGCAATGTCCGTCCGTCCACCGGACTTGGCCGATGATCGGACGCGATCCCGCCCTCGCCGATGTAGCGGAGAGCGGAGAATTCGGGCTCATCGAACAGGATGCGGTGGGCGGCACGCGGCGCCCCATAGGGCAGCGGCCAGGCAAAGGCCGGGTGGAAGCCGAAGCTCGCCGGCATGTCGCGCGTGTCGCGGTTGGTCACCGCGATCTCGATCCACAGCGTCGTCTCTTCCAGCCGATAGGTCGCATCGAGCGCGAAGGCGAAGGGGTAGACGGCGCGGGTCTCGGCATCGTCGACCAGCCGGAAGGTGACCCGATCGGGCGCCTGCTCGACCAGCGCGAAATCCCGCCGCCGGGCAAAGCCGTGCTGCGGCAGGCTATAGTCCCGCCCGTCGAGCCGATAGCGGTCGCCCACCAGCCGGCCGACGATCGGGAACAGCAGCGGCGCCCGGCCCGACCAGAAGGCCGGATCGGCGTCGGTCATCAATTCGCGCCCGGCGGGGTCGCGCAGCGACGACAGCTCGGCGCCGTGCGGGTTGATCGCGGCGGTCAGCCGCGCGCTTGCGATCTCGATCATACCGTCTCCACTGACTGCGCGCCCGCGATACCCGCCCGTAGCCGCCAGGGAAAGCGGCGTCAGAACCCCCAGCTCAGCCGCACCGCGCCGCCCAGGTCGCTCGGCATCGCGGCGATGTTGCCCGGCTGGCGGCGCAGGAACAGGTTGCTACTCACATCGCCGGCGAGGAAGTTCCAGCGATAGCGGAGTTCATAGTCGATCTCGCGCCCCACCGGTGCCAGATTGATCCGCTCGCTGCTCCAGCTGGTGACGCTCAGCGTCTCGTAATCCCAGCCCTGCGGCAGAATGAGGCCGATCCCGCCATGCGCCACGCGCAGCGGCTGCGCGATCCGCACGCCGATCGAATCGGCACCGAACAGCCCGTCCTTGCCGATGTCCGCCGCCCAGGCGTTGGTGCGCAGCAGCCCAGACCCCTGGATGCCCTCGCGCAGCCGCGCATGGGTCCAGCCCTTGCGCAGCGAGCCGCCCAGGGCCCAGCCGCCGCCCAGCCCCCAGCGCACGCCAAGATCGGCGAACAGGCTGTTCGCCCGCGCCGCGCCCAGGCCGGGGCTGAACCGCGCGCCCAGCATCGTATTGGTCTCGGCCAGCCGGGTGAGCGCAATGCTGGCGTTGAGGCCGCCCAGCCGCCGATCAAGCGCGATCGAGGTGCGGCCATAGCCGTAGCGCTGCCAGCGCGCCTGCAGCGCCGCCGCATCGCCATCGTGCCGGCTGAGCACATCGCCATATTCGCTGGCCACCGTCAGCCCCCAGGCGCCGAAGGCCTGCCGCACCGCCGCCGATCCGCCCACATCGACGTCGAAGCCCGCCCCGCTCAGCGGATCGCGTGCGATCAGGAAGGCGGGATCGTCGCGCCCGGCCAGCTGTGCGGTCAGCACGTTGCCGCTCTGGGAGACGCCGAAGGCGAACTGCGCCTTGGAACCCAGCCGGCCGCTCACCGTCGTCGCCAGCATTCGCGCGACGCCAGCGTCGCGGCTGGTGACGCCCAGCGGCTCGATCCGTACCGAATCGATCGTAGGAACCAGCGAAACCGCGATCCGCATCTGGTCCCCGCCCACCGAGAAGGTGCGATCCCGCGTCGCCATCAGCGCCGGCAGGTTGCGCGACAGGCCCTGGCGCTGGAACGTGCGGCCGAGCGTGGTGGCGAAGGCGCGCCCGAACGAATCGAGCACCGCCATGCCAAGCGGGCCCTGGGTGGCGTCACCCATCGCCGCGGAAAGCGTGCCGTTGATGCCGGTCGAAACCGCCGCGGTGGTGCCCGCGACCGAGGTGGTTCCCACCGGCTGGAAGGCGCGGGTCAGGTCCAGCACGCCGCGGCCGTAGATCGCGTCGACGCCGGCATCGCCCACGTCGCGCGCGGTGGCGTAGAGCAGGTCGACGATCTGCTTGCCGGTCAGATTGGGGAAGGCCTGGGCGAGCAATGCGATCGCGCCGGTGATCTGCGGCGCCGAGAAGGAGGTGCCGGACCAGATATAGGCCGTGTTGTTCGCGTCCGGCGCGCGGACGCCTTCGCCCACCGCGGCGAGGTAGACGCCGGCGGCATTGCCCGCGCGGTTCGAGAAAGAGGAAATGACGTCGCTGGCATTCACCGATCCGGCGATGATCACCAGCCCGCGGGCGACGCCGGCATTGGTGGCGGCGCTGGTGAAGGCATCGGGATTGGCCGCGCCGTCGTTGCCGGCGGCGATCACCACGATCACGCCCGCCGCCGTCGCCCGGTCGATCGCGGCAGCCAGCGTGTTCGATGCCGAATCGCCGCCCAGCGAGATGTTGACGACCCGCGCGCCCGCCTGGCGGGCGCGGTCGAGTGCCAATGCGATCGTGCTGTCGGAAAATTTGCAGGTGCTGGTATCGGTGCCGTTGCAGCTGCCGGGCTGATCGGCGCGCTCGACCACCAGCTGCGCGTCGAATGCCACGCCTTGGGTGCCGGCGGCGTTGCGACGTCCGGCAATGGTGAAGGCGACCGCCGTACCATGGCCGCCGACATCGTCGATCGTGCCGTTGCCGCCCGGATCGCTGGAGCTTGCGAGAATGCGGCAGGTGCCGGCACCGAGCCCGCCCGAGCAATCGCCGAATTCGGCGCTCTGCAGGTCGATGCCCGAATCGATCACGCCGACCTTGATGCCGCTGCCGGTCGCACCGGCCTTGTAGGCCACCAGCGCGTTCATCGACACCGCGCCTGCCGTCGCGCGATATTCCGACGTGTCATAGTTGGTGGTCGGCGTCGGGGTAGGTGTAGGCGTCGGAGCCGGTACGGGGGTCGGCGTCGGCGTGGGTGTTGGCGTAGGGGTCGGAGTTGGCGTCGGCGCAGGCGTGGGCGTGGGCGTGGGCGTGGGCGTCGGTACGGGCGTAGGGGTCGGCGTGGGCGTTGGCGTCGGAGTCGACGCGGGTGCCGGGGCCGGCGTCGTCGCAACGCCACCGCCGCCACCGCCGCCGCTGCATGCGCCCAGCGCGACAAGGCCGCCCACCGCAGCCGACTGCATCCACCGCATGCTCACCGCAACCCGCATACTAACCCCTGATTTGGAGCAGGTGCTGTACCGCGCCACTGGTTTCGGTAGTGTTTACTACGGCCCATAATCGATCGCGTGCGCGCCGCGGCGCTCCACGCTTGCGGCGGCGGGGGGCACCTCCTACAGGCCCCGGCGATGCTCGCTCCGCTCTCGCACATCCGCAACTGGATCTTCGATCTGGATAACACGCTCTATCCCGCGAGCGCCAATCTGTTCGCGATGATCGATGCGCGGATCGGAGAGTATGTGCAGCGCCTGCTCGATTGCTCGCCGGAAGAGGCGCACCGGGTGCAGAAGGCCTATTTCCACGCGCACGGCACCACGCTGTCGGGGCTGATCGCCGACCATGGCACCGATCCGAATCACTATCTCGATTTCGTCCACGACGTCGACATGACCGTGCTGGAGCAGAACGAGGCGCTGATTGAGGCGCTGGCGCGGCTGCCGGGTCGCAAGCTGATCTTCACCAACGGCGATGCCGTCTATGCCGGCAAGGTGCTCGACAAGCTCGGCCTGGGCGCGACGTTCGAGGCGATCCACGACATCCACGCCACCAGCTATCGCCCCAAGCCCGAACCCATCGCCTATCAGGGCCTGTGCGAGGCCTATGACCTGGACCCGCGCGAATCGCTGTTCGTCGAGGACATGGCGCGCAACCTCAAGCCGGCCAAGGCGATCGGCATGACCACGGTCTGGATCGACAACGGCTCGGAGCAGACGCCCGACGCCGACCGCAGCTTCATCGACTATACCATCACCGATCTCGGAGCCTGGCTCCACAGCATCTTGGAGAGCTGACATGACCGATCTCGCCGCGACGATCGACGCCGCCTGGGAAGACCGCGCCAATCTGAGCTTCGCCACCGAAGGCGCGGTGCGCGAAGCCGTTGCCGAAGCGCTGAACCTGCTCGATCGCGGCGCCGCGCGCGTCGCCGAGCCGGTGGACGGCGGCTGGAAGGTCAACCAGTGGCTGAAAAAGGCGGTGCTGCTCAGCTTCCGCCTCAACGACAATGTCGTCGTGCCCGGCCCCGAAGGCACCGCCTGGTTCGACAAGGTGCCGTCGAAGTTCACCGGCTGGGGCGAGGCCGCGTTCCGTGACGCCGGCTTCCGCGCGGTGCCCGGCAGCATCGTCCGCCACGGCGCGCATGTCGCCAAGGGCGCGGTGCTGATGCCCAGCTTCGTCAATATCGGCGCCTATGTCGGCGAAGGCACGATGGTCGATACCTGGACCACGGTCGGCAGCTGCGCGCAGATCGGCAAGAACGTCCACCTTTCGGGCGGCGTCGGCATCGGCGGCGTGCTCGAGCCAATCCAGGCGGACCCGGTCATCATCGGTGACGGCGCGTTCATCGGTGCGCGCTCGGAAGTGGCCGAGGGCGTCCGCGTCGGCGAGGGCGCCGTGCTGTCGATGGGCGTGTATCTCGGCGCGTCGACCAAGATCGTCGATCGCGCGACCGGCCAGGTCTATCGCGGCGAAGTGCCGCCCTATGCGGTGGTGGTGCCCGGCACGCTGCCCGCCGAGAACGGCAAGCCCGGCCTTTATTGCGCGGTGATCGTCAAGACCGTCGACGCCCAGACCCGCAGCAAGACCGGCATCAACGAGCTGCTGCGCGACTGATTGTTGCACGGACCGTTACAAGACTCGGCGGAGAAGCGGAATGCCGACACCATTTCGCCCCACTCCCGCCGCGCCGAATGCGGTGTATAGCCCCCGTTATGGCGACGCGGGATTCCCCTGCGTCGCCCCGTCCTGAGTGTCCGGCGCGCATCGATGCTATCTACCACGTCCGCCTCGCCCACGCGCCGGCTGCGCGTCTCCCTGCGCGGGCGCGGGGCGGCGTTGCTGCTCGCGCTCGCGATCGAGCTGCTGATCGCGCTGCTGCTGCTGTGGATGGCACCGCATATCGAACCGAAGCAGAAGCCGAAGACCGTCGTGTTCGGCATCGAAGCGTCCGAGGGCGACAAGGCGCCGGCCGAGAAGGATGCGGCCAAGGCGCCCGAGAAGGCCCGCAAGCGCGCCGGGGAAAAGGCCGAAGCGCAGCAACCCACGCCGCCCACCGCCGCGTTGCCCCCGCCCCCCGTTACCCCACCGGTTTCGAGTGGCCCGCCGAGCTTCATCGTGATGAGCCGGCGCGATTATGCCGCGTCGGACATCGCCAAGGCGCCTGCTGCGCAGTCCGGCGACCAGGGGAACACGCAGACCGCCGAAGCCGGCGGCGGTAGCGGCGCCGACGATACGCCGCGCGCCGGTTCGGGCCCGCATGGCGAGACGCTGTACGCGGCCGACTGGTACCGGCGCCCCACCAACACCCAGCTCTCGCCCTATCTGCCGCAGCGTGCGCTGGGGCGCGAAGGCTGGGGCGAGGTCGCCTGCCGCACGATCGAGCGCTACCAGGTGACCGACTGCCAGGAGCTGGGCGAGTACCCGCGCGGATCGGGCTATGCGGGTGCGGTGCGCCAGGCCGCCTTCCAGTTCCGGGTCAAGGCGCCGCGCGTCAACAGCCGGTTGATGGTGGGCAGCTGGGTGCGGATCCGCATCACCTATTCGCAGCGCGCCGGTGGCGGCGATGGCGGCGACGCCGACTGAGCCGCGACCGCGTCGACCGGGCGCGTTGGCGTGGATGCCCACGCGATCGGGCGCTGCCCAATGCAATGCACAGGTTGTACGGCAACATACCGCCCATCGTATGGGTTTTGTTTGGTGACGATATGTGCGAAAGCGCCGCGGAGATAGCCGGCGCGGTGGATACCGGCCCGGCGCAGGTCAGGTAGTAGCGATGATTTGGGTTCCGATCTTATTGGGCACGTTCAAGCTTGTCGTGTTCGGCACGGGCATGTTCTTCGCCATCAAGTGGCATTACGATCAGGGAAAGAAGAAGAAACAAGCGGAAAAGGACGCGCAAGCGCGCGCCGAACAGCCCCCGAAAGCCTCGGAATAGGATCGCAGCTCCCCGCTATTGGGCGGAAGCCGCCGGAGAGCTTGCCACATCAACCCGGCGCTCCGATGCTTTCGCGCTTAGAGGCGGGCGCCGCACGGAAAACGTCAGCGCGCTGGGGGTTCTTCCGCGGCCAGGCGCTCCAGCCAGGCCTGGGCCTGCTTGGGCTCGCCGACCGCCGACGAGCTGACCGGGCCACGCGCCGCGAGGAATTGCTGCTGAAGCGCGAAGGGCGGCAGGCCAAGTCGCTCCCGCGCGTCGTCGATCTCCTCGCCGAGCTCGGCCAGGTGGTCGAGCGTCGGCCGCACCCCGGCGCGGGCGGAGCGATCCTGCTGGTGATAGAACAGCCCCCATTTGCCGGACGCGGTACGCTCCAGCGCGGCGATCAACGCCGCGCGATACTCCGCCTCCAGCTCCACCCGCCGGTTGTCGAGACGCTCGAGCCTGTCCGCTTTAGCCATGCGGGGCTCTTATCGGGTGGGGGACGCGTGGGCAATCGCGCCCCGCTTTAGCCCCTCCTTGGAGGAGGGGCTAAAGCGCTTCACCCGAACGCCTCGTCCACGCCATCCGCCGTGCGAAACCGGAAGGCCATGTCATGCCGATAGGCCTCCCCGGCCTCGACCCGCGCCGAGGGGAAGCCCGGCTGGTTGGGGCTGTCCGGAAACTTCTGCGGCTCCAGGCACAGCCCGCCCCGCATCGGATAGATCCCGCCGCTCGTCCCCGGCGCACCATCGGCGAGGTAATTGCCCGAATAGAATTGCACGCCGGGTTCGGTCGAATGCACGTCGAGCACCCGGCCCGAGCCGGGATCGAACAGCGTCGCGATCCGGCGCGCGAATCCGGCAGGGCCGTCCAGCACGAAATTATGGTCGTACCCCTGCCCCAGCGCGAGCTGCGCATCGGCCGCGTCGATGTCGCGGCCGATCGGCTTGGGGCTGCGGAAATCGAACGGCGTTCCCTCCAAAGGGGCCAGCTCACCGGCGGGAATCAGCGCCCCGTTCACCGGGGTGATCGTGCTCGCGGGGATCTGCAGAACATGATCGAGGATTGTGGCGCCGCTGCCCTCGCCCGCAAGGTTGAAATAGGCATGCTGGGTGAGGTTGACGATCGTCGCGCGATCGGCGGTGGCGGTGAAGCGGATGGCGAGCCCATCCTCCTCGAGCGCATATTCCACCCGCGCGGTCAGATCGCCCGGGAAGCCGTTCCAGCCATGCGGCGTATCCAGCCGGAAAGTAACCGCGACGTCGCTCCGCGTCTCAACCGTCCAGACTTGCTGGTCGAACCCGTCCGGCCCCGAATGGAGGCTGTTGCCGCCTTCATTGGTGGTCAGCTGGAACGTCTCGCCGTCCAGCGTGAAGCGGCCGCCGGCGATGCGGTTGGCGTAGCGGCCGGCCACCGCGCCATAATAGCGCGGCGGCTGGCGGCGATAGTCTTCGAGGTCGGCATAGCCGAGCACGACGTTTTCCGCCCGGCCGTGCCGATCGGGCACTTCCAGCCGGTGCAGCGTCGCACCCAGCGTCAGAAACTGCGCGCGGAACGCGCCGCGCGCGATCTCGACGACCTCGATGGCACTCATTGGCCCGGACAGACCGAGGCGTTCGGCTCGGACACGATGCGCGCCTCGGCGATCGAGAGCGTGAAGGGGCCGCTGGCCTGCAGCACCACCGGGGCGATCACCTTGGTCACGTCGACTCCGTTCTTCTGATAGCATTTCAGCAGGACGTTCACCGTCTGCCAGCCGCTCTTGCCGGTGAACAGGCTGGTGGCATCGATCGTTCCCGTGTTCTTGCCGCCTTCCATCGACAGCCGGACCGGGCCGGTCGGCGCCGCATCGACGCGGTAGACGAAGCGGACCGACAGATCGCCATTGGCCTCGCGGCTGAGATCGAGATCGCCGCCGCCGATGCGCAGCGTCGCCGGGCCGGCGGGCCAGGTCAGCTGCTGCGCGCCTTCCTGCGTCGCCGGGCCGTCCACCGTCTTGCGGGTGATGCCGCTGTCGGTGGCGAAGGAGAAGGGCGCCGGCGTCACGCCCTTGGCGAAGAAGGTGCTGACATTGGCCAGCGAGGCATCGACGCCCGAGACTTCGCTGAGCGCGCCGACCTTGCCGGGCTTGGCGTAGCTGAGGCCGTAGCCGAAGGCGAACAGCGGATCATAGCCGGGCTCGCCCCGGTTGAGGGTGAACTGCCCGGCGGTCTTCGGCCAGCTGAAAGCGAGCGTGCCGGTGAAGTCGCGGCGCGGCTTGCCGGCCTTGTCGGCGATCAGCACGTCGGCCACGCCTGCGCCCTCGCTGCCCGGCAGCCAGGCGGCGACGAACGCATCCGAGGCGTTGAGTTCGGGGTTCACCCAGAGCGGGCGGCCCGAGAGGAACACCGAGACGACCGGAACCCCGGCAGCCTTCAGCTTCTTGAGCGTGGCGAGCGCCTGCTTGTCGCCGGGCTGGAATTCCAGCGTGCGCACATCGCCGCGCATTTCGGCATAGGGCTCTTCGCCGAACACCACGATCGCGACATCGGGCTTGGCGGTGAAGCTGCCATCGGGCGACAGCGTCGCGCTGCCGCCGCCGGCCGTTACCGCCGCTTTGATGCCGGCATAGATCGTCTCGCCGTTCGGGAACAGTTCGTTGGGGTTGCCGTCGCCCTGCCAGCTGAGCGTCCAGCCGCCCGATTGCTGCGCCATCGAATCGGCACCCGGCCCGGCGACCAGCACATGGGCGCTCGCCTTTACCGGCAGCACGCCGCTGTTCTTGAGCAGGACGAGCGACTTGGCCACCGCCTCGCGGGCGATCGCGCGGTGGGCGGGCAGGCCGATCATCTCGGCCTTGCTCTCATAGGGGCGGGCGGCGTTGAACAGGCCCATCTGCACCTTCACGCGCAGGATGCGGCGCACCGCATCGTCGATCCGCGCCATCGGGATCGTCCCGCCCTTCACATGCGCGATCGTCGATTCGTACAGGCCCTTCCAGCTGTCCGGCGCCATCGCCATGTCGAGCCCGGCGTTGAACGTCGCGGCGCAATCGGTGGCGGTGCAGCCGGGGATCTGGGCATGGCCGTTCCAGTCGCCGACGACGAAGCCGTCAAAGCCCATCCGGCCCTTCAGCACGTCCGTCAGCAGCGACTTGTTGCCGTGCATCTTGGTGCCGTTCCAGCTGCTGAACGACGCCATCACCGTCATCGTGCCGGCGTTGATCGCGTTCGGATAGCCGGCATTGTGGATGCGGATCAGCTCGTCTTCGGAAACGCGGGTATCGCCCTGGTCCTGCCCGCCGAACGTGCCGCCATCGCCGAGGAAATGCTTGGGCGAGGCCGCGACATAGCCCTTTTGCAGCCGGTCCTTCAGGCCCGGTGCGCCTTGCAGGCCGCGGATCATCGCGCCGGCATAGCTGCGCACGACGGCGGGATCCTCGGAATAGCCCTCATAGGCGCGGCCCCAGCGCTCGTCCTGCGGCACCGCCAGCGTCGGTCCGAACGCCCAGTCCATGCCGACGGACGACGTCTCCTCGGCGGTTGCGCGGCCGATCTTTTCCATCAGCGCCGGATCGCGCATCGCGCCCAGGCCGACATTGTGCGGGAACAGCGTGGCGCCGACGATGTTCGAATTGCCATGCACCGCATCGATGCCGAACATGATCGGAATCGGCGTATGGCCCACCTTGCGGGCGAGCGCGGCCTTCTGGAAGGCCTGCGCCGTCGCCAGCCACGGCCCGCGTGGGCTACGATCGGGCGCGCCGATCGGCGGCGAGCTGCCGCCGGCAAGGATCGAGCCGAGCGGATAGACCGCCAGGTCCTCGGGCTTGATGCTGCCGATATCGGCCTGCACCATCTGGCCGACCTTCTCCTCCAGCGTCATCTTCGCCAGCAGATCAGTGACGAATTTCTCGGTGGCGGGATCGATCAGGCCCTGGCTTTTAGCCACCGGCCATTTTTCGGGGTGCGCGGTCGAGGACAACGCTGTCGGCGCCTGCTGCGCGAGCGCGGGTGTGGCGGCCAGGATGGTAGTGGCCAATAGCAGCTTCAGGCCTGCGGGCATGTCTCTCTCCCCTGATAGTGTTGCGGGGAGCGATACCGCAGGACCTGCGCCCAAGTCCATGCGCCGGCCAAACTTTGGCGCAGCTAGGCGGCCTGCGCCTGCAGCGCCATCGCGATCGGCCCAAGCGGCCCGGCCTGATCGCCCAGCGCCGGCGATACCACATAGGGCGCGGGCGGAACCGTCAGATAGCCGGCGATACTCGCGCGGAGCAGCGGATCGATGCGCGCGAGCAGGTGCGGCTGGCGCTGCATCACGCCGCCGCCGATCGCGATGCGCTGCGGGCCGGCCGTCGCCACCATGGTGTGGCAGAGCAGCGCGATCGCCGAGGCGACGCGGTCCCATACCGGATGATCGTCGCCCACCGTCTCCACCGGCTGGTCGCCGAGCGCGGCGCGGATGCCGGTGCCGGAGGCGAGCCCCTCGATGCAATCGTCATGAAAGGGGCAGCCGCTCGGCGCGGTATCGCCCGGCAGGCGCGGCACGCGGATATGGCCCATCTCGCAATGCCCGATGCCCCGGGTCGGGCGCCCGTTGACGATCAGCCCCACGCCGACGCCGGTGCCGACGGTGACATAGGCGAAGTCGCGCAGACCCTGCCCCGCGCCCCAGCGCATCTCCGCCAGCGCCGCGCCGTTGACATCGGTATCGAACGCCATCGGCACCGCGAACGGCGTGGCGAGCCGGCGGGCGACGTCGGTGCCGCTCCAGCCGGGCTTGGATGTCGTCAGAATATAGCCGAAGCGATCGTCGGCGGGATCGAGACATACCGGCCCGAAGCTGGCGATGCCCAGCGCAGCGAAGCCATGGTCGTTCCACCAGCGCCCGAGCACCGCCTCGATTCCGGCCAGTGTCGTCTCGGGCGCCTCCGTCGGCACGGTTTCCTGCCCCAGGATATCGTTGGGGCCGTGCGCCAGAGTCAGGATGCATTTGGTGCCGCCCAGCTCGATGCCGGCGACGGGGCGGTTCGAAGTAGCCGACATCAGCGGGCTATCCCGAGGCTTGGCCCTCGGCCTGCGCGGTTTCCCATGCGATCGATCGCCACCGACATCTCTCCCCCTTGGCCGGCAGATAGCCGATCCGTTCGCCAAACCATCGCGCTCATGCGCGGCCAATCCTCTGCCCCGCACACCGGCCGGGCACAAGATTAAACTTATTCGGTTGATTTAATGGTCGGTCAGACCGAGGCGGTTTCGCCGTGGGCGGGGGTCTTCCACAGCGCGCTGCTCTTGGGCAGCAGGAAATAGCTGAACGGCAGGATCGCTGCACCGACCGCGGGGGCATCGGCGGAAAGCTGCGCCCGCGCGATCGGGGCGAGTGCGGGCGCGTCCCCGCCCTGTTCGGCGAGCAGCGCGTTGGCGCGCTCGGCCAGCCGGTCGACATGGCGGCGCGGCAGGCGGCCGCCGATCAGCACGGCTTCGGGGTTGATCAGGCAGTTCACCGCCAGCAGCGGGGCGACCAGCAGCCGTGCGGCTTCCTCGATCCAGGCGTCGACCACCGCCTCCAGCGCCGGGTCGCCGCCGTCGCAGGTCAGCATATCCTGCACGCTATAGCCTGCCGCCTCGAGCGGCGCGGCGAGGCCCGAGAGCGAGACATGGGCCTGGATCTGTCGCACCACGCCGTCGGGATCGCGGTGGGTGAGGAAGCCGAGTTCGCCGCTGCGCCCGGTCGCGCCGCGGAAATAGTCGCTGTCGATCACCAACCCGCCGCCCAGCGCCGAGGAAATGAGAATGTAGAAAAAGCTCGAATGCTGGAGGCCGAGACCGAGCTGCAGCTCGCCCATCGCCGCGGCGGCGGCGTCGTTCTCCACGAACACGGGCACGTCGAGCGGCCAGGCGAACAGCTCGGCAAGGTCGGTCTGCTCCCAGCGGCGATAGGCGGCGGGCTTGCCGGGCAGTTCGATCAGGCCGAGATCGTCGGGGCTGGCGACTCCCAGGCCGACGATGCGGCTGGCATCGACGCCGGCCGTGGCGATCATCAGCTCGACTTCGGCGCGGTAGAACTCCGCCACCTGCTCGGGCAGCGCGAAGTCGATCTCGCGCGACGCGCGGGCGACCGTCTCGCCGAGGAAGTCCACCAGCACCAGCGTCACATGGTCACGGTCGATATTGAGGCCCAGCGAATAGCAGGCCTGCGGATTGATGATCAGGTTGGTCGGCGGCTGACCGCGCCCACCGAAGCGCCGCCCGGCCTCCTGGATCAGCCCATCGGCGAGCAGCCGCTTGGTGATGTTGGCGATCGCCGCGGCGGTGAGGCCGGTGATCCGCGCGAGATCGACGCGGGTGAGCGAACCCTTGGCGCGAATCGCATGCAGGGTGACGCGCTGGTTGTGGTCAGCGGCGCGTTCCAGGTTGGTACCCGAAAGGCGTATCGGAGGGCGGCCGCTCGTCATCTTGGTTGCGATAACAGTCGATTTACCGCCAAGGTGCAAGCACGGACACGTCTTCGCCGGTTGAATTGCTAAATTTGGTGAATAAAACGGCTCCGTGGCCGTTCAGGCGAACGATGCAGGCCGGGCATGACCATTAGCGGGTCCGGCGCATTCTTGGGGAGGAAGACCGATGCGCAAGTTCACCCGCGCGATGCTGACGGGCGCCGCCGTGCTGGCATTCACCGCCGTTCACGCCGCCGAGCCGGACAATGCCGGGCCGTACAACGCCAGCTTCCTCGCCGGGGGCATCGGCATCGATCGGCCGCTGGGTGGTGCCGATGCGCTGCTGCGCTCGGGCGCGCCGGTGA
>Ga0307412_10000429_pt1 | contig 25435 bp, 23 predicted proteins | sample DK1Cmetagenome_3_FD_203823 | JGI IMG/M metagenome (GOLD analysis project Ga0307412, IMG submission 203823) | Maize rhizosphere microbial communities from greenhouse at UC Davis, California, United States - DK15-C-1 | ecosystem: Host-associated > Plants > Roots > Rhizosphere > Soil | place: USA...
CCGAACGGAAAGGTCGATAGATAATTTCTATAGCCCGCATAGGCCCTGACGGAGCCTGACGATTGCCCGTCGCCCCTTTACCCGGATGGGTTTCGAGGGTCAGGTCGGAGCGCAACAGGAGTTTTCGAATGCGCCGCCTGATCGCCGTCCTCCTCACCTTCGCCAGCCTCACCCCGATCGTCGCCCCCACGATCGCTCTCGCCCAGACACCGCCCGCCTCGATCGGCGACCGCTATGTGCCCGCGCCCTGGTGGATGCGCGATCCGGTCATCGCCTCGGTCGGCTATGTGCGAACCGAAGTGCAGGCCAATCGCGCCAGTTTCGGCGCGACCTTCCAGTCTGTGGAACGCACCGCGACGGAGGCTTCGCGCAAGGCGGCGGATCAGGTCCGCGCCCTCAGCCAGGCCCTCGGGGCCTACGGCGACGACACCGTCCGGGTCGAGACGACCATCACCACCCGGCCCATCTACGACCAGTATCGCGATGAGAACGGCGTCATGCGCGACAATGTCCGCGCCGACCGCATCGCCCGCTATCAATCCGACGCCTCGGTGTCCGTGACCATACGCGATGTCGCCGTGCTGGAACGGGTCTACGCGACCGTCACGGCCTCGCAGCCGACCTCGGTCAGCGCTGTCGGTTTTGGCCTGCAGCCGGACAATGCGGTCCTGACCTGGCTGCAGGCCGAAGCCGTCAAGGACGCAGCTCGCCGGGCCCGCGCGGCGGCCGAGCACGCCGGAACCCGTCTCGGCGGGGTCAAGGTCATCGATCCCACCGGCCGGGCCTGCCAGACTGATGTCCTGGCCGGATGGCCGTCCTATGGATCGGGAACGGAGGACGCCACGACCGTGCAGGACGCCGTCGTGACAGGAAACCGGGTCGCCAGCTACGCACCGGCGCCTCCCCCTCCGCCGCCTCCGCCGCCGGCTCGCCCGGGCGTCGCGCCCGACGAGGCCCAGATCGAAGCCGCCCGCCTCGCGCTCCAGCCGCCGCTGCGCGAACTGACCGATCGCGCCTGCGTGGTCTATGGGTTGAACTAGCCGTTCCGCTTGACGCCTCGGCTGCGACGGGCGACCGAGGCGTCATGACCGTTTCCTTCAGGGCTGATCCCGCCTTCGACGCCGGCTCCGTCATTGTGCTCGACTGGCCGCTGTGCCAGCTGCGGCTGCAGGACGACACGCGCTTTCCGTGGCTGATCCTGATCCCGCGCAAGACGGGCCTGCACGAACTGGAAGACCTCGATGCGGGCGACCGGATCGTCCTGATGGACGAGATCCTGAGGGCGGGAGAGGCGGTGCGGCTGCTGGGCGTGACCGCCGGCCGACCGGTGCAGAAGCTGAACGTCGGCGCGCTCGGCAACGTCACGGCCCAGCTGCATGTGCATGTGGTCGGTCGTCGCCATGATGACGCCCTGTGGCCTGATCCGGTCTGGGGCCGGGGTCCGGCGGTTCCCTACGGCGCGCCCGGTCTGCAGGCCGCCGTGTCGCGGCTCAGGCTCAGTTCGCCCGACTGACCGTCACGGCCCGGGTTCGGCCGCCCTCGGTCAGGGTCCCGCGCCAGCCGCGACCGGCGGGCTCCAGCGTCAGCGCGCCCAATCCGTCCAGCATCACCGTCCCGCCGTCCGCCGTGGCCACGCCCGCGCCCGACGCGCCGCGCCAGCCGCCCTCGACCGGACCGCGACCGTCGTCATCCAGCACCAGACCGAACAAGACCCGGCCTTGCTCATCAGAAACCCGCCAGCGGCCGTCCATGGCGCCGGCGCTCTGGTCGACGCGGATTTCCGCCGCGGCCACGCCCTGGTCGTAGGCCGCCTCGATATCGTCAGGCGAATATTCATAAGAGCGAACATAGGCCTCGACCGAGACCGGCGCTTCCAGCGGGCGACGGTGCGTCTCGGTCTCGGCGTCGCCCTGGGCCCGTTCACGACCGAAGTCGGACGCCGGCTCGAACGGCCGGATCGCCGGCGCCGAATATTGCGCCAGCGTGGAAGGATGCGGCGCGGACTGCTGCAGCAGCGCGCCCGCGAAGGCGAGAACGATGAACCCCGACATGGAATGAAGCTGCCGTGCGCGGACCGCCGCGCCTAGTGCAGAAGCGCCACACGCGAAATCGTGATGGGCGCCGCACACCCCGATCACGCGTCTGCGAGCGCAACTCGACCTTGGCCGCGTTGACCCCCCGCCACGGCTGACTAAAGCCAGTTCACCGATTTCGAGCGCCTGATTTCGCTCAGGTTTTTGAGAACCATTCGCAATATGTCGAGCTCCCCTCTGCCGGGCGACGCCTCCAACGCTCCGGCGGCCGACCCCACCGGCCGTTTCGTGCGTCAGCCCAATGGCCGCGTCCGTCCGCTGTCTCCCCACCTCCAGGTCTGGCGCTGGCACGTCACCATGACCGCCTCGATCCTGTTCCGGGTCACCATCGGCGCGATCAGTGTCGGCGCGGCGATCGCGGTGGGCTGGCTGGCCGCCCTGGCCTGCGGGCCGGAAACCTACGCCGGGACAGCCGCCCTGCTGGGCTCGCCGTTCGGCCTGTTCATCGGCTTCGGCCTGACGGTGGTGCTGTTCTCCTTCCTGCTGAACGGCGCGCGCCACCTGTTCAACGACACCGGCAACGGCCTGACGCTGAAGTCGGCCAACCTGTTGTCGAACATCGCCGTCTGGGGGCCAATCCCGCTGGCCGTGCTGTTCTGGGTCCTGCTGTTCGTCACCGGGAGGGTCTCGCTGTGAGCAGCCAAACCACCAAGAATCCGGCCAAGTTCAAGAACCACGTCAAGATTTCCGAGCGCCACGGCGCCGTCGAATGGCTGACCGAACGGGTCGCCCTGGCGCTGCTGATCCCGTTGGGCCTGTGGGTCGTCTCGAGCGTCTTCACCCTGGCCGGCGCCGGCTATGACGACCTGCTGGCCTGGTTCGCGGCCCCGCTGAACGCGGGCCTGCTGATCCTGACTCTGCTGACGCTGTTCCTCTTCGCCAGCCTGGCGTGGAAGGTCATCATCGAGGACTACATTCACAAGCCGATGGCCAAGACCTTGGCGATCGGCGGTCTGAACCTCGTCTTCCTGGCGCTGGCGGCGGCCAGCGTCTTCTTCATCGTGCGCCTGGCGCTGGGTTCGGCCCCGCTGCCGGCTGGTATCGGAGCCTGATCGGTGGCGGCTGCTTACGAATTCATCGATCACGCCTATGACGTGGTGGTCCTGGGCGCCGGGGGCTCAGGCCTTCGCGCCGCGCTGGGCGCCGCCCAGCAGGGGCTGAAGGTCGCCTGCGTGACCAAGGTCTTCCCCACGCGGAGCCACACCGTGGCGGCCCAGGGCGGCATCTCCGCCAGCCTGGGCAACATGGGCGAGGACTCGTGGAAATGGCACATGTACGACACCGTCAAGGGGTCGGACTGGCTGGGCGACCAGGACGCCATCGAATACCTGGTCCGCGAGGCCCCCAAGGCGGTCTACGAGCTGGAACACTGGGGCGTGCCCTTCAGCCGGACCGATGACGGTCGCATCTATCAGCGCGCCTTCGGCGGCATGACCCGCAACTACGGCGAAGGCCCGGTGCAGCGCACCTGCGCCGCCGCTGACCGGACCGGCCACGCCATTCTGCATACCCTGTACGGCCAGTCGGTCCGCCGCGAGGTCGAGTTCTTCGTCGAGTATTTCGGCCTGGACCTGATCATGCAGGACGGCGTCTGCACCGGCCTGACGGCGCTCAAGCTGGACGACGGCACCCTGCACCGCTTCCGCGCCAAGATGGTCATCCTGGCCACCGGCGGGTACGGCCGCGCCTACTTCTCGGCCACCTCGGCCCACACCTGCACCGGCGACGGCAACGCCATGGTGCTGCGCGCCGGCCTGCCCCTGCAGGATATGGAGTTCGTGCAGTTCCACCCGACCGGCATCTACGGCGCCGGCTGCCTGATCACCGAGGGCGCCCGCGGCGAAGGCGGCTACCTGACCAACTCGGAGGGCGAGCGTTTCATGGAGCGTTATGCGCCGACCGTGAAGGACCTGGCCCCGCGCGACATGGTCTCTCGCTCCATGACCATCGAAATCCGCGAAGGCCGCGGCGTGGGTCCCAAGAAGGACCACATCTTCCTGCACCTGGATCACCTTGATCCGGCGATCCTGCACGAGCGCCTGCCGGGCATTTCGGAATCGGCCAAGATCTTCGCCGGCGTCGACGTGACCAAGGAGCCGATCCCGGTCCTGCCGACCGTCCACTACAACATGGGCGGCATCCCGACGAACTATCACGGCGAGGTCCTGACCCTGCGCGACGGCAATCCCGACAGCGTGGTTCCGGGCCTGATGGCGGTGGGCGAGGCCGCCTGCGTCTCGGTGCACGGCGCCAACCGTCTGGGCTCCAACTCCCTGACCGACCTGGTCGTGTTTGGCCGCGCCGCCGGCCTGCGCACCGGCGAGATCGTCGACAAGGCCGGCGCCGTTCCGGACGCCCCGTCCGCCTCGACCGACGGCCACCTGGCCCGCCTGGACCGCTTCCGCTTCGCCGACGGCTCGACCCCGACCGCCAAGCTGCGCATCGAGATGCAGCGCGCCATGCAGTCGGACGCCGCCGTGTTCCGCACCGGCAAGACCCTGGAAGAGGGCGTCGCCAAGCTGCGCGACATCCACGCCCGCGGCGCGGACATCAAGACCACCGACCGCGGCCTGATCTGGAACACCGACCTTGTCGAGACCCTCGAGTATGACAACCTGATCGATCAGGCGATGGTCACCATCGAGGGCGCCCTGAACCGGACGGAATCGCGCGGCGCCCACGCCCGCGAAGATTATCCGGACCGCGACGACAAGACCTGGATGAAGCACACCCTGGCCTGGAAGCGGCCGGGCGAACAGGTGACGATCGACTATCGTCCGGTCCACAAGGAGCCGATGTCCAAGGACATCGCCTACATCGAACCCAAGGCGCGGGTGTACTAATGGTTCAGCTGGCTCTCCCCCGCGGCTCCAAGCCCTCCACCGGCAAGGTCCACAAGGCCCCTGCCGGAGCCAAGAACGTCAAGACCTACAAGGTCTACCGCTACGACCCCGAGGTCGACGCCGATCCGCGCTGGGACGTCTACGAAGTCTCGGCCGACGAGCACGGCCCGATGCTGCTGGACGCCCTGATCCACATCAAGAACGAGATCGACCCGACCCTGGCCTTCCGCCGGTCGTGCCGCGAGGGCATCTGCGGCTCCTGCTCGATGACCATCGACGGGCGCAATGCGCTGGCCTGCACCAAGGGCATGGACGAGTGCGCATCCAACACCATCTCGATCGCCCCCCTGCCGCACCAGCCGGTGGTCAAGGATCTGGTGACGGACCTGAGCCTGTTCTACGCCCAGTACGACTCCATCCAGCCTTGGCTCCAGTCCGACGAGCCGGACCCCGAGAAGGAGCGCCTGCAGTCGCCGGAAGACCGCGCCAAGCTGGACGGTCTGTACGAATGCATCCTGTGCGCCTGCTGCTCGACCTCCTGCCCCAGCTACTGGTGGAACCAGGAAGAGTACCTGGGCCCGGCGGCCCTGCTGCAGTCCTACCGCTGGATTGCCGACAGCCGCGATGACGCGACGGACAAGCGCCTCGACGACCTCGAGGACCCGTTCAAGCTCTACCGCTGCCACACCATCATGAATTGCGCCCAGGTCTGCCCCAAGGGGCTGAACCCGGCCAAGGCGATCGCGGAAACGAAGAAGCTGATGATCGCGCCGGGCCGGAAGAAGACGGAAGCGGCCGCGTAAGGTGGCCAAGATCACCTACATCGAGCACGACGGCCGCGAGCATGTCGTCGAGGTCAAGAACGGCCTCAGCGTCATGGAAGGCGCGATCCGGAACAACGTCCCGGGGATCGACGCCGACTGCGGCGGAGCCTGCGCCTGCGCGACCTGCCACGTCTATGTCGACGAGGCCTTCGCCGCCGAGACGGGACGCGCCTCGGCGATGGAGGAGTCGATGCTGGACTTCGCCGAGAACGTCCAGCCGAACAGCCGCCTGTCCTGCCAGATCCGAGTTTCGGACGATCTGGACGGCCTGATCGTACGGCTGCCGGAAAACCAGCACTGACCAACGCCCGGCCCGATCTGGTCGCGCTGATCGGCGGCCTGATCGCCGCCGGCCCCAAGGATCGTCCGCCCCTGATCGGGATCGCCGGATCGCAGGGCTCGGGCAAGACGACGCTGGCGCGGGCCGCGGCTCAGGCCTTCGGGGCGGTGCAGATCTCGCTGGATGACGTCTATCTGACCAAGGCCGAGCGGGAGGCCATGGCCCGTGACATCCATCCCCTGTTCGCCGTTCGAGGACCGCCCGGGACCCATGATCTGAGCCTGCTGGCGCGGACCGTGGAGGCGCTGTCGGCGGCGGGACCAACCGATGAGACCTTGATCCCGGTCTTCGACAAGTTGGTCGACGACCGCGCGCCCGAGAAGGACTGGAGACGGTTCAGGGGACGGCCCTCGGCGATCCTGATCGACGGCTGGTGCCTGGGCGCCGTCGCGCAGGACACCGCCACGCTGGCCGAGCCCCTGAACGCCCTCGAGCGGGACCGGGACCCGGATGGCGTCTGGCGCGAGGTCGTGAACGGGTTCACAGGCGGAACCTATCGGGCGCTGGCCGAACGGCTGAACGCACGCGTGTTTCTGGAGGCGCCGGGATTCGAGGTGGTCCTGGATTGGCGCTGTGAACAGGAAGAGACGTTGCGACGGCGGGGGTTGACCGGGGCGGAGCGCGACCGGATCGCGGATTTCATCCAGGCTTTTGAGCGGCTGACCCGGCGGATGATCGCCGGCGGCGTGATGGCGGACGTCACCGTGAAACTGGATCGAAACCGATTGCCCGTCACTGTCTCCGCATGAGTTCGCAGGACCGTCGCTTTGAGCCGCGCTCGCCCGCCAATGCGCGCGGGATCGTCATCGCGCCCGGGCTGGAGATGCCGTGCCTGATCGCGGACGTATCCGGCGCGGGACTGAAGGTGCGTCTGGACCGCAAGCTGGCCCTGCCCCCCCAGGTGCAGGTGGTGGACATCGCCCAGGGCATCGCCATCGAAGCCGATGTGGCTTGGTCGAAGGGGCAGGAGGCAGGGTTGAAGCGGAAGGGTCAGTCCAGCCTGCGCGGACTGACCCCCTCGCGTTTCGCGGCGGCCCGCGCCGCCTTCCTCAGGGCCGGCGGGCGCTAACTCAGGGTTCGAGCCATGAAGGCCACGACCTTGGGCCAGGCGTCCTGACGCGCCGCCGCATCCGCCTCGGGAGACCCGCCGCTGCGGTTCATCTGGCGCACGCCGCCGTCGCCGACGAGGTCGTGACCGGCGTCCGGATAGACCAGGGCCGTCGTCTCAACACCCGTCGCGCTCCGTGAACGGACGATGGTGCTGACCGCCGTCGCGGAATCCCACTGGGCGTCCTTGCCGCCCGCGATCAGCAGCAGGGCGCCGGGGTAGTTTTCAACGAGAATACGGGCGGCCTCTTCCTTCTCCGGGTGATCGATCCGACCGTTGGCGTGGATGGCGCGCAGGTCGGCGGCGGGACCCGCCAGCAGACCCTCGACAAAGCCGCGATAGGGCATGAAAGGCAGCGGCTGGCCGCCGAAGGAGAAGGACGAACGCGTGCCTTCGGCCTCGACCATCTCCAGGCCCCAGCCCTCCCAGACCACGTCGGTCGGAGCGTAGGCGACGACGCTGTCGATCCACGAGTAGCGGCTGGCGGCGATCAGGGCGAACTCGGCGCCCTTGGAGGCCCCGAACAGGCCGAAACGCTCGACATCGGCGCCGGGCATGGCGCGCAGGGCCTCGCGCAGGTCGGCGAGCTGGTCGACGCGGATGTCGATGAAGCTGCCGGGCAGGTCGGCGAATTTCGGCGGCGGACCATACTCGCCCCAGTTCGGCGAATAATAGGGCAGGCCGACGGCGGCGTAGCCCATGCGGGCCAGGATCGGGCCGAAGCGGGTGCTCGCCTCGTCATTGCCGTCCGCGCCGTGAAGGATGACCACCACGGGCCTGGGCTCATCACCGATGGTGTAGAGGATCGCGTGCGGGAAGCCCGCGATGGGCCGCTCGGTCACGGTTTGAGCCGCCGCCGCGCCTCCGAAGGCCAGCACGGCGAAGGCGGCCAGCAGGCCGGCCAGTCGATGAAGCATCTGGAATTCCCCCGGCGGACCGTCCGCCTTCATGGAGTAGTCGTCGCCGGGGGACTTCCTGGATGCAACCTTAGCCGCGTTCGCTGTCCATATGGGCCAGCATGGCCTCCGGATAACGGGCCCCGGCGGCCGAACCCCTGGGCGCGGCGGCCTCCAGCGCGGCCAGGTCGGCGGGGGTCAGGGCGGCGTTCAACGATCCCAGCGCCTCGGACAGACGCTCGCGGGTGCGCGCGCCGATCAGGGGCACGATGTCCTTCCCCTGCGCATAGACCCAGGCGATGGCGGCCTGCGCCACCGACAGGCCCCGGGTTTCGGCGACGGCGCGCAGGGCCTCGACCAGGGCCAGGTTCCGGTCGAGATTCTCGCCCTGGAAGCGGGGGCCGGCGGCGCGCCAGTCGTTGGCCATCGCACGATCCTTCGACCAGTGGCCACTGATCAGGCCGCGCGACAGCACACCATAGGCGGTGACGCCGATGCCCAGTTCGCGGCAGGTCGGCAGGATCTCGTCCTCAATGCCGCGCGTGATCAGGGCGTACTCGATCTGCAGGTCGACGATGGGGGCGACGGCCGCGGCGCGGCGGATGGTGTCCACCCCGACCTCGGACAGGCCGATGTGCTTGATCCAGCCCTTCTCGACCATGCGGGTCAGGGCGCCCATGGTCTCCTCGATCGGCACGTCCGGGTCGAGGCGCGAGGGGCGGTAGATGTCGATGTGCTCGACGCCCAGACGCTGCAGCGAATAGGCGACGAAATTGTAGAGGGCCTCAGGGCGGCTGTCGTAGCCGTTGAAGGCGCCCTCGGGATCGCGCAGGGCGCCGGTCTTGACGCTGAGGATGACGCCGTCGCGGTCGCGGCCCTTCAGGGCCTCGCCGATCAGCATCTCATTGTGGCCCATGCCGTAGAAGTCGCCGGTGTCGATCAGGGTGATCCCCTGGTCGAGGGCCGCATGGATGGTGGCGATGCTCTCGGCGCGGTCGGCAGGGCCGTACATGCCGGACATGCCCATGCAGCCCAGGCCGAGGGCGGATGCTTCAGGGCCGGCGCGGCCGAGGCGGCGGGTGGGGAAGGAAGCGGTCATCGGGAATCTCCTTGTCGGTGGAGCGGTATGTGCGCCCTTCCCCGTCGTTCGATAATCCGCCAATGTCCGCATGAGCTGTTCGGGATAGCGAACAATGAACCCTTCCCTCGACGACCTGGCCTTGCTGGCCGCCGTGGTGCGCCACCGCGGGTTTCGCCGCGCCGCCGCCGAGGCCGGGGTGTCGCCGTCCAGCCTGAGCGAACGCATCCGGACGCTGGAGGATCGACTGGGCGTGCGGCTGCTGAACCGCACCACCCGCAGCGTCAGCCCGACCGAGGCGGGGGAGGCCCTGATCGCGCGGATCGGGCCGGCGCTGGAGGATCTGGCGCAGGCGGTGGCGGCGACCGGCCTGCCCGCCGACGCCCCTGTGGGGCGGTTGCGGATCAATGCGCCGGGCGCGGCGGATACGGCGCTGGGGCCGCTGATCGCTCCCTTCCTGACCGCCCACCCGGGCGTGCAGATGGAGGTCGTGATCGACAACGCCTTCACCGACGTGGTCGGCGAGGGCTTCGATGCCGGGGTGCGCTACGGCGAGCGGCTGGACAAGGACATGATCGCCGTGCCGCTGGGCGGGGCCGAACGGTTCGTGGTGGTCGCCGCGCCGTCGCTGCTGGACCGTGTCGGGCGGCCGGAGCGGCCGGAGGACCTGGCGTCCCTGCCCTGTCTGCGGATGCGGCTGCCCGGCGGGGTGATGGCGTGGGAGTTCGAGAAGGACGGGCGGACGCTCCGTATCCAGCCGCAGGGTCCCCTGACCATCAGTGACGCCTCGATGGCCCGGATGGCGGCGCTGGACGGGCTGGGCTTCTTCGCCACCTTCGAGGCCTGGGCGCGCGACGACATCGCCGCCGGGCGGCTGATATCCCTGTTCGAGGACTGGCTGCCACCGTTTGACGGACCCTTCCTCTACTACCCCTCGCGCAGACACCCGCCACCCGCGCTGGCGGCGTTCGTGGCGTTTGTCCGGGAGCGAAACAGGGCGAAACCCTGACGTTGGGGGACTTGCGGCCGAGCTTGTCGGCTGCACTATTGCGTCATGCGCCTATTCCTCATGACCCTGCTGGCGGCCTTCGCCATCGCCTCGACCGCGCTGGCCCAGGCGACACCGTCGCCCCGGCCGGACTGGGTGACCGCCGACGCCATCGAGCGCAACCTCGCCGCGGCGATGGAGGACTCGACCGCCCGCGACGCCTTCCTGACCAGCTTCCTGAACGGCGAAGTCTTCGTTCGTGTCGATCAGGCGACGCTGGACGCCGTAGTTGAGCAGCAACGCACCCAACAGGGAACCGTGACGCCCAGATACTTCACGGGCGTCCCGCCGGGCGGCGAGGAAGCGATCTTCGTGTTCAGCCGCCGCGAACTGGCGCGGGCGGCGTTTGGCGAAGAAGTTCCCCTCCTCGGGATGTCGGGAGAAACGGCATTGCGAACCCAGTCCCGGGTCGGCCTGATCCTGAACTATAACAACGGGCCGAGCGTGACCTTCAGTCCGCAGGACATCGCGACCTTGCTGGCCTCGATCCAGCGCCGGGAGGTCACACCCCCTCCGGCATCGTCCCCGCGTTGATGGCGATGCGGCCGATCAGGCCCTTGACGATCAGGTCCAGCGCCGAGCCCTCGCGGTAGTCGGCGGCGGCGACGAAATTGACGCGGTCCTCGGAGATCAGGCCGTAGATCTTCTTCTGGTCCTTCTCGGAATTGCGCGGGTCATAGACCGCGATCGAGAAGCCGCCCTTGGTATGCATCATCTTCATGGTCGGCACGTCGGTGTCGCCGTCGCCCAGGAAGATCATCCGCTCGAACGGCACCGGCCGGTCGTCATCGGCCATGAATTTGTTGATCCGCTCGTGCTCCCAGTGGTTCAGCACGCCCTTGTTGATGCGGAACAGATACTGGGTCTTGGTCGTGTAGTTGACGCCGACCGCCGGCCAGATGGCGACGCCGTTTTCGGCGTAGGCGAATTTCGACGCGAAGACGTGGTGGAACTCGTCGCGGATCGGGCAGCCGTCGATCATCTCCTCCAGCCCGGCGGAGATGATGTAGTGCTCGATCTCCAGACCGTATTCGGCGCCCTTGGCGTTGATGCGGTCGAACCAGCCCTTGCCGGTCAGGTCGTTCTTCAGCCCGTCGAACAGCTTCACGTCCTGACCGTGCTCACGCAGGGTTTCGCGGGTGATCGGCGCATCGTTCTGACGCGCATGCTGAAGCATCAGCTGCATGTACATCAGGATGCCGTCGCCGTCGGCGGCCTTGGTCAGCGCCTCGGCCTCGCCCCAGAAGTCGCCGATGCCCATCCCGATCGAGGGGATGAAGGTGACCTCCTGCATGTTGCCACGCGCGAGGGTGCCGTCGAAATCATAGATGAGGGCGGTCTTGAGAAGCTTGGCCATGGGCGAGATCCAGAGGTGTTCCGCCGCTCTATACCAAACTAGCCGAGCCGCAACTCCGGCGCGGCGGCCACGCCCGCCGCTTCCAGCGGCAGGTGCAGGATGAAGGCGGCGCCCTTGCCCGGCTCGCTTTCCACCTCAGCCCAGCCGCCGTGCAGTTCGACGAGCGCCTTCACCAGGGCCAGGCCGACGCCCGGACCGCCACGCTCGCGCCGCACGAAGCGGTCGAAGACGTGGGCCTGCAGGTGATAGGGAATGCCCCGCCCGGTGTCCTCGACGCGGATGCGGACCTCGGCCGGCGCGCCCTCGGCGATCAGGCTGACGCCGCCGCCATCGCCCACCGCGCGGGCGGCGTTGTCCAGCAGATGTTCGAGCGCCTGACCAACCCGCTGGGCGTCGGCGCGGATGGGACGCAAGCCCGCCGGGCAGGCGACGGTCAGGGTCGCCCCCCGCCCCTCGATCCGTGCACGGACCTTGTTGGCCGCTGTATCCAGCAGGTCGCAGACCCGAACATCGCCGAGGGTCAGTTCCATCTCCCCGGCGTCGATCTGGGCCATGTCCAGGACATCGTCGATCGAGCTGGCCAGCTGGCTGGCCGCGACGCGGATGGCGCCCGCATGCTGGCGGCTGCGCTCGGGCAATTCGCCCTGGAGCTCCAGCAGTTCGGAATAGCCGACGATGGTCGTCAGCGGAGTGCGCAGCTCGTAGGAGACGCTGCCCACGAACTCCCGCTTCAGGGCCGTGGATTCCTCCAGCGCCTGGGCCTTGGCGGCCAGCGCCTGCTCCAGACCGCGGCGGGCGGTGACATCGGAGAAGGCGACCAGGGTCGCCCCGTCCGGCAGAGGACGGGTCTGCCAGGAGGCGACGCGGCCGTCGACGGTGCGGCCCTCGCCGGAGATCGGCACCCGGCTTTCCGGATCCGGGTCGGCGACGCGGGCCTTCAGGCCCAGCCACAGGCTGGGGTCGGGCATGGTGGTCTGGCAAAGGGCGGCGACGGTGTCGAAGTCGCCGGCGGTGCGCAGCTGGTCGCCGCTGACCCCCCAGAAGGTCTCGAAGGCCTCGTTGTGCAGGCGGATGCGGCCGTCCGAACCGAACACGGCGACGGCGTCGTTCAGCTTGTCGAGGGTGGCGGTCTGGACCTGGATCTGGGCGTTGAAGCGGCTGCGCAGCTTCAGCTCGTCGGTGATGTCAGAGAACAGCAGCAGGACGCCGCCCAGCGGGTGGGGCTGGCGCACCATGCGCAGGGTCCGGCCGTCGGGCAGGGACCAGCTGTCGTCCGGCGCGGCGGCGGCGGCGCCGTAGAAGTCCAGCTCGCGCGCCTTCCAACCGGCGTAGTCGACGACCTCGGGCAACAGCCGGCGCTGGCGCAGGCGATCCAGCAGTTCGGCGTGGGTCGGACGCTCGTCCAGCCAGGCGGGATCGAGGCTGAACAGGGACTGGAAGGCGGTGTTGTGGAAGGCCAGCCGCTTGGACGGGCCGAAGATGGCGACCGCGTCGGCGAGGTGGTTCAGGGTCTCGTCATGGGCCTCGACGTGGCGGCGCAGGGTGTCGCGCGTCTCTTCCGCCTCGGTCATGTCCAGGGCGAAGGCCAGCACTCCGCCACCCGGCGCGGGCTCGGCCACGATCCGCCAGGCCCGGCGGCGACCGCCGCCCGTGGTCCAGCGGAAACCTTCCTGACGCTGATGCAGGCGGCCCGCCTCGGCGACGATGGCGTCGGCGCCCCGGTCGAAGGTCAGTCCCTTGTCTCGGGCGGTCTCGGCGGTCTCGACCTTCATCTCGGCCAACCAGGCGCGGTTGGCCCAGGCCAGCCGCCCGCCCGCATCGACCACCCAGGTCGGGGCCGGATAATAGTCGGCCAGCAGTCCCAGGCCGCTTTCGGCCGCCGTGCCGATCAGGCCCAGGCGCGACAGGCGCAGCCAGGCGGCTCCGGCGCCGGACCGCCCCTCGACGGCCCAGGCGCCGGACTGGCCTTCCAGCACGGCGTCGAAGGCCTCGCCCCGGTCGATCAGACCGTCCAGACGCGCGCCGGCGGCGGCGCGAACGGCGTCCAGCACCACCAGAACAGGGTCGGAAAGGACCACATCGGAATCGTTCGTCAGATCGCGGACGATCACGTCCCAGGTGGCGGGCGAACCCAGCCGGTCGGCGCCGCCGCCGGGGGTCAGGGCGATGCGCACGTCCTCGAAGGCGGCCAGGGCGCCGTCGCGGGCGGAGATGTCGGCATGGGCGCGGCCCATGGCGGCCTCGAGCACCCGGTTGCGGTCGGCCAGCCGCCCGCGCAGCCGCGCGGCCCAGGCGCTGAGCGCCAGGGCGAGTCCCGCGGCGCCCGCGGTCGCGACATAGGCGATGTCCGCCTCGGCCATTGTGTGTCGATCAGCTCCCACGCTCCGATTCGGTAACCATACCTGAAGAGGGGCTAGGGACTAGGGACTAGGGGTTAGTGCGGCTGCCGCGAGCGGGATTGCGAGGATGGGCCGCAGTCGCGGCGGCTTCCAAACCTGGTCCCTAGTCCCTAATCCCTAGCCCCTATGACCTGGACCGACCAACGCGCCCCCTCTCTCGAGGACTTCGCCCGGCTGGCGCGCGAGGCGTTCGACGCCCTGCCCGAGCCGTTTAAGGGATTGGCCGGAGACGTGGTCATCCGCGTCGATGACTTCGCCGACGACGAGGTTCTGGCCGGCTTCGGCATGGAGGACCCGTTCGAGCTGACCGGCCTGTACCACGGCGTCGATATCGGCCTGAGGGACAGCATGGGCCCGGCGGCGGCGCCCTCGCGCATCTTCCTGTACCGGCGCCCGATCCTGGACGAATGGTGCGAGCGCGGGAATGTGGGACTGAGCGAGATCATCGCCCACGTCCTGATCCACGAGATCGGCCACCACTTCGGCCTGGACGACGACCAGATCCATCACATCGAGGATGAGGCGGACTGAGCCGCCCGGACCCCGCCTTAAAACCAGCGCGATCTGTGGTATAAGGCCCGCCTCCCGCCACCCGAAGGATGCCGCCTTGAGCCTGACGCTCGACCTTTCGCGCACGACCGCCACGCCGTCCACAGCCCCCGTCAATCTGTCCGGATTGACGCGCGCGGAGCTGCGGCAGGCGCTGGTCGACGCCGGGGTCTGTCCGCCCGAGAAGGCCAAGATGCGGGCGTCGCAGGTGTGGAGCTGGATCCACCACTACGGCGTCACCGACTTCGCGGCGATGAGCAATGTCGCCAGGGACATGCAGGCCAAGCTGGCCGAGGCCTTCACCCTGGCCCGGCCCGAGATCGTCGAGCGGCAGGTGTCCAAGGACGGCACCCGCAAATGGCTGATCCGCACGGCGCCGGGCATCGAGATCGAAACCGTCTACATCCCCGACGTGGGCCGCGCCGGCGCCCTGTGCGTGTCGTCTCAGGTGGGCTGCACCCTGAACTGCACCTTCTGCCACACGGGCACCCAGAAGCTGGTCCGCAATCTGACCGCCGCCGAGATCGTGGCCCAGGTCCAGGTGGCCCGGGACGACCTGGGCGAATGGCCGTCGCCCAAGGAAGACCGCCGCCTGTCGAACATCGTGTTCATGGGCATGGGCGAGCCGCTGTACAATCTGGACCACGTCGCCAACGCCATCGACATCATCTCGGACAACGAGGGCATCGCCATCTCGCGCCGCCGGATCACGGTGTCGACCTCGGGCGTGGTGCCCAGGATCGCGGAGCTGGGCGAGAAGACCCAGACCATGCTGGCGATCAGCCTGCACGCCACCAACGACCCGCTGCGCGACGTGCTGGTGCCGCTGAACAAGAAATATCCGCTGGAACAGCTGATGGCGGCGATCCGGGCCTATCCGGGCCTGTCGAACGCGCGCCGCGTGACCTTCGAGTACGTCATGCTGAAGGGCGTCAACGACAGCCCCGAAGAGGCCCGCGCCCTGATGAAGCTGATCGAAGGCATTCCGGCCAAGATCAACCTGATCCCGTTCAACCCCTGGCCCGGCACCGACTATGAGTGCTCGGACTGGAAGACGATCGAACGCTTCGCGGCCATCCTGAACAAGGCCGGCTACGCCAGCCCGATCCGCACCCCACGCGGCCGCGACATCCTGGCCGCCTGCGGCCAGCTGAAGTCCGAAAGCGAGAAGGTCCGCGCGAGCGCCTTGCGCAAGACCGCCGCTGCCGCGGACGAGGCGGAAGCTGCCTGAGGCAGGTGGTGAAAAGTGAGTGGTGAGTAGTGAGTAGCCGCGCCGGGCTCCGCTTCGTTTGACGCATTCTCCGGCCACCACTCACTACTCACCACTCACTACTCACCACTCACTCTTCACGCCCTTCGACACACCCCGTCACCAATCTTGACCACCTGTGGCTTCCACGCGCTTGCGGATTAGGGCGAAAAACGGGCAATCGTTTTCGACCCCCTGACCAGCCGGATTCCCATGGACTCCTCGTCCCTTTCCAATGTGCTCGAAAGCGCCGAGGTGCAGGCCTTCGCCAGCGGCTTCCCGACCACTATGGCGCATCTGGCCGTCACCCTCGGCCTGCTGCTGGTCGGCGCCGTGGTCTACGCCCTGTTCACGCCGTGGAAGGAGATCGCGCTCATCCGCGAAGGCAACGCCGCCGCCGCCGTGGCCTTCGCAGGGGTGCTGGTCGGACTGGCCGTGCCGCTGGCGGTGTCGCTCAGCGTCTCCACCTCGATCAAGGACATCGCCCTGTGGGGCGTCGCGACCCTGGCGCTGCAACTGCTGGCCTTCCGCGTCGTCGACCTGCTGCTGACCGGCCTGCCCCAACGCATCCGCGAGGGCGAGGTCTCCGCCGCCGTCCTGCTGGTCGGCGCCAAGCTGGCGACCGCGGTGATCCTCGCGGCGGCTCTCACGGGCTGATCGGATGCGGGTTCCCGACTGGCTGATCTATTCGTCGGTGCTCGGGGCCCTTCTGGCCGCGTCGCTGGCGCATCGCGAGAACGCGGACGCCCCGGCCGCCCCGGACGCCCCGGACGATGTCGAAGGCGCCCTGCTGGGGCCGGTGACGCCGTTCGACCCTGCGGTCACCGTCAACGCTCCCGACATTCCCTTCCAGCCCAGCACCGGCACCGCCTTCTCCATCGCCCGCTCGGGCCGCTGGGTGACCGCACGCCACGTGGTCGAAGGCTGCCGCCGCCCGGCCATCATGGTCGGCGGCGGCCGGGCCGTGGCCGCCGACGTGCGCTTGGCGGCCCGGGCCGACATCGCCGTGCTGGAAACCGCCGGCGGGCCTCCCGCCCTGCCGATCGCGCCGCCCGGCACGCTGCGCGCGGGTCAGAGAGGCTTCCATCCCGGTTATCCGCAGGCGCGGGCGGGCGAGGTGACCTCGCGCCTGCTGGGCCGGGAGACGCTGAACATTCGCGGCCGCGGCGAACGCTCCGAGCCGGTCCTGGTCTGGGCCGAGGTCGGCCGCACCGACGGGCTGGGCGGCACCCTGGCGGGGCTGTCGGGCGCGCCGGTGATGGACCGTCAGGGCCGGGTGGTCGGGGTGACCATCGCCGAAAGCCCCCGACGCGGGCGCATCTACACGACCTCGCCCGACACCTTCCTGCCGGCGATGCGGGGCGTGCAGAAGGCCGACGAGCCCCTGACCAGCCGCGCGGTCACGGTCGACAACTACTTCCTCGTCGCCGACAATCTGCGCCGCGACCTGCGGGTGGCGCGGGTGGTGTGTCTGTCGGCGTAGACCGTCGAGCGTCTCCCTCCCCCTCTGGGGAGGATGGACCGCCAAGCGGGACGGGTGGGGGGCAGCTGTATGGTCCCCACCCTGTCGTCGCTGTCGCGTCGACATCCCTCCCCACAAGGGGGAGGGAGATTCGTATCCCTACCGCAGGGCGGCGGTGTCGAGGTCGAGGTCGGTCAGCGGGATGACTTCGACGTTGGGGTGTTTGGCGCGCAGGGCCTCGAGGAATTTCGAGGCGTCGCCGACGATCACCAGGCTGGCGTTCGATGCGGGCAGATGCTCGGCGAAGGCGGCCTGCACCTGATCCGGCGTGATCGCCTCGACCCGGCCGACATAGGCGGCGAGATCGCCCATCGGCAGATCGTAGAGGGCCAGGCCGGCGACCAGACCACCCAGGCCGTCGACGGTCTCCAGCGCGCTGCCGAAGCCGCCCGACAGGATGGCCTGACGGGTGGTCATCTCGCTGTCGGTCGGGCGGCTGTTCGACAGACGGGCGATCTCGGCCAGGATCAGGTCGGCGACCTCGACCGCGGCGTCGTTGCGGGTCTGGGCCGAGGCGACGAAGGCGCCCTCATCCTGACGGACGCCCATGTTCGAACGGGTGCCGTAGCTGAGGCCGCGCTTGATGCGGATTTCCTGGTTGAGGCGCGAGGTGAAGCTGCCGCCCAGCAGGGTGTTGCCCAGGGTCAGCGGGAAGTAGTCGCCGTCGCTGCGGGCGATGCTGCGCATGGCGACATAGACCGCCGCCTGACCGGCGCCGGGCTGGTCGATGACCACGACGCGCGGGGTCGTGGCCGCCCCCGCCGGATGGGCGCGCGGCGCGGGCGCGGGACCCGTGGCGCGCCAGTCGCCGAAGGTCTGCTCGGCCAAGGCCCGGGCCTGGGCCACCGTGATGTCGCCCGAGAAGATCAGGCGGGCGGTCTCCGGGCGATAGCGGCTGGCGTGGAAGGCCGCCACGTCCTCGCGGGTCAGGCCCGGAAGGCTGTCCGGCGTGCCGCCCGAGGGCGACCCATAGGGCGCGTCACCATAGACGAGGCGGCCCGCGGCCATGGCCGCGACCGGACCGGGCGAGCTGAGCTGCACGCGCAGGCCGTCCAGCGACTGGTCGCGCTGACGTTCGACCTCCTCGGCGGCGAAGTCCGGACGGCGCACCAGATCGGCCATCAGCCCCAGCACGCGCGGGAAGACGTCGGACGGCGCATTGGCCGAGACGTTGGAGAAGTCCGGGCCGGACGAGGCGCCGACCTGGGCGCCAAGTTGCTCGATCTCGGCGGCGATTTCCGGGGCCGAACGGCCGGCGGCGCCCTGGGTCAGCAGACCCGCGGTCAGCACCGACAGGCCGGCCTTGGCGCCGTCGTCCGCCGAACCGGCGGCGAGACCCAGACGGGCCGAGATCAGCGGCATGCCCGGCTTGCGGGCGACATAGACTTCCAGACCGTTGGCGAGGGTGAAGGTCTCGACCGCCGGAGTGGCCAGATCCACCGCCGGACCGGCGGTCGGGATCGCGGTGCGCTGGGCCTCGGGCAACAGTTCGAAGATGCGGCCGACCGGGGCCAGGTCGGCGACCTTGACCGGCGCTTCCACATCGACCGACTGGGCCGTGACCGGGTGCTGGTCGTCGGCGTTCAGGTAGCGGATGGCGATGCTGCGCTGATCCGTCAGATAGCGGCGGGCGACGCGTTGGATGTCGGCGGCGGTCACCGCCTGCAGGGCCGCGACCTCACGGTCGGCGGCGGCCGCGTCGCCGGTATTGATCAGCGACCAGCCCAGCGCACTGGCGCGGTCCTCGACGGTCTCGCGGTCGCGCAGGGCGCCGGCGACCAGCTCGTTCTTGGCCTCGGTCAGCTCGGCCTCGGTGACCGGGGCGTCGCGCAGGCGGGCGGCTTCGGCGCGCAGCGAGGCCAGGCCGGCTTCCGGCGTCTCGCCCTCAGCCATGATGGCGTAGGTGACGACGGCGCCGGCCTGCTGGCTGGCGTCCAGGCTGGAGCTGGCCTGGGTGGCGATCTTCTGGTCGTAGATCAGAGCCTGGTACAGGCGCGAGCTCTCGCCGGTGGACAGGATGCCGTCCAGCACGGTCAGGGCGGCGCGGTCCGGATCGCCGTAGCGCACCGCCGGCCAGGCCAGCACCACGGCGGGCAGGGGCACGTTGGGCGCATAGAAGGTGGCCTCGCGCGGCGCCGTCGGTTCCGGCTCGCGCACGTTATTGGCCGGCAGCGGACGCGACGGATTAGTCAGCGGGCCGAAATACTGGTCGATCCAGCCGTCCAGCTGGGCCTGGTCGAAATTGCCCGCCACGATCAGATAGGCGTTGTCCGGGCGGTAGTAGGTGGCGTGGAAACGGCGCACGTCCTCGATGGTGGCGGCGTCCAGATTCTCGATCGAGCCGATGGTCGAGCGGCGGTAGGGGTGATCCTGATAGATGGTCGCCGGAACGAACAGGCTGAACAGACGGCCGTAGGGGCTGGCCAGAACGCCCTGGCGGTATTCCTCCTTCACCACATCGCGCTCGCTGGCGAAGACCGATTCATTGACCACCAGCGAGCCGAGGCGGTCGGCCTCGGCGAAGATCAGGCGCTGCAGGTGATTGGCCGGAACGGTCTCGTGGTAGGCCGTCACGTCGTCCGAGGTGAAGGCGTTGTTGTTTCCGCCCACGTCCTCGGTCAGGCGGTCGAAGGTCTCGTCCGGGAAGTTCTGCGTCGCCTTGAACATCAGGTGTTCGAACAGGTGGGCGAAGCCCGACCGGTCCTCGGGATCGTCCTTTGACCCGACCTTGTACCAGACCTGCACCGTCACGTTCGAGGTCGAGGTGTCCCGCGCCGTATAGATCTTCAGGCCGTTCGGCAGGGTGCGCTCCTGGAAGCCCAGCGGCGGCACCACCACCGAGCCGGTGGTCGGGGCGGCGGTCTGCGCCAAGGCGGGAGAGGCGGCGGGCAGGCCGAGCAGCAGGGCCGAGGCGGCGACGGTGAGGATCAGGCGGGTCTTCATGAACTGGCTCCGGACGCCCGGACGACGGGCGCGCCGACCCTATCAGGGCCGAACCGGGGCGCACCTTACGGAGTGGTAATGATCCTCAATCCAGGGTCAGCGCCTCAGCCAGCAGCTTCGCCTCCGCCGCGCGGCTGGAGCCGGTGCGCCAGGCGACCACGATCTCGCGGCGCGGCGCCTTGGCGGCGATCGGGCGGACCACGACCCCGGGCATGTCGGCCAGACCGGCGCGCACGGCCATCTCGGGCAGGAAGCTGACGCCGAGGCCCGAAGAGACCATCTGGACGAGAGTGTGCAGGCTGGTCGCGGCGAAGACGTCATCGCCCTTGGGCGCCTCGATGTCGAAGGCGGCCAGCGCCTGGTCGCGCAGGCAGTGGCCGTCCTCCAGCAGGATCAGATCCTCGGCCTTCAGCGAGCCCGGAGCGATGGGGCCCGGCCCCGCCAGCGCATGACCGACCGGGGCGGCGGCCAGGATCTCGTCATCGCCGATGCGCGCGTGGTCGATACCCGAGGCGCTGTACGGCAGGGCGATCACGGCGGCGTCGAGGTGGCCGCTCTTCAGCGCCGCGACCAGGCGCGGCGTCAGGTCCTCGCGGATGAACAGACGCAGGGCCGGATAGTCCCGCTTGATGTCCGGCAGGCGGGCGGGAAGCAGGAAGGGGGCGACGGTCGGGATGACGCCCAGCCGGAAGCGGCCCGACAGGGGCTTGCCCGCGTTGCGCGCGGCCTCGACCAGATCCTCGGTGCGGGCCAGCACGTCCTCGGCGCGGCGCACGGCCTCGGCGCCGACGGCGGTCAGCTGGACATTGCCCCGGGTGCGCTCGACGACGGGCGCACCGAGGATGCGCTCCAGTTCCTGCACGCCCGCGGACAGGGCCGGCTGGCTGACGTGCGCGGCCTCCGCGGCGCGGCTGAACGAAGCGTGCTCGGCTAGGAGACGCAGGTACTGAAGCTGGCGGAGCGTGGGAAGCATCCGTGCGACATAGGGATTCTCTATCGTCATGGCAAAATCTATCGACCGAACCCCTCCACCTCTCGGAGCGAGAGGGGTGGAGGGTCGGCGATGGATCAGGCCTTCAGATCGTAGCGGTCGGCGTTCATGACCTTGGTCCAGGCGGCCACGAAATCCTGTACGAATTTCGCGCCGGCGTCGGCCGAGGCATAGACTTCCGACAGGGCCCGCAACTGCGAGTTGGAGCCGAACACCAGATCGGTGCGGGTCGCGGTCCAGCGTTCCTCGCCGCTGATCCGGTCGGTACCGACGAAGGTTTCGTCAGCGTGACCATCGACCTGTTTCCAGCCCGTCTTCATGTCCAGCAGGTTGACGAAGAAGTCGTTGGTCAGCTGACCCGGACGGTCGGTGAAGACGCCGTCCTTGGACCCGCCGTGGTTGGCGCCGAGCACGCGCAGGCCGCCGACCAGCACCGTCATCTCCGGCGCGGTCAGACCCAGGAGTTGGGCCCGGTCAACCAGCAGTTCCTCCGTCGGGACGTTGAAGCGGACCTGCAGATAGTTGCGGAAACCGTCGGCGCGCGGCTCCAGAACCGCGAAGCCCTCGATATCGGTCTCTTCCTGCGAGGCGTCGGTGCGGCCCGGCGTGAAGGGCACGGCCACGTCATGACCCGCCGCCTTGGCCGCCTGCTCGATTCCGACCACGCCGCCCAGCACGATCAGGTCGGCGATGGAGGCGTTGGTCCCGGCCTTGATGTCCTCATAGACCTTGAGGACCTTGGCCAGCTTCGCGGGTTCGTTGACCTCCCAGTCCTTCTGCGGAGCCAGGCGCAGACGGCCGCCGTTGGCGCCGCCGCGATGGTCCGAGCCGCGATAGGTCACGGCCGAGGCCCACGCCGTCGACACCAGTTCGGCCACCGACAGGCCCGAGGCCGCGATCTTCGCCTTCAGGGCGGCGATGTCCGCGGCGCCGAGGGGCGGGCCGGACGGGGCGGGGATCGGATCCTGCCAGATCAAATCCTCGGCTGGGACTTCCGGGCCGAGGTAGCGGACCTTGGGCCCCATGTCGCGGTGGCACAGCTTGAACCAGGCGCGGGCGAAGGCGTCGCCGAAATAGGCCGGATCGGCGCGGAACCGCTCCATGATCTTGCGGTATTCCGGGTCGATCTTGAACGCCATGTCGGCGGTCGTCATCATCGTCGGCACGCGCTTGCCAGGCGTGTGGGCGGCGGGGGCCAGTGTGTCCTCGGGATTGCCGACCGGTTGCCACTGCTTGGCGCCCGCCGGGCTGCGGACCAGTTCGTAGTCGTGGTCCAGCAGCATGTCGAAGAAGGTCATGTCCCAGGTCGTCGGCGTCGGCGTCCAGGCGCCCTCGATGCCCGAGGTGATGGCGTGGTCGCCTACGCCGCTCTCGTGGCCCGAGATCCAGCCGAGGCCCTGTTGGGCGATGTCGGCGCCCTCGGGGCTGACGCCCACCTTGGAGGCGTCGCCGGCGCCGTGGGCCTTGCCGAAGGTGTGGCCCCCGGCGGTCAGGGCGGCCGTCTCCTCGTCGTTCATGCCCATGCGGGCGAAGGTCTCGCGGATGTCGCGGGCCGATTGCAGCGCTTCCGGCACGCCGCCCGGGCCTTCCGGATTGACGTAGATGAGGCCCATCTGGATCGCCGCCAGCGGCTCTTCGAGCGCCATCTGCTTGTCGGGCTGGATGCGGGTTTCATTGCCTTCCTCGCCGACCCATTGCTCCTCGGTACCCCAGTAGACATCCTTTTCGGGCTCCCAGACGTCGGCGCGGCCGCCGCCGAAGCCGAACACCGGCCCGCCCATGCTCTCGATGGCGACGTTGCCCGCCAGGATCATCAGGTCGGCCCAGCTCAGCTTGGCCCCGTACTTCTGCTTGATCGGCCAGAGCAGGCGGCGCGCCTTGTCCAGGTTGCCGTTGTCCGGCCAGGAGTTGAGGGGCGCGAAACGCTGCTGGCCCGCGCCGGCGCCGCCACGCCCGTCACCGGTGCGATAGGTCCCGGCCGAGTGCCAGGCCATACGGATGAAGAAGGGGCCGTAGTGGCCATAATCCGCCGGCCACCAAGGCTGGCTGTCGGTCATCAGGGCGGTCAGGTCGCGTTTGACCGCGGCGTAGTCCAGCGTCTTGAAGGCCTCGGCGTAGTTGAAGTCGTCGCCCATCGGGTCGCCCGACTTGCCCTGCTGATGCAGGATGTCCATCGACAGGTGGTTGGGCCACCAGTCGCGGTTGGTGCGGCCCAGAAGGCTGCGGAGCGCCGCGGGCTCCTTCTTCGGATCGTTGAGGGGCGAGGGGCCGCCAGCGTTGCCGTCCATGATGTCTTCTCCCTGATGTTGAGAGGAGCCTATGCCCATGGCGAAGACAGGGAAAATCAATAAACTTTGTGGCCAGCAACAGCGCAGGTTATAGAACCCAGCCGATCGGCCGCTGCGACGAACCCGGTTGCCGGGGGTAACGGTTCCTGCACAACTGTCTGGCGATAGCCGGAGACGGGGATCTCCGGATCGGGCCGTGGGCGCCAGGGACGCATAACATGTTGCATTGGGTCGTGACCCTCGTGCTCGCGGCGTTCGTCTTTGTTCAGGCGAGCAGGCTGAAAGACCTGGAGCGCCGAATCGACGCCCTGCTGCGCGTCCGAACCGAGCCGCGGCGAGAGCCCGCGCCCGAGCCGGTGAAGCCCACCGCTCCGGCCCAGGCCGCGCCCCCGAAGCTACAGCCCGCCGTCGCCGAGGCGCGCGCCGCCGCGCGGACCAGCGTCCCGGTGACGCCCGCGCCGCCCGTCCCGCGCACGCTCCAGACGCCCGCCGATGACTGGAGCGTCTCGGACGATGCGGCGACGCCGCGGACGGAGCAGACAGAGCGGACGGCGCCGCGCCGGTCCTCTCCCGACCTGACCTGGACCGCGCTGTCCACCTGGCTGGCCGAGAACGGCCTGGCTTGGCTGGGGGGCGGAGGTCTGGCGCTCGGCGGGCTGCTGCTGGTGGTCTACGCCGCCCAGCAGGGCGTCTTCGGCCCACCGCTGCGCATCGCCGCCGCCGTGATCCTCGGCGGATTGATGATCGCCGCCAGCGAATGGATCCTGCGCCAGAAGCGGGCGCCCGGCGGACGGCACCTGCTGGCCGCCGCCGTCGCGGCCGGGGCCGGGGCGGTCACCCTGTATGGCGCGGTCTGCGCGGCCTACACCCTGTACGGCCTCATCCCCTTCCCGGCCGCCGCCCTGCTGACGGCGGCCATATCCGTGGGCCTGCTCGGCCTGTCGCTGCGCCATGGCGAGCCCTTGGCCCTGCTGGCGCTGTTCGGGGCGGTGATCACGCCCTGGGTGACGGGCATGGACGCCTGGTCGCCGACGGTGCTGTACGCCTATGCCCTGCTGATCGGCGTCACCGGCTTCGTGCTCAGCGCCACGCGGCTGTGGGGCCGGGCCGGCTTCATCACCGTGGCCGGCCTGCTGCTGTGGAGCCTGGCGCCCAAGTTCGGCGGCGGCTCGGCCCTGCTGATCCTGGCGGCGGCCGGGCCTGTCTTCGCCGTCCTGTGGCGCCGCCGACAAGGGCTGGAAGACCAGCCGGGCCAGCCCCTTGCGACCTTCCGGGCGCAACCAGCCGTCGCCCTGATCCTGGCCAGCCTGGTTTCGGCGCATCTGTGGCTGCTCTCTGCGGCCGGGCTCGCCGACATTCCGGAAGCTGCGCTGGTCGCCGGGATCCTCGTCGCGCTCGGCGCAGCCGTCGTGGCGTTGGGCATGGCCATGCCGATGATCTTCGCGGTTCCCGTCGGCATGGCGGTGCTGGCCTCGCTGCTGAGGCTGGCGTTCCTGACCCACGATCCGGCCCAGCCGATGCTCCTGATCTGGATCCATGGACTGACTGCCGTCATCGCCGTCACGACCCTGGTGGGAGCGCTGCGATCGCCCGCCGTCGCGCGCACCGCGATGCTGGCCATCGGCGGCGTCGGTCTCGCCGTGCTCGCCAGCCTGTCCTGGCCTCTGCTGGATCAGATCGGCGCCCGACTGCCCTGGCTGCCCGCCGCCCTGCTGAGCGGCGCCATGTTCGCCTCGGCGGGCCTGATCGCCCGGCGTGTCGAACGGGCCGCGAGCGACAGGGGGCTGACCTTCTGGCTCGCCGCCGCCGCCGAGCTGGCCTTCCTGTCGATCCACGCCGCGGTCCCGACCGCTCTGGAGCCGCTGGCCCTCGCCGCGGCCGCCCTGCTTCTGGCCGTCGCCGCGAGC
>Ga0307412_10000430_pt1 | contig 25391 bp, 20 predicted proteins | sample DK1Cmetagenome_3_FD_203823 | JGI IMG/M metagenome (GOLD analysis project Ga0307412, IMG submission 203823) | Maize rhizosphere microbial communities from greenhouse at UC Davis, California, United States - DK15-C-1 | ecosystem: Host-associated > Plants > Roots > Rhizosphere > Soil | place: USA...
AATATCCTGATCTGCATGTATCCCTCGTACGAGATCATCGCCGCTCAAAGCGGCCATTATCCCTTCGTCGAGGTGTATCAATTCCTCAGTGCCGACGGTGTATCAATTTACAGGTGCCGATGACACTCCGTCATCAATTGAAGCGCCGGCCACCATTTGCCGCCGTCCCGGTAATCTTGCTGTCCGCTGTGCGAGAGCCGGCCTGTACTGTCCGCAACTGGGCTGCGTATTTTCGCAAACCGGCTGCAATTGGACGGTTATTAAGCATGGCCGAGGCGTTCATAGCCGCGGGCGGTGGATACCGCCGCGCATTCCGCGCTTCCGAATATCACGGAATGTCGCGCAGACAAGGCATCGACTCACGAGGTTGGCCATGAGCGTTCAGAGCGCGGCTCGCCGCGAAGGAAGGCGGACTTACGATTCGGGCTCCACCTGTTGCAGGTTCGGCGCGTTCCGTGGCTGGGTTTGCTGCAGCGTGCGCGTGTCGCTCAATGGCCACGTCCCAGGACGTTGGCGAAGGAAAAACCCTAGGAGGACGAAATAGGAATCCATAGCAAGCAAACAGCGGAACGCGCGCCAACGGCACCCGGGCCACAACAATTGGTGCGCCGATGCCCGGATATCATTTCGCATCGAAGCTGCCCCTCGCTTCGACTGTCTCAAGCAACATCGGTTTTATGAAAACCGCGACGGATGCTTCCGGCTAAGACGGCTTTCGGTTGTTAAGACTTTGAAAACGGTTAACGAAATAAGGTGATTTCTGCCTCCAAATAAGGAGTACGCTGAATTTTCCGGCCGCTCCAATGGCCGACTGCAATAGCTGTCGGCACGCCCGTCAGACGACGAACACTTCTTGCCCGCAGGTCCCCATCAAGCACCGGCTTCCATTGAAACGGACGCAGTCGCGTGCAGGACTCGTGTCGCACTATGCGCGCGCCTTGGCTCGCAACCAGCCACTCCTTCTTCGCCGAACCCATCCTCAATTGCATGAACGGCGGGCAGGCTTTTACGCGATTGACCTTCAATGAGGGGCGCATCATGTTAGTTAGAGAACGGATGAAAGAAGCGGTCTGCGTTAGACCGGACCAGACATTGGCCGCGGCAGCGCGCCTTCTTAAGCGGGAAAATATTGGGTGTCTTCCAGTGTGCCAGGACGACACGGTTCTTGGGATGATTACTGACCGCGACATTGCAATGCGCGGCGTGGCTGACGGTTTCGACTCAAACGTTATGAAAGTCAGCGACGTGATGTCGCTGGACGTCATTCATTGCAGCGAAGACGACTCAGTTGAGTCGGCAGTACTGACAATGCATGCGGCTCATGTACAAAGGCTCGCTGTTACGGACGGCGATGGACATCTGGTCGGCGTCATCTCCATGAGCGATGTGGAGGGTGGCGCCTCAGAACGCCGCCCATACGAAGTCGTCTTCTACAGGGAAGTTCTGGGAGATGCGGGAATGCCGCATCACAGTGAGCTAATGCGCGTTGCGGTGGCCCAAGGGACGAAGCAGGAGGCCGTGCAAGCAGCAATCGCCCAGTTTGAGAAAGCCCAGCAGGTTTCGAGTTGGGCGGCGATTGCCAACGGATACGATGTCGTCACCATGTCAGTCGATGCAAACGGCAAGCACATCGAGGAGCTCGAGTGCAGCTCCGAGCGTGATGCTCGTATTCGCCCCCGCGCAAGAGCATTGTGGGAAGAGGCCGGTGCCCCGCAAGGGCGGGACGTGCAATTCTGGGAGCAGGCAGCAAACGAAGTCGATACGGACCGTCGGCCAGCGAATGATGCACATTAAAAACGCGGTGTTCGCAGGACGATTCAACACGCTCCGGTATGCCGCGGAGCGCTCTTGCGTGTTGATTTGCGGTAGAACCTGACCCGTGGGAAGGCTACTGGCGCGCACGGCAGGGCATCACTGCTGCCATGCGCCGGGCGGTCGGCATGACGCGTTAGTTCAAACGGAACATTTGCCAGCAGACGCCGACTCCAATTCGGCTGTTTAACCAGCCGGGGGCGCGATAGTCGTTGCCACCGAGCCGCTCAAGTACTTTCACGGCGCCGAACATGCCGGCGATTTCCATCCTGCCTTGATGCGGCAAACCCGATTGAGAAGCCTCTGTTTTTCCTGAATGGTGCGGGCCATGGCATATCGTTACTATTACCGCGGAGGGCCATACACTTCTGCTGACAGTTATGGAGGGGTATCCGTCGGCGGTTGCGATGGCTGACTACCTGCCGGCCAAGCGCCTACAATCTTTTTAGCCGAGCGGTCGCTCCAAGACATCTATTCCATGTTCACACGCCATAACGCCGCCTTCACTGCACTTCTGGCAGCCGCGCTCTTCGGCGCGACTACACCACTCGCCAAGACGCTGCTTGGCACGCTGTCGCCTTTCATGGTCGCAGGACTTTTCTACATAGGCAGTGGCGTCGGTCTTGCCATCGGGATTCTTGTTCAGCGCCTGCGTCGCACGACTGCAGAACGCCGGAACGAAAGCCAGATTCAGGTCGTTGAAGTACCTTGGCTTCTTGGCGCAATTGCAGCTGGCGGGGTCGCTGGGCCTGCGCTGCTGATGCTCGGTCTCACCACAACCTCCGCTGCAACCAGTTCGCTGCTCCTGAATCTCGAAGGTGTGTTCACGGCGGTAATCGCCTGGGTTGTGTTCCGCGAGAACGTGGACGTGCAGGTATTCCTTGGCATGGTTGCGATAGTGGCAGGCGGCGTTCTCCTTTCGTGGCAGCCTGGCGACACTCCGGTGTCGCTCGGCGCACTGCTCGTCGTCGCAGCGTGCGTGGCCTGGGCAGTCGACAACAATCTGACGCGGAAGGTGTCGGCGAACGACGCGATGGTCATCGCCTGCGTGAAAGGTCTTGTCGCCGGTTCCGTCAATCTGTGCATTGCGCTGCTTCTCGGCGCGCATCTGCCAGGCGTCGGAAAGATGGCTGCCGCCATGCTGACCGGCTTCGCTGGCTACGGCGTGAGCCTCGTTCTTTTTGTCGTCGCCCTTCGAAATCTCGGCACCGCCCGAACAGGTGCGTATTTTTCTGTGGCCCCAGTGTTCGGCGTCGCCTTATCGCTTTTCCTGTGGCCGGAGGTGCCACCGCTGTCTTTCTGGACCGCGACCGTACTTATGGCTTTGGGAATCTGGCTTCATATCCGTGAGCGGCATGAGCATTCTCACACTCATGAGGCCCTGGACCATAACCATCGACACCGGCACGACGAGCACCATCAGCATGTGCATGATTTTAATTGGGACGGTGACGAGCCGCACACGCATCCTCATCAGCATGCGCCTATTACTCATACGCACGCCCACTTTCCCGACATCCATCATCGGCATACCCATTGATTTGCGGAGGACAATAGAAGCCTATGTGGGTCTTCTGTTGACGTGCGGCAGCATCAGCAGCGTCAGCAACTGGTGCTGGCAAAAGGTCACTCTAGGAACAACCAGTCGCCGGGCGAGTCCGATTACACCGCATGCGAGCACGACCGTTACCACTCCGACCTTGAACCGAAACAGTGCGACGGCTAACTCGCTCGCGTCACTTGTCTCTGCCCTTGTAGGCTCTACTGCGGTACGCGGTCCCAGTGGGCGAACTTATATTCTGACCAGCCGGGGGAAATGTTGTGGACAAAGCGGAATATGAAGGTGCAATCAATCGGTTGGTTGCTGCGGCAGAGCTGGTAGTAGCTGGTGCGTCGGAAGAGCAGAGACTGGACGCTCTCGGGATGTTGGCGTCCCTCCGGCTGCGGCGCGCACGCATCGCCGAGCAGGGTCTTCCACAAATCTCGGACGAGAACCTATTCAGGGAGACCGCGACTGCAGCACTCGCGATGGCGGGGCGCAAGGAGCTTCTCGCGGCATCCGCGCTTTTGGCCCAAGCGCAGACGCTTATTGAGGCCTAGCTAACGTAACAGTAGCAACCGGACAAGGCTGCGGACCGGACCACCATCGCAACGACGCGGCCTGCGCGCGACGTTGCATCCAGCGTTTTCATAACCAGCTCCGGGGTCCGACCGACGTAACCTTCGCCGCCTTGATATAGTTAGCTTACACCTCCACGAACCGAGTCGTTCTCTCGGTGCGATTGGTCAGTCGGATACGGTATGCGGCAGATAAAGAAAAGGCGTCGAGACGACGGCTTCCTGCAACTATGGAAATAGCTTGGAGAGGGCGACGTCAGGCCGGCGCCTGCCCAGAGGCGCTGTCAAGAATGCGAAGCTTGTCGCCGAAAATCGGGAATATCGTGACCGCCCGCGCGCAACTCGTCGACAAGCCGATGCGCGGTTGCACGACATTGCTCGAACGTCTCGGGCCACGTTGCCGCATTGCCGCATTTTATTGCACGCAATCAATGGCTGGACACGCCACACCCGTTGCGAGAACGAGAAGTGCAGGTCCTTGTTGCTCAGAACCGGACTACTCCTGGACGTTGCCTCCAGTGACACCGCATCGCATGTTGTCCAGGACAGTGTCAACGACCCATTAGCCATTGCTCAGCGTCTAGCTCAACATGGTATCAATGCCGACGCTGGTCTATCGAACCAAGAACCCATAAGTCAAGGGGTCACGCTCGTCCACAATCCAATTCGCGAAGCCGCAAAGGTATGCGTTGCCTTCCACCTCCGGGATGACTGCCTTGAAGTTGCCGACGGTCGTTTCGCTGAGAACGCGGCCTTTGAAAACAGTCCCGATGATAGACTCATTTACAAGCGTCTCGTCTTTGCCCAATTCGCCGCGTAGGTAAAGTTGAGCGACGCGACCGCCTGTTCCGGAGCCGGTCGGTGAACGGTCCATCTCGCGGTCTGCAAACACACAGCAGTTGGCTTGCGTGGAACCTTCATGCCGCGGTTTGTTGGCAACAATGGTCCCGTAGATGTGATTGATTTCTGGAATGTCGGGATGCTGAACCGGGAATGCCTGGTTTGCAGCGTCCTTCACTTCGGCACCGAACTTGATGAGTCCTTCGACAGAAGACTCGCGAACTTCAAGACCGTGCGGCGCGCCGTCCGTGTAGAAGTAAAATGCGCCACCGAAGGCGATATCGCCCTTGACCGTGCCAAACGACGCGGTCTCGACAGTGACATCTCGCTTCCAGATAAAGGACGGCACATTAACGAAACGGACATTGCCCGCGTGCTCGCCGTTCCACTGCACGAATGCCTCGATGAAGCCGCACGGCGCATCGATACCGACGCGGGTTTCGGGCACCTGACGCTGCACCCACCCAAGCTCCACCGCCGCCGTCGATAGTGCGATGACACCGTGCCCGCAATGGTCGCTGTAGCCTTCGTTGTGAAGAAAAATGATACCGAAATCAGCGTTCGGGCTAACCGGCTCCGTCAGGTAACCGCCGTACATGTCCGCATGACCCCGAGGTTCAAACATCAGGGCCTTGCGGATTTCGTCGGCGTTCTCCTTCAGCCACGCGCGCCGCTTGACGATAGTGTCGCCAGGCAGGCGCGGAAGACCGCTGGTGACAATGCGGAACGCTTCACCGCCGGTGTGAACTTCAACAGTCGAGATGGTGCGTGTGATTTTCATGTTTGCTTCGGTGAAATCTGTGGATGTCCTGCTTTTACTCACCGCACGGGACCGGCAGCGATTTAAATCGACGCTAGTTACATATCAGCGCCGATTTGACGGGCGTTTAAGTCGAGCGCTGAACGCGCTACGCGGCTCGCGGCCAAGTCCCACGCAGCGCAGCCAACACTCTTGAACAGAATCGGCGCACTCGGCTTCAGCTCGCCAGCTAGTGCCTTGGCTAGCGGAGAAACTGAGGCCCACTCAACCCTGGCCTGGATAAGGTCGCCCGCTTCATGCATTGCGCCGACAGGGTCATCTACAACCAGGAAACTTCCGCCGACGGTCTCCTTGCCTATTTCTGCTGCATCTGCCGTGAAAGCGCCGACCCCGACGACGAGACGGTCGCGTCGCGCCGGCAACGTGTAAACCGGAGACTTGCTGGTTGTCAAGGTGATAACGACTTCAATGCTGTCGGGAATCACGTCGCCATCAAGGACGGACAGGTTCGGTGCTACCGACCGGCTCTGAGCCACGAAGGCCTCCGCGGCCGCCTGGGAGTTGCCCTTGACCAACAGTTTGGCTTCCGGAAAGGAAGTCGCGAAGGCTTCCGCGTGGTTGGCCGCCTGTCTTCCTGTGCCAATGATGAGAATTTCGCACGGAGCCGTGCCATGCAGGGTCTGAATGCCCAGCACAGTGACCGCTGCCGTTCGCCGCCCGGTCACGGTCGGCCCGTCGAGCACGAACAACATTTGCCCGGTGCGCGCGTCGCATGCGATGACCTGACCATGGATGGTCGGAAGCTGGCGCTTTCCATTCGCAGGACACACGGTCACCAACTTATGGATGGCGATGTCTTTAGCACTGGCAGGCATCGACAGCATAAGGCCGCTTTCCTGCATCGGAATGGCCAGGCGCTCAGGACTCGCAATGTGTCCCGCGCCGTATTCGATGATGGTCTCCTGGAGAACTCGCACCAACGAGGGATAGTCCAGCAGTGCAGCTGTTGCCTGGGCGTCGAAATTTCTGGTGCTGAGAGAGGTCATGTTCGGGTGCGCCTTTGGAGGGGTGTGCGCGACCGATGCCGCGCGCCAGCGGTTCACTCTGCCACTGGCTCGAGCAGTCGGCCGGCTTCCTTCATACACACTCCAGCCTTGATGACCACAGGAATGTGTTCGCCTTGCCCGAGCAGAAGTGAAATGTCCTCAATCGGGTCACCGTCGACGATGATGAGGTCAGCCGCGGCCCCGACGGCGACCGTTCCCCGCACGCCCGCTTCACCCGTGATTTCGGCGGCAACGCAGGTTGCCGACCGGATGGCCTCAACGTTGCCGACGATTTCTGCCCGAACCGCGAACTCGTCGGACTGGAAGGAGTGCAGCTCGCCCAGCATGTCTGAGCCGAACCCAACCTTCACGCCTTCGCGCGCCATCAGCGCAAGTGCCTGCCGGCCGACGGAGCGTGCTCCCTCAATCTTTGCGAGCGATTCAGCGGGAAAACCAAGCGCGGGACCTTGTTCAATGAGACGGTCGAGAGTAGCGATTGTGGGCACGACCGCTACGCCACGCTCCGCAAGGAGCCGGGCGGTCTCCTCGTCGATGAGGTTTCCGTGCTCGATACATTTAACCCCGCACTCGACGGCGCGCCGCACGGCACGAGCGGTGTAGGCGTGCGCCATCACGTAAGTCCCGGCCGCCGCCGCTTCCTGAACCGCAGCACGGATTTCATCTTCCGAGTACTGGGTGTTGGTGATGGGGTCGTTGGGCGAAGCGACACCGCCCGACGCCATTATCTTGATTTGAGAGGCACCTTTCAGGAGTTCTTCGCGTACTGCGAGGCGCATCGCCTCGACACCATCGACCACCCGAGCAATCGCTCCCTGACGTCCCAGGCACCCGCAGGCATCGTCAAGCTTGTCATTGCGCTGACGGAAGTCGCCATGTCCACCGGTCTGCGATAACGCCTTGCCCGAAGACAGGATGCGCGGGCCCCAAAGCACGCCGCTGTTGACAGCATCGCACATTGCAAAGTCAGCGCCACCTGCATCACGAACGGTGGTGAACCCGCGATTCAGCATGCCGCGTAGGATGGGCAACGTTTTAAGCGCAGCCAGGAAGTTTGGCATCATCGCGTTAGCGCCCAGATTCGCATTCGACGCGACGACGTGGACGTGCAGGTCGATGAAACCCGGCAAGACGGTACGCCCGGGAAGACTTATCCTGCGGGCATCGACAAACGACGAAGGTATCTGTCCTATTGCCGCAATCCTCCCGTCGGCGATGCAGACATTAGTGTTCGTCTCGCGTTTCTTCGTTGCGGGGTCGAAAATGTTGACCCCTTCGATTACCAACATGTTCATGTGAATTTCCTCAAGCCTGGTGTGGCTTTGTCAGCGAGATGCCGAGCAGGCTAACCACCGCGGCGAAGACGATGTAATAAGACGCAGACTCGGCGTCACCCGTGTGTTGGGTAAGCCAAGTGATGATGAAAGCGGCAAAGCCACCGAAGATGGTCACGGCGCCGTTGTAGGCCAAAGACAATCCGGTCGCACGGACGCGGCTCGGGAACATTTCCGTGAAGAGAGCCAGAATCGGGCCGGTGTATGCCGCAATCAGCACGCCGAAAATCGCCTGGAAGGTCAGCAGCGTGGCAAAGTCGGGCGATTTAATCAGATGAGAGAACAGTGGATAGCTGGCAACCAGAATAACGAGCGCAGCGACCGAAAGGACCCGCCGCTTGCCGACCTTATCCGCCAGTGCCCCGAACACGGGCGCCATGACCATCTGCACGACACCGCTGACGACGCCCGACGTGAAGCCCTCACGCTGGGTCATGTGCAGATACTTCACAACATAAGTCGGGATGTAGAACAGGATGACGTACGTGCAGACGGTCCACAGTACGACCATCAGCAGGCTTGAGAGCACCTGGCGCGGATACTCGCGAATGACGTCACGCAGCGGCGTGTTGGTGTGACGCTTCTCCGATATGAACTCGGGCGTTTCCTCGATTTTCAGCCGGATGTAGTATCCAACCGGGGCCACCAGCATGCCGATGAAAAACGGAATACGCCATCCCCATGCGGTGAGCGATTCGGCCGACATGCTCGACGTGATAAGCGTACCGGAAAGGCTGCCGATGACCACGGCGAAACCGATACTCGTCTGAATCCAGCTCGAATAGAAAGCACGACGTTTAGCTGGAGCATGTTCGGTCAGGAACGCAGTAGCGCCGCCCATTTCACCGCCAGCGGACAGACCCTGCAGCAATCGCGCGATGACGATAAGACATGGCGCGGCGATGCCGATAGATTGATACGTAGGAGCGAAAGCAATGATGCCCGAGCCGAGCGCCATAATGAGCATGGCGAGCGACAGCGCTCGCTTGCGACCCACCTTGTCGCCGTAGATGCCGAAAGCGATGCCGCCGAGCGGTCGCATCACGAAACCAACGCCAAAAGTAGCCAGCGATAGTAGAAGCGACGTTGTCTCGTTGCCTGCGGGAAAAAATAGCTTACCGATGGTTGCAGCGAAGAACGCGTATCCGGAAAAATCGAACCATTCCAGACCGCTGCCGATGACGGTGGCCAAAATCGCCTTCCGGCGCGTTGCCGTCCTTGTGGGCGGCTCGCTCACCAGTATGCCGTTTGATGCACTCGTTGCCATTTAGACCTCTCTGGATTGTCGCTTTGCGAGATGAGCGTCCGTGATTCGTTACGCAATCAATGTAATTTTTGGCGTGACGGCCGCATAACGCTAAATTCGCAAACGCGCTTGCAAAAAACGCAACCGCGTCCAGAGGCTTGCAAGCGGGGGGCGTCACAAAGCGGGTGTCTGGCTAATTACCCACTCGCGGAACCGACGGGCGGCTGGTGTTTCCGCACGCTCTGATGGCCACGTGACAAAGTAGGAGCCGCCCATTGTGGCGTGAGAGTCCGATGCCCTGACGAGCGCGCCGTGCTCGAGGAGCGGGTCGATAACCCGGTTCCAACCGAGCGCGACGCCCTTGCCATGCGTCGCAAGCTGGACAATGAGTGGGTAGCTGTTGACGATGATGGTTTGATTGAGTGCTGGTCGTTCAAGTCCCGCCTTTTCGAACCAGGTGTGCCAGGACATCCAGCTCCGCTCTGCGTCCTCAAGAACAAGCAGCGTGCAAGTCAGCAGTTCCACCGGCTTCAGTTTGCGCCCATCGAGATAAGTAGACGAACAAACCGGAAAGACCTCTTCGTCGAAAAGCTTCCGTGTGTGCGTCCCGGTAACCTCGGGGTTGCGTAGATAGAAAATGCCGACGTCGTATTCCGCTGGCGAGACGGCTCCAAAGTGGTCCCGCACAATGATGCGCAGGTCCACATCGGGATTCCCGTCGATAAACGAGCCGATTCTGGGCGCGAGCCAGAATGCCGAGATACCAGCTGAACAGGACACCGTGAGGCGAGACCTGACAACGCGAGCCATCAGACTCGAGGTAACGCTGGTGCACAGCTCCAACATGCGCCGCACATCCACCGCATAGGTTTCCCCTGCAGGCGTGAGCCTTAGGGCGTTGTGCTGCCGCACGAACAGCCGGCGCCCCAGGAAATCTTCGAGTTGAGAAATCTGCCGGCTCACAGCACTGGTGGACAGGTGCAGTTCCTGCCCCGCGCGAGTGAAGCTCAAATAACGGGCGCTAGCCTCGAATGCTTGCAGACATGCGAGTGGAGGCAACGGAGAAAGAGCCATAGCGTTCGGCGGACTATCCAGTTGTAGTAGAGCACAGGATAGCCCAACGACGTCAGCCGACGGTCATGAGTGTCCGCAGACAGCTTCACGGCCGTAAAAGGCACTTGGATAGCGGCTCGAACGGACCGAATAAGAATCCGAGGCCGCCTGATATCCACATTCATCGCGCGGTGCCGGACCGAGCGCTCCGCGGAAACTTGCGATTGGCGCCTGGGCCCAAACCATCTTGTGGCGACCACAGAAAGTCGAGTCGAGGCCATCGTGGCGCAGAAAAATGATTCTGCTTTTTGTCTGCAAGCGTCGTCGATTGCGTGCGGAGTCTGCCAGCACGGCCGGCATAAAGTGGGCTCCGTTCACTTCGACACTAAACAGACTGCCATCAGCGAGCATCCGCTCAACTTGCTTCCCATTCGCGCGAATGCGCGCTCTGAGGTCGATGAGGGGCGCCCTTGCCGTCGCGGATGAGCTTTACGACATACTTCGGCGTCACATTCAGTATTACCGCAACTTGCGCGACGCTCAAAGCTTCATTCATTTCTACTCCCATAGGCACAGTGGGTGAACCGGCGTGGTCAACGGCTTTGAACTCTGCGGCAATGCCGTCAAAAAAATTCGATACGCATTCGAGCCGTTGCGCCGTAAGTTGCTACCAGTCCAACAATGTCCGCAACCGCTCAATGAGCCAATCTGTCTCGACAACGCTAGTCCATCCTTTGCATTTGATGGCCCGCTTTATCCGTTGCAGAGTTTCTTCTCGCGAGTGGTGTGGGTACTTGTCTGCGTCTTTATGTGCTGTTTCGATTAGCTGCTGCGCGAGGTCTTCGCAGATGGCCCATCGTGCGCAGCGCTCATCGTCCGTTTGTCCGACGATAAACTTGCCGTCAATGGGTTCGGAAGCAGCCAGAGTCGACCAGGTGTGTGAGGCAGTGCTGGTAGATATCTCTGGCGACCGGCGAACGGAAATCGAGGCGCAGATTCGCAGAACAACGCGGTCACTGAACCCGGCGCGACGGCTGGACCCAACGTCTGTTCGAGGCATCGAGCGATGTCCAGGGCACGGGTCGAAAGCATCACGCGCTGCATCACGTCAGCTCCGCCACCATTCGTCTTGAGCCATAGCGTCGTTGACTCCACCAGATGTTCGACGGATAGCCACTCGCCCGTCATCTGCCGCGCGAGAAGATGAGATACAACGAGATAGGTGAGCAGTTCGGCGCGAGCGCGCAGGTCCAGGTTTAGCGGGTTGCTCATCGCAATGACATCGATGTCTGACGCTCCAATCCGACATTGTAGATGTACCTGACCAACGCCTGTTTCGATGTCACGCTGTTCGGACTGTTCGTCGTTCGCAGATGAATGAACTCCGGTTGCAACAAAAAGCATGGCCGTCGTAAGTGGCGGAGCGGCACACCGCAATGAGGTTGGGCCCGGAAACCCTTGAGGCCCCTAAACGACAAAACGAGGAGGAAGTCGACCCACCAGATTGACGTTCAAAACACATCCCGGGTGGGTCAATTTTAGGTGCAAAAAATGGGAGTGCGGAAAGGCTCGCGAGGCCCGCTGCTGTGATACGTTTCGCTGGAGGCACTCGAGCTTGCCTTTCGGCCAGGTGTTTTGTCCGTGGCGACTCGCTGACTTTGCTGCTCTAGGTTCGTCGCCTATGGCGACGAGAACTCGGCGATGAGGGCTTGATTTCACGCTCGGCTTCATGCCGCGGTTTAACGCTACCAAAAAGTGCCCGACTGTCAGGGGCTACCAGTCCGCGGTGTGGAATGGCAGCGCGCCGTCCATCCAATCGGTGTTGGCCGCATCGTGACTTTTTTGCGCCTTTGAATCATCATGCTGGCGACAGTAGATGGCAGCTGTCTCAGGGGGGAAAGCAACGTCCTCGGCGACGTTCCATTCGTCTAGTGTCGACATTTCGCTTTCCAGCCTCGATAAGTCAGGCTACCCGCTCACCAAATCATTTAACCGCGCTGGGCGCACTGTTCAACACGTCCTTTGCTTTCGCAATCACCGGAGCATCGACCATCTTTCCGTCGACGCTGATGGCGCAGCCGTCACTCTTCTGCACCGCCGACATCACACGTCGTGCCCATTCCACCTCTTCCGGGGACGGACCGAAACCGGCGTGCACGTGCGCCACTTGCTTGGGGTGAATGCATAGCTTCGCCCGGAACCCCGGGTTTCGAGCGCGAAGCGTGTCCCGTAGAACGAGTTCTGCGTCATCGATTGCTGCCGTGACCCCATCGACGGGTGGCGCGATGCGGGCGATTCGGGACGCAAGCGTCAATTGCGAGCGGAAGTAGGCGAGTTCGTCGCCGTCACCTCTGATGCCGGTATCGACCTGGAAATCCAGAGTCCCGAACATGAGGCGCTCAACTTTTGGAGCTTTCGCAAGCGCAGTCAGGTCGCCAAAGGCCGCCGCCGTTTCGATGAGCGGCAACAATACTGTGCCATCGCCGAGTTCCTTTGAGAGGCTGGCAAGAGCGTCGGCTCGTTCTGCCTTTGGCACGACAATTCCGGGAAGATTCTCGATTCTGCGTAGAGCGGCAATGTCTTCCCGATACCAATCGGTAGCGGGAAGACTGCCTTAACGGAGCTCGATTCGATTTGGGAGCTTGAGCTACCTTTAAGTACGCGAAGCAAGCTCTTCGCAGTAACGCGCCTCGCTGAGTGGGAAACCATTGATGCAACGGAATACCTCGCGGAGATGGGAATCGCGACCGACCTCCCCGGAAACCGCCATCAAGCATTTTCGATAAATCACAATGGGTTAAGACTTATCATTCCGGCGATTCTCATGCTGAAGGCGCTCTTCAAGCCGAACGCGACTGTTTTCCAATATCTCTTCAGACCGTCGGGGCTTGATTGCCTGCTGGCACCGGTGCCGAATCCCGGTTCGATGTCCGTGGCGTTACTCCCTACTCGCATCCGGCAACACATGCCTATCGCCGAACGTGGTCTTGCGCGGTTGCAATGGCTCTACTGCTTCCCGACCGCCCGCAAGGCGTTCGATTCTGTCTACACCAACGCGGCTCGTGGAGTCTTCGGTCTTGTCCTGCCCAATATAGAAGCAAGGATTTCGGTCCGGGGCGAATTGCGGGGACACACACTTTTGGTTTCAACGCTAACGATTAACTCGTGCCGCCCGTTGGACGCTCCGTTCGCGTGGGCCGGGATGCAACCTCAAGAGTTTGCCCTGACAAGCTACCGCCGGTTCGCGCAGTTGAATCCCGTGCTCAAGAATCCCGACCTCGTTGAGGGAGCGGCCGGCTGGGGATTGTCCGATGACGAGTGGTTTCAATTGGAACATCTGTTCCCGCCACGCGCAGGCCGAATCACTGGAGACCGCGCCCGACTGCTTATCGACGCAATCTTGCTTAAGCTGGGAACAGGCGTCGGATGGGGGCCGATGAATGCGCAATGCGGGACCACAGCCGCCGTGAGCTCTTACTACCAGGCGTGCCGCCGTTCCGGAACATGGGAAATCATTCAGGCTACTCTTAGGGAGACAAGAAGCCGCACTGCTTCGTCGAACTCTACAGCTTCCCACGATTGACTCGGAAGACAACGCTACCCCCGGATTCATCGAGCACAGAGACCGTCCAGTTGGACGGTCTTTTTTTGTGTCGCTATATAAACGAGAGCAAAGGTTCGGTCTAGGGAACGCAAGAAGGCGCTCCATGCGCCCTTGCGCTGGGACAATTTCAAAAGCGAGTAGCGGGACAGGTATCGATTGCGAATTCAATTTTTTGTCGTGCGGAGCATGGCCAGTTTTGATTGCAACCGTGTTTCTTTGCAATATTTACAATCCCCTGCTGCTCAACAAGATACGCGCGCGCGTTGGGACAGATATCGTTTGCGAGCCACCACTTCTAAACCATCCCCCTCCGGGCAATTCCCCATAAAGAACCGCCGTCGTCCGCCGATAAGACAAGGAACCTAGCTCCGCCCCGCACTGATTCGAGCGGCCTCATGGCAGTCAATCTTTCCGTTTCTGAGTCGATCCTCGCGACGCCGCCCGAACTCGGCGCAGCCGTGTGTCCGTCTATCCGCGCCCGTCTGTTGTCGACGCTTTTCGACAACCGGCGGCCGCTTGTCATGTCGATCGTCGCCAGCGCGTTCGTCGCCGCGGCGGCTTATGTGCGCCTGCATCAGCCCTGGACGATCGTCTGGCTGTTCGCCGACGTCTGGCTATTGCTAGGACGCCTGAGCATCATCCACGCTTACGTCGCGCATAGCCGCAAAGGACCGGCGAATCCGGGCCCGTGGGCCGCCGCCTACGCGCCGTTGTGCGTCGCGACGAGCCTCATGCTTGGGCTCGGGACGATGGGCTGCGTGCGCACCACCGACACCACGCTCGCAGCACTCGCCATCATGGTCGCCTCGGGCATCCTGGGCGGCGTCGCGTCGAGGAACGCCGCGGTGCCGCGCCTCGCGATCGCGCAGATATGCGTGGTGTCGATACCGATCGGCGTCGGCGCGCTGCTCTCGCCGACCGATGGTTCATGGATACTCGTACCGCCGCTGCTTCTGTATGTCGGGGCGATGACGTCCATCGTGCGGCGCCACTACCGCGGACTCGTCGCGCTGATGACCGCCGAGCAGAATCACGCCGAACTCGCGGCGCGTTTCGACGCCGCGCTCACGCACATGCCGCACGGTCTGTGCACGCTCGATCCCGCGGGCAAGGTGGTGATTGCGAATAGCCGCACGGCGCAGTTGTTCGGCACGAGCGTCGATATGCTCAAGCTGAATTTGCCGCTGCCGGAGTTCATCAGCCATGCCGGTTTTGCGCAGTTCGACGACGCGCTGCGTCAGCAGTTCGTCGAACGATGCACCGCCTGGCTGCAGGAAAAACGGCGGCCGCTGGCGCTCGAATTGCGCAACGGACGTCAGTTGGAGTTACGGCGAAATCCGGTGCCCGACGGCAGCGCGGTCGTCATCATCGAGGATGTGACGGAACGCCGCCAAAGCGAAGCCAAGGTGCTGTATCTCGCCCGCCACGATTCGCTGACAGGGCTCGCGAATCGGCGCGAACTGCGCGAGTGTCTCGACCGAATCCTGTTGCGGAGTCACACGCGGCGCGAAACGCGCACGGCGGTGCTGTACCTGGATCTCGACGGCTTCAAGCAGGTCAACGATCGGCATGGCCATACCGCCGGCGACGAGGTGCTGGAGACGGTCGCGGCGCGCCTGCGCCAGACGCTGCGCCACGGCGAATTCGCGGCGCGCCTCGGCGGGGACGAGTTCGCTGTGATCGTCGAAGAGGCGACGCTGAGCGCGATCGTCGCCATCGCGCAGCGCGTGATCCGCGAAATCGCGAAACCGTATACGCTCACGACGGGCGGCACGATCAGCCTCGGCACGAGCATCGGCATTGCGCTGGCCGAGCCGCACGAACCTGTCGACAGTCTCATCCGGCGTGCCGACGAGGCGATGTACAGCGCGAAGAACGCGGGTAAAGGCACCTATCGGATTGCTCGGAACGACGGCGAGTTGGAGACGGACGCGGATTACGACGCGAGCGTCGGCGCGGCGTAGAGCGGTGCGGCGTAGCGACGGGACGCGCGGTTTGGCGCGAGGGCTGTAGCTGCGGCGCGGCGAGATTTACGTCGTTCTGGCTCGGGCCGCTTGGTTCGGCTCGCCAGGCTCGATGCGCCGGAGTCCGCTTGGGTCCGCTGATCCGCTTGCGTCCACTGATCCGCTTTGGTCCACTGGTCCGCTTGGGTCCGCTTGGGTCCGCTTGGGTCCGCTTGGGTCCGCTTGGGTCCGCTTGGGTCCGCTTGGGTCCGCTTGGGTCCGCTCGGGTCCGCTCGGGTCCGCTCGGGTGCGCTTGGTCCGCTCGCTCCATTCGGTCCGCTCGGTCAACGTTCGTCCGCCTCGATCCGCATCAGTCCGGCTACGTCCGCCCCACCCCACCTACTTACTAGCCGCCCCCTCGGACGCCGCTGCGCCCATCGCCCCCTTCTTCTGCTTTTTCATGGGTTTGTGCGACGAGCCCATGCCGTCGGACGGCGAGGCCATCGTCCCGCTTGCATTCGGCGTCGGCATGCCGTTGCCGCCCTGTCCCGCGCCGGCGCCACCGCCGGCGTTCGTTGCCGCTCCTTCCGCGTAGACCGCGCCCGACAAACCGAGCATCAACGCCGACATCACGACGCCTTTCGTAGTCACTCGCATGATGGCCTCCTCCATTGCAATGCGCTGGTTGCAGCCCGTGTGCAACACCTGGCGCATGCAGCGACGCAATCCGCGTGCCGCCGCCCGACGCGCAAGTGGCCAAAGCCCGCCGGTCGGCGGCTCCGGGCGAGCAGGAAAAACGGCGTATTTCCCCCGGATTGACCCGCCTCGCCGCGTGCACTAACAATCCGATATGCATATCGGCGACGCTTATCCGGCGATGCCCGCCAGCGACGCCGCGCGCGAACGCCGAAGTCAGTGGAGGACGCCATGATGCTCACGAGACTTGCCGCCGTCGCAGCGTGGACCCTCGTGATTGCGGGAACGGCCTACGCGCAGGGGACGGACGCAGGCGCAGGCCGCTCGCGTTCCAACGCCGGCTCGACGGGCGGCGCGCGGCCGCAAGCGCCGCAGTCCGCAGCGCCTCCCACGCCGGCGTCCCTACCGACGACCGGCAGCACGTCGCTCTTGCCCGGCGCGGGCCTCATCATCGCTCCCGAGGACGGCGCGAGGCCGCCACGTCCCGAGGCGTCGCCGGGCACGCCTGCCAACCCGAGCGGCCTCAAAAAGCCCGACTGAGAATAGGCCAATTGGAGGCCAATCGAAGGCTTAACGAATGGCTCCATCGAGCGGACTGGCCGCCAAGCCGGATCACCGCACCGCCGCCCTCACCCGCCCCCTCACAACAACGCAACCACCCGCACGTCGCCCTGTTCCGCGGACGCCACCACCTTCTCGCCGATGCGGCGGAACGTGATCGACACTGACGCGTCGCCGACCCGCAGATCGCCCAGCTCAAGCCAGTCGATGCCCTCGGGCAGCATCGGCTGCTCGATCAACACCTCGCGGCGTTCGGCGTCGATGGTGATGCCAAGACATGCCTCGAGCATCATGAACGGCGAGCCGGCCGCCCACGCCTGCGGCAGACACGCGACCGGGTAAGCAGTCGGCGGCTCGCCGCGCCGGCGCGGGAATCCGCAGAACAGCTCCGGCAGACGCATGTCGAAATTGACCGCTGCCTGAAACAGCGCCTGCAGCAGCCGCACCGCCGCCGCCTTGCCGCCGTAGCGCGACAGGCCGCGCGCGCAGATCGCGTTGTCATGCGGCCAGACCGAGCCGTTGTGATACGCCATCGGATTGAACCGCGACTGACTCGCGGCGAGCGTGCGCACGCCCCAGCCGGTGTGAAAGAGCGTCGAGTCCAATGCGCGCACCACCGATTCGCCGCGTTCGCGCGAAGGCAAACCGAAAGCCAGCAGATGCCCCGCATTCGACGCCATCACGCGGCACAATTCGCCGTGGCCGTCGAGCGCGATGCCGTAGAAGCCCGACTCTTCCATCCAGTATTTTTCTTCGACGCACTCGCGCAGCTTTTTCGCCCGCGCCTTGTATTGCGCGGCGGCGTCGTGCATGCCGCGCAGCTTCGCGTAGTGGGCCATCGTGTCGAACGCCGCGCTCGCATACGCCTGCACTTCGACGAGCGCGATCGGGCCATCGGGGAAGCGGCCATCGGCATGGAACACCGAATCGTGGCTGTCTTTCCAGCCCTGGTTCGCGAGGCCGCCGTCCGACTCGCGCTGATAGTCGAGCAGCCCGTAGCGGTTCTTGTCGCACACGCCCGCGACCCAGCCCGCCGCGCGCTCGAGCGCCGGCCACAATTCGTCGATCAGACCGACGTCGCCCGTGCGCGCCGCATAGGCGCCGGCCAGCACGATGAAGAGCGGCGTGGTGTCGACGCCGCCGTAATACAGCGCGAACGGCACTTCGCCGGTGGCGGCCATTTCGCCCTTGCGCATCTCGTGCATGATCTTGCCGGGCGCGGCATCGCGAAACGGCGAGTTCTCCTGCGCCTGATGCTCGGCGAGAAAACGCAGCACGCCCGCCGCCAGTTGCGGCTGCAACCACAGCGTCTGCAACGACGTGATCACCGCATCCCGGCCGAACGGCGTGGAGAACCACGGAATGCCCGCATACGGATACGGGCCGGTCGCAAGGTCGGTGGTCAACAGGCCAAGGTCCGCGAGCGAGCGGTCGATCCACGCATTGAAGAGCGGATTGCTCGAGCGCACGCGCGCGGTCACGCGCCGCCGCTCGCGCATCACGAGGTGCGCGTCGACCAGCGCCGCGCGCACCGCCGCCCGGCCGACCCGCGGGCGCTCGGTGTCGATCTGCGACATATGCGCTTCGCTCAACGGATGAGTCGGCGACGACACGCCCGCGCTCGGCGCATCGGGCGTCTTCGAGACTACCTGAACCGAGACCGACAGATAGATCGACACGCACGCCTGCGCCGGCAGCGTGACCGTGTAGTCGGCGCGATCCGCAAACAGCTTGTCGGGCCGCGGCGCGAAGGCGATCTGCACATTGCGCGCCACATCGTCGAGCCCGAGATAGCCGAGCAGCACTTCGTCGTTCTCGACGCGCGCCGGCTCGATACGCCCCTGCTTCGCGCGGCTCAGGCCGCGCACCTCGAACATGTCGCGGAAGTCGCTGGCAAAGGAAATGGACAGCGGCACGACGGCGTCGCTCGTGCCGTAGTTGGTGAGTTCGATGGCTTCGTTCAACACCGTGCCCGACAGCACGCGCACGCGCTCGACGTGGATCACGCCTTCCGGCGTGCTGGCGCCGCCGAGCGGCGGCAACGGGCGGTTCGTCAGATGCGCGGTGAACGACGTGTTGTCGCTGCTGACGCTGCCCGAGAGCAGCGACGGCGCGCGGCCGCCGAACGTCAGGCGCAGTTGCGAGAGGACGCGCGTGTCGTTGACGAAGAGGCCGTCGTCGACGCCCGTAATATCGCCGAGAGGATCGTTGACGATGAACGTGTCGCCCGACTTCAGCACATGCTGCGTGGCGCTTGCAACGTTGAGATTTTCCGTCGGGATGAATACGCCGTCCGGCTCGGATTCGCGGTGATCGATTCCGCCCGAGTGGGACAGGCCGCCGAGGGCTTCAGGCTGCTGCATCAGGGTCGCTCCTATGGTTCGCTGCTGCGTATGCTTCGCTTGCGGTTGCCGCCGGTCGGTGCCCGTTCGTGCTCATTGGTGCCCGTTAGTGCCCGGCCGCTTCCGATTGTAGAAGCTCTCGTCTCGTCAGACGAACTTATCGCAGGCGAGTTTCGGTTTTTTTTCAGTGGCATGCGACGTGCAGGCAGGCGCGATGTAAGGGACGAGATGGCCCGCTAACCGAAACAATGTTTTGCTGGCGCGGCACTGAGTGCTTGAGGGGTGCGTCTGCGATACTCGCTTCGTGTTTCGCTTGCCCGGCGAACACATCGCTGTCTTTGGCCCGCTGTAGAGGCGGGCCTTTTTTAATCAGCCAGAGCAGTCAGCCGAAAGAACAGGAAGAACCGAATGAACGCCTCTCTTGAAACGCTTTTTCCGGACCACGTCCATCGCGACGACAGCGCGGTTAGCGCGCTGAACCATCAGGACATCGTCGTCGCGTTGTCGGCGGCTTTGAAGACGCAGGATGTCGCGGTGCTGCATATGCTTTATCCGCGCACCGACGCGCGCACGCATCGCAGCCTCGATGCGCTCGTCGATGTGTTGCATGGACACGGTCTGCACGAAGTCGCCGATCTCATCGCGCACGAAGCGCACTATCTGCTGTTCAAGGACCCGGCGAAGGCGTGGAAAGCCTTCCACGAAATTCGCAACGACTCGCTCGCGATCGGCGTGCATCTCTACTATCACGGTCTCGTCGGCGAGGCAGCGGAACTCGCGCTCGACAAGGATGCCCATCGCAAGGGCTGACGAAGCCGCGCGGAACGCTCACCGGTGATTCGCCGCGCGAGCGAGCGAGTGAGTGAGCCTGCGTGCGTGCCTATTTATGCAGGCACTGTCGCGCGCTGCCGCCCGATTGGCCTTCGACTCATTCGCAAGCGAATTCGTCGACCATGCCGGTCGCGGCCGCGGCGCCCGCGCCGCGCACGGCGCAGGTCAGCGGTTCGTCGGCGACGCGCACCTCGAGACCGAGCTCGTTCGTGAGGCGCCGCTCGAGATTGCCGAGCAGCGCGCCGCCGCCGGTCAGCACGATGCCGTTGTGCGCGATATCCGTGATGAGTTCGGCCGGCGCCATTTCAAGCCCGCGCTTCACCGCGCCGATCACCTGGCGCAGCGGGCCTTCGATCGCATCGGCGATATCGTGGTTGCTCAGTTGGACCGTGCGCGGCAAGCCGTCGTCGACGCTGCGCCCGGTCGCGTTCATGTGCTCGGCGGGCACGTCGCGCACGGCCGTGCCGATGTTCTTCTTCACGTGTTCGGCGGTCTGCTCGCCGAGCAGTACGCCATACAGATTGCGCACGTAACTGACGATGGCCATATCGAAGCTGTCGCCGCCCACGCGGATCGAGCCGCTGTACGCGGTGCCGCCGAGCGAGAGCACGCCGACTTCCGTCGTGCCGCCGCCGATATCGACGACCATCGAACCGGTCGCCTCCGTCACCGGCAAGCCCGCGCCGACCGCCGACGCCAGCGATTCGCCGATCAGGCTCACCTTCCACGCGCCGGCCGCGACTGCCGCTTCCTTGATTGCGCGGCGCTCGACCTGGGTCGCGCCGGCCGGCACGCACAGCGTGAACGCGGCGCGGCGGCTGAAGAATTGCCGCGGACGCGCCATGTCGACGAATTGCCGGATCATGTGCTCGGCGGCGGAAAAGTTGGCGATCACGCCGTGGCGCATGGGCCTCACGGCTTCCAGATTGCGCGGTGCGCGGCCAAGAAGCTGGCGCGCCTCGGCGCCCACCGCCGTCACGCGTTTCGGACCGCCCGCATGATCCTTCTCGAAACAGACGACCGACGGCTGATTCAGCACGATGCCGCCGTCGTCGGTATAGATCAGCGTGTTGGCGGTGCCGAGGTCAACGGTCACTGCCTGGCGGAACAGTCGATCGAAAAGCGGGTGATGCGGCGTCGGTGTGGCCATAAGAAGGCTCTGTTATGTCGCTCGGTAGCGTCGCGCTCGCGTCGCCGATTCGCGTCGTTATTCCATTCGCGGCAGTGTGAAAATGCGCCCCGTCGCCCAGCCCGCGAGCATTGCGCAGTCCCGCGACGGGCGTGATTTTCGTGCTATGAGCAGTTAACGGCAAGCCGATCAATAACTTTAGCCCCGCTTTTCGTGCGGACGTATCAATCGCGCGACAATGCGCCGAGCGTGCGCTCCAGCGCGGCCTCGCCGAGCGCGACGCCGTCCGCGCTGATCGTATGGCCGACGCCCGGCAATGCGTACGCATCCACCGTGTAGCCGGCCGCGCTGAACGCGTCGGCTGCATGTTCGAGCGCCTGCACCGGGATCACCTCGTCTTCCTCGCCGTGAATCAGCGTGAGCGGCGTGCCGTTGCGCGCGAGCACGGGCGACGCGAGCCGCCCCGAGTACGCGACGACGCACGCGGCGCCTTCCGCGCTCGTCGCCACATGATGCAGCGCCATGATCGAACCTTGCGAAAAGCCGACTAGCGCAAGGCGTCCGAAAGCAAGCTGCCAATGCGCGAGCTCCGCTTCGAGCATGCGCCGCATGGCCGCGTACGCGGTCGTCGCGCGCGCCTCGCGGTTCGCCTCGTTGATGTCGCGCAGACTGAACCACTGACGGCCGCCGAAGCCGCCGTCGAAGGGATCGGTGCCGTCGAGCGACGTGAAGGCGATGTCCGGCAGACGCTCGCTCCAGATGTCGGCGAGCGGCATGAGGTCGCGCGCGTTGCTGCCCACGCCGTGCATCAGGACCACGAGCCCTTTGGCGGGCGCCTGCAGCGGCGCACGCCGCCAGCCATGTTCGAATTGTTCCCAGGCCATATTGCTTTCCTTTCCTTTTTGCTTCAATTGATTCGCGGTTGGTTCGCGGTTGGTTCGCCGTTGGTTCGCGGTTTGATCACGTTTAATGGCGATTGATCGCGCCGCGCTCGACGTCGCGCTATGCGGTTTGGTTCTGTCCAGCCGCGAGCATACGCTGTCGGCTTCGTTCACGGCGCGTTGCAATGCCCGCAGCGGCGACGTCGAAAGATGAATACAGGTATGCTTTTGCGAGCATCCAGCGGACCCGCCGCGTAATACGGCCACACGCAAAGCCGAGCGCGAGGTCCGCGGCATATCGATCCGGGAGAATGTCTTGAGCCAATCCACGTCTGCGGAGTCGCCCGCGCCCGCGCCCACTTCCGCGCCGCCCGCGCCTCCGCCGCCGCTGAAAGGCGGCCAACTGGTGCTGGCGACCATCGCGGTCGCGCTTGCCACCTTCATGAACGTGCTCGACACGTCGATTGCGAACGTCGCGATTCCGACCATTTCGGGCAACCTGGGCGTGTCCGTCGACGAAGGCACGTGGGTCATCACCGTGTTTGCCGCGGCGAATGCCGTGTCGATTCCGCTCACCGGCTGGCTCACGCAGCGCATCGGCCAGGTGAAACTGTTTGTCGGCGCGATCCTGATGTTCGTGATCGCGTCCTGGCTGTGCGGCATTGCGCCGACGCTGCCGATCCTGCTGCTCGCGCGGGTCTTTCAGGGCGCGGTGGCGGGCCCGCTGATTCCGCTGTCGCAAGCCATTCTGCTCGGCTCGTATCCGAAGGAAAAAGCGTCGACCGCACTCTCGTTATGGGCGATGACCGCCACCGTCGGTCCGATCGCGGGTCCTGCGCTCGGCGGCTGGATCACGGACAGCTATAGCTGGTCGTGGATCTTCTATATCAACATTCCCGTTGGACTGTTCGCGGCCGGCGTCACGTGGATGATCTATCGCACTCGCGAATCGCCCACGCGCAAGCCGCCTATCGACGTGGTCGGCCTCGGGCTGCTGATCACCTGGGTCGCGTCGCTGCAGATCATGCTCGACAAAGGCAAGGATCTCGACTGGTTCGCGTCGCCGGTCATCGTGATTCTCGGGCTGACCGCGCTCGTCAGTTTCGCGTTCTTTCTCGTGTGGGAATTGACGGAAGAAAATCCAATCATCGATTTACGGCTCTTTCGCGAGCGCAACTTTCTTGGCGGCACGATTGCCATTTCCGTCGCCTATGGCGTGTTCTTCGGCAACCTCGTGCTATTGCCGCAATGGATGCAGGAGTACCTCAACTACCGTTCCGTCGACGCCGGCCTCGTCACCGCGCCGCTCGGCATATTCGCCGTGATTCTCGCGCCGGTGATGGGCCGCGTGCTGCCGCGCTCGGACGCCCGCATCATTTCGACGATGGCGTTTGTCGGCTTCGCAATCGTCTTCTATATGCGCTCGAAATACGTGATCGAAATCGACACCTGGCATCTCGTGATACCCACGCTATTGCAGGGCATTCCGATGGCATTGTTCTTCGTACCGCTGACGTCGATCATTCTGTCCGGACAGCCGCCCAACAAGATTCCTGCGGCGGCCGGCCTGTCGAATTTCGTCCGCGTGTTTTGCGGCGCGGTGGGCACCTCCGTCGCGGGCAATGCCTGGAACAATCGCACGGTGCTGCATCATGAACGGCTCACCGAACGCGCTTCCGTCGACAACCCGTTGTTCAATCAACAGATCGATTCGACGCAATCGCTGCTGCATCTGAATACGCAATCGGCGCACGCGCTATTCGATTTCACCGTGAATACGCAGGCCGCGATGATGGGTCTGAACGACATCTTCTTTGTATCGGCGGTCATCTTTATTCTGATCATTCCGCTGATATGGATTACGCGGCCCGCCAAAGGCGGCGGCGGGGATGCAGCCGGCGCGCATTGACCGTATCACGCGTATCGCACGTATCGCAGAGCGCAATCGAACCGTTCGCGGATGCTTGCCAGTAGAATCGCGGCTCCACCGGATTGAGCCTCATGAACTACGCATCCATTCTCGAGCAGATTCATCGCGACTTGCGGCCTTATCTCGGCACGGGCAAAGTTGCGGATTACATTCCGCAACTGGCTAAAGTCCCCGCCGAGAGCTTCGGCATGGCAATCGTCACGGCGTCGGGCGAAGTATTCCGCACCGGCGAAGCGGACACGCGCTTTTCCATTCAGAGCATTTCGAAGCTATTCGCCTGCACAATGGCGTTCCGTCTGCTCGGCGACGCGCTATGGCAACGCGTGGGCCGCGAGCCGTCGGGCAATGCTTTCAATTCATTGGTCCAACTCGAGGCGGAGCACGGCAAGCCGCGCAATCCGTTTATCAATGCGGGAGCGCTGATCGTCACCGATGTACTGTGCCGGCGTTTCGTGCAAGCCGAAACCGCACTCGTCGAATTCATGCGGCGCGTAACGGGCGAGACGAGCATCGACTACGATTCGCGCGTCGCTCAATCGGAATTGCAGCACGCCCACCGCAATCGCGCGATGGCGCATTTCATGGCGAGCTTCGGCAACATGGAAATGCCGCCGGAAGTCGTGGTCGACGCGTATTGCCGCCAATGCGCAATCTCGATGAGTTGCGTCGAATTGGCAAAAGCCGCGCTCTTTCTCACCAATCACGGCGTTGTGCCTTCCACCGGCGAGCGGATTCTCGACACGAGTTCCGCGAAACGTCTTTCGGCACTCATGCTGACTTGCGGCACTTACGACGCCGCGGGCGACTTTGTGTACCGCGTCGGCTTGCCCGCTAAAAGCGGTGTGGGCGGTGGGATCGTCGCGGTACTGCCCGGAGAAATGGCGGTATGCGTATGGTCGCCGGGACTCGACGCAAACGGCAATTCATTAGCCGGTGTACTCGCGCTCGAATGGTTGACGACGCATACAGGCAAGTCGATCTTTTAAGCGCGAATGAGCGGCGGCGTACAGACATCAACGATGAATAACGAGTAAGCGAATAGCGCGGTGCCCGGTTTGTTTTTAAACGCAAGCGTTGCGTCGCGCTATTCGTTATTTGCTTTTCGTCTGTAGTTCGCAGCTTAGCAGGCCGGTGAAATACCTCATGTAGCGGTCATCCGGGACGCAGGGGTAAACGTTGAACTGATGTCATCAATGAGAGCGAGATGGAACGGATGCGTGGGCCAGATGGTTTTACCGAGTCAATGT
>Ga0307412_10000431_pt1 | contig 25291 bp, 29 predicted proteins | sample DK1Cmetagenome_3_FD_203823 | JGI IMG/M metagenome (GOLD analysis project Ga0307412, IMG submission 203823) | Maize rhizosphere microbial communities from greenhouse at UC Davis, California, United States - DK15-C-1 | ecosystem: Host-associated > Plants > Roots > Rhizosphere > Soil | place: USA...
GTGACGGCTTGGACATAGCTGCTGGAGCAAATTTCATTATCAAAACTTTCCAGATCTACTACAAGATTATTTTCTTCGATGAAATATTTGGTGATTTCTTCGCCTTTATTGTCGTAATAGCAAACCCGCATGATTCCGTCCACAACAAATCCGACCTGTCGTGCAATTTTTCCGGCTTCAGAAAAATATTCGTCTTTCGGAAGGTCAATTTCCTCTGCTTTACTTGCGATAAAGTCGATCTGCTGCTGATTAATATTTCCAAATCTTAAAATAAAATCGAATAGTTCTTTCATGAATGCAAGTTAATTAAACTAAGTTTTTTGGGATTTGTCATTTGGTAAAAAGTGATGAAAAAGGAAATTTAATAATAAATTATTGATCTTTCGGTTAATAATTTTTTACCGTCAATAGTATCCTGGCGTTCTATCCAATTGTTGTTTTTATCAAATTTTGTATATTTAAATGAAGAATTAATTACGGTAATAGTCCCGTTGGAATAGGAATTATCACTGGTTTTAATGATATTTTCATTCTTATCATATTCAATTTTTTTCTCGTAAAAAAGCTTATCATTGCTAAAAACCTTCATGCTTGTTTGATGGCCTTTTTCGTTAATGGTATTAATAGCTTTTTTAACTAATTTATTATCTACATAGCATTCCATTTCTCCGCCATAAAAGCCCAAAAGATATTTTTTGATAACCCAGTTTTCTAAAGTTTTTTCCTGATTATTTTTAATGGTGGTACCAATGATTTTTCCATTTTTATAATTGGGCATAGATTCAAATTGTATGGCATCATTTTCATCATATATATTATAAGTAAGTTCATCTCCAGAGGTGGAAAATTTATAATGATGATAAAAGCCATATAGTTTCTTTGTAGTATGCAAATCGCCTATTGTGTAGGATTTTATAGTAATTTCTTTTACTTTACCATTTAAGTTATGAGAAGTCCAGCCATTAAATTTATTATCCAGATTATCCTTTTTAGATTGACAATTTAAAATGATAAAAAAGCTTAAGAATACTATTGAATATATTTTCATATTAATTGATTTAAACATCCTTTATAAAATCTTCATATTCATAATAAAACCTCTCAAAGCCGTCCATTTTTTCAACAAAAAACTCAAAAATCTCCTGCCATGTATTTTTATTAAAAATAGAAACATTATGTTTTTCAACCCAGATTTTGGCGATCACTTTTCCGTTTTCCAAAGTAAAATATTCTTCTTTTTGGAAATCTCCAATAAAATCTTTCAGAATATCTTCAAGTGACCAGATCTTTTCATAATAAGCGTTCCGAAAAATCTCATCCTTCATTTCTATATCCAAAGAAACTTCCGCTTTTTTATTATCTGCATTGAATTTAAATGAAAAATCCTTGACTTTAGTATCATACAAAATCCATTTTCTGGGAAAAGACTTTCCAAAAGCCGTCCAAAATTCTTTTTTTAACTGCTGTGCCTCCTGTTTACTGAACATGGAACAAAAATAGGTATTTTGGCTGGAAGAATTGAGGCTGGAAGCCGGAAGTTAATATACGCATTCAGAAAATTCCATCCTCCATCTTCCAACTTCCATCCTTATTATTACACATTGAAACAATTTTCTTAAATTTGCTGTAATGTTGTCTAAAAAATCTCAATATGCTTTTAAGGCGTTGTCATATCTTGTGGAAAGGAGAAATGACGGCCCGATTCTTATTTCCGAAATTGCAGAACACAAGAAAATTCCATTGAAGTTTTTAGAAAATATTTTGCTTGAATTGAAAAAAGCAGATATTCTTGATAGTAAAAAAGGAAAAGGCGGAGGATATTTTTTCAAGGAAAACCCTGAAGACGTCCAGTTGGCAAGGATTATTCGCCTTGTAAATGGTCCAATTGCGCTTTTACCGTGTGTGAGCTTAAATTTTTATCAGAAATGTGATGACTGCAACGAAGATCATTGCAGCCTGCATGATGTATTAATCGAGGTTCGGGATGCTTCTTTAAATATTTTAGAGAAAAAAACATTGATGGACTTGGTAGACTAGCCAATCTCTTATTTTTCATAATTGCTTTACTGATATGTTTTTACAATAAATTTCTCTTATTGTGGATAAATAAAAGTGTGAAAAAATATCTTCTGCTTTGAAAATATTTTACTTTTACATCATTAAAAAAATAATATGAATTTATACGTAATTGCGCTTTTCAAGTTTAATGAAAATTATCTGATGGAAGCAGTGGAACTTTTTCAGGTTTTAGTAAGAGAAACCAGGAAGGAAGAAGGTTGTCTGCAATATGATCTTGTGGAAGATAAGGATAATAAAGGGACTTTTTTCATGGTGGAATTATGGGAAAGTGAAGAGCATCTGAACCGTCATAATGGGCAAGACCATCTGTTGAATTTTAGGCGTGATGTTTCAAAAATGCTTGAAAGCACGACTCAGGTTTATAAAGGAACTAAGATTTTGTAAGCAATAAGCTTTATGCAGGATGCAGTAAACTAATTTCTAATATCTAACTTCTAATAAGATAAAAGGCTGTTCACAATTTGTGGGCAGCCTTTATTAGAAAAAATAGAAAGTATTAAAATTTAGGTCTAATAAATCTTTACTTTTTTATGAACTTTGATTTTACAAGTGTTCCTTCGGCTGTTTCGATAAGAATATAGTAAACTCCTGTTTGAAGAGTACTGATATCGAAGCTTTGCCCGTTCAATTTACCTTCAGCCACTTTTTGTCCTAAAGCAGAATAAACCTGAATATTTTTAGGATCTTTTTTAGTTGCGAATTGAAGAGCGGTATTTTCTGTATTTATAGCAAATCTGATTTCTTCTTTTGATTTTACATTGTCAGAAATTGCTAAGAAAGCAGAAGTATTGTATTTTATATTATCAACAGCCAGTGCAGAGTGTGATGATCCTGGAAATGTTGCTATTGGGTTACGGAATCTAAACACGAGATACTGTTTTGTTGAAGCAGGTACAGTAATTGGTGCGACGGTAGTTGCAGCGGCTGTAGCTGGAAATGTGAATGACTGTAATAGCTGATATGATGCCGGTACACCAGTACCTGCATTAAGACTGGCCGGATCGTCTACCAAACCAACTTCAAGTGTGGAACCACCAGTAGGTGTTACCGAAAAGACTATTTGCTTAGAGCCATCCGGTGCTGCAATTTGAGGAGAAATCAGGAAAATGTCTGCAGCTAATGAACCGGCAGCATAAAACTGAGCATATTTATTTGCATTTGCCTGATCGATATAAATGTTATGTGCTACAGTAACTTTTTTAGTCCATCCATTAACAAGATTTTCATAATTGACAGGGGTAGATACAACTGCACTTTCAAAATTTTCATTAATCGTTGCTACTTGTGCATGAGCCGTAATAGCACCAAACATCAATGTTCCTAAAAGTAGTTTTAATTTCATAACGTTATTTTTATTTAGAATTATTCTACAAAACTATAAAATTATTTTTAATTGTTCTAAATAAAGTTTTATATTTGTCAAAAATTTTTTGCATCTATGAAGAAGAAAGTGCTTTCCATTCTCAGTTTATCCGCGGTTGTATGGATGAATGCCCAGGAAAAAGATTCTCTTAATCAGAAGAAGATAGAAGAAGTTGTCATTACCGGGCAATACTTGCAGCAGTCGATCAATAAATCTATTTATAAAGTTGAGGTAATTGATGCACAGCAGATTAAAAATATGGCGGTTACGAATGTAGCGGAAGTTCTTAATCAAAATCTTAACATCTTAATAGAACCCAACAAAGGCTCAGGAAATTCAAATGCCAATATTATGGGGCTGAGTGGCGAATACACCAAGATTCTTATAGATAATATCCCGGTGGTAAGTGATGAAGGAATGGGAAATCTGGTAGACCTTACAAAAATCAATGTTAATAATATTGAAAGAATTGAGATCGTAAAAGGCTCAATGGGAGTGGAATACGGAAATAATGCGGTGGCAGGAGTTATTAATATCATCACAAAAAAATCTTACAGTAAAAAATTCACCGCACTTGCTTCCGTACAGGAAGAAACGGTAGGAAAAGACTATGATTGGTTTAAAAAAGGAAACGGCCGTCACATTCAGTCATTAAATTTAGGATATAAAATCAATGACAGCTGGTCTGTCTCAGCGGATATCAATCATAATGATTTTCAGGGATATAAAGGTTCTCTCAACGGGTACAAATATTTCAACGAAAGCAATGATAAACTACGCGGCTACGACTGGCAACCAAAAGATCAATTGACTACAAACGGAACAATCCGCTACAGCAAAAACAACACAAGTTTTTATTATAAATTAAATTTCCTTTCAGAAAAAATTAATTATTATGATCCGATAGTGAGTGAACTTTATCTTGGAGGAGGAAACAGAACGTACACATCCAATGATATAGATTACAATACCAAAAGATGGATCCATCAGTTTAATATTCAGACTAAATTGGGAAGAATTCATTATAACGGTGATTTTTCCTTTCAAAGCCAGGAAAGAAAATCTCAAAAATATACTTATGATGTTCCGAACAGACAGGAATTGTCAAGAAATCCGGAACTTACTTTCTACAAATCTGATGTTCTGTATTCAAGAGGAATGTTCAGTAACTTTTTAAACAGCGAAAAAATCAATTTTCAACTTGGATATGAATTGGACAGAACAAAAGGTCTCGCCGATGCTTCCACTTTTGAAAGTAATAACAACGGCAAAAGCATTGAACGGTCAATATTCAGCTACGCCAATTTCTTATCCGCAGAATGGAGCATAAATGATTGGCTGTCATTGCGTCCCGGTGTAAGATTAGCTTTAAGCGACAAATTTGATTCTCAATATAATTATTCCGCGACTTTAAGATTTAAAACTTCTGAAAACTCAGACGTTCGTGCGGTTTTTGGTTCTGCAAACAGATTTCCGGTATATGATGAGCTGTACACTTTTGTGGTGGATAACAATCACGATATCAGAGGAAATGAAAAGCTGAAACCTGAAACAGGATATTCTGCGTCTTTATTCTGGGATTACGCTACAACAAATTCGAACGACTGGAAATTTAATTTCAGCCTTTCCGGAATGTATCTTGACGTAAAAAACAGGATTGAAGATGTAATTATCAACAACAGCCCGCTACAAATTACTTTTTTAAATGTAGATAACTATAAATCAATACTTTTTGGTGGCGGTATAAATGTCCGAAGAGGTGATCTTACCCTAAATGCGGGTGTTTCCGTAATGGGAATTTCCCAGGTTTTAAATACAGGAAATATTACCTCACCTGATGATTATAATTATTACGCAGAAGCAAATCTGGCAGCAAATTATACACTTCCGGCAACGAAAACCTTATTTGCGCTTTATTATAAATATACGGGAGCACAAAAACGATATACACACGTTGGAAAAGAAAATGATCCTATAGATCCGGGGCAATATATTTTGGGTGAAATTGGTGATTTTAATATGTTGAATTTTACCGTAAGCCAACCTTTCTTTAAAAATCATTTTGAAATAAGTGCAGGAATCAAAAATATTTTTGATGTAACCAGTGTAAGAAACACAATACAGTCTGGAGACGGACACAATGCAGCAGCAAATCAACAAAATCTATTCTATGGCAGAAGTTATTTTGCCAGGTTAAATTATAATTTTTAAATAAATTAAAAATGAAAAAAATACTATTTTGCTTATTAATAGGTACATCTTTTATATCGCAGTCTTGTATTAATGATAATGAAGATCCTGTTGCAGTCACACCTTCGGAAGGAGCAAGAGTAGAGCCGGGAGTTGGGGGAGCCACTCAGCCAAACCAGGTTTGGATCGACTTAAGCGATTTTGATGCATTAAGTAAAAAACCAAAAGAAACTCTTACAAAAAGAACGGATTGGGACTTGGCATTCTATTCCGGATCTGCTTTTAAAGTAGTTTTAAACTCATCAATTATGATGGCCGCGGCGAAAATACCAAATGTTACAGATTTTAATCAGGTAACGGAAGCGGCTGTTTCTACATTAAAAACTCAGGTTCAGGTAGCGAATTTCAATCCTGCAAATACAGTTTATATTGACGATGTAAGCGGGAATTTTCCATCTGGCTATACCGCAATCGAAGAAATTAAAGCAAATGATTCTGAAAACGCGATCTATCTGGTGAATATGGGGAAAGAAATCTATACAGGTTCTGTACCCAATGGCTCGGTGACGACAGGTGGAGACAACAGAGGTTGGAAAAAAATACAGATTGTAAGAGCAGGAGATGGATACAAAGTGAAATCTGCTGATGTTGACGGCAACAATTATTATGAGGTCACAGTAACTAAAAATGTGGCTTACAATTATAATTTTGTTAGTTTAAAAGACAAAAAAGAAGTTTTTATTCAGCCGGAAAAAAAGAAATGGGATATCTGTTTCACCGTATTTACCAATACAATTACAGGAGCCGGAAGTTACGTTTATGCAGATTTTATTACGACCAATAATGTAGGAGGTGTCGGGGTTTATGAGGTAACTGTTCCTGCGCCTGCTTCGGGAGTTGAAGCTTATAATAGCTTTCAGCTTTCAGATATTGACCAGTCGAAATTCATCTATAATGATCAGCGTGTAATTGGTGCAAACTGGAGAAATCCTGTTGGAACAAACGGATTGGAAGTCTATGGCGACCGCTTCTATGTTGTGAAAGATCCTAATGGTTTTTATTTTAAGCTAAGATTTACAAGACTTACGAGTACAACAGGAGAAAGAGGTTATCCAGAATTCGAATACAAACCTTTATAAAATAAATCAAATAATAATATATCATGAAAAAATTCATTCTTGCAGCTTCTGTGCTTGTTGCAGTATATTCTTGCAAAAAAGAAGAAGGTGCTAAAAAAGAAAACACAACAGAAGTAAGTTCTGAAGCTCCAAAATCCAACAACAAAATCGTTACTCTAAACGGCGGAATTACAGAAATCGTAGCTGCTTTAGGTCACGAAAAAGAAATTGTAGGAACCGATGTTACAAGTACGTACCCGGAATCTTTGAAAGCTACAGCGAAAGATCTTGGCCACGTAAGATCAATGACAATCGAGCCGATTATGGCAGTATCTCCAACTTTGATTTTAGCTTCTGATAAAGATATTAACCCTGAATTATTAGGAAAAATCAAATCTTCAGGAATCCAGGCTGAGATTTTCAAGCAAGAATTCACCGTTGACGGAACAAAAAAGTTAATCGCTGATGTAGCAAAAGCTATCGGAAATACAGATTATCAGAAACTTAACGATAAAATTGATGCAGATTTAAAACAAATCCAACCAATTGCTAAGAAACCAAAAGTATTGTTCATCTACGCAAGAGGAAATATGTTGATGGTTTCAGGAAAAAACACTCCAATGGACGCATTGATCGGTCTTGCAGGAGGTGAAAACGCAGTGAAAGATTTCGAAGATTTCAAACCATTGACTCCGGAAGCGGTTGTAAAAGCAAATCCGGACGTTCTATTCTTCTTCACAAGCGGACTTCAAGGTGCGGGAGGAAACGAAGGCGCGCTTAAAATGCCGGGTGTTGCTCAGACGAACGCGGGTAAAAATAAGAAGATTATCGCAATGGATGGAGGCCTGGTTTCAGGTTTCGGACCAAGATTAGGAGAGGCAGCAGTAGGATTAAACAAATTATTAGTTGAAAACACAAAGTAAACTATATTTTTACATTATAATAAGTGCCATACTGCTGATTATCATTGCAGTATGGTCACTTAATACCGGAGTTTACGATTTTGGAGGTAAATCCGCGTTTGAAATTTTAGGAAAAATTATAAAAGGAGATCCAAGCCTTTCATTAAGTGATAAATATGTGGTTTGGGACGTTCGGGCAGCCAGAATTATCATGGCCATTCTTATCGGAAGCATGCTTGCCGTTTCAGGAACGGGATTGCAGGGATTATTTAAAAACCCCTTGGCGACGGGAGATTTGATAGGTTTAACATCGGGAGCGACTTTACTTGCCGCGATTTCTATCGTTTTAGGAGGACATTTCAAACAGTATCTTCCTGAAGCCGTACAATTTTCATTGGTAGGTATTTCCGCCTTTATCGGAGCACTTTTATCGATGATGTTGGTGTACAGAATCTCAACGAGCGGAGGAAAAACAAACGTAGTCATGATGTTGCTGACGGGGGTTGCTATCACCGCGATCGGTTTTTCAATAACAGGTTTTTTGATTTATATTTCAAAAGACGAGCAATTGAGAGACTTAACTTTCTGGAATTTAGGAAGTTTAGCTGCTGCAACTTGGACGAAGAACATTATTTTGACGATAGTTTTGATCATTTCATATTTTATTTTACTTCCTCAAGGTAAATCATTGAATGCGATGATGTTAGGAGAAAAAGATGCACAGCATTTAGGAATTAATGTTGAAAGATTAAAAAAACAGATTATCATCATAACAGCTTTAATGGTAGGAAGTTGCGTTGCGTTTTCAGGAACGATTGGTTTTGTAGGTCTTATCGTACCGTATATTTTAAGGCTTTTATTTAAATCAAATTATGCTTTCATTTTACCATTGTCAGCAATTTGCGGAAGTATTCTGTTATTAACGGCAGACACCTTCAGCAGAAGCATTGTAGAACCTTCTGAATTGCCGATCGGGATTTTGACGGCATTGATGGGAGGGCCGATTTTTATTGCAATTTTAATTAAATTCAAAAAATTACTGTAATGATTAAGGCGCACCAGATTAATTATAAACATAAAGAATTCCATATTCTGGATGGGGTAGATGTCTCTCTGGAATATGGCGAATTCCTTGCAATTGTTGGTCCCAACGGAGCCGGAAAGTCAAGTTTATTAAGTGTTTTGGCGAATGAAGTAAAATCAAAGCAAAAGATTTTATTTAAAAATAAAAGTATAAACGATTGGGAGGTTAAAGAATTATCGAAACACAAAGCAAAATTTTCCCAACATAACAGCAACGATATTCCTTTGGAGGTAAAAGATGTCGTGATGATGGGACGTTACCCGTATTTCGATGCTCAGCCGAAAAAAGAAGATCTCGAAGCCATGAATAATATGATGTATGAGACAGATATTTTTCATTTAAAGGACAGGGAATACAACACATTGTCGGGTGGAGAAAAACAGCGTGTTCATTTGTCGAGAGTCTTGGCGCAGTTGCAAAATGAAATCACTCACAAGCTTCTTTTCCTCGATGAGCCGTTGAATAATTTAGATGTTAAACATCAATATAAAGCGTTAGAGATTATTAAAAAATTCACTAAAAAAGCAAATTCGGCGATTGTTGTTCTTCATGATTTAAATCTTGCAGCACAATATGCGGACAAAATATTATTAATGAAATCAGGAAAAGTTTCTGCTTATGGAAGCCCACAAGAAGTTTTTACTGCTGAAAATATCAGTGAAGCGTACAATTTTCCGTGTACGATTTGCGATCACCCAATCACGAATAACCCAATGATTATTTTTGGATAAATGGAAAAAGAAGAATTAAAAATATTAGCTCAAAACCTGGCCAATCCGCAAGGAGAAAAAGGTATTGAAATTGGTGAAATGATGAATGCCACCAATATCGGAATGACGCTGGAAAGTATTAAAACACTTTTAATTGAAGATAATGAAGCCGTTCTTGAAATTGGCCATGGAAATGCGGCACACGTTAAAAGTATTTTAACTAAAGCTAAAAACATAAAATATACAGGAATTGATATTTCTGAAACCATACATAATGAAGCCAAAAGATTAAATAAAAACTTTGAAAATCAGGCTGGGTTTGTGTTGTACGAAGGGAAAAAATTGCCTTTTGAAGATGAAACCTTTGATAAAATTTTTACCGTAAATACCGTTTATTTCTGGAAAGAACCGGCTAAATTTTTAAATGAAATTTACAGAGTTTTAAAGGATAACGGAACGTTTGTACTCACATTCGCGCAAAGAAGCTTCATGGAATCACTGCCTTTCACAAAGTATCATTTTACTTTATACAATACCCATGAAATGGAAGAAATGGTTTCTAAAAGTCATTTTAAGAGAATGAAAGTCTCTGAAAAAAACGAATTAGTAAAAAGTAAAGCAGAAAACGAAACAATTAGAAGAATTTATACAGTTTTAACCATAAAAAAATAAAAATAATGAACACATTAGTTAATAATCTGAAGGAAAAGTGGGAAGCGTTAAAGGCTGGAAATCCACATTTGAGAATCAGAAATGCGGCTGCAGAACTTGAGGTAAGCGAAGCAGAACTATTGGCAACAAACGTAGGTGAAGGCGTTACAGTTTTGAAGCCGGAATTTAAAGATATTTTAACTGAAGTCGAAAAATTAGGAAAAGTGATGGCTCTTACGCGTAACGACGAGTGCGTTCACGAAAGAAAAGGTACTTACCTGAACGGAGATTTCAGCAGTCCGCACGCACAACTTTTCGTGGGTGAAGATGTCGATTTGAGAATTTTCCTTAATCACTGGAAATTTGCTTTTGCAGTGGTGGAGGGTGACAAAAAAAGTTTACAATTTTTCGGGAAAGACGGGTTGGCGCTTCATAAAATTTATTTAACAAAAGACAGCAATATTGAAGCTTTCGATGTAATTGTTGAAAAATTTAAGGTTGAAGATCAAAACCAGACTTTTGAATTTGAAGCAGTTGCTCCAAAAGCTTCTGAAAAAGCAGATTCTGAAATTGATGTGGAAGGTTTCCAAAAATCATGGACAGAATTGAAAGACACGCACGATTTCTTCATGATGACCAGAAAATTCGGGGTGAGCAGAACGCAGGCTTTGAGATTGGCTCCGGAAGGTTTTGCAAAAAAAATAGATAATGCTAAAGTAGTGAACGTATTGGAAGATGCTTCTGAAAAGAGCCTTCCGATCATGGTTTTTGTTGGAAACAGGGGAATTATCCAGATCCACACCGGAAATGTGAAAAAAACGCTTTGGCATCAGCAATGGTTCAACGTGATGGACCCGGATTTCAATCTACACCTTGATGTAACGAAAATCGCAGAAGTATGGATCGTGAAAAAGCCAACGGAAGATGGTGAAGTAACGGCTATTGAAGTCTTCAACAAAGAAGGAGATTTCATCGTTCAGCTCTTCGGAAAAAGAAAGCCAGGAATTCCTGAATTACAAGAGTGGAAAGACCTTGTAGCAGATCTGGAAAAATAAATAGTTAGATGATTTTATAAGGCCGTTTTGTTTTTTGCAGGGCGGCTTTTTGTTTAGGTAAAGTTGTAGATTTGCTTAAACCACAAAAGTTACAAAAGATTTTATCCCTTTTTAGTATTTTAAGTTTAATACATATATTAATGCACACAAAGTTTTTTTAAAATCTTTGATTTTCTCTTTAGTCAATTTGTGAAGAATCTTAGCTGTGTTAGAATTACAGTCAACTGCTCATTTGCTGAGTGAAACGCCTTTGCGAACGTAAAATATTTAGTTTAATTAAACAAAACTTTGCGATCTTTGCGTTAAATTAAATAATCAAATTAATAAAAATGAAGAATATTTTCATTGCCATATTATTGATAAGTTATAGCATTATCAATGCCCAGAATTTTAAAGCCTATCAATTTTATAATCAAAAAGGAAAGGAAATTAAAACCGATAAATTAGTTAAGGAATTAGCTGAATACGATGTTGTTTTCTTTGGTGAAAATCATAACAGTTCGATCAATCATTGGCTTCAGTTAAAAATTACGGAAGCTTTATATGAAAAGAAAAACGGACAGCTAATTTTGGGAGCTGAAATGTTTGAAAGAGACAACCAATCGCAATTAAACCAATATTTAAACGGAAAATTTGATGCTAAAACATTGAAAGATTCTGCTCGTTTGTGGAATAATTTTACAACGGATTACAAACCGCTGGTTGATTTTGCTAAAGATAAAAAATTGAATTTCATTGCTACAAATATTCCGAGAAGATATGCTTCTCAAACTGCAAAAGAAGGCTTGGAATCTTTAAATAATTTAACTGAAAAAGAGAAAACTTACATCGCTCAATTGCCGATTAAAGTAACTTTGGACACTCCCGGTTATCCCGAAATGAAAAAGATGATGGGCGACCATGCGGACGGAACAAAAGTGATGAATTTTATTTCTGCTCAGGCGACGAAAGATGCGACAATGGCGGAATCTATTCTGAAAAATATGCAGGCTGGAAAGACGTTTATTCATTATAACGGAAATTACCACAGCAAAGAATTTGGCGGAATTTATTGGTATATCAAACAGAAAAATCCAAACCTGAAAATGGCTGTAATCTCGGTTTTTGAATCGGAAGATCCTGAATTGAAGATTCCGGAGAAAGACTATATTCCGACGGATTTTAATTTGATTATTCCGAGTGATATGACGAAAACATATTAGTAGATATAATATTTAAATCAATAGGAGCGGGCTTTAGCCCGTTTTTTTATGCGAAAAACCCAATTGGTTTTAACCAAAACTTAATCACAATCTTTATCTTTGTTTTACATTCACCAAAAAATGAAAAAATTATCCTTTATATTCTTACTTTTCATTGGTTTAATTAATGCTCAAAAATTAACCCAAAACGAAATTTCACTCATTAATCAGGGAGATATCAACTCTGCATTACCAATTTACCAGACAACGGACGAAAATCAGCATAAAATTTTATTAAGCTTATCAACCGAAATTGATCCTACAGATCCGAATACAGCGACTTTGGTGAAAAGAATGAAAGAATCCCTTTTATCAACTGATGGCGGAGTGGGAATTGCTGCGCCTCAGGTCGGAATTAACAGAAAAATTATCTGGGTTCAGCGTTTTGATAAAGAAGGCGAACCGTTGGAATACTTCATCAATCCTGTAATTGTCTGGAGATCTGAATTGCAGAATCTTGGTGCGGAAGGTGATTTGTCGATTCCTGAATTCAGAGATCAGTTTTACAGAAGCAAAGTGATTCAGTTAGAGTATGTTGATTTGAAAGGACAAAAATATTCGGAAATTGTGGAAGGTTTTACAGCCGTAATTTTCCAGCACGAAATCGACCATCTTTTCGGAATTTTAATTTCAGATAAAAAAGAAAAAGAGATCAATGATTCTTACAAAAAAGTGGATGCTTTTAAGAAAAGTGATTCTGTGACGAGATAATTTTAATTAAAAATAGTCAATTCCGCAAGATTCGGATTTTTTCTGACCATCAATATTCCAAACTTTGCATTAGAATTTTAAACTAAAACAAATGCAAAGATTTAAAAACAAATTCGCCTTAATAACAGGTGGAACAAACGGAATGGGATTCGCTACTGCCCAACAATTTATCAATGAAGGCGGAACGGCAATCATTACCGGAAGAAGTGAAGAAACGGTAAATAATGCCTTAGAAAAGTTAGGCGAAAAAGCTGTCGGAATCGTTTCTAATGCAGGAGATTTTAATGATCTCATGAATCTGCAAAATGAAGTCAGGAAACATACACAAACGATTGATATGGTTTTTGCGAATGCGGGTTACGGGAAATTTGCTCCGATTGAATATGTTGATGAAAACCAGTTTGATGAACTTTTTAAAATCTTGGTTAAAGGGCCGTTTTTTACTGTTCAACAAATGCTGCCATTAATGAAAGAGGGAAGTTCTGTTATTTTTAATACTTCTGTTGCAACGGAAGTCGCGATGCCTAATTTTTCAATTTATTCGGCTGCGAAATCTGCTGTACAGTCTTTTATCAAAACTTTTGCTACTGAGCTTACGGAAAGAAGAATCAGAGTCAATGGCATCAGTCCGGGACACATCAAAACGAATATTTTTAACAATACAGGTCTAAATTCGGAACAAATTGATGATGCGGTGAAGAACATTATTCCGACAATTCCTTTTAAAAGACAAGGAGAACCGTCAGAAATTGCCAATGCTGTACTTTTTCTGGCTTCGGAAGAGGCTTCGTACATTCACGGTACGGAAATAAAAGTGGATGCGGGGATTTCTGTGGTGAGGTAAGAAATAAACCCATCAATAAGATGGGTTTTTAACATTATTTTTTGAGTTTTGCTGCTTTAAAAGCTCTTAACACCTGTTTTCCAAGTTCTTCATCAGTAAATATAATTGATGCTGTAAAATCTTTATCTTTAAAAAGATGATAATAATTTACTACATGCATTGTCTTATTTTCCGAAATCTTGGCCGTTAGTATATATTTAATAAATTCAATTCCGTCTATTTTTTCTCTTGATGTAACTGAATCCAGCCTTGCATTTGGAAAGTTAAGATTTTGGGTTTGATAAGCAAATTTATTGAGCTCACTGATGGCTTCATTATAATTTCCCTGTTCAGCAACACTATAATCTTTTGTATTGAGAAGAAAAATATTGTCTTCATCATATTGGAAAATACTAGCTTTTTCGATAGTATTCAAGTCAAATTCCAATTCCGAAGCATGTAATTTATTGAGCTGTTTTACCCCTTTTTTAAGCTTTCCTTCTTTTGTCTGGCTATCCAGTTTCGGAAAACTGCTTGGGACTGTCATGCTAAAACCTGTTGCCGTATCGAAGATTTTTGTTCCTGATTTGCTGTTATCCTTTTCATTACAGTTTAATAAAAAAACAACTGAAAAAATAAAAATAATAGGTTTTATTTTCATGATTAGTTTAAGTTTGGTAATTAGTTTAATTTATTTATACTTTAATTCCGCCTCAAAAACATCCGTAAAATGCTTTCTGATCTTGGCTTTAATATCTTCCATTTCTTCGGGTGTCAACTCCCTTTCAAGTTCTCTTTTTAAAGAAGTAACCTGTTTATCCTTGATTCCACAAGGAATAATGTACTCAAAATAACGCATATCGGTATTAATATTCAAGGCAAAACCATGCAGCGTCACCCAACGGGAAGCTTTCACACCCATTGCGCAGATTTTTCTGGCGTAAGGCTTTCCAACATCCAGCCAAACCCCTGTTTCTCCGGGAGAACGTTCACCTTTCAAACCATATTCATTAATGGTTCTGATGATCACTTCCTCCAGATTTCGCATATATTTGTGAATATCGGTAAAGAAATTTTCAAGGTCAAGAATAGGGTAGCCAACGATTTGTCCGTAGCCATGATATGTAATGTCACCACCACGATTAACTTTTACAAAAGTAGCATCGATTTCTTTTAACTGATCCATTCCCGCGAGCATATTTTCTTCATGTCCGCTTTTTCCCAACGTATAAACGTGTGGATGTTCCACTAAAAGGAAGTGATTGGGAGTTGTAACGTGTTCTTCAGCAGGGAGATCGCGGTTTTTTATTTTGGTATCAATAATATCTTTCATCAGTTTTTCCTGATAATCCCAAGAAGGCTGATATTCTTTTACCCCTAAATCTTCAAATTCTACTACTTTATTCTGATGTGTATTCATACCATTTTTTGACTATACAAATTTAGTGATTTTTACGCTCTTATGGAATGGACAAAATCTATGGCTTTTTTCTTCCAATCTCTATTTTGTAGTAAAATATTCACAAAGGCAGTTCCGATGATTCCGCCGTCTGCTTTTTCCGTAACGTTTTCAAAATCTTGCTTTGATTTAATTCCAAAACCGATCATCACAGGATTTTTTAAAGGAAGAGAAGCTAACCTTGAAAGATAATCTTCATTTTTTAAAACAGTATTTTCATTTCCTGTTGTAGATGAAGAACTTACGGCATATAAAAAGTCGGAACTTAAAGAATCCAGATATAAAATTCTTTCATCCGAAGTTTCGGGAGTAACTAAAAACGTAAAATTAAGATTATATTTTTCTAAAATTTTCTGATAATTTTTTTCGAATTCAATAGGTGGTAAATCAGGAATAATCAATCCCGAAACACTACTTTCCGAACATTCTCTACAGAAATTTTCAAATCCGAAACTTAAAACAGGGTTGATATATCCCATTAAAATCACCGGAATTTTTATTTCGTTTTTAATAGATTTTAATTGAGAAAATAATGTTGAAATGGTCATACCGTTTTTCAAAGCCAGTTCGTGAGCTTGCTGTATGACAGGGCCATCCGCAACCGGATCAGAATAAGGCATTCCAATTTCGATCATATCGGCTCCGGAATCCTGAAGAATTTTTATGATTTCAGTGGTATTCTCCAATTGTGGAATTCCTGCTGTGAAATATATATTGAGTTTTTTCATTTTAAAATTTAAATTATTTAAAGATTAAAATATTTAATATTAATCTGTTTTTTTAGATAATTTTTTATTTTGAAAGACAAATATTTGTTTTAATGACAAATATGCGATCCGGCTTGAACGGAGCTCTTTTTACGAAGCGAAGCGTAGTAAAAAAGCGGGAGTGGAAGACGGAATTTATCGCCCAAATATTTTTATAAATTTTTCAAATAGGTTTCCATATCTTTATCGCCACGGCCACTCAAACAAATCACAACAATTTCATCTTTATTAAATTTCTTTTTATCTAAAATTGCCAATGCGTGAGCGCTTTCCAAAGCTGGAATAATTCCTTCTAATTTGGTCAGTTCAAAGGCAGATTTTAAAGCTTCATCATCGTTAATGCTGAAAAATTCCGCTCGATTTTCTTTAAATAAATGTGCATGAAACGGTCCGATTCCCGGATAATCCAACCCTGCAGAAATAGAGTGGGGCTCAATAACCTGGCCGTCTTTTGTCTGCATTACCAAACTTTTACTGCCGTGTAAAACCCCCAAAGTTCCGAGAAAAGTCGTGGCTGCTGATTTCCCTGAATCAATTCCTAAACCTCCGGCTTCAGCAGCAATAAGCTTCACATTTCCTTCATTCACGAAATGGTAAAAAGCGCCTGCTGCATTGCTTCCACCACCAACGCAAGCGATCACATAATCAGGATTTTGTCGTCCGATTTGTTCAAAAAGCTGGTCTTTAATTTCCTTTGAAATCACACTTTGAAATCTCGCCACCAAATCCGGAAAAGGATGCGGACCAACCACACTTCCAATGACATAATGAGTGGTCACAGGATTGTTGATCCAGTCTCTTAATGCTTCATTTACAGCATCTTTCAACGTTTTTGATCCTGAAGTTGCGGGAATAACTTCTGAGCCCAGCATTTTCATTCTTGCCACATTGGGAGCCTGTCTTTGAATATCAATTTCGCCCATATAAACAATACATTCCAAACCCAGCAAAGCGCATGCTGTAGCCGTTGCAACACCGTGTTGGCCGGCTCCGGTTTCTGCAATAATTCTACTTTTTCCGAGGCGTTTTGCCAATAAAACCTGGCCCAATGCATTGTTGATTTTATGCGCTCCGGTATGGTTAAGGTCTTCTCTTTTTAAATAAATCTGGGTTTGATATTTTTTGCTTAAATTTTTTGCAAGGTAAAGAGGTGTCGCACGTCCGACGTAATTTTTTAATAGATATTGATATTCTTGTTGAAAATATTCTGATTCTATAATTTCAAGATAATTTTTTTGTAATTCCTCTACATTCGGATAGAGCATTTCTGGGATAAAAGCACCTCCAAATTCTCCATAATATCCGTGTTCATCAGGGTTTTTGTAATTCATTTTGCAGTTTATTTATAAATGAAAGGTTATAATCAAATTGTTGTTTGCTTATCTGCTTGTTTTGGAATAATACGTGAATTTTTGTTGTTAAATCTACTAAAAGATTCAAATTTAACTTGGAATCGTACATATTTACAGCAATCTCCAGGCTGTCAATTAAAAAATAAGAATCAAATCTTTCGTACAAGCAAAATATTTTGCAATACACAAATCCAAAATCAAATTGTACATTGATTTTTACATCATTATCCAAGAGTTTATCGGCAATTATGACAAGATGATAACTGTCCCACAAGTGAAAATTTTTGAAGAAATACTGAACATCATCAGGATTAAAATCTTTAATAATATTGATGAAATCACTTAATAAACCACCGATGAGCCAATGTTCCGTATTGCTGTCGTTTTGAGAAACAAACCTATGCAGGTTCTCAATTTTTTTGTTTTCAAAATTTTTTGGGAAGAAAGCCTGGTGAACAGATCTCCGTATGGATTTCAGGCTCATTCGCTTAATTTTCCAGAGCTTGATTTTTTTTGAATAATATTTTTTCATCCCTTTGTTTTTTACTATATGTGTTTTTGTTTTTTATATTTTATAATTTTCTTTAAAGTTTCTGATTCTGTTTAAATCTTTCACTCCTGCTTCCGTTTCAAATTGGGAATTGATGTCAATTGCAAAAGGTTTTTGATTTAAAATATTAATATATTCGATATTTTCTTCCGAAATTCCGCCACTCAAAAAATAGGGTAAAGGAATCTCAATTTCATTTAAAATATTCCAGTCAAACTGTTTTCCCGTTCCGCCGAAAGCCTTGCTGTCAGTGTCAAAAAGAAGATAATTGATATTTAATGTCGGATAACTATTTATCTTTTTAATTAAATTTTTTAAGTCAATATTTCCGTCTGTAATTCTTATAACTTTAATAATCGCAATATCAGGATTTATTTTTTTTCTTAGTTCAGAAATAAAATTTTCATCATTATCACCATGAAGCTGAATAAAATTCAAGTCTGCTTTTTTTGTTATTTTACAGATTTCATCTATATTTTGATTAACAAAAACTCCAATTTTTCCGTTATGGTTGATTTTCGAAATTTGATTTAAACTCAAATGATTCAAAATATATCTGGGAGATTTTTCATAAAAAATAAAACCAAGAAAATCAGTGTTCAATGAAATTAATTCATGGATCTGATCCAGTCTTGTCAGGCCGCAGACTTTGAGCTTCGTTTTATTTTCGTTTTGATTCATCAGTCTTTAATATTTGAAATAAATTCTTCAAAAGCTTTTGCCGGATTTTTATTTTTCATGAAATATTCCCCCATTAAGAATCCGTTAAAGCCCTTTTCTTTTAAATAATTATAATCATTAATGCTGTAAATTCCACTTTCTGCAACAACCAAAACATCATTCGGGAGTTGGTTTTTCAACTGAACGGAATGTTGTAAATCAACTTTAAAATCTTTTAAATTTCTGTTATTAATTCCCACCAAATCAATTTTAGGATTAATATGATGAAGCTCTTCTTCTGTATGGATTTCCAGTAAAACCTCCAATCCCAATTCGTGGGAAAGGTGTGTAAACTCATTAACCTGATTTGGCGAAAGACAGGCTGCAATTAGTAAAACGACATCTGCTCCAATACTTTTTGCTTCATAAAACTGATATTCATCAATCATGAAATCTTTTCGTAAAATCGGGATATTGATATGATTTCTTACATTTAAAATATCTTCTGCGCTTCCTCCAAAAAAATCTTTATCAGTCAAAATAGAAATTCCGGTTGCTCCGAATGATTCATAAGCTGACACAATTTCTAAAGGAGAAACCCTATCGTTAATAATCCCTTTTGAAGGTGATTGTCTTTTAAATTCAGCAATAATTCCAGATTTACTTTTGATGTTGTCTTTTAACGAAAAGTTTTCTCTTTCAAAAAATTCAGAAGCTTTTAATAGCTCAATAGAAACTTTTGCTTTTGAAAAGGTAATTTCTTCTTTTTTTCTCTGTAAAATTTTACCTAAAATAGTCATAATTTAAAATTTTATTCCAAAAGTAATTCTAGACATCTCAGTGCTTTTCCTCCCAGTAAACTTTCATGAGCCATTAAAAGACAATCTTCATAACTCCCGAATTTATTGGTGTGGTGAAGCGCAACAGCAGCATTTGCTAATACTACAGAGTTTTGTTGTTTTGTTCCTTTTCCATGGAGAATATTGCTGAAAATTTTTGTCGCCTCTTTTGTCGTTGTCCCCGAATTTAAACTTTCCGGCTTCACAGAATCAAACCCCAAATCTTCCGTAGAATAAATTTCTTCGCCATTTTTGGTAATAATTTTAGTGTCGTGAGTCAGACTAATTTCATCGTAACCATCCATCGAGTGTACCAAAAGAAAATCTTTTTCGTCTTTTTGTAATAGATACTGATAGATTCTTGCAATTTCCAAACTGTAAACTCCAATCATCGAATATCGAGGTTTGGCAGGATTTACAAGAGGTCCGAGTAAATTAAAAAATGTTCTGAGACCCAAAGATTTCCTCAGTATTCCGACCGACTGAATAGCGGGATGGAAATAAGGAGCATGGAGAAAGCAAATATTGGCTCTTTCAAGATCTTCATTAAGTTTTTCTGAACTGTTTTTGAATTGATATCCCAATTCTTCGAAAATATTTGAAGATCCCGTAGTGGTTGAAGCTCCATAGTTCCCATGTTTAGTTACTTTTTGTCCTGCTCCGGCCACTACAAAAGACGTCAGGGTAGAAATATTGATGGTGTTTTTCCCATCACCGCCGGTCCCCACAATGTCGATCGCGTCACTTGCATCCAGAGTTACAGGAACAGCCATTTGTAGCAGGGCTTCGCGGAAACCTTCAAGCTCTTTCAGTGTAATATTGCGCATCAGAAAAATGCTGATAAAAGCAGTAACTTCGGCTGCATTGAATTTATTCTGGGTAATTTCAATCATGATTGCCTTTGCCTCAGATTTGGACAAGGTATGGTGATTGAATAAATATTGTAAAATCTCTTTCATTTGTGAAAATTGTATGATTGGAGAATTTTTTATTGTTGTTTTATCAAGCTCAATTTTATTGTTAATTAAGCAAGAAATTCCTTATAATAACTTCACCTTCAGGTGTTAAAATGCTTTCCGGATGAAACTGAACGCCGTGTACATCATATTTTTTATGCTGCAAAGCCATGATCATTCCGTCTTTATCTACTGCTGTGATTTCCAGTTCGTCCGGAAAGTTTTCCGGATTTACAGCCCAACTGTGATATCTTCCTACTTCCAGTCCGCTTGAAAGGTTTTTAAAAAGCTTAGTATCATTTTTCACCAAATCTGCAGATGTCGCAACACCGTGAAAAATCTCGGTAAGGTTAATAAGACTTCCGCCAAAAGCTTCTGCAATTGCCTGCTGCCCAAGGCATACACCAAGAATACTTTTTGTGGAGGCGTATTTTTTAATTAAATCTAATAAAATCCCTGCCTCTTCGGGAATTCCAGGACCTGGGGAAAGGATGATTTTATCGTATTTTTCAATTTCTTCAAGAGTGATTTCGTCATTTCTTACTACATCAACTTTTTGGTTTAAAATTCGTTCAATCATCTGAACAAGATTATAGGTGAAACTGTCGTAATTGTCAAAAACTAAAACTTTAATTTCCGGCTGATTATCTGTTGTTTGTTTTATATTGCTGGCCATTTTTTATTCTTTTTGCTGTTAAATTGCCGTTCTTATTTATCTGTCGTCCATTTTATGGGCTTTTTCAACAGCTTTTTTTAAGGCATTTAATTTATTATTCACTTCCTGCAGTTCACTTTCGGGTTTGGAATTGGCGACTAATCCTGCTCCGGCTTGATAATACAGAGTATTGTTTTTACTTAAAAAAGTCCGGATCATAATAGCCTGATTGCAACTTCCATTTAAGCCAATCATACCGATACAACCGCCATAATAGCCACGTGAATCTTTTTCATAGGTGTTGATTAGTTGTAAAGCTTTATGTTTGGGTGCTCCGCTCAAGGTTCCCTGCGGAAAAGTTGCGGCTACCATCTCAAAAGGATTTGTTTTTTCAGGTAAATCTGCGGTAACTTCACTTACCATGTGGATGACGTGTGAAAAAAGTTGGATTTCCTTTAATTTAGTCACCGTTATATTTTTTCCTATTTTCCCCAAATCATTTCTCGCCAAATCAACCAACATGGTGTGTTCCGCGTTTTCTTTCGGATCATTTTTTAAGGCTTCAATAGATTGTAAATCAGTATCAAAATGTCCCGTCCTTTTGAAAGTTCCGGCTATTGGATGAATAATTGCTTTGTTATTTTTGATAATTAACTGGCTCTCAGGGCTTGATCCGAATAATTTGTAGTTTCCGTAATCAAAGAAAAACAGGTAAGGGGAGGGGTTGATATTTCTGAGCGCGCGATAAACATTGAATTCATCGCCTTTAAATTTTTGCTCGAATCTTCTGCTTAAAACCAATTGAAAAACATCACCCCGCATGCAGTGTTTCTGGGCAGTTTTTATCAATTCAATATATTCTTCGTCAGTAATATTGGATGTTTCTTTCCCATTTTTTTCAAAAGGGTAAATGACGGAATTTTGATTTTTAATTAAGCTTTCCAATAAATAAAGGTCAGATTTTACGCCTTCAATCTGGTTCTCAATAATGTGCATTTCATCGTTGTAATGGTTGATGGCAATGACATATTGATATAATCGGTAACGCAAGAGCGGAATTCTTACCTCCGGACTTTGAGCTTTCAGGGTAATATTTTCAAAAAACTGCACGGCCTCAAAACTGGTATATCCAAATAAGCTTTGCGCGGTTTCTTCTACCGCATCATTTGTTTTTTCGCATTCAAAGATCTTGGAAAAATGTTGGAAAACATCTGCAATTTTATGTTCTATAATGAATTGTTTTATGGGCTCCTTTCTCGGAAGTTTTATTTCAAATTCATTCAGGTTTTTGATTTCGATTCCGGCAACAGCATTGATGGCAATAAATGAAAAATTATTGTCGATATTTTTAGAATCAGAGCTTTCCAGAAGTATTGTATCCCGGAATTTATCCCGGACTTTCAGGTAAATATTCATCGGGGTTTGCAGGTCTCCCAATGTTTTTTTTGATACGGTTTTTATTTTTATTTTTTTATTGAACATTTGCAGTTTTGTTTTAATTTAAATAAAAAAAGACTTCAACGCACGCGTCAAAGTCTTACTATATTGTTTTAATTATTTCTGCTGTAAAATTAACAACACGACAATACTTCCAGACCCGACGAAGAGTTTGAAAGCCACCACCAAATATTGTTGCTGATATTAAACATGGGACAAATGTAAATAAATTTTTTAATACAAAAACAAAAAAAACAGAAATTAAAAAAACTTAAAATTGATAATCTATTTCAATTGCTGTAATTCTTTCTTTAATTCCTCAATTTTCATTTTATAATTTTCATCATCGTAATATTTCACATAATCTTCTAAAGCAGAAATGTATTCTTCGATGAATTCTTTGTTGGTTTTGTCAGCTTCATATTTTATTCTTGCAGTATCTATGGGAGCTTGCTTTTCATATTTTAGGAGGTTTTTTCCTTCTTCAGACTGATAATAAAGGATCACGATATTTTTTTCGTATCCGGGAATGAATTTTACGGGAAAAGTCTCTTCTTTTCGAGGAATTCTGATTGCATTTTCGATAGGATAGATAGCTGCAGTCATGGTTGAGAAAAAAGTATTAACGTATTTGCCATCCTGCTTCTTTACAATAGCCTCATAATCATGAATATACTGATCATTTAAGGTGGAATTTGTTTGCACATCAGAGGTAAGAATTGCGGTGCTTTCTACGCCGTATTTATTTAAAAACCAGGCATTAATGAATTGCCCGCCAAATCCGTTTATAATAGATAAAGGTAAAATAGGTATTAAAAGCCACCATTTTCTCGTTACGACAAACAAGAATCCAAAAAGCAAAAAAAGAATAATCACCGTATAAAAACCATGATGACTCGTAAAAAATAGAATTTTTGAAATGAAAACCATAGCTTAAATTTAAAAATATCTTTTAATATAATCATTAAGAATAAGTTAATTTCTTGAAAATATATTAAAACGAATATTTATCATGATTTTAAAAGTTTATTTTTTATATTTTTGCTTAAATAATTTATAGAAAAAATAATGAAAAAAGTATTAGCAATCGCATTTATCGGTGGTTTACTGGTAGCTAACTGCACGAAAAAGCCAAATCATGATTTACAAGACAGCAATACCATGTTGCCTGAACCTGATGCACCAACTGTAGTTGATTCTTCTGCAACAACACGCGAGACGCCTGAAGCAGATGTAAATGCTGCAGTATCAGTACCTCCAAGTGAAGCAAAAGCAGACACTCTTACGAAATAAGAATGAAAAAATTGTTTTTGACAGGATGCGTAAGCTTACTTATTTTTTCCTGTTCCAAAAAAGAAAATATACCGGTTGACGCCACATCATCTGAAACTACAAATATTTCGGAGGCAAAAAGCAATCTTTCAGGAGATCAGATCATTGAAACATTGGACTGTTCGGGTTGTCATGCGATAAATGAGAGAATGATAGGACCTTCTTACCAGGAAATTGCCGACAAATATTCTGAAAAGGATATGGAATTGCTGGCTTCCAAAATTATAGAAGGCGGAAGTGGAGTTTGGGGAAGTGTTCCGATGGCGCCCCATCCTCAGGTATCCAAAGAAGATGCTAAAAAAATGGTGGAATATATTTTAAGCCAGAAAAAATAAAATATGTCTACTGAAAAATCTGGTCTGCACACAAGAAATCTTCATCGTAATCCTTATGATTTTGATAGTCTTATTTCTTGTGTGCCAGAACTGAGACAGTATGTTTTTACCAATTCTTATCAAACCGTTACTATCAATTTCAGTATTTCTAAAGCTGTAAAATTACTTAATAAAGCATTATTATTACATTTTTACAATGTTAAGGATTGGGATATTCCTGATGCCAATCTTTGTCCTCCAATTCCCGGAAGAGCCGATTATGTGCATTATATTGCGGATTTGATAGCTGAACAACAGCCCGAAATTCCTACAGGAACTTCCGTAAGAGGTTTGGATATCGGAACTGGAGCCAATCTTGTCTATCCTTTAATAGCTCACAAATCCTATGGCTGGAAAATGCTGGGAACGGACATTAATCAGGACTCTCTCGAAAATGCCCAACATATTTTAAATCATAATCCTGATTTATCATCTTTTATACAATTAAAGAAACAGCCAAATCCGGATTATATCTTTAAAAATAATATTGATCCGAAAGACAGGTTTACATTTTCAATGTGTAATCCTCCTTTTCATGATTCTGAAGAATCTGCTGTGAAAGGAAATCTTAGAAAAACAAAAAATCTTAACAAGTCAAAGGTTCAAAAACCGCTGCTCAACTTTGGTGGACAACAATCTGAATTGTGGTGTGAAGGCGGCGAATTGGCTTTTATTACTAAAATGATTAATGAAAGTGTTTTGTATTCATCACAAATTCTCTGGTTTACTTGTTTAGTTTCAAAAAAAGATAATTTGTTTAAACTGACTACACTTTTAAAGAAACTCAAAGCAGTAGAAGTTAAAACCATTGACATGGCTCAAGGTCAGAAAATAAGTAGAATATTAGCCTGGACTTTTATTCCTCAACAAAATCGTAAAGATTGGTTCTTATAATTTAGCTTAAATCATCTTCTGAATTTAAATTTATATGAAATAAATTATATTTCTGAGAAAAGCCATTGACCATCAATTCAAAAATCACT